>ENA-ORPH01000435-ORPH01000435.1-human-gut-metagenome-genome-assembly--contig:-NODE-435-length-46852-cov-4.265124_pt1 | contig 46852 bp, 44 predicted proteins | sample MGYA00242142_ERZ509074 | MGnify/ENA primary metagenome ERZ509074 (study PRJEB26280, sample SAMEA2338724) | human gut metagenome | biome: human gut; feature: human-associated habitat; material: faeces...
GGGTAAAAATTTTTTTATTAATGATGATTTTAAGGCATTTTTTCCGATTTTTTTCTGTTTTAATCGTTAAAATATGTCGATTCGCACGAAATTTTTTGAAAAATTTTTTAAATTCAAGCTTAATAAACAAAAAATTAATCTTTTTTTTTAAATAACCCAAAGTTTTACCGAAATATAAAATTTTATATTTTTCTTTATTTTTCAATAATTTAATAAATATATGACTTTAGGCATACTTTTGAAAAAATGGCGGATTTCAGCGCTTTATAACGTCAGATATATACCTTTTTCATTGATTCGGCTGATTTTCCGCCCTTACAATAAAACCAAAGCCCAAAGCCCGAAGTGTATTTGTTATTTTACAGATTTTTCCGGATTAGGGCGGTCGGCGGCCGAAAATGAATAAATCATGCAGGGCCGGAAAAAATTTCGTCGCAGGGAATAACAGACGAAAAACATCATAAGGGAGGTTGCCATGTTTACGCACCGGAATAATGAAAAAGACAACGAACGCGGCGCGTTGATGATTGAAGCGATAGCGTTGTTAGGATTAATGACAATGATGTCGCCGATGGTTGTGCGTCAAACGGCTGACCGGACGGCGGAAATGGAAGAAGTCGCCATTGCGGGCCAGATGAAAGAAATCAAAGACGCTTTAAGCAACTGGATTGAAGCGAACTATCAGGAAAAGGCAAAAGAATTTTCTGCCGGTAATAAAGTTGATGAAAGCTTTGCGGTATCTGCTGCGGATCTTGCTCCTTACCTGCCTGCGACTTATTTAAACGGAAATCAGTTCAGGGGAAACAAGCTCGTTGACGGATTTGACGTTGGTGTTCGCGCCCAATGTACCGAAGTTTCAAAAGACGACGGAACGGAATGTACCGTTGCAAACAGCTGTTATACTTTAACAAACGGCGCTATCGCGGCTATTCCCGCCGGGGCTAAATGTTCGCGTTATAAAATGACGGGCGTCGTTTTATCCAAATCTGACAACAATGAAGAAATCGACGACAGAAGGGCGTCCAGAATTGCTTCTATGATCGGCGCTGACGGCGGGTATATGAGAACTAAAAAACTGGTAGAATCCTTATATGGCAGCTCGTCCGGAGGATCGGGAAGCAATCCTGACGGGGCTGTCCCGGAAATGCAGAAAATTGTCGGATCGCAGGGGATGTGGGAAGGCGATGTAACCAAGTATATTCCGGGCGTCAGTACGAATATCGGCGGTAAGGTCGCTGCCACGACTATTTTTTCTTCCGGCTTCTCCGGTGATTATCTTTACAGAAAAAAGGTTGACGGGCTGCCCGACGCCAATTCTATGTTTACTGATCTTGACATGGGCGGCGCTACTGAGTGTGAGGGCGACGGCTGTCATAAAATCAACAATGCCGGGGGCTTGGAAGTCGTCGGCGGGAAAATTCTTATCAGATCGCAGAATACAAATGACGACCAGGGCATTTCCTCCGGGGACGCCTTCGCTAAAATCGCTCTCGCTACCGATAATTCTCATATGCATGTCTCCGATTCTATCAATCTCTCCGTAGGGGCATCTATATCAGGAAATAATGTAAACGGTGGAACTCAGATAAGTCTCCGGAACGGTACCGCAAGAATGTCGGTTTATGATGGGACAGCGTTATTAGGAACAAATACTAGTGCTACATATTTACAAACAAATACCTCAGGGTTTCAATTGTTTTCAGGAAGAGGCGGCGGAGAAGTTATATCCAAAAAAGGAAGCGATGGATATGGAACTCTTAATTTACAAGTTTCTTCCGGTCCCTATGGGTATGGGTACTCTATTGGAAACCATACGCTGGGAGCGACAACGGCTATTAAAATGAGAGGAGGGTATGCTAACACTTCTGTAAATATAGCCATTAACAATGGTGTCAGCCATATGAATCTGACACAACAGAATTTAACTGCAAATATCTCTAATAACGCATCTACAATGTTTTTGGATAATGAGGTTATGGAAGTTTTCATTGGGAAAGAAACGGATTCTCTTCATTCTTCCTTTGCATTACAAAGAGATCTGGCAGAATTAAGTATTAATGGAACAGCTTCGACTTATTTGGATACGGAAAGAGCTGAAACAATTGTTAATAATGGTGAATCTTCTTTCGCATTGCATGCTGTTGATGGTTTTACTGTTAATATAGGTCGAATAGTGAATAATTCGCCAATGCGCCAGATGCTGTACAACAATGCGGGGTTGGAATTGTTTTCGGCAGAAAACATTTCCGCCAATGCCAATGCGGCAGGGGCATTGCGCAACGGGCACAGAATTTCCTTCAAGATTTTAAATAGCACAACGAACGCGCATAAAAATCTGGCCGAAATCGTTGCCATGAACGCTGGTCATTACCGCGGACAGGCCGTAGCCGTTGTCGCGGGCAATACGCGCGAACGCGAACCTCTGGTCGCTTTCTACGGCAATTCGGGGCGTATCAGCGGCGTGTTCTTTCAGCCCGAACGTATGCAATACGGCAATAACACTTACGGCAACATGGTTGTTGAAAGAGCCCAAGTCACCATTAATGAAAACACCGGCTTGGTAAACAATACAAACGGCTGGAGCACGTCGGGCATTAACAGCGATACAGCGGCCGTTGATATTGAAATGGGCGCGTTGGGCGGAACATACCGGCCGTATCATGCCCATATTGCAAAAGACTATCTCTATAATAAATTCCGTGTAGACCCGGGCTTTACGTCCGTCATGAACGATATTAAATTAACGTCGCGCGGCGGAGCCAGATTGAGCGAAGCCCTGCCCAACTATATTCTGAAGGGCATCTACGAACTGTCCAACAGTTACGGATCCGGACCTTGGCCGTGCAGTCCGAAAACTTCAGGACAAACCAACTGCAGATTTGCGGTTCCCTACTATACACGCAAAGCTTTGGGGCTTTCTTCCGGCGGCTGGGAATTCAACTGCGGCGGCACGGGGGACGGCGGTTCCGGAAACCACCCGATCGTAAACGGCGGCGGCGGCTGTTCTTGTTCATCAGGATCATGCGACGGATCCGACGGTTCTTATTCATCAGGGAAATATGTTACTTTCGATTACAGAAACGGAGCGGAAAACAGTACATATACGGAATGTCCTTCCGGTTCTTTCTGCTGGGCCCACCCGTTCCTGGGCATGGTTCCCGCGCCGGGCAGATGGGTTCAATATTATTCAAAATCAAATCCGACAGCATCTCGAAAAGCTGAAAAGCTGTACGCTCAGGACGAAGGCGTATGCCCCGACGGGTACCAGGCGGTCATTACCGTCACGCCGACCGTCTTTGAACTGGGGAAAGTTTCTTTCGTCAATTCAAATAAAAAACCCAGCGACGCTTCCGTGGCGTATAACCCGGGTTGGCAGAACTACACCAACGCCAACATCGCCGACGTCACCGGCATTATGCAGCAGGCAACTAAACTGGGTCTGATCGTTACGCCGGTTTTGATTAAAGATTCCGGCGGACAGCTGGCCGGCTGGCAGATCGCCATGGGTACGGTCACGCCCGTATCCACCGATATCAATTCCGACGGGTACATCTGGAACGCGGGCGGCATTCCCGCCAACAGCTGGTCGGCGATTGCCCATACCTACTGTTACTTCAATCCGCAGCGCTTTAACATGCCGAACATGCGATTCATGAAATTGAACGACGACGGTTCAAGCACGAGCACCACAGGCGGTTCAGGCGTAATTCTGACGCCGACGGACAACCCGATGCTGGAACGCACGAACTTTATGAACTAGCGTTGTACACGGGAGTGGTTAAGTAAAGAGAGGAGGCAGAGATGTTTTTTTGGATGATGCTGGCGTCATTGATGGGGATAGTGATGTTCGGTAACCTGTACGAAAAGACCAAGCCCCAGGAAAACTTCATCGCTCCGGTGTATCAGGCCATGGCTTTGAACATGTACCAGCAGCACGTATCGGCCGAGTACGGGTATTTGGACGCCATGCGTAGCGATACCGAAAACTCTAACAATTACTTCGCTTCGGCGGAGGACGGTATTGTGCCGTTGGCTACCGTGCAAAACGAACAGATCTCCGGCGTGAAGGACGACAATACGGTCTTTGACTTTATTCGGGCCAGACTGCCGGCGACTTACAAGCCTCAAAACGGGACGAGGACGTATCTGTTTTGCGTTGACAAGGATCAGCAGACGGCGGTCAAGTGCAATGACGTTGCCGACGATTCTGTCAAGTATATTGTTACCGTGCGGGCTATTCCTCCGAGGTATGACGGCGCGGACAAGATGACGGCTTTACGGGCGGTCTCTGACGCTACGGGAAATTCCAGGTTCGTCGGCATGCTGCAAAAAGCTGTCGGGCCGTTGGAACAAACGGCTTCGGAAGACGGAACGGTCGTAACGCAGCATCAGCCTTTAGGCGCGGCTTATTATGTCTTGTCCAGCGGGGTCGCGCCGGTCAGCAGCGTGTACATTCCTAATTATATTACGTGCAACTTGCCTTTGAACAACGAAGGGGGGAAGGTCTTGGGCGACGAGCTGCAAAACAGAAGTTACATCGTGGCGGTGTCTTTGGTCGCCGGGTTGGAACCGGGGGAAAATCTGACCGCCGGACCACTCGGTGATTGTTCCGCCGTCGCTTTTAATGCGGGGTCGTAAACTAAACAGGACGAATAATTATAACTATAAACGGGCTCCAACCTCGTCCTGCCGCGGCAGGTCCGATCGTCGTTCTCCACATCTCGGACCTGCCGCTTCCACCGGAATCACCTCAACAGGCCGATACCGGATAAAATAAAGTAACAATATACTCATCAATAAATTATTGAATTTCATTTCGTTATTAAATACTATAATTTCTCTTTTTTAAAACCAAAAGAAAAAAAATGTCCGACATTCCTTATTCACAAGAAATAATGAGAAAAAGCGTCCATTTAAGCTCTCTGTGGATGCCGGCGCTGATTTTATTCGTTCCTGCATATTTGCCCGCCGCCGTCTTTGCCGGGCTGTTGGCGGCAAACGTTTTGATCGAATACGGATATTATAAAAAATGGCCGGTCGTTTTGAAAACTTACGGGAAATTGTTCGGGAAAATGTTGCGTTCAAAAGAAACCGACGGGCATTTCCGACTGAGCGGTTCTCCTTATGTATTGGCTGCGGCGCTTTGTTCCTGTTTGCTGTTTTCGCCGGTTAACGCCGCAACGGCTCTGGCTGTTATGCTGATTTCCGATACGGCGGCCGCTTTGATCGGCAGAGCGTTCGGGAAACACAAAATTAACAGAGACGCCAAAAGCATTGAAGGGGCCGCGGCCTTTTTCCTGTTCGGGTTGGCCGTTATTTATACCGCCGCGGTTTTATTTCACCCGAATTCCGGCTTTATAATCCGCGGAGCGGCCGGCGTGTTCGCGGCGATGTGGGCGGAAATTTATGAAAACCGTCTGAAAATCGACGACAACTTATCCATTCCCCTGATCGTCGGCGCTTGTCTGAGCCTGTAACGGCAGAATTTTAAACAACGTTATTTCCGACGGCGCAAACAGACGCATCGGCGGTCCCCAATATCCGGTGCCGCGGGAAACGTATATTTTTGAATCGGAATTTTCCGGCGTATACAGTCCTGCCAAATACTTGTTGACCGGTTTGACAAGAAAATGAAACGGAAAAATCTGTCCGCCGTGCGTATGTCCCGAAATCTGCAGATCAAACAGTTCTGATTGATCCGGCGCATTTTTACCGTTCGGCAACGGCGAATGAGACATTAAAATCCTGTATTGATCCGGTTTTGCCCGACGCATCGCGCCGCCGATATCCGGCTTGAGGTTTTTAAGCCGGCGAAAAGACGCGTCCGTTACGCCGCCGATAAAAATATCCGCGCGGCCCGGCACAGTTCCTTCATTATATAAAACCCGCATGCCCGAAGCTTGAAAAACCTGTTCCCACATCTTGTAATTATTATACAGTTCGTGATTGCCCATAACGACAAACAGGCCGTACCGGCTGTTTAACTTTTCCAGCTTTCGCGCGATCAGGCCGGCTTCCGGAGATTCATCGTCGCCGATATCGCCCGTCAGTAAAACAGCGTCCGCTTTTAAGCCGTTAACCCGTTCAATCAGGCGTTCTATTTTCTTTACCGAAACGCCGCGGTGAATATGAATATCGCTTAACTGAACAAACGTAAACGGTTGTTTGACTTTGTCGGTTTTTAATACGACTTCTTTAACGTCGGCGACTTTAACGCCCTCATAAACGGCATAAAAAGAAATCAAAAGCGCAACGCACAGCGTTACCCGGTTGACCGTGCCGCGCAGATCCGGCCGCGACGGATCAATCCGCCGCGCAAACGGTTTTTTCAACAAACGACCGATTCCGTAAATGCCGTACCAGATGATATTGCGCAGCAGTAAAACGGAAAAAAGAAAAAAAGCCGTTCCGAACAAATAATAACCGATATTGTGAATCCAGCCGGCCGCCGTCGGATTCAACCAGTCGCCGTCTTCCAGACGCCGCGGAAAAAACGGAGCGAACCAGGCACACAAAACGGCGGCGAATATCCAGATCTTCTTTGCCGTTGACATCGATTTTGAATACAAACACCCCGCTGTAAACAACGATGTGATTGTGCCGGTTAAAACGATCAATAAAAAGAACGACATGTTATTTCCCCTTTAAATATTCACCGCGAAAGCCTTTTTGTGTTCCGATCGTGCGGCCGATGGAAATAATCTTCATTTCAATGCAGCTGCGGCAGTGAACCGGCGTATCATTAACACAGATTTTACCGGGATACAGCTCATACATTTTGCGGTATTCCCCTGTCGTCACGTTGGGCATAACAACGTTTGCCCCGCTTTGCAAAGCGATAATACGCCCGTTCGGATTTAACGTTTCCATTGCCGTCGTCGCCGGAATATTAATATCCGGCAGCAGCAGCCGCGTCAACGCCATCGTTTTTAAAGATAATGTAAACGCCCGCCCCTGCGCATGGGCCAAAGGCGTCTGCGCATGCGGAATAAACGGCCCGATGCCGGCCATGTCAACGCCGATTTGTTTAAAAAACAAAATATCGTCCGCGATCGATTCAACGCTCTGTCCCGGCAGGCCGACCATAGACCCGGATCCCGTTTCGTACCCCAGGCGTTTTAAATCTTTCAGACAGCGGCGGCGGTTATCCCAGCTCATACCCGGATCCAGGCGGTGATATAAATCTTTATCGGTCGTTTCTATGCGCAACAAATATCTGTCCGCGCCGGCGTCCTTATAGGCTTTATATTCTTCATATGTTTTTTCGCCGATGCTTAACGTCACGGCCAGATCCATGTCTTTTACGGCGCGGATAATTTTCGTCAACCGGTCAACCGTGTAATAAACGTCTTCGCCGGATTGCATAACAACCGTTTTATACCCCATTTTCGCCGCCTCGCCGGCATGGGCGATGATTTCATCGGGTTCCAGACGGTAACGCCGCGCCTGTTTGTTGTCGCGACGGATACCGCAGTAACAGCAATTATTGCGGCAGTAATTTGAAAATTCGATCAAAGCTCGCAGCTGCACGGCCGGACCGACGAACAAAGCGCGGGTTCTGTCCGCCGCCGCCAGCAGTTCGGGCGTCGATTCTTCATCGCGCAACAAAGCCGTCAGCTCGTCCTTTTCCAGGCTATGTGTTTTTTCCGCTTTTTCGATCAACCCGATCATGCTTCTTTCCGCCTTCTTGATTTTCCGTAAAAAGAAATATTAGAATATATCAAAATTTTAAAAGGAGTACAAAAATGATCACGCCTTTTTACAAAATCGGATTCGGCACCTGGAAAATCGGCGGCACGACCGAGCCGGATCCCAATAATGACGACAAAGCCGATATTGCCGCGATCAGAACTGCCATTGACAATGACGTCGTTCATATCGACACGGCGGAACTGTACGCCGACGGTAAAGCGGAACAACTGGTCGGGCAGGCCATCGTACCGTATAACCGCGCTGATCTTTTCATTGCTTCCAAGGTCAGGGAAACCAAACTGAATTACAATACCGTTTTGGAAAGCTGCGCCAAAAGCCTTGACCGGCTGGGAACGGATTATCTGGATCTGTATTACGTGCATAAACCCAATCCTGATATTCCCGTTGAAGAAACTGCCGCGGCGTTCAACGAACTGATCAGACAAAAAATGATAAAAAATGTCGGTCTGTCAAACGCCGGCGTTGAAACGATGCAAAAATATGCCGCGGCTTTAGACGCGCCGATTTTTGCCGCACAATGCCATTACAACCTGATTGTCCGCGAACCGGAACGCAAAGGCGTTTTAAAATACTGCCGTGAAAACAATATTCATTTTATCGCCTGGCGGCCGATTCAGCTGCCCAGTGAAAAATTCAATATTCACGGTCTGTTTGAAAAAGGCGCCTATCCGTTACTGGACCGGATTGCCGAAAAATACAACGTTTCCAATGCGCAGATTGCCGTCCGCTGGCTGACGGCGCAGGAAAATGTCGGCCTGATTTTCAAAACGGGCAATCCGAAACACTTGCGCGAAATCATCGACGCTGTTGATTTGGCGATCGATCCGTCGGATTTAAAGGAGTTGACCGATCATTTTCCCCGTCAGGAAGACGTCGGCTTTACGACAAACGGCAAAGCGCCTTTGATCTAAGTCCGCAAAAGCAGGATATCTCCGCACCGGCCGCGCATTCGCAGCCACCTGTCGGATTTATCCTGCGGATTTTCCCTCCAAAAGCGATCAAACAGCTGCTGGTGTCGCGCCGCATAAACCGGATCGTCCATAAATAAATTACAGACCTCGTGATTTCTTTCCGCGGCTGAATCCGTCCAGTTAAAAGAACCGCTGACGGCGTTTTTCCCGTCAAAGACAGCCATTTTCGCATGCATCAGGCCTTTGGTCGTATGAATACGCACGTCAATGCCGGCAATCATCAGCCGTTCAACGTCATTCATGTCCTTGACGGAAGCCAGCTGAGAACGATCGGTCAGCAGGCGAATTTTCACGCCTCGTTTTTTCGCGGCGATCAAAGCGTTGACAATGGATTTTCTGTTAATCGAATAAACTGCGGCGTCAATATATTTTTCAGCCCCGTCGATTAAAGAAACGATTCTTTTTTCACACGCCGTCCCGTCCGCCAGCTCGTTTAAGGCAAGGGCCTGCGGAACAAAGAAAAAAACAGCCCAGAAGCAAAGGAAAAAACGCATAAAGTTATCCCTGAAACAATAATGAACGCCTTTATATATATCATGTTTTCCCGATGAAGAAAAGGCAGGGCGGAAAAAGCCGGAACGACTGTTTATTTTTGCTTTTTTTCCGTTTTAAATCCTTTTAAACTGAGCGCAGAAGCAACATGAGGAAACCATGACAACTTTTATCGCCGCCGGATCGAACCTGAATGACCGGCAGAAAAATCTGCTTTCCGCCGTCAAGGCTTTGATACAGGCCGGATATCATGTGACAGGCGTTTCCCCCGTTTATGAAACGCCGGCAGCTCTGCTGTATGACACGGCGAAAGACGATTGGAATAAGCCTTACTTAAACTGTTTGATTCGTCTGGAAACAAAAAAAAGCGCGTTTGAACTGCTGGCTGATCTAAAAAAAATCGAAAAAAACGCCGGCAGAAACGCTGTTGAACGCTGGGCGCCGCGGCCGATTGATCTGGACATTATCGAACATAACGACGAACATATCGACACCCCCGAATTGTGCGTTCCGCATAAACAATATTTAAAACGCAGTTTTGTGCTGGATCCCTTATCCTGTTTCAAAGCGGTGCCGCCCGAATTTTTATATACCGAAACACATCAGCCTTTAATTATGGGCATTTTAAACATAACGCCGGATTCTTTTTCCGACGGCGGGCAAAACAATCAGCCCGGCGTTTTTGAAAAAAAAGCCGCGTTATGGGCAGATCATCTGATTCCTCTGATTGACGTCGGCGCGGAATCAACGCGGCCGGGGGCGCGGCCTTTGGACCCGGCAGAAGAAATTCAACGTTTGGCAACTGTTTTTGATTTTGTTAAAAACCGCGAAAAAACACCTTTTTCACCCCGGTTCAGCATTGACACCTATCACTTTGAAACCGCCCGCAAAGCGTTGGAAAACGGTTTTGATCTCCTGAACGATATCCATGGGCTTGACGATCCGGAAATGCTTTCTTTGGCCAAAGAACATAAAGACAAACCCTGCATTTTTATGCACAATCGCGATTTGACCGGACTGCCCCTGAAAAATACGGTCGAAGTCGTTGAACAATGGCTGGAAGAAAAAATCAATCTTTTTGAACAAAACGGCCTTTGTCCGTATAACATGATTTTCGATCCCGGCGTCGGATTCGGAAAAACGGCCTGTCAGTCTTTGCAAATTCTGCAAAACCTTTCAAAATTCCACCGTTTCGGCGTGCGGCTGCTGATCGGACATTCCAGAAAATCATTTATGAAAATTTTCACGGACAAACCGCCGATTCAAAAAGATACGGAAACGCTTGGCATTTCAATAAAAATCGCCGAAAAAACGGATATTCTGCGCGTTCACACTCCTCTTGAACACAAAGAAGCTCTGCTGGCCGCCGCTCATCTGGAAAATCAGTTCTTTTAATCAACGGCCCCGTTCCTGCCGGCATTTCAAAATCCGCGCCGTCTGATCCGGTGCGGAAATGTATTTGCGCAGTTCCGGGTGCGCCGCTTTCTGACGCCCGTTTTGCATGCCGCGCGCCCCCGAAGGCATCGTTTTAAATCCGGAAAGGGCAAATTTTTTCAACTTTTCACCCTTTAATTCTTCAACACTGACGGGTTCGGCCTGTTTGATGTCGGCCAGTTTCGTATTTTCAATGCCGGTATCCAGATTAACATTGGGAACCGCCTTTAAAAATTCCCGTTTATTGCCGTTTGCAATATACTTTTCGGCGGCAAGAATAAAATCAGTTCCGCGCCGGACGGCGTCTTGCGTCAGATCGTCCAAAGTCTTCCGCACCGTTTGTCCCGTCACGGGGTGTTTAAAAGAGTCAAAATCTTTCAACTTTGACGGCATTTGCCGATCCTGCTGGTAAAACCCGGAAACGGCCATACCCAGCCGCCCGTCCAAAAAATTATCCAATCGGCGCAGCGCTTTTCCTATCGTCTGATTCTTTGTCACGCGGCCTATAAACAGCTGAACGGCCATGCTGTTTTTATAAACGCGCGTCAAATCATCGTCGATCTTAAATGCTTTTTGATAATTCCGGCAGAAAAATTCCGCGGCGATTTCACGGTTTTTATGATCGTCGATCATTTTCTTTAACGGTTTAAACGTGCTCAGACGCCGTTTTTTCTGTCTTAAAAAATGCACGTCAAGCCACGTTTCGACATAACGATGCCGGGTTTTTGCCAGCTTGACATGTTTTTCGTCAGGGTTGTTTTCACGCACCTGGCTGCCCGAAACACTGTAAACAAAAGGGTGAAACACGGAATCAACCGCCGAATGTGTCAAAAATCCGTAAACAAACGCTTTTTCCGCGGCCTGACGCGCCGGGTCCTTTTCTTTGCGGATATCGTCCAGCATTTCCAGAACGACGCTGCGCGTATCGTCGCCGAACCCGCCGTGCATTTTTGTCGACAATTTGGGATTCGAACCATACAAAAAACTGTCATGCGAAATCGCCCCCATATGAAAAGCGGATTCGCACGTTTCGGCGCACTGCCGGGTTTCGGCCGGCAGGCAGCCGCGAATATCGTCGGCCAATATAACGTGAGTCAGATCTCTGGGCATTTTTATTCCTCATATTCTTATTTTATTTTTATGAGCCGGAGAGCTAAAAGTCAATATTTTTGTCAAAAAATTCATGTTTTTTGTCAATTTTATGATAATTCAAACAACCCCGTATAGAGCTGATAATACCGTTTTTTCAGCCGGACCAATTCGTCATGCGTTCCCGTTTCGATAATCCGGCCATTTTCCAAAACAATAATTTTATCAGCATTGCGCACGGTTGACAGACGGTGCGCAATTACAAACACCGTCCGGCCTTTCATCAGCGTGTTCATTCCTTGTTCAATCAGATATTCCGTGCGGGTATCGACCGAACTGGTCGCTTCGTCCAAAATCAGCACCGGCGGATCAGCCACCGCGGCGCGGGCAATCGCGATTAATTGCCGCTGCCCCTGACTTAAATTCACGCCGTCGGCCGTTAAAACGGTATCATAGCCCTGCGGCAGGGAAGAAATAAACGAATCCGCATTTGCCAGCTTTGCGGCGTTGCGAATCTCTTCATCGGAAGCGTCCAGTTTGCCGTAACGGATATTTTCCATGACCGTTCCCGTAAACAGGTGCGTATCCTGCAGCACCATTGCCAAAGAACGGCGCAGATCGTCTTTTTTAATTTTATTGATATTGATACCGTCGTAACGGATTTTCCCGTCATGCAGATCATAAAAACGATTAATCAGATTGGTAATCGTTGTCTTTCCCGCCCCCGTTGATCCGACAAAAGCGATTTTCCGACCGGCTTTGGCTTCCAGAGAAATATCGTTTAAAATGATTTTTTTCGGGCTGTAGCCGAAAACGACATGATCAAAAACAACGTCGCCTTTTAACGGCGTATAACTGATCGTATGATCATGATGCGGGTGTTTCCAGGCCCATTGCCCCGTTCTGTACGGCACTTCGGCAACCGTGCCGTCTTTGGCAATCTCCGCGTTCACCAAAGTAACATAGCCGTGATCCGTTTCTTCGGGTTCGTCCAAAAATTTAAAGATCCTTTCGGCCCCGGCCAAAGCCGACAAAATCGAATTCAGCTGCATGGATATCTGGGAAACCGGCATTGAAAAGTTGCGGGTATATTGCAAAAACGCGGCGATCGTTCCCAAATCCATCTGCCCCGCGGCGGCCAGATATCCGCCGGCCATTGACGTCAAGGCAAACAATAAATAAGCCAGATTGCCGATAACGGGCATTAAAATATTCGCGCAGGTATTGGCGTTAGAAGCTTGATAAAACAGGTTTTCATTATGCCGGCCGAAATCCTGCTTGATTTTTTCTTCACGACAGAAAACCTTGACGACCTTAACGCCTTCGGCCATTTCTTCGATATAACCGTTGACGCGACCCAAAGCCTGCTGCTGTTTTGAAAAATACCGCGCGCTTCTGACGGCGATCAGCTTGATCGTCATCACCATAATAATCAGCACGCCGATCACCAGACAGGTCAATACGGGGCTGAGCACAATCATCATAACAAAAACGCTGATCACCGTCGTCAATGACAACAACATGTGCGGCAAACTCATCGACATCATTTCCCGCAGCGTATCAACATCGTTTGTATACAGGCTCATCAACTCGCCGTGCGTGTGCGTGTCGAAAAATCTAATCGGCAGTTTCTGCATATGCGTAAACATGTCAATCCGGATCCGGCGCATTGTGCCGGTAACAACGTTTAACATCAGCCTGTTGAACAAATATGTGCAAAATACGCCGATTCCCGCGATCAAAATCATATAAAAGACAAGACGTTCAAACCCTGACAGATCCGGATTTTCCTGTCCGATCAAAGGAACAATAAACTGATTGACCGCCGGTTTGAGCAAATATGTCACCGCGACGCCTGACAGGCCTGATCCGAAAACGGCCAAAACGACAAAAAACAGCTGGAATTTATACGGCAGCATATATTTTAAAATTCTTTTGAACGTTTCAAAAGGAGAATCCGGTCTTTCCATTTTCCGGCCCGCCGGACGCGGCTGCAGCGCTGCTTTTGCCATTATGCCGCCCCCTTTTGCTGAGAAGTAAAGACATCGCGGTAAATCGCGCTTGTCTGCATTAATTCGTCATGCGAGCCGATCGCGCTGATCCGGCCGTGATCCAGCACAATAATCTTGTCCGCTTCCATTACGGAAGAAATACGCTGTGCAATAATGATTTTAGTTGTTTCTTTTAACTGATCTTTAAATGCTTGCCTGATTTTTTTATCCGTTGCCGTGTCCACGGCGCTGGTCGAATCGTCCAGAATCAGGATTTTCGGCTTTTTCAACAATGCCCGCGCGATGCACAGCCTTTGTTTCTGCCCGCCGGAAATATTAACGCCGCCCTGCCCCAAAGAAGTTTCATACCCGTCCGGAAATCCTGAAACGAACTCATGTGCCTGCGCCGCATCGGCGGCCGCACGGATTTCATCGTCGCCGGCGCCTTCATCGCCCCAGCGCAGATTTTCGGCAATCGTTCCGGAAAACAACAAATTGTTCTGCAAAACCATTGCCACGGCGGAACGCAAAACAGGCAGGTGATACTCCCGCACATCATGCCCGCCGACCAAAACCCGGCCGGAAAAAACGTCATACAAGCGGGCAATCAGCTGGACCAAAGTCGTTTTTGACGATCCCGTCGCCCCGATAATGCCGACCGTTTCCCCCGATTTGACCGCGAAGGAAATATCTTTCAAAGTCAAATTATCCGCCCGTTTTGAATAGCTGAAAGACACATTTTCAAAGACGACGGATCCGTCGCGGGGTTCCAGCCCGTCTTTGCCCGTATCGGCAATGTCGGGAATTTCGTTTAACACTTCGCACAGTCTGCGCACGGAAGCCTGAGAAATAACGATACCGATAAACACAAACGAAATCATCATCAGCGACATTAAAATCATGCCGATATATGTTAAAAAGCTGAACAGTTCGCCCGTCTGCATTTTTCCCTGAATGATAAAATTCCCGCCGAACCAGACGATTGCGATCAGGCAGGCCTGCATGGAAAAATTCATCAGAGGCATATTGAAAATAACGATTTTTTCGGCTTTTTTCTGAGCATCGCGCAAATCCGTCGCGGCGTCGTTGAATTTTTTATCTTCAAATTTTTCGCGCACAAAAGCTTTAACGACTCTGGCCGCGATCAACACTTCCTGCAAAGAAGAATTCATCGCGTCATATTTAGCGAACATTTGTAAAAAATGTTTATGAGCCAGCGTTGACATAACCCCCAGCGAAATTCCCAGAAAAGGAATCGCCACTAAAAAGACCGTTGACAAATCCGCGTTAATCCGCACCGCCATCAGCGTCGCGCAAACCAGCATGACGGGCGAACGCACCAAAGCGCGGATCGTCATCATAAAAGCGTTTTGAACAAACGTTATATCCGTCGTTAAACGCGTAATCAAAGACGCCGTTGAAAACCGGTCGGTATTTGAAAAAGAAAAATCCTGAATTTTTCCGAACACCGCCTTTCTGATTTCCATGGCGAAACCGGCGGCGGCCACGGCAGCCAAGCGGGCTCCGGCAGCGCCGCAAGCCAGAGAAACCACTGCCGCGGCAATCATAAGCAACCCCGTTTCGACAATATACGGAACATTTTTCTGCGCAATGCCGATATCAATAATCCGCGCCATTAAAAAAGGAATATAAATTTCCAAAGCGACTTCCCCGATGACCGCCAGCGGAGCCAAAATCGCCTGTTTTCTGAATCTCCCCAGATAAGACAGCAGTTTAAAATACATTGCTTTTCCTTATTTTTTCTTATTAAACCGCCGAACACGAAACCGTGCAAGCAAAAATAACGAAATCCTTCTTTCGTTTTTTATAAAGAAGTCTATAATCCCCATTCGAATTTAACAAGGAGATCAAAATGACAAAAACGTCATGGAAAGCCGGCACAATGCTTTATCCGCTGCCGCCCGTCATGGTCAGCTGCGGTACAATGGAAAAGCCGAACGTTTTCACCGTCGCCTGGACCGGCATTATCAATTCGGAACCGGCAATGACTTATATTTCCGTGCGCCCGTCGCGGTATTCTTATGATCTGATCAAGCAAAGCGGGGAATTTGTCATTAACCTGACAACGGCGAAAATGTTAAAGGCTGCCGATTTCTGCGGCGTTAAGTCCGGCAGGGACACCGATAAATTTGCACAGACCGGCTTAACCGCCATACCGTGCAAAAAGGTCAAATCCCCCATGATCGCCGAAAGCCCCGTCAGTCTGGAATGTCGTGTCACCGAAATCAAACCGCTGGGATCGCACGATATGTTTTTGGCTGAAATTGCCGCCGTTAACGTCGATGATGAATTTTTAAACGCAGACGGCCTGTTTCAATTGGAAAAAAGCGGTTTAATCGCTTTCTGCCACGGCGGTTATTACGCTCTGGGCGGTAAGATCGGCACTTTCGGGTTTTCGGTTGCCAAAAAGAAATCCCGCAAACAAAGAATTTCCGAAATAAAGCATGAGCGTCATGCTTTAAAAAAGCAGAAACAAAAAGAAATCGCCGCTTTAAAAGAAAAACCGAAAGAAGAAAAAACAAAGAAAAGTTTTTCTTCCGATCGTCGCCGGCCTGCCGGAAAGACAAAAAATTACCGCAAGCCGTTTAACAATAAAAAAGCTCCGTAACCGGAGCTTTTTTATTTATTCGGGTTTTATTTTTTTACAGGCGTCTTCAATCCGGTTTTGCAGCTCGCCGATAAATTCGCGTTTATCCAGCCCCTGCGGCATCGCCGGCAAAAATTCGACAATAATCGTGCCGGGATTTTTTAAAAAAGCTTTCTTACGCCAGAAATATCCCGAATTCAACGCCGCCGGAATAACGGGAACGCCGCATTTTTCATACAACAGCCCGACGCCCGGATTATAACGCGTCGTCGCCCCCGGCGCCGTCCGGGTGCCTTCGGGGAAAATAATGACCGGCCGGTTTTCTTTTAATCTTTTCTCACTGCCTTGTAAAATAGAACGCATAGCCTTCGTCCCCGAAGACCGGTCAATCGCCACACACCCCGTCAGCAGCAGATTCCAGCCGAACAAAGGAATATACAAAAGCTCTTTCTTTAAAATATACGCCGGCGAAGGCAATATGGCGTGGAAAGCTATCGTTTCCAGCGCCGACTGATGTTTTGACGCGACAATATACCGCCCGTCGGCCGGCAGATTTTCCCGTCCCCGGACTTCACATTTAATTCCGACGATCCAGCGCAGGCCGAACAGCAGCGACTTTCCCCACAATCTGGCATTAAAGCTGCGCACTTGCCGGGGCAGTATTCCCGCCAACAGCCCGGTCAGGCAAAAAAACAACGTTGTCAAAACATAATAGATATTAAACAAAAACGATCGGATCAGTTTCATTTCGGGCCTGCCGTTTCAATGTTAAAAGAAGTCGTTGAAAAAGGAAGAAAATGGCTGACGGCGACAACAAGGAATTTCATATATTCCGATGTGATCAAAGCAAACGTTCCCGGCCATTTCCACCATTCGTCATGTTTGACGGTCTGCGGAAAAACGGGGTGCGGAATAATAACGGCGCCGGGCATCACGTCTTTAAATTCGGACAAGCTGCGCGGCATATGATAAGACGCCGTCACCAAACGCAGCGACTTAAAATCGTTTCTGTCCAGCCAGGCTTTGCATTCCAAAGCGTTTTCGCGCGTATTGCGCGCCACGTGTCCCAACGTAATTTTATCCCCCAGTTCTTCGGGCAGTTCATCAATCGTTTCAGCCAGCAAAATCCAGTCGACTTTTTCATTCACGCCGGAAATCAGCAGTTTTTCGGCTTTTTGCCGTTTCAGCAGATCTACCGCCGCGGCCACGCGTTCCGTTCCCCCGGTTAAAACGACAATCGCGTCGGTTGTCGTTCCCGTGTCTTCAGGCCCCCGGTTGACCAAAGAAGCAAACCAAAACAATCCGCCCGTCCAGGCGGCAAACAAGATGAATATGGCCGGCAGCACTTTTTTGCGTATCATAACATTCGCCTGAGAGTTCTCTGCACTGTCCAATAAGCCGTCAGCGTTGACAAAACAACCGCTAAAACGGGGACAAGACATAATAAAATCCATGACGCCGTATCAAATCTGGCTTCCGAAAGCAGGCCGCCCTGAATATCGCCGGCAAGAGAAGACAATAAAAACAAAATCGGCAGCACCCCCAAAAATCCCGCAGCCGCCCCGATACATGCCAGAAACGCCGTTCTTTTGGCATACTGTTTGGAAATATAGCCGTCATGAGCGCCGGTCTGATGCAACAGCTCGATCACCGGCTTATGAACGGCCAAAGAAGAACACGTAACGTAAATAACAATAACGGACGTCGTGGCAATCACCAGACTCAGCAAAGCCGAAGCCAGCAAATCCAGCGTCTGCACCAGCCGGATCAGCTTTCCCAGCCATAACTTGTGCACGTCCAGCGAAGCGTTCGGCGTATTTTTATTTAATAAAGCTTTTAACATATCCAGATCGACTTCCGCTCCCGGAATCAGCTGCACGTCAATTAAATGCGGCATCGGCAGATCGTCCAGCAAAAAAGTATCCCCCAGCCACGGGCGCAGCAGATCTTTCATCTGGCTGTCCGTCAAAACGTTTGCCGACGCGATTCCGGCCGTTTTGCGCAGAATATCCAAAACCTCCTGCGTTTCCTGTTGCGTTTTTTTCTTATTGACCCGCCCGTTTTCCTCGATCGGGATCACCTGAACCGTCAAAGACCCGGAAATCGACCGGCTCCAGCGTGACAGCATCGAGTTTAACGACAGCGTTCCCGCCGTTGTCAAACCCGCAAAAAACACCATCAACATGACCATCCACGGCAAAAACCACCCGGACGTATCGCTGGCAAACGGCAGATCGCTGGTACGTCTAAACACGCGGCGCCTCCGTTCTTAAATAAGCCTGATCCGGCGAATAACCGACCGGATAAACCGTCAGCCGACCGTTTGTCAAATGCATGCGCGGATAAGGGAAAGCCCGGATCAGTCCTTCGTTATGCGTTGCGATCACAACCGTCGTGCCGCGCCGGTTCAGCTCTACAAACAAACGCATCAGCCGCGCGGCGGATTTGTCGTCCATGTTTCCCGTCGGTTCGTCGGCCAGCAGGATCTGCGGCCTGTTAATCACCGCGCGGGCGATCGCCACGCTTTGTTTCTGCCCCCCGGACAAAGTCGGCGGTTTGGCGTTCAAATGCGCCCCCAGCCCGACCCACATCAACAATTCGGCGACACGTTTTTGAATCTCGTTTTCGTCATAGCCGGCAACGCGCAAAGGCAAAGCGACATTATCAACGGCCGACAGATGATCCAGCAGTCTGAAATCCTGAAAAACGACGCCGATCTTGCGTCTGATTTCGGGCAAATCGTCCCTCACAATGTTTCGCACCGCTTTGCCGAACAGCCTGACATGGCCGCGCGTCGGGCTTTGCGCCAGATACAACAGGCTGAGCAAAGACGTTTTTCCCGCGCCGCTTTCCCCCGTCAGGAAATGAAAAGATCCCGCGGGCAAAGCAAATGAAATATCCTTCAACACTTCGGCGCCCTGCCCGTAACGCAGGCCGACTGCGTCAAATTCTATGACATACGGTACCGCCACTGATTTCTCCCGTTGTTTTGACTGTCGTATTTAAACACATCTGAAAAAATAAGTTAACATTTTATACGTAAATCTGCATAATACTATATTAAATTTTACGGGAAACAAAAATGCTGATCACCTGTCCGCAATGTCTGACAAATTACGATGTTCCTCCGGTTTTGGAAGAAACCGGACAAAAGGTTAAATGTGTTAAATGCGGCTGCGTGTGGGAAATAGACGACGGAACGGTCGAACCCGAAGCGGAAGACCTGCCCGACTTCGACGACGAAGCGGCCGCTTTTGACCCCGCGCCGGTTCCCGAAATCGGCGAACCCGATATTCCCATGCCGGCCTTTCAGGATTTTTTCAAGCCGCCGGAAAAAAAAGAACCGGATTTTTTTAAATGGATCCGCCCTCTGTATTTCGTCAGCCTGTTCTGCATCGCCGCTTCAATTTATCTGTTTTTCTTCCGTTCCCCCGTGCGCGCGCCGGTAACGCTGCAAACGCTGGCTTACGAATCCGTACAGGAAGAATACAAAACCTATCTGGTGCTGCATGCGGCGGCTTTTAACAATACGGATAAAGAGATCGTTCCGGAAACGTTCAACGTGCGTTTTTCCGATGAAGACGGCCGCCTGCTGACGACAACCGACGTCGCTTCGCCCGTTTCGGTTTTGCCGGCGCGCGGCATGGAACAAATCGACCTGAAAATCGAACGGCCGCCGTCGCAGACAGCTCAGGCCTCCGTAACTCTGACAAAATTCACGACGCGTTAAAGCCACGGCGCCGGACGGGTCAAAGCCAGCATATCGTCAAAGCTCTGACGTTCCCGAATAACGGCGTAATTTTCGCCGTTAACCAGAACTTCGGCGCATAAAGGACGGAAATTATAATTCGAACCCATCGACGATCCGTAAGCCCCCGCCGTTTTTACAACGGCCAGATCCCCCGCTTTCATCGCGGGCAGCAGTCTGTCTTTGCCGAAAACGTCGCTGCTTTCGCAAATCGGGCCGACGACGTCATAAGAATGATCGTTCCGTCCTTCTTTAACCGCGGCAATTCCATGATAAGCCTCGTAGATTGCAGGACGGATCAGATCGTTCATGCCGGCGTCCAAAACCAGAAACCGTTTTGTTTCCGTCTGTTTAACCCGCACGACGCGCGACACCAGCACAGCCGACTGAGCCGCCAGAAAACGCCCCGGTTCAAAAACGATTTCACATTCCAACCCGCCCAGAATTTTACCGACCAAAGCCATATAATCTTCCGCAGAAGGCGGTTCGTCCATCTCCCGGTAAGCAACCCCCAGCCCGCCGCCGACGTCAATCGTACGGATATCAATCCCGTCATCACGCAGCAGGCGCACAATTTCCGCCGCCCGTTCAAAAGCTTCTTCAAACGGTTCCATTTCCAGCAGCTGCGAACCGACGTGAACGTCTATGCCGACCGGCAGCAGCCCTTTTGATTCGGAAAACAGACGATATAAAGAACGGGCTTTTTTCCAATCAACGCCGAACTTATTTTCTTTCTTGCCGGTTGTCATTTTATAATGCGTGTGCGCATCAACGTCCGGATTAATACGCAAAGCTATTCTGGCTTTTTTTCCGGCCAGCGCCGCGATTTCGTCCAGCATTAACGCTTCTTCTTCGGATTCGACATTAATCTGCTTAATATCGTTTTCAACAGCCAACGTTAATTCTTCTCTGGTTTTCCCGACGCCCGAAAAAACGATCTTATCGGCCGGGATACCGGATTTTAACGCCAGCAGCAATTCACCGCCGGAAACAATATCCGCCCCTGCGCCCAATCCGGCCAGCAGCTTTAAAACAGACGGATTGGCATTGCTTTTCACGGCAAAACAGGTCAGCGATTTTTTTAAATTCTTTTTCGCCGCGCCGTCAAAAGCCCGAAAATGATCCGCGATACCCTGCTGCGAATAAACATAAAAAGGCGTCGGAACACTTTTGGCAATATCGGAAATTGCGACATTTTCAATATATAATTGTCCGTTTTGATAATGAAAGGCGTTCATTTTACTTTCCCGTTTCCAAAGATTCATTCAGTTCCCAAATACTTTCCGGCTGCTTTTCTTCCGCCGGTGTTACTTTTACAGCCTTTTCCGCCGGCCGCGGTTCACGGCGGGCCGGATACTGGCGCGGATAAGTCGTCCCCGGCGGAAAATCCAGCTTTCCCCGTTTGCCGCAGCCGGTCAGACACAAAACACATAATAAAACGGCAGTGATCGTTTTCATGCAAAAAACTCTTTTCTTTTTAGCTCCGCGCTCAGAATAGCAACTGTTAAAAACTTATTCACTCTTTTTTTTTATTTTAAAAAAAGGGAACTGAAAAAATGAACGGATTTGTTTTTTATCTGCTTTTCGGGTTGGCGCTGACGCCGTTTGCCGTAAACGCACAAACGACGGGAAACGTGTCGATTAAAAATGTTCTGGCGCCGCAGACTTTCAAGCTGTATCCCCGACCGATTTTAGCGCCGACGGCCGCTTTTCAGGACGAAAACGGGCAAAAAACGTCTTTGCGTGATTTCCGGGGAAAAATCGTTTTATTGAATATTTGGTCAACGTCATGCACTCAGTGCGTGATCGAACTGCCGATGCTGGACCGGCTGCAAAAAGATATGGGCGGCATGAAATTTCATGTTATCGCGTTGTCGTCGGATCTGGAACCTCTGCCCGTTTTACGCCGTTTTTGGGTCAATCGGGGGATTAAGCATTTAAAAATCTATTCGGATCCGCAGGCTCGTTTTTCTCAGGCCGCCGACGTTAAAGGCTTGCCGACAACTTTTCTGATTGACGAAGAAGGACGCGAAGTCGGCCGAATCCGCGGCATTGTCGAATGGGACGGGCCGAAAATCAAAGCGCAGATCCGCGATTTGATCCGCGCGGCCAAAGAAAAAGCCGCCCGAAAGGCTGAAACAAAAAAAGAAAAAGCGTCTGTTCCGAAACAGCCTCTCGTCGCGGAACAACCGAAATCCGCGGAGTCTGTCCCGCCGCCGCCCGTCCGCCCGGCGGAAGAAATTCAAAGCTGGTTTAAATAACAGGCGAAACCTCATCTTTTTAAAAAAAGCTTGATTCTACTGTAAAAAGAGCTAAAAAGAGCTCTTTCTGATACAGCGCTCAGACATGGAGGCCCCCTATGACCAAACCGCGCTATTTAACAATTTCCTGGGAACAGTTCCACAGCGACGCCCGGGCATTGGCGTCAAAGTTAATTAATCGCAAAGATCTGAAAAAAATCATCTGCGTTACCCGCGGCGGTCTGTTTCCCGCGGCCGTTTTGGCAAGAGAACTGGAAATCCGCTGGATCGACACCATTTGCGTGGTCGGTTATGATGAAGAATCCCGCGGCAGCCATGCTTCTTTGTTAAAAGTCCCCGAAACGGACGGCGAAGGCGTTCTGGTCGTTGATGATCTGGTTGATTCCGGCAGAACCGGCCGGATTATCCGCGAATTAATGCCCAAAGCCTATTTCGTTACCATGTATGCCAAACCCAAAGGACAGGAAGTCGTCGACGATTTTGTTATTTCCGTTGATCAGGACACATGGATATTGTTCCCGTGGGAAGCAGAGTTATCTCCCGCTTCTCCGCTGGTGCGGCGTCAAGAAGATTAAAGTTTAAATTAAAACTTTGGATAAAAACAGACCGGACAAGAGCCGGTCTGTTTTTTTTAATTTTCAACCAGCTTTTTCCAGGCCATATATTCTCCGACTCCCAGGCAGCCGTATAAAATCAGATACAGCCCCAGCATCAAAGAAATAGTAAAAACACCGATCATCGGGTGGCTGAGAATCAGGAAACCGAACAACACTCCGATAATTCCCGATGCCAGCGTCCATTTCCAGAAAATCAGACCGGAGGATCTGGCGTCAATGCTGAACGCGATCTGGATAACGCCGACACATAATACCCAGATAGCCAATAAAACCGGCAAAGAAGAAACCGTCACGCCCAAATTGGTCATTAAAATCACCCCGACAATTATATCCAGCAGCCCCAAGGCCAACAAACCACCGGACGGATAAGAAAAAAACGCCGATAAATACCCGACTCCGCCCAGCAGAAATACAATCCCCAGATATAACGCCATAGCCAGCAAAGCCGTATCGGGATTAAACCATGTAAAAATACCGGCAAGAATCATTAATATACCGAAAATCAGTACACTCTTGCTTACTTTGATATTGCTGTTTTCCAAAGCTGTCATGTCATTCTCCTTGTTTATTTTTCAATTTAACAAATAAATCGCCATATTTATGCTTGTCTTTAAGTCGATATGAAATTATCCCTTTTTGGATTTCATTTCAAATGCAGGCCGTCACAATCTGCTTTTGCCGTTCGGAGAAATGGTTTGATTTTTCTATCTGCCGGGATTATCCTGATTTTATTAAAAGTCAACTTTGACAGAGGGTGTATGTTGGAAATTGCAGTAAAAGGGTAATCGGCTTTTCTATGCTGCATTACCTGTAAAAATATCGGACAGATATGAAAATATCTGTGATTTGGTATGTCATTTTACTTGCAGAGAATCCAACATGAATATTTCCAAACCGGAACAAAGAACGCTTCACATCCTTGCCCAGGGCGGCCGGATCGCTCATACCCGCGGCGAACGGGGAAAAATCGAAAAAATTATTTGCTTTACCCGCGACGGTCTTGTACTTTCCGATTGTACTTTGGATATTTTTAAAAGGCTCAGATCAAAACGGTTAATCGGCTCTGAAAACGGCGGTCCGTACCGCATTAATTCAAAAGGCTTGAAAGCCGTGCGTTCCCAGGCAGACAACCGTTGACTTTCAAAAGGACCTTTTTTAATGATTGATATCAGACCCGAAATCCCCGCGGATTATGATGAAATTCGCCGGCTTGTCCGTAAATCTTTTGAAACCGCCGAACATACAAACGGCGATGAATATAATCTGGTCGGTCGTTTAAGAAACAGTCGCGCTTATATTCCCGAACTTTCGCTTGTTGCCGAACGAAACGGAAAACTTGCCGGACATATCATGTTTACTCAAATACGCGTCGGGAATACAACGCAACTGATTTTAGCGCCGCTGTCCGTCCTGCCGGAATACTAAAAGCAGGGAATCGGCAGCGCGCTGATCGCAGCGGGACACGCAGCCGCGCAAAAAACGGAATATGAATTTTCCATTCTGGTCGGCCATGCGTCTTATTATCCGAAATTCGGCTACAGACCGGCGGCGGAGTTCGGTCTAAGATGCCCGCTTGAAGTTCCCCCGGAATGTTTTATGGCTTTTAATCTGAAAGGCAGAAAAACATGCCTGAACGCCGAAATCGAATTTCCTCCGGAATTTTTTGAAAAGAACGCTTAATTTATTCCGGAATTCCATAAGCTTCTCCGGCCCGCCGAAAATTTTAAGCAGAAGCTGAAAGTTCCAAGAAGATTGTTCGCCGGCGCTCACCCCTTAAAGGGGCCGCTCGGACTATCGTCCTGCGCGTCGTCACCAAAGGTGACCGAACCCCCACGGGGGTTCAAATCCCGGTTCACCTAAAATAAAAAAAACCACCCTGTCGGGTGGATTTTTTTATTTTGGCGACCCCAGGGGGATTCGAACCCCCGTTACCGCCGTGAAAGGGCGATGTCCTAGGCCTCTAGACGATGGGGTCATCGTGTCAAGTCGGCTTATATATAAAGATTATCCGTCCTGCCGTCAACATATTTTACACATAAAACGCATTTTTTTTACTTTAATCATAATTCCGCATCAAACCAACCAGCTTTCCCTGAATCGTTATGCGCTCGGAACTGTATGTCCGCGTTTCATAATCCTTATTGCACGGTTCCAGCAAAACAGCATTCCCCTTGCGTCTGATCTTTTTCAGCGTTACTTCGCACCCGTCAACCAAAGCAACGGCAATTTCGCCGTTTTCCACAGAATTTGTCCGCCGGATAATAACCGTATCACCGTCCAAAATCCCGGCGTCAATCATTGAATCCCCCGCGACGGTCAAAGCGTAATGTTCTCCGTTGCCGATCATGTTCGCCGGAACGGCAACCGTTTCATTGCTGCGTAAAGCTTCAATCGGCGTACCGGCCGCAATCTTGCCATAACGTGGCAATTCAACCGAATTAGCCGCCAAATTTTCGCTTAAACGCGAAAAAGACCGAGTCGTCTGTCTGTTGACCAGATCTCTGGCCGATATAACCGAACATTCCCCCTGATTATCCGGCAAGCGCAAAATCTCCAAAGCTCTGGCCCGATTCGGTAAACGGCGAATAAAGCCGCGTTCTTCCAAACCGGATATTAAACGGTGAATTCCCGATTTGGATTTCAGGCCTATCGATTCTTTCATTTCTTCAAATGACGGAGAAACGCCGTCTTCACGCAAACGCTTTTCAATTAACATCAGCAGTTGGTATTGTCTTTTCGTCAGCATAGAACCCCCGTGAACAAAGTTTCTCTTTTTGTTCTACTTTAGTTCTTCATTTTTATCAAGAAAATTTTTAACCTTTTAACCTATATTTCTAAAAGAAATTGACTTGCCGGAGTTTTTTTAAATTGTTTTTTATCCGTTTTTTCGTTTGTTTCATTTTGATTTGCCGCGGATCGGCGGCTTTTGCCGTTTCGCCATGGGGTGATACGGATTCCGCCGCGCCCCGGGCAGCGGTAAAAGGCGTCTGGGGCAGCGACAGCCAAATTTCCGGAAATAAAGAACAAGGCGCTTTTGATATTGCCGGTCTGTTTTTTACCGAAGAAGAAACAAATGATGAAACACCTCTGCCGCCATGGCTGGAATATGCCGTTGCGATACCAGATGTTGATGAAAACAGCCCGATGATTGCCATTGTCATTGACGATTTGGGCGTCAACCGAAAAATGACAAAAGAAGTCCTGGCTTTGCCGGCGCCGCTGACAGCTTCTTTTTTGTATTATGCCGATGATCTGCCTGACCAGACACAAAAGGCCAGAGCCGCCGGACATGAACTGTTGGTGCATACGCCGATGGAGCCGATCAACGCCAAATTCAATCCCGGGCCGGGAGCTTTACGCGCGGAAATGACGGCGGAAGAAATAAAAGACAGGCTGGACTTAATGTTGGGTTCATTTCCCGGATACGTCGGCATCAATAACCATATGGGCAGCCGTTTTACCGCGGACAGCCGGGCCATGCGGGCGGTTATGGAAGAAGTCGAAAAAAGAGGTTTGCTTTTTTTAGACTCTCTGACTTCAAGCCGCAGCGTGGCTAAAAAAATAGCCCGGGAAGAAAATATTCCCTATGCCGTCCGCAATGTTTTTTTAGATAATACGCAAAACGAACAGGAAATAATGAAACAGCTTTCTTTGCTGGAAAAACATGCCCTGCGGCACCGGTTTGCAGTCGGGATCGGCCACCCGCACAAAGCGACGGTCAACGCTTTAAAAAAATGGATTCCGCGGGCAAAGCAAAAAGGATTCGTTTTTGTACCGGTCAGTATGATTGCCGTTTATTTACAGGACGAAACACAATCTGAAAACGTCCGGGCTTTAAACCTGCACGACGAATGGGAATAAAATTATTCCAACGCAACGCTGTCCAGGCTTTCCGGTTCTTCTCCCAATAAAATCGCCAAATTCTTTAAATATCTCAATCCGTTGTATTTTCTGTATTCTTCAATGGAAGCTTCTCTTTTGGCGGCTTCAACGGCTTCGTCCGCTTTGGGCAGCATCATGGGGAAGAAAGTGACGGTTCCGCTGACCGGTTCACGCTGAATTTCCAGCCAGCCGTTTGTCAGAGAAAACAAGTATGTCGCAACAGTCGGCGGTTCTTTAACGATTTTCACCTTTAATCCGGACAAATTATGCAGCAAAAGCATTTCATGCGGTTCAACATACTGCGTTGTAAAAATGCCGCGCACGTCAGTATCCAAAAAATCAGTAATCATAATTACGGGCAGTTCGGGCATTTTTACCTCCTTTTCAAAAACGGGTTTTATTATACGAAAAACGGGAGGAAAAAACAAAATAAAAGCGTCGGATATTATAAGATCTTTAAAAAATTTTTACCCTAAGTTATATTGAGAGCGGCTACCGACGAAAGACAAAAAAATATGAATAGCAAAAAAACACTTAAATCTTATTTCTTTTCTTTAAACAGTAAAGAACGTTTCAGCCTTGGAATAAGAATTTTATTGTTACTGTCATACAGCGCCATTTTAATGGTTATGAGATGCGATATCGGTTTAACAATTTATGATACATATATTACCATCATAGGAATGATTGCCGCGGCATTATTTTTTGGTCCTGTTCTTTTTTCCATTGTTTTTTGTCCTCTTGTTTTAATCCTTGCGATTGAAACTCACTTATTTTTCACATACGGCTATTCCCTGCTCAGTTTCGGCGCACAGCTTGGCAGGCTTATTTCAGACACGAATAAAGCTGAAATTTTAGAATACATTCCTAAACTGGGAATGCCTGAAGTAACGATGCTGGCTTTGTTTGTTTTATGCCTGCCCGGTTTGTTTTTTTACAAACCGAAGATGACAGGTATTTCCAAACTATGGAAATCAGCAATTTTCATAACAGTTTTTCTCAGTTGCGCATTCGGTTGCGTTTCTCGTACCCGATTAATGTTTTTATCGATTTTTTCTTCCGAACGAGCCGACATATTGGCAAAAGTCAATGCATTTCACTTTTTTCCATACAAGCAGAAAACAAAAGCTGACACTGTCGTCCTGCTAATAGGAGAAAGTCATCGTCAAGCTGAATTTTCACCCGCCTTTGACAAATACGCCGGTCGTTTTCCTTTTCTATACAGATTTTCTGATATGATATCGCAATATCCAGGTACTATTGATTCAATACCAATGATTTTATCACGAAAAAAAGCAACGGATCACATGCCGTTTTTTCATGAAAAATCCATTTTCTCACTTTTTAAAGAAGCCGGCTATGAAACATATTTCGTACACTACGTTAATACTTCTTCCGAAAAGAACGAGTTAAGCCTGATTTACCGAGAGGCTGACAATTTTATCCAATATGAAAAAAATATTACTGCCGAAACCGATAAAAAAATACTGCCCGTTCTTGATGAAATCCTGTCTAAACCCGCAGCAAAGAAACTGATTGTCATTAAAATGATCGGCGCTCACGTTTCATTTGCCAACCGTTATCCTCGTTCTAATGCTTTTTTTAAAAACGTTATTGCCGCATTCAAAAAACCAACAAAAGAAAAAGAGCTTTATCATTACAACAATGCCATTTCATATTCAGCAGAAATAATTGCAGATATTATGACTAAAATAAACAACAGAAAAGAACCCTCTTTATTATTTTTTTCATCTGACCATGGTATTTGTATTTTTGATAAAGGTTCTTTTCATCTGCCGCCGAATTGCCAAAATGCTTTTCATATTCCAGCAATGATTCTTCTGAATCCGGCTTTAAATAAGATAACAAAACAAACCGCAAAAGATAATCTGGCGTGCAATACGGATAAGCCTCTGACAGAAGAATACGATTTTGAAACGATCGCAACGTTAGCGGGTATTACCTATCCTGCAGCAGATAAAAAATATGATCTGACACAACATTGTAATCCGTTAAAAGGAAAAAAACGCCCTGTTTATTTTATTAATGAAACGGCTTTATATGAAGATTTATAAATATGGAACAAAATAAAAGCTCCGGATATTGTTTACCGAAGCTTTTAGGGTGTTTTTCCCGGCGGGAATAAATTTTTTTGTTCTTCAGAACTCTTTTCCTGTATTTTCCGGAACAAAGTAGTTCATAAGCGACCGGATTACGCTTTTTCTTTTGTTTCATCAAAGATTCCTTTCATTCACAAGTACATAAAAGATATTGAACAAATTAAATAAAGAGTCAACATCTTGCGCAAGAAAACGATTTATGCTCCGTTTAAGAAGTATATTCTTTACAAAGCCGGAGGAAAACCATGAATAAAAAGACGGGAGAAATCTTATTTCTTTTAGGCATCGCTTCATTTTTTTGTATGGGATTTACCGCTTCAGACGATACGCCGAAAACGCACAAATTCAGCAAGACTGTTGAAAAAGAACGCCCGCAACTGAATGAAGAAACCAAACGCCTGATCGCCGCTTATCGTGAAAATCCGACAGAAGAAAACCGCGCCGCGTTAAGAAAACAAGTTGAAAAGAACTATGACAACGTCATCGCCCGCAAAACAGCCAAATTGGAAGAATTGAAACGAACGGCCAGACACGAATCTAAAATTCTTGAAATGCAGAAAATTGTCGATGAAGTCGTTCAAGACAAAGAAAACCGTATTGAACAGAGCATGCGCCGTTTTACGGATCCGCGCCTGCGTCCTGGCGCGCGTCAGGCCAAAGACGGATATCTGCCCGTTTTAGGTGCGGCGCAAAACGTCGAAATTGCTTATGCGCCCGTAACCAAAGAAGAATACGCCGTTTTTTTAAAGCAAACAGACCGGACCGAACAACCGTTTCCCGCATATGAGTCCAAATACCCCGTTGTCAATGTTGCTTATCATGACGCGGCAGAGTATGCCCGATGGCTTTCTGAGCAAGACGAAAAAGCGACCTATCGCCTGCCTTCCGAACAGGAATGGGAATTGGCAGCCGGTCATATGCCCAAAGATGCGGAGTTCAATAACGGCATTCAAATGTCGACAAGCGCCGTAGACGCTTATAAAAACACGTTATCAGCCAGCGGCGCGATTGATATGTGGGGGAATTGCTGGGAATGGACGTCAACGCCCAGAAACGGCGCGCAAAAAGCAGTTAAAGGCGGCTCTTTTGATTCGCCGCGCATGAAATGCCGTACCGAAGAACGCGCGGAAAGCCGCGATCCTGCCAAAGGATATAATAACGTCTGCTTCCGCCTGATCCGGGAAAAATGAGAAGGAAATAAGCTGGTATTCAAATTTATTTTCTCTTTTTTATCCCGGCAGATTTTTAAATGTTGAAGGCATATACAATTTTTTATCAAAAACTTCCTGAATAAAATAATTTATTGCATTCTTACGGACGTTTGCCCCTGCAGACCAAGCTGTCGGAGAAAGCAAAATAAGCGGTAACCATACTATTACTCTTGTATGTACGGGGGCGGTAATTGAGTAGACTTCTTTTTGATCAATATAAAGGAACATTGTTATATCATGATTAGAATGATATGAAACGGGAATAGTCGTCAAAAAATATCCGGACAAAAAAGCCAAAGGCGCTGTTTCTTGCCCGCTGCCCGTTACTTTTATATCAAAATGAAAATGAAAATCGCTTTTTTCATTAAAAAAGACATACGAAAATGTATTAAACAACCCTGTTTTTTGAAACTCGTTCCTTATTTCTTTTCTTATTTTTTCTTCTTTTACAAAATCTTCTCCAATTCCTTCTTTATAAATAGAAATCGAAAAAGTCGCATTTTGTTTTTCTGTATAAGAAACCTGCGGATCCGTTTTTTATGCACGGGATAATAATACCCGTTATTAACAACACAACTTGAAACAAACAGAATCAACACAAACAATTTTTTCATTATTTTATCTCTTTACCCTTTAAGAGTTTCAAAAAAGAAGCTCTTTGTTTATAAATTTTCTCTTTATACTGATAATTGACATATCCTGTTGATACCCCGGCGGCTGATCCATGAAACGACCGTCCCCCGACATTTCCGGAATAAACGGCAACGTTCGGCTGAGCCATTGGAACAATACCGTTTTTTATGAGTTCACTTTCTTGTTTTGATGTTATGACAACAATGTCCGCCCCATATTGCCGCGCTGCCTGAACGGCTGAATATCTCGGTTCCCACGTTCCTTGAAAAACGGATTGGCCGATAACAATATATCCCTGATCTGTGAATGACTTTATTCTTTCGGAATATTTCGTTGTTTCAATAATGGCGACCTGTTTTTTAGAAGATGCCTCAGAGCGCTTGTTTCTACGATTTCCGGAATGACGGGTAACATTCTGTTTTTTGGGAAAAACATCAACCGACACCGCTGTAATCGGTTCGTAATACTCTATAAATTTGTTGCCCGAACATGAACACAGGAATAACAACAGTATAAAAAATTTTGGTTTCATCTTAAAAAACTCGCCCGAACGAATATAGATTCGCTGATATTTAAAAAATATCCTAATTTGGGATATTCTAAAACAGGATTTAATTCTTTGTCAATATCAAAGGATTAAATCCATGACGAAATCCGTTTTTACAGATCTCTACTGTTTATTTACGCGAATGTTGATTCAAGAACGACGCGATAAAAGAATCACGCAAACGCAGTTAGCGCGAATGTTAAAAAAACCGCAGTCTTATGTTTCAAAATATGAAAACGGCGAACGTCGACTGGATATTGTCGAGTTTTTGGAAATAGCCGATTGTATTGGAATTGATGCCGCAGAATTTATTAAAAAACTTCAAGCGTAGATTTTTTCCCGAAATTGCGAGGCCGTAGGGCCGCGGCAATTCCCTCTTCCGTATCACTCTCTTGCTCTATGGACTGCTTCACGCTTCGCGTTCGCAGTTTCGAGAGGGGTATTTTTGCGTTCGCAGTTTCGGTTTGTTTTTATTTCTCTTTTCGAAATTGCGAGGCCGTAAGGCCGCGGCAATCCATTTTTCCCCTTTTTCATACGTAATCCGAACAAACAAAAAGCCTCCCGCCTTTCGGCAGGAGGCTTTCTTTTGCTTTGCAACCGTGATTAAGCGTTGCGTACAGCCGCCTGAGCCGCGGCCAAACGTGCGATAGGCACGCGGAACGGCGAGCAGGAAACGTATGTTAAACCAACGCGGTGGCAGAAGTCGATTGTCGACGGATCGCCGCCGTGTTCGCCGCAAATGCCCAGTTTGATATTCGGGCGGGTCTTGCGGCCTTTTTCAACAGCCATCTGGACCAGCTGGCCGACGCCTTCTTCATCAATGGATTTGAACGGATCCTTGGCGAAAATGCCTTTGGCAACGTAATTCGGCAGGAAAGATCCCGCGTCGTCACGGCTCATACCCAATGTCGTCTGCGTCAGGTCGTTTGTACCAAAGCTGAAGAATTCCGCCGTTTCGGCAACTTTATCAGCCGTCAAAGCGGCACGCGGCATTTCAATCATGGTTCCAACCATGTAATTGAATTTCACGTCAGCCTTTTCCATAACTTCTTCCGCTTTCTTCACGATGATCGCTTTCATCATGTCAAGCTCTTTCTTCGTGTCAATCAGCGGAACCATGACTTCGGGTTCAACCTGTTTGCCCAATTCTTTGGAAGCTTCGACGGCGGCTTCAAAAATCGCCTGCGCCTGCATTTCCGTAATTTCAGGATAGGTCAATCCCAGACGGCAGCCGCGCAGACCCAGCATCGGGTTGGCTTCATGCAGCTGATGGACGCGCGCCTGAACGGCTTCCAGAGAAATACCCAGTTCTTTGGCGATTTCACGCTGTTCCGGTTCTTTCGTCGGCAGGAATTCGTGCAAAGGCGGATCCAGCAGACGGATCGTCACGGGCAAACCTTCCAACGCCAGGAACAATCCCTTGAAATCTTCGCGCTGATACGGCAGCAGCTTCGCCAAAGCGGCGCGGCGTGCTTCTTCGTTTTCAGCCAGAATCATTTCACGCATGTGCTTAATGCGCATCGGATCAAAGAACATGTGTTCCGTACGGCACAAGCCGATTCCTTCGGCGCCGAACTTGCGGGCGACCTGCGCGTCATGCGGCGTATCGGCGTTCGTGCGGACTTTCAGCTTGCGGACTTCATCGGCCCAGCCCATGAACACGCCGAAATCACCGGTCAGCTCGGCGTCTTTCAAAGCAACAGCGCCGTTGATAACTTCACCGGTCGTGCCGTCCAGCGTAATGACATCGCCTTCTTTGATTTCAACGCCTTTGATAGTCATTTTCTTAGCGGCGTAATCGACTTTAACGTCGGCAGCACCGCAGACGGCCGGCGTACCCATACCGCGGGCAACCACGGCCGCGTGAGACGTCATACCGCCGCGCGCCGTTAAAATACCCTGAGAGGAATGCATACCGTGAATGTCTTCCGGAGACGTTTCGACACGAACCAGAACGACTTTCTTACCTTCTTCGGCCCACTTTTCGGCGTCATCGGCAGAGAAAACAACCTGACCGACGGCGGCGCCCGGAGAAGCGTTCAGAGCCTGCGTCAACAAACGACCTTCGGCGATCGCTTCTTTCTTGGCTTTCGGATCCAAAGTCGGGTGCAACAAATCGTCCAACTGCTTGGGTTCGACACGCATCAAAGCGGTCTTCTTGTCGATCAAGCCTTCGTTGACCATATCGACAGCCATCTTCACGGCGGCGGCAGCGGTACGTTTACCGTTACGTGTCTGCAACATGTACAGCTTACCGTTTTGAATCGTGAATTCCATATCCTGCATATCGCGGTAATGTTTTTCCAACGTTTCGCGGATATCGCACAACTGCTTATAGAGTTCCGGCATTGCTTCTTCCATGCAAGGCAGATCGGAACCGCGTTCTTTTTTGCCTTCTTTGGAGATCTGCTGCGGCGTACGGATACCGGCAACGACGTCTTCGCCCTGAGCTTTAATCAGGAATTCGCCGTAGAAAGCGTTTTTACCCGTGGACGGGTCGCGCGAGAAGCAAACACCCGTAGCGGAATCATCACCGGCGTTTCCGAACACCATTGTCTGAACGTTAACGGCCGTTCCCCAGTCTTCGGGGATATCGTTCAATTTACGATAATAAATCGCGCGGTCGACCATCCAGCTCATGAATACGGCGCCGATACCGCCCCATAACTGTTCATTGGGATCTTGCGGAACGGGTTTGCCGAACTTTTCACCGATCTTTTTGTATTCGGCGATCAATTCTTTCAAATCGTCAACCGTCATATCGGTATCGGACTTGTAGCCTTTTTTGTCTTTCAAAGCTGTCAGAGCGTGTTCGAAGTTTTCATGCTTTACACCCATAACGACGTCGGAATACATCTGAATGAAACGGCGATAAGAGTCATAAGCGAAACGTTCATCACCGGAAGCTTTGGCCAAACCTTTAACGGTTTCGTCCGTCAAGCCCAAGTTCAGAACCGTATCCATCATACCCGGCATGGAAATACGAGCGCCGGAACGAACGGAAAACAGCAGCGGATCATTCGGATCGGCGAATTTTTTGCCAACGATCGATTCGCAGAAAGCAACGCCTTCTTTGACCTGTTCGGCCAAATCGGCGGGGAATGTTTTGCCGTTGGCGTAATAATACGTGCAGACTTCGGTGGAAATCGTGAAGCCGGGAGGAACAGGAATTCCGATCGAGCTCATTTCCGCCAGGTTAGCACCTTTGCCGCCCAACAAATTTTTGTCGGAAGCTTTACCTTCGGCTTTTCCGTTGCCGAATTTATAAACCCATTTTGTCATGGTGGTTAGATATCTCCTTACCCTTCAATTACAGAAAAATCAGCGACGCCGCCCATTGCGCGCACGATCATCGACAACATGCGCAAACGGTTGGCGCGACGCTGAACGTCGTCACAGTTTACCTGGACTTTTTCAAAAAACGCATCGACGGGACCGCGCAGTTTTGCCAGATCCTCCATCGCGCCTTCGAAATCGTCCGAAGCAATCTTCTTTGAACTGTTTAACATAACTTGACTGAGCGCGTCAAACAATGCTCCTTCCTGTTCTGCGCCAAACAACGCTTTGTCCGGCATCTGCGTATAAGAGCATTTATCCTTTCCTTCTTCGATCCGGACGATATTTGCCGCGCGGCGATACGCCGTCAGCAGATTTTCGCCGTCTTCGGTCGAAAGAAATTTCGTCAAAGCGCCGACGCGCGCAATGATGCGGCACAGGTCAATCAATTCAACATTATTTCCCTGTGCCAAACCGTAAACAGCCGTAATATAGTCATGGCGCACGCCCTTGTCTTTCATGGCGACCTTCAGCCGTTCGGCAATAAAGCCCATCAATGAAATCATCTGGCGTACGGACCAGTTGATTAAAACGGTCGGTTCTCCGTTTTCGTTTCTTTTTTCAGATTCCGTCATTGCCTCGGCAACGGCGGCCTGCGCCGAATCGCCGTAAACGGCGCGGGCAGCGTTCAATATCTGAAAAATCGGCATATTGATTTTGTTTTCCAAAATCAGCCTGACGACCCCCAGCGCAGCACGGCGCAGCGCAAAAGGATCCTTTGAACCCGTCGGTTTCTGGTCAATCAACCAGAACCCGACCAAAGTATCAATCTTGTCGGCCAAAGCAACGGCAACGCTGAGCGGCGCGGACGGACAGTCGTCTTTCGGCCCCAGCGGAGAATAATGTTCGGCGATCGCTTCGGCGACCGCTTCGTTTTCCCCGTCAAAACGCGCGTAATACCGCCCCATAATTCCCTGCAGTTCGGGAAATTCCCCGACCATGCCGGCGGACAAATCGGCTTTGCACAACAGCGCCGCGCGATCGGCATCGGCAGCGTCCGCCCCCGGAATATACTTTAGTAATTCGGGCAGCAACTTGCGCATGCGTTCAACTTTGTCGGCGACAGACCCCAGCTTGGCATGAAAAACGCGCGCCTGCAGTTTTTCAACCTTTGAAGCCAGTGTCGTTTTGCGGTCTTCGTCCCAGAAAAACCGAGCGTCGGAGAGACGCGCGCGCAGCACGCGTTCGTTGCCGGCGATGATTTCTTTGCCGCCGTCGGCCGTTTGCATATTGGCCACGACGATAAACCGCGGCGCCATTTTGCCGTTTTCGTCCGTCATACAGAAATATTTCTGGTTTGCCCGCATGGACGTAATTAACACTTCCTGCGGAACGGACATGAATTCATCGTCAATTTTTCCCATTAAAGGCACGGGATATTCCGCCAGCCCGGCGACTTCATTCAGCAGCCCTTCGTCCTCCAACAGTTTGAATCCGGCGCTTTCGGCCAAAGTATGCGCCCGTTCGGAAATCAGCCGTTTACGTTCTTCCGGATTGATCAGGACAAAAGCGTCGCGGATTTTTTTCTGATAATCCGCGAAATCCTTTACTTCAAACGCTGCTGGCGCCAGAAAACGATGCCCGTATGTTTTATTGCCCGATTTTACACCGGCGAATTCGACCGGAACGACCGCGCCGTCAAACAGACATACGATCGCGTGCAGCGGGCGCACCCAGTGTTCCTTGTGTTCCGCCCAACGCATAGATTTCGGCCACGGGAAAGTCGTCAGCAAAGCCGCGACCGTTTCCTGCAAAACCTCGGCTGTGGGCCGTCCTTTGCGCGACAAGGAAGCGAAATAAAACGTCCCTTTCGGTGTTTCGCGGACTTCCAACTGATCTTTAGTCATATTGACGGAACGCAGAAAACCGTTCAAAGCCTGTTCGGGCGCTGAAACGGACGGGCCTTTTTTTTCTTCGACCAGATCGGCCTGCGCGGCGGGCAGCCCTTTGACGCACAACCCCAGACGGCGGCTGGCGACGAAAGAAACAGCTTCGTCAAATTTCAGTTCGCTTTTACCCAAAGCGTCCGTAATAAATTTCCGGATATGTTCCGCGGCGTCCGCCTGCATGCGGGCGGGAATTTCTTCGCTGAAAAGTTCCAGGAAAAACTCGCTCATGACTTACTCCTCCGCCTTTAAATGGCCGCGGCTTTTCAACCAGCCTTCGCAGCACCCTTTGGCCAAAGCGCGCACGCGCCCGATATAGGCCGCGCGCTCGGTTACGCTGATCACGCCTCTGGCGTCCAGCAGGTTAAACAGGTGCGACGCTTTGATGCACTGGTCATAGGCCGGCAGAGGAATTTCTGCTTTTAACAAAGCCTGACATTCTTTTTCCGCGTCTTTAAAATGCTGCAGCAGCAAGGACGTATCGGCACATTCAAAGTTGTATTTGGAATATTCGACTTCGTTTTGATGAAATACGTCGCCGTAAGTCACGCCGTCGCCGTTAAAATCCAGATCATAAACGTTTTCAACGCCTTGAATATACATTGCCAGCCGTTCCAAACCATAAGTCAGTTCGGCGCAGACCGGAGAACATTCAAAACCGCCGACCTGCTGGAAATAAGTAAACTGCGACACTTCCATGCCGTCGCACCAGACTTCCCAGCCCAGCCCCCAGGCGCCCAGCGTCGGGCTTTCCCAGTCGTCTTCGACAAAGCGGATATCATGATGCGCCGGATCAATGCCCAGCACTTTCAGACTGTCCAGATACAGCTCCTGAACGTTTTCGGGCGAAGGTTTCAGGATCGCCTGATATTGATAATAATGCTGCAAACGGTTGGGATTTTCGCCGTAACGGCCGTCAACGGGACGCCGCGACGGCTGAACATAAGCCGCTTTCCAGTGTTCCGGCCCCAAAGCGCGCAAAATCGTCGCGGGGTGGAACGTGCCGGCGCCGACTTCCATATCGTAAGGCTGCAGGATCACGCACCCTTTTTGCGCCCAATAGGCATGCAGTTTAAGGATCAGTGACTGGAAATCGCTTCCTGTTTTATTAACCATTGTGAACTCGAGTTAAAGTTATTTAAACGTTTTAAAACTTTGCGAAAAAAATACTTCCGAATACCGCACAGGTCAAGGAAAATTCTTATCCGGAAAAGATAAAGTTGATAAAAAACGCTCCGGCTTGTAATAATGAGGACAGGGATCTTTTCTGACAAAGGAAAAAAGCAATGAAAATCAGTGTGGTCATTCCCGTTTACAACGCGGTGCAAGACGTTCAAAAATGTTTGGAAAGCGTCAAAGAAAACTTTGATTTTTCCGACGGCGAAGTCCTGGTTGTCGATGATTGCTCTGAAGAAGAAACCGCAGCTTATTTAAAAAAAGAAGCCGCAACCAATCCTGACAAATTCACACTGATGCGCAACGGCGAAAACAGCGGATTTCCGAAAACCTGCAACAACGGCATAGCCAAAGCGCAGGGGGAAATCGTTGTTCTGCTGAACAGCGACACAATGATCCCCGCCGGCTTTAATGCCAAAATCGCCGCCTGTTTCGATTCCGATCCGCTGATTGCGGCGGCTTCGCCGATCGCGTCTTACAGCGGATCTTACTTTATTCCTCTGCGCGACGGGGAAACGGTCGCGTCCATGAACGAAAAGATTGAACAATTACACATTCCGACATATCCGACTATTCCGACGGCCGAAGGATTCTGCCTTTGCCTGCGCAAATCAGCGCTGGATAAATTCGGCGTGCTGGACGAAATTTACGGCAAAGGATTCAACGAAGAACGCGACTTGTCGTTCCGCATGACGTCGAAAGGTCTGCGCTGCGTTCTGATCGACAATTTATATGTTTACCATAAACGCCATGCGTCTTTCGGCAGCGCGGCGCGCAAACAGCAGCTGGAAAAAAACGACAAAATTTTCAAAGACCGCTGGGGCGATCTGGTCAAACAGGAAAAGGATTTTACCAAACGCCGCAACCCGGTTGATGAACTGCGCCGCCAAATCCAGCCGAAGTATTTCAAAAAAGGCCTGTTCTGGTCGAAATCCGTCCTGCCCGACAAAACGGTCTGGCGTGTATTCGGCGTTAAAATCACGAAAAAGCAGAAAAACGATCCGTAAAAATATCCGGTCCGACGGATTTATCTGCCGCGGAAAACGGATTTAACCTTGCGCCAGATTTTTTTGCGCCTGATCCGCGCCGCTTCCTGCTCTTCTTTTTCTTCGGCATACATGGACAAGCGGCCTTTGGCTTCCTGCAAAACGTCGTTCGTTCTGGCCAGCATAAAACTGGTCGGCGTGTCAACCCAGTCGCCGCGCCCTTTGCCGCACGGCGTTTTGGATTGCACCTTTTTAAACATATTGCCCAAAGTAGGGAACAGGCTTTTGCCCAAAAATCCCGTAACGGGCATTTTGACCGTTTCCAGAGTATAATCGGCCCGCCTTAACGTATAGGAATTATTGCATTTTGTTAAAATATGCGCCAGACGGGAATGAACTTTAAAAACGTCCCGGGCGTCGGACGCGGCCAAAGCTTCCTGAAAAACTTCGTCTTTTTCGACTTCCGTATCAAAAAAATCAGCCGGAGCGGACATCTGTGATAAAATAACATTTAAATCCAGTCCGTCTTCTTCGGGATCAATGTCCAGATGTTCGTGCATAACGCCGCGCACAACGGCAGACAGCAGTGCGTCGAACAAAAATTCTTCATTTGTCCACGGCTGTTCTTTTTCCCCCATTGTTATGGCCTTTTGATCCAGCACCTGATGAGCGCGGTATAATTCCAGCCATTTTTCGGGATTATCTTTATCTTTCAGCAATTCGGCCGCTTTTGTTTTTTCCAGCGTTTTTACAGCCTGCCGCAAAGCCTGACAGTCCTTTAAACTTTTTACGGCGTCAACCAAAGCGAACGTCTGCCAGCGTTCCAAAGCCTCCTTAATCTGTTTTTCATTTTCAAATGTGACGAACGGACCGTCCTGCATAAAGACCTCATCTATTTATTTTTTTTATTTTCCTTAAAAGCCGGAGAAAAGTCAATTCCTCAGCGGCGAAAGAATTCTTTAAGCCTTTTATTTTATACTGCCGTTAAACAAAAAAACAGGGAGAAAAACCATGATACGCCTTTTTGCCGGTATTGAACTGCCCGAAAACATCAAAGAACAGCTTTACGCCCTGCGCGGCGGCGTTCCGAATGCAAAATGGGTGGAAAAGGATAATCTGCACATCACGCTGCGCTTTATCGGCAATATTGACGAAGACGACGCCAATGATCTGCACGACGGTTTTATGCAGCTCCGCGCGCCCGCTTTTGATTTGCAAATGGCGCAAGTGGGATTTTTCGCAAACGGTCTGCAAATGCGTCATCTGTGGGCCGGCGTCAGCAATTATCAGGCGCTGGATTTTCTGCATGACAAACTGGAAAGCGTCGTATCCCGCCACCGTCTGCCGCCGGACAAGCATAAATTTCATGCCCACTGCACTTTGGCCAAACTTTACGGCGCCGGCGTCGAAGACGTGCATAAATTTTTAGAATACAACAACCTGTTCCGTTCGCCGGAGTTCCATATCGACCACTTCACGCTGTTTTCCAGCCACCCGCGGACTGACGGCGACGGCTCTTATTACCGTGTCGAAGCGCAGTACCCTTTGTTCGGATACTGGCAATAACGGCTAAATATAATCGGAAATATACGGGCTTTCGTGCAGAATCACATCGTCCAACCGGCGCACGGCGTCTATATCGCCTTCGATGCGTTCGGCCCGGAACAGCTGCAATGCCGTTTTATACCCCACCAGCAGCGCCGTCAAAGTCGCAACCGACATACGGACATGGTAACGGGCAATATCGTCTTTAACGATCTTACATTTTCCTTTTTTAAATAAAACGGTCAGTTTAACATTGTTCCAGTCCAAAAAAGAATCCGTTACTTCAATAGCGATACGCACTCCCTTTTCATTGGGATTACAGTTATATTTTTTAAAAAATTCCGCCACATCGACAATGCGCCCCATAATATACGGCCGGATCGTTTCCCGGATATCGCCGTCATTCATATAAAAAGCGATCGGTTCATTGAAATAAGTATTGCCGCGCACTTCGTCAATCATGGAATCATGAGCGCGGATATATTCCCACAGCCCTTTTTGCGCTTCCGTGTTCAAATAAATCATTTCTTTGATATGCATCACATCGTCTTTAATTAAATAGACCATGTATCCCAAAGGCTTTTCTTTCGCGTCGTAATAAACCGCGACGGCGGTATCGTCTTCGTCCCAGCGCCAATATTCCTCCCACGCCAGTTTGTCGCGGTATAAACAACCGTGCGTCTGTTTGGCAAAACGTGCATGCAAATCCATGAAATCTTCATTTTCCCAATTTACGCGGCGTACAAATCCCGACACTTTAGCCTGTACGGGAATCTGACGATCCTTGACCGTATAAGAAATCTTGTTAGAAATAATTTCCCAGCCGAATTTACGGTACAGCGGAATGGAATAGGGATAAAGCAAAGCTAACAGCTGTCCTCTTTCTTTCATACGGATTAAACTCTTGTGCATCAGATTCGACATAATTCCTTTGCCGGAATATTCGGGATATGTGCAGACGCTGGTAATAAATCCGATCGGACAGGCGGAATCGTAAATATTCATTTTCAACGGATAAACGGCAAACTGGGAAACCAGTTCTTTACGGTCAAAACACCCCAAAACGTCGGCGCGTTCCAATACGGGAAACTTAGACTGCTTGATTTCGTCGGCCCGCCAGCCCGTACGCATCAGTTCGTCTTCGGTCACTTGAAAGGAATAACGCAAAAGGGCGTTGTACTGATCCAGATCCTTTGTCGATAAATTTCTGATGGAAAATTTTGATTTTTTATCTTTTTTTGATTCACCCATGCTCCGTTCCTTTGAAAACTTTTCGATCCGTACAAAAGCGGTTTGGTTTTCCGGCAGATAAAAACGTTCCGCAGCCTGCGGCCTGTCCGAAACAAAGACGGCGCCAAGAAAGCGGAAACGGATATTTTTCAATAATGCGGAAAGATTTTCATACGAACATTTTATCCTTTATTCTGCCAAAGGATAGTATGAAACGCCCGGGTTTGTCAACTCGGGCGGCACGGGATCCTGTCAAACAACGGCGAAATTTATACCGACGGCTTTTCCTGCGGCGCGGATACTTTAACGGATTTCCACTGACGCGGATCCAAAAGAGCCGACAGCGCAACCGTCACGGTTCTTTCGTTCCCGCCCTGCTCGTTTAAACGAACATGCGGCGGCAGATCGGGGAACTCAATGACTCGTTCTACCAGCCATTTTGACGTCAAACCGCTGGCTTTTTGAAAAACATCGTTGGGCTGTACAGGGTATTTTGCCATTTTATCACGCTCTTTCTTCGTTAATGACTTACGGTTTCCTACCGTAACAAAGCAACATTTTAAATCAAGACCGCCCGAAGTTCAAATAAAAGTTATTTTTGAATCAAACGGCGCAATTCGGCAATTCTCCGAACCGCATCGTCAGACCTGTGCATAAATTCCACGCGCAGCCGCTTTGCGCCGGCAGCCAGCATTTCGCGTTTTTTCACGACGGGACGTTTCGACAACAAAAAATGCCGGCAGTTTTTCATCACGGAAACAAATTCACCGTACCTTAACGTTATTATTTCCTGCCGGTTTCCGCCGCATTTTTGACATTTCCCGTCCAAAGCCGCATACGGACACGTTTCCGATATGAACAAAGGCGGATCCTGATAAACGACCCCCGCCGCCAGATCGGGAAAAGCGGCGAACAAACCGGCCGGATCAGGCGTTTCGGGCGACACGACAAATCCGGACGCCCCCAAATCCGCCAATGTCCGCGCCGCGGAAGAATTCGCCGCATAAATCGGCCAGTCAAAAGACAGATCAACTTTCTGTCCTTTAAAAACACTTAATCCCCATACGTTGCCGATTTCAAATCTTTCATATCCGGCGCCGATCAAAGCCTGAACATCACGCTTTAAAGATTCCGTTTCCCATGCTCTGGCAACCGCCGGCAGAGCAAAACGGATTTTTTCTTTCGGCAATGCATTCGGCAAAGCCGCCAACATATCCGGCGACAATTCAAAAACGATTTCGTCAACCGGCATTTCTTCCCGCATCAGGGCGGCAACCAGAACCGGATCGTCCGTTTTAACGCTGTAAAAAACACTGCCGGACGGCAAAACAACCGCCGGAAACGTTTCCTGTTTTAAAATATTTTCCTTTTCCCGCGTTTTCTGTTCCTGCCGCGCCTGTGCCAATACTGCCCCGGCCTGCTCATACAACCGCCGGCGCAATTCATTTAAAACAGACAGCTGCACAAACAGCTTTTCAGGATTTTCGACAGTCAGTCTGCTTAAAACAAGCCCTGTTCCGCCCGTCTTTGAAAAAGCGTCGGAAACGGCCTTTTGCGCCGTTTCAAAGGATTTGGCCGCAGAAAAATTTCCTGGCGCCGAAACGGTTATCCCCGCCGCTTCGGCAGAAATTCCGTCGTTTTTAACGATAACGACGACCGAAACAACATTTCCCGCGGGCTCCGATTCTTTTGGCCTTGCGTAAGGATATGCTTTCTTTACCGCGCCCGAAGAAGATAAATAAACCGTCGCGCCGACCGGAACGAACGGCGCTTTTTCGGGCAGAGCGATTTCTGCCCGGCTGCCCGCCGGCGCTTCAAAAACACTTTTTCCTTTCACGCGCAGTGTTTCGGCCGAAAATCCGAAAGGCCGCTCCGTCTTCGGCAAATCAATCTGTATGCCGTCATACCGCCCGATCGCCGCCGCGGTTTTAAAACAGATAAATCTGTCTTTGCCGTGAGTTGAAAAACCTTCGATTTTTCCTAAAACCAAACCGCGGTGTCCGACGATATCGGGATCGACAACATTGAAATTCCGTCGTCCCTTTAAATACAGTTCCGTCGTCGGACGGCTGAAAATACAACTGATCCGGTCACGTTTTTCCGTCAGCGTTTTCCGATTTGTTTCCCCGTCCAGAATCGAACGGTAATAATCAGTGACAGCGGAAACGTACAGCGGGCTTTTTTTGCGCCCTTCAATTTTCAATGCCGTCACGCCGGCCTTTTCCAACAGACGCACATTTTCCCCCTGCGCCATATCTTTCATGGAAAAAACATGCTTTGATTCGCCGGCAACGTTAAACATTTCGCGGCAGGGATAAATACATTTTCCCCGATTGGCGCTGCGCCCTGCATAAATCGAAGAAAACAAACACAGTCCGCTGTAACAGTAACACAGCGCGCCATGAATAAAGACTTCCTTTTCAATTCCCGGAACACGACAGATATCCTCAATTTCGTCCAAAGTCAGCTCGCGCGCCAGAACAACGCGTTTAAACCCCAGATCGCGCAAAGCTTCCGCCCCTTCGCGGTTATGGACGGCCATTTGCGTGCTGGCATGCAGCCGCAAAGCGGGAAAATATTTTTTAATCAGCCGCGCCGTTCCCAAATCCTGAACAATCACGCCGTCGGCGCCGGCCGCGTCAATTATTTGCAGCGTTTCGATCAAATCGGCTTTTTCATTTTCAAAAAAAACCGTATTGACTGCCGTCAGCACTTTTTTACCGTTTTCATGCGCGTAACGCACAAAGCCGTCAAACACGTCGGGCGTAAAGTTTTCCGCTTCCGCTCTGGCGGAAAAACGGGTCAGCCCCAAATAAACCGCGTCCGCTCCGTAAGCAAAAGCGGCATAACCCGATTCAACCTGCCCTGCGGGCGCTAACAGCTCAACCATTAAACTCCACCCCCGAAACGCGCATTGTCCCGGCGTTTAAAACCGCTTGCCCGCCGACGGGCCAGACGGCCGACCCGGCCTGATGCCCATAGGGAAACCCTGCAAAGACGGGACATTTTATTCTGTGTTTCCATTCGTTCAAAACGTCTTCAATCGTTCCGTCCGCCGGATCTTTTGCCTTGCAGCCGATAAAAGCGCCGAAAACAACGGCCGCCGCTTTTTCAAACACACCGGCATTTTCCAATTGCGTTAACATGCGGTCTATCACATAAGGTTCTTCGTTTAAATCTTCCAAAACGAGAATACTGCCGGACATATCCGGAAAATAAGGCGTTCCGGACAGTCCGACAACCAAAGACAGACACCCTCCGATCAGCCGCCCGGCGATTTCTGCGCCGTCATAATCGGTTTCAAGCCCGGGAAAAACCTGTTCCCGTCCGTTCAAGCAATCGGACAAAGACTGCTCCGTATAAGGAAACATCTCGCGTCCGTAACGCGGTTTCATCAAATATCCCGAAAAACTGACCAGTTTCGATTTTTTCAGCAAAGCCAACTGCAGCGCGGTCGTATCGCTTAACCCGACGAACGGTTTTTTATGAGCGGCAATCAACCGGTAATCCAGCCTGCCCAACATTCTGGCAGACCCGTATCCTCCGCAAGCCGCCATAATCAAATCAATGCCGTCGTCGCAGAATAACGCGGTTAAATCGGCGGCGCGTTCTTCGTCCGATCCGGCCAGAAAACGATTTTTGGCGTACAAATGCGCCGATTCTTTGACCTGATATCCTTTGTTTTTCCAATAAGCAATACCGCCGGCCAAAGCTTTTTCGTCAACAGCGCCGGAGGGCGTTAAAACGCCGATGGTTTTCATGCGACGGCCTCATAAATACTGCGGGCGAAATCGCTTAACGTTTCGTCGCGCGCACCCATAATGACAATTCTGTCGCCTTTGGCAGCCAGTCCTTTGACCAGTGTCGTTATTTTTTTGCGGTCGGGAATAAAATGCACGCGCTTTCCCGTGCGTTCCAGATCTCTGACCAGATCGGCCGAAGAAATATCTTTCTGCGCCGTCCCGCCGGCATAATAAATTTCCTGCATGATCAGCGTATCGTCCAGACTCAGCAGCCGATCGAACGCTTCGACGATTCCGGCGCGCATGATTTTCGTCGGTTTAAATCCGTGCGGCTGATAAATAACGATTAATCGGCCTTTATATTCTTTTAAAGCGCTTAACGCGGCAGAAATTTTTTCGGGATTATGAGCAAAGTCATCAATAACGGCAATGCCTTTTTTCGTCACGCCGACCGTTTCCAGCCGCCGGCATATTCCTTTAAAGGACTCCAATGCCTTCAAAGCCTGATTTCTGGGAATCCCGATCATTTCCGCCGCCGCAACCGCGGCCAAAGCATTGGCGACGTTATGCCGCCCGATGACCGACAAAAAAACCTCTTCACCGTCCAGCATAAAACGCACGCCGTTTTCAACGGGGGCAATATTCACGGCTTTTAAATCCGCGTCCGCGCCCTGAACGGAAAATGACAACACATTTGAATTGCGATTCTTTAACGCAATCGTATCGGCGTTATCCGCATTCAGTACGGCGCCGACGGAGGCCCGTTCAACAAAATCGCCGAACAACGCTTTTAATTCTTCAACGGGTTTATGATCTAAAGAAATTGAGGTGACGATCGAAACGGCCGGCCTGTACAGCTCGATGGATCCGTCGCTTTCATCGGCTTCAATAACGCAGAACGCGCCGCGGCCCGCGATAACGTTTCCCATACCCAGCGAATCCGCATAATTTAACATCACCCCGCCGTTAATAACACTGGGATCGACGCCCGCCTGCTTTAAAATATGGCCGATCATGCCGACGGTCGTTGTCTTGCCGCTGGTGCCGCCGACGGCAATGCCGTTGTGTTCATGCAGAAAATCAGCCAGAACCTGTGCCCGCGTCAATACCGGCACATTTAACTGCCGTGCCTTTATGACGTCGGGAATCGTTTCTTCCACAGCCGAAGAAACGACCAAAGCGTCCGTCCGAACGTCAATACCGCTGCCGTCCTGAGCAAACAGACGGATTCCCTGATTTTCCAGGATATGAAACTTTTCCGCATACAGTCCCGCGTCCCGGGATCTGTCCGACCCGCAGATATCCGCTCCTTTGCTTTTCAAAGCAAGAGCAAGAGAGCTCATACCGCTGCCGCCGACGCCGCAAAAAAAGTATTTTTTCATCACTTTCTCCTGTTTCATGAAACAAAATACATTTTTTATATGTAAAAAAAGATAAATTAAGGTAAACTGAGTTTAAAATTTTCTTCCCTTTACGTCAAAAGGAGTTTGTAATGCGCTTCAGCCGCTTATTTGTTCTTTCGCTTGTTTTTACGGGATCCAGCCTGTCCGCGCAGGCACAGTATACGTCCAGATCGCCGGTATCGGCCGAAACCGCGGCAAAAAAGACGGAAAAAACCGCCCCTGCGCCGGCA
>ENA-ORPH01000454-ORPH01000454.1-human-gut-metagenome-genome-assembly--contig:-NODE-454-length-46242-cov-4.358434_pt1 | contig 46242 bp, 69 predicted proteins | sample MGYA00242142_ERZ509074 | MGnify/ENA primary metagenome ERZ509074 (study PRJEB26280, sample SAMEA2338724) | human gut metagenome | biome: human gut; feature: human-associated habitat; material: faeces...
TGGATACTCTTTTCACTGTCGAACCCGTCAGGATAACGAGCCAGCAGCTTATCGACATTGTGCTGTGCCACATATTCGAGGGTCACACCCAAGCCGGTCGCCAACTGTGCGACATACCAGAGAACATCGCCCAACTCGTCAACCATCTTCATCGGGTCGAAAGCATGACCCTGAAACTCGGTCTTTTTCAGAATGTCAATGCACTCTCCGGCTTCGCCGTTCAGACCGTAACAGCCGTTGCGAACCTTATCCCACGAAGTCAGGTTGCCGGAGGTACGCTCGGCAGCTTTCTGATAATCATTCAGCGTCATCGTCAGCGACCTCCTTCTCCAACTCTGCATACAACATCGTGTGCATATAGACGGACTCGGACTGGCCGATAGGCCGTATAACGGTTCTCTTTTTCAGAGTCCACCCATCACGCAGAGCCGCATTTACTTCATCGTCAAAGAGGGTTGGATTGTCCAGACGGTTCCGAATGGTTTTAATCTGCAACATCTTCCGCAACCTCCATTTCCAGCACCGTCATAATGGCGTAGTTGGCGAGGTCAATCAGGGTGTCTCGGATAGACTCGTCATTGACCTTCTGCTCACCGCTACGGGAGAGGGTTTTGAAGCGGCTAAACTTATCTCCCAATCGGATACGAGCCATCGCCATTCCTTCTTCAACGAAGGTCTGGTGAAAGCTGTCACCGTAGTCATGGTTCTTACGCTCATAGAGATTGTTGATCTCTTTGCAGATTTCAGCATGACGCTGAACCTTGGAGAGCGAACAAATATAGGCTTCTGCCATTGTAGCTTATCCTCACTTTCAACATAGTTTTCAACATACCATTGGCGAGGGAGAGCCTTTCAAATTAGCCCTCCCTCGCACTCGGTATCAGCCAAGGAGAGCTGCCAAATCCATTGGGGTCTTAGGAGCGGCCTGAGAAGCCGCAGGAGCGGTTTTAACAGCGGGGGTAGTAACCGTATTGCCAGCGCCGCCCCAGCCCTCAGAGGGGCGTTTATCCGCCAAACGGACGAAGGTAATGCTCTGTCCGGGCTTCTTCTTGTTCTCCTGAACATCATGTTCCACATCGCACTCAATGAAGTGACCAATCAGGTCGGTGTGGTCGATCTCGGTCAGGTCGAAGTTGCCGAGCGCAGTCTTGGCGAAGTAGCTGAAAGCGTTGTATGCACCTTCGTTGGGGGAGCCATCGGATTTCAGCAGAGAGAAGCGCTCAATGTGCTTACTGCCGCTTTGCGTCTGCATATAGACTTCCAGCTTGCCGAAGTCTTCCTTGTACTTCACATCGGTAATCTGAAAGACATGAGTACCTTCGGGAATGAGGGTGAAACCCTCGGTGAGTCCGATTTTAGCCATTGTTTTTGTCCTCCTTCATGGTGTAGAAATTGAGCTGTTCTGTGTACTCGCAGGGGAAGATGATACCAACCAACTGGTCTTCGTCATCGGGGTATTTGGCGTACTGCTTGACCAGCAGGGCTTTCGGTACGCTCTTGTCGCTTTCCAGATCGTAAGCGTACAAGATTTCGCAGAAATCAGACTTCTCGATCAGCGACCAGTCATCGTTGGTGACGGGAAGGGTCATGGTGCTGTCCTGTGTGGCGAAGATACGGATACAATCCTTGATTGCGCCGTCCGGCTCAGGCATGATTGCCTTGACCAGCGTGGCGTACTCGGTGCAACCGACCTGAGAAATCAGGCGACCAATACCGTCAGGCATTTTCTCGTTGCTGTACCCGGTCACGCTGCGGATACCATCGGGAATGAGCATAAGTACGGACGGGGAAGCAAGCCAGCGTTTGTCCATGTACTCATAGATAGCGCCACCATCAGGGGCGAGGGACTTCACGAACTTGGAAAACTTCATAGGTCAATCCTCCTTAATGATTTTCGGGGAAATGCGGTAGCTGTCCTCAGTGGTCGTGTACTTCGCCAGAATACCGTCCGCTTTCATAGCGTCCTTGTCGATCTTCGTGGTGGAAGTACGGCTAACTTCCCAATTATAGGCAGAACCAGCGATAGACACCTTCTTGTCACCGTCACGGAACTGAGCGATTGCGGCTTTCTTAATCATGTCGGTCAAGACCTTGTACCGATTCTCGTCCTCAGCCACCTCAGCGGCGTGAGCGTCCAGCTTGGCTTTCAGGTCTTCGGCTTCCTTGACCAGCGCCGCCATATCCGTTTCGGGGGACAGGTTGTTGGTGCGAAGGGCTTTCAGGATTTCAGCGTCCTTGCGCTCGTCAAAGGCGGGGGAAATGCCGCTCTCCACATAGTCCTTCCACCATTTCAGGGCAGGCTTTACATACTTCTTCTCGAAGTCAGGATACCGCTCGGACACCTTGAAGGGACGAGTGATGGTGTTCTCACCGCTGCACACGAACTTCTCAGGGTCATCGTAGTCCTTGGGTTCAAGGAAGGAAGCAACCATGATAACCTCGTCCACGCCGAGAAGATAAGCGTACAACGCCGCCTGCAAAGCGTAATACTCAGGAATATCGTCCTTCCAGTCCTCGACACGCTTGGAAGTCTTCATTTCGAGGACGGTGGTGGGCTTACCATCTTTGCCATAGAGCAAGTAGTCCCACATACCGCCGAGAACGGGGCTTTCCCTAAAGAAGTCACCGTAGGTCTGACGGAAGTAGTCTTTGCCCCAAATGTCGGTCGGTGTGACCAGATTGCTCATGAAGTAGGTCTGCTTCATATACTCGGCCTGCTTAGGCTCGATGGTCTTACCAGCGATGGTGTAGATCGTATCCTCGAACGGCTTCTGATAGGTGCGGGTCACTTCACACCAAATCTCGAACGGCGTAGACCACGGGTTCAGACCGAGGATAGTGGCGAAGCGAGTACCAGTCAGCTTCTTCGGACGCTTGGGAGGGATAATCTTGATTTTGTTGCCGTCAAGCCATTCCATTTTCGTTTACCTCCTTATAATTCACAAATTCGTCAGCGGCACATTCCCGAACGGCAGTATCAGGGTTGTTACCGTAGAGCTTACAGCAATCCGCTTCCAAGTCTGCATTGACGCACTTACGGCAATCAATTTCAATCATGCCTTAGCCCTCCTTTGCCGTTTTCATTTCGTAGCCAGCCAGCATATTGTTCACGCCCTCGATCAGAGCGTCACACTTGTCGGCTTCGATCTTGGAAAAGCCCTCGGTCTTCATGGCGATGGTCTGCACGAACTGTTCCTGCTCTGCGTCAATATCCATGAGCTTTTTCAGCAGACTTTTCAGCGTACCGACCTGTTCCTCGGTAGCCGCACCAGCAGGAGCACCGGTCAGTTCCTTCTTGATTTCCTGACGCTGTTCAGTGGTCACAGGGGGCTTTTTGGTGACGGTGGGAGTGGGTGCGGGGGTCGTGTCAAACTCGCCGCTGTCGATACTGTCATGCTCCACAATGTCAAGAACGAGCTGCCACAGGTAGCGGCGAATGTAAGTGATGGAGCTGCCGGTCGCCTGCATTTCGTTTGTGACCTGATTGCCAGCGTTGGACACGATGGGGGCGATGGGGGTGTACGGTGCCACGAAGTCAATGAAGTCCTCACGGTCATCGACATTGTAGACACGAGCGGTCGCCTTGTCGCCGTACATGGACGGAACCATCATCAGACCGATTTCAAGGAAAATCTGCTCGGCCTTGGGAACAATGTCTGCCAGCTCGAAATACTTATATTCGAGCTTCATGTGCTTGCCGCTCTTGTCCACGCCAGCTTCGAGGAAACGCACACGGGCAAGCTGCAACTTCTTGAACACATTCATGGTGGAATAATCCACCGCCGCAGTCTCAGCGGCTTTCTTGGTAGTAGCCATATTTATACCTCCAACATTTCTAATAATTTTTTCTTGATGGAATTGACTCTGCGGGTATTTCGCTTGGGCGGCTTCTCACCGAGAAAATCTCGGACATAGCGCCGTGCCAGCCGGATATACCAGTCACGGTCAACCACATCAATCGTCAGGTGATTGTCGTTGTCTACGACACATTTTGCGGGGAGTCCAGCAATCTTGACGGGATTGCCAGTGCCAAGGTGGATTTTGTAGAGGGTTCCGCACCGATGGTCTTCCGTGGCATATACCCGGTTGACCTTCTGCACGACCTCCATCTGACCGTCTACCTCATGGAGAGCGTCACCATACTTGCTCCCGGCCTTGGCGACCAACTGGAAGTCCAGCAGGCGGTCGCAGCTCATGATGGTATCTTCGACCGGGATACCGTAGGCCAGATAATCCTTGACCGCCTTGGCAACCACGCAAGCGTTATTGTTGATGTTGAACGCTCCTGCCGGGGCAATCCCACGAACGAGAACGCCGCCCTTGATTTTGGGGTCGCCCTCGAAAGGAACCTCGACATAATTGTTCACATCTTTCTGACAGATCATCTTGATAAGGTCTTCCTCCAACTCAAAACCAGTTCTGTCCTGCCACTCCTGCGTGATCTCCTGATACACAGACACATCGCAGTCATCAAGGCTGACCATGATACCATCGGTGTTGAGCTGAATGATCTTCAAGGTGGGGCAGTCCTGAACAAGATGTTCCGCCATTTCGAGCAACTGCAACTGGCCTGAGATACAGACCGAGCGCCCCATGAGCGGGTCATACAGGTCATTGTAGCGGTTCAACATGGCGCCGTAGGTGGTGTTCAGCACCAGCTTCAAAGCGTTCGCCGTAGCCTTGTCTCCGGCTCTCTTTGCTTTAACACGCCGCTCAATGGTGGCGGCATACACATCGGGAGAGGGAATATTTCGGCTACAATAACCGTTCAAGGTCATCTGGTGTGGATAGTAGCTTGCAACATCTTTGTTGCGGATAGAGCGGGTTTCCGTGGCTTCCTCTCGGTAACATGGGATAGCCCCATGAATACCACCGTAGGCGATGGTACAAGGACAGCCGCCTACCATCAGATCGAGCTTTTCCTTGAACACCACTTCGTCAGGAATACTCTTATCCTTCAACCGTTCGAAGAAGTCGAACACTTCCTGCGGAATGTACTGACGAAGCAGCTTCGGCGGATACTGGTATTCCCGCTCGTCATAGTGCGGTTTCTGCTCTGCGTCAAGGTAAGCAGCGGTCAGCTTGGCGTTAGTCATGTAGAGGGCTTTTGCAGGATACAGCCCCTTTTCACGACCCAGCGTGAGCTTACTGGACAGGTAGCCTTGACGAAGATCGTCCAGCCTATCGGTTGCGTCAACATCATGGCGGCAGTAGAACTCGACCTCTCGCTTCTCGTCCTCAGTCAGAGGGCGGTCGATGTTGAACGGAACAGTGGTTTCACGAATGTCCATTCCGAGGTGCGCTTCGATTGCTTTCAGGGACAAACCCATCTGGCAATCGTCCATCAGATCGTATTGGTCGAAGAAAATCCCGCAGTCACGGAGAGGGGCGTACTCCCAGCCCTCGTGACCACCAACGATGATAAAATCGTTGACCGCCTTGATTTCTTCCGGCGTGAAACCTGAGAGAACCGCTTTCAGAATAAATTGGTCATAGTGCTTATTGTTGAACCCTGCTAACAGAGGCTCTTGGGTCATAAACTGTTCGACCGCTTCATTGTCATTCCAAATCTCGGTGTATTCCCCCGTGACCTTGTTTTTGAAGACAAAAAGCCAATCGTAGGCAAACACCTCGCAGTCGAAAATGAATGGTTCAAGGTTCAGTAGTATCACCTCCTAATACTGCGCCCCATTGTTGCGCCATAGCGTCCGCAATACCGGGGAATGTTTTTGAACGGGCTTTGGAATTGTGAGGTATCCTTGCCCCGTAGCTGTCCCCCCCGCCTTGCGGCCTGTTCCAGCAGGAACAAAGGGCTTATATTCTGCAAGAACATTGGTGTAAACCAACGGCGGAAGATTTTTCAGCCAAAGATAGGTGAGTTTACTCCACGGGTCGCCAAATTGATAGGGCTGTATTCGCTGATCTTCTTTTGGCAATTCAACGATTTTGAGAGGGCGGGGGTTCTCAATAGCCACTCGATCACAGTCAGCATTTAGAAATCGAAGGAAAAACGCTTTGGCTTCCATCGCCTTTTGAAATCGAGCTTTATCAATTTGACCCTTACGAGGATACATTCGACACGCTCCCGCATTACTCATGAAAGTGCAAGGCGGGTGAGCAATTATCAAATCCCACCGCTCAACATAATGAGCTTTTCCGTCTTCGGTTTTGAAAACCAGATACCGTCCAAGTAACAGTAGAGCGTCCACTTTAATGTGCCATTCCGGGTGTCCGCCTGAACACTCCTGAATGTCACAGGAGTAGGCTTCATACCCCAAACGCCGAAATGCAATACAGACAGCTTGACTTTCCTCGCAGGCAACGAGAACCTTTATATCAGTTCTCTCCGTCAATGAACTTGCACCCCGCTTTCCGGTAGGTAGTACACCGCTTTTTGTAGCTTCGCACAAGGTACTGGATACCATCGTCCACATAGTCATAAGCGATGGGTTCTCCCTTTCCCTCGAAGGTACGAGCGATACGACCAATGCTCTGAGTTATTACAGCGTAGTCTTTCTGCGGTGTGGTCAGGTACAGACGGTCGAGCCGAGGAATATCCAAGCCCTCTTTTGCCAGAGAGTAAGTGGCGAACAGATACCGCTTGCGCCCCTGCCGCATTTCCTCAATGGCCTGCTCTCGGAGAGCCTTGGCTTTCTTCGTGGTCATCTTCCCATCAATCATGACCGCCTGTTTTCTCAGGTCGGGCGGAAGCCTGTTCATCAGGGTTTCCAAATGCGTCAGCCGGTCAGAGAGAATGAGATTGTAGTGATCTCGATTTGCCACGAGATCAGCGACAATCAGGTTATTTCGGGGATAACGGTCAGCGAGGAAATTGACCAGTTTGGCGTAGATGATCGTACCGTCCGTGTCCAAAAACTCACGGCTGAGTCCTTGGTGTGTGGCACGGGGCAAAACGCTGACGGTCATGATCTTGTCTTTCACCGCTTCGTCCGGCACTTGATAGGCAATCCCGCCCAGCAAGGCGTAGGTAGCGGCAATCATGCCGTCTGCCCTGTGAACCGTAGCGGATAGGCCGTACTTGTGTCGAGCTGCCAGAGCGTTCAGCACCTTTGAGAACTGCGTCATAGCGGTTGGGGTTCCGGCTACACGGTGGCACTCGTCCACAATGATACAATCCCAAACATCACGGTATTGACTCAAATCGAGATTGCACATGGTTTGTACCGTTGCGAAAGTGATTGCTTTACCGATTTGAACCCTACCTTCGGTGATCGTGCCAGTCAGAGAAGGACTCATGTACTGCTCCGCTCGGCTTTTGCTCTGTACGAGCAAATCCCGTGTGTGGGTCAGCCAGAGTGTCCTTCGACCTGTATCTGCCGCAACAGCAATTCCGATCTGTGTCTTACCGCACCCCGCAGGGGCTTGAAGAATACCGTAGTAGGCCGCTATCAGGGCTTCCTTGGCTTCCACTTGGTAGTCATAGAGCGGAATGGTGCAACCGAAGTCCACCTCGGTCGGTGTGGGGAGATTGACCTTCATGCTGCAATCGTCCATCGCCAACACATCATTCAGACAACCATAGGGGAGAACCAGCGTGTTACCGTCCCATTGAAACAGGTACAACTTCTCAGGGGTGTTGCCGACCCAAAAGTGCATACGAACTTTCTTGGCGTACTCAGGATTGGGAAGGATAAGCTGCTTCTTGCACCATGTAAGCAACTGCTCAGACGGGTTTTCAATTCGGAGCTGATTGCCAACAGTTACTTGCATTGGGACACCCACTCTCCGAGAGTGACACCGAACTGTCTGATTTCAGACGCAGAAAGGACGGTCTTCATCAAGAACAGGTTTCGTATCACCGTGAAGGACAGGAAGTAGACAGCGCCGTTCATCATTCTGAGAGCGAACCAACCCTCTCCGTTTCCCGTTTCTTCCCAAAGGGACATAGCGGAAAACTGGTTTTCTTCGATACGCTCCATCTTGAAAATGTTCTTGGAACAATCCTTACAGTCAATGGGATAGCTGACACCGTTTCGAGCCGCAATCACATCGAATGGCTGACCTTGACTGTTCTGAGCGAGATTGTGCGCCCAAAAGCCACAACCCGACAGACTCAGGCATAAGTCTCTTTCAAAGCCGGTGCCAACCTTGCGATTGACATTCATGTTTTCACTCCTTTCACCGCCCCTGACGGGGCGGGATTTACGAGATACCCGATCAAATGCAGAAGCCGAAGGACACGCCACAGGAGCTGCTGGCGGCGAGACTGCTGGCGTTGCCGCTGCCGTTCACAAAACAGAAGTTGTTGGTGCTGCCGGAAATAGGAGAACGCTCCCATCTCCAATCCCTCTCACCATTCTGCTTGCACTTGCCATAAGGCGTGTTCTCTCGCTTGTACCACTCGTACCACTTACCCTCACCGCCGCAGGAATAAATCTTGCGACCGAAGACCTCCTGCTCAGAAAGAACGAACAGCTTGTCAACGGAAGGAACCAGCATTTCGTTCTTACCGCTCTTGGCAGTGATTTTCACAACAGGCTTGATGACCGCTTTCAGATCAGCGGGAAGCTGCTTCTCGAAGAAGTTACCGTTGAGCTTAGCACGGAGATAGGAAGCGTCCCAGCCACCCTCGTTTGTAGACTTCTCATTCATGGGAATGTCACCGTCAATGGTTTCCACGGTTTCAAAGGTGATGTGGGTCAGACTTCCGTCCTCAGCGTAGTCATGGTTGAACCCGATGATACGGGCAGTCAGGTAAGAGCCATCAGCCAGACGGAATTTCTTGGTGTCACCGACCTCGAACACCTTGTCAGCAAGGCCGATGGAAGAATACATATTGATCTCGTCCCAAGAACAGTCTTCCAGCTTATAGCGCTTCGGAGAGGGGCGACCGCCGAACATGACACCATACACAGAATTAAGGTGAAGTTTGACGGTATCGGTATCCACATAGCCCGTAGGCATAAGGGTTTCGATCATCTTCTTCTGAGAAGCGATGGTTTTCTCCATCTTCTCGAACTCGTCAGCGAGTTTCGCAATCGTGCTATTCATAAAGTTCTCCTTTACAAAGTGATAGGTTCTGATATAATCAGATTGAGCTTTTACGCTTGCCGTTGATGGAAGTACCAGTTCCGTCAGCGGCTCTTTCTTTTTCTCGGCGGGGCGGGATAAAACGCACCGGACAGCTCACAGAACAGCCAGAAGCAGCCGAGGCCGATACCCATACGAACCATGCCTGCGCCGAGAGCCATCGTGTCCTGCTCTACCGCACCAACGACACCCAACAGGTAGAAAAACGAGAGAAATGCCAATACTCCAAATACCTTTTTCATTATCTGTTCCTCCAAACCATAGGTTTCCATTGATACGGTGTTCCGTACTTCTGCTCGTACCAGCTCTCGAACTGCTTGCGGTTCGCTTCATCCTTGAAAAACTCTCGGACAGATCGAGCAAGGAGTGAGCTGAACGCTTTGGCCTGTCCTCGCACTTCCGGGGCAAATGCACTGTCGCTCATGATACACCGCCGATCTGCCGCTCGTACCAGTCCAGAATGTCGATAGACTCAGCGATGATCTTGTCCACAGAAGGGCCGTTACGAGTTCCTGCGAGAATTGCACTCAGGACAGGGCCGTTCGTTTCAATTCCCCGCTTTCGGAGCATATCAATCAACCATGCAAACGACAGGTGATTGATGCTCAGGCGATAGCGAATTTTCTCACGCTCTTTCACAAAACCTCTCCTTTCTTTGAATTGAGAACAATATTTATTGACAACCAGTGGGCGTAATGGTACAATTTACTTGCCAGACAATTAAACCATTGACCACAGCAACCGCCGAAAAAAGAAAACCTTTCGGGGGTCGGGTTTTTGTTGTCAAAATCTCTTGTTCACAATCCAAAGTATATCCTACCTTTGTAGGATTGTCAATAGTAAATCCTAAAAAAGTAGGATATTTTTGAAGGAGGTACTTATGAACACAAGCCGTATTAGAGATTTAGCCAAACAACAAGGGAAAAGTGTCACCTATATTTGCAAACTTATCAACCGCCCCAAGTATTATTTGAACGATGTAGATAAAAAGCCTGATCGCATGATTTCAGATGAAGACTTAAAAACTCTTGCTATCAATCTTGGAACAACGGCTGACTATTTGAAAGGCGAAACTGACGACCCTCTCTTTCACTTGTCCTCTGTTGGTTTGACCACCGAACCTTATGAAAAGAATTGCAAGCGACCTATTTTCGGTCATGCGTCCGCAGGAAAAGGTGTCATCGCTCAGCAAGAAGCATTGGGGTATGAACAAGTTGACCCCGAATATGACTGTGACGATTGTTTCTGGTTGCAAGTGGACGGAGATAGTATGTCGCCAGTCTTAGACGATCACGATTTAGTGCTGGTTAAAAAGGACACACCTCCTGAAACAGATACTCTTATGGTTGTCATTGTTGATGACGAAGAAGGATTTGTTAAGAAAATCAGCATTGATGAAGATACTGTGACCCTTCGCTCTTTTAATCCACACTATCCTCCCCGTGTTTTTGGCGGTGTTGAAATTGGACGATTGCGCTTTGTCGGTAGAGTCATGGAGTTAAAAAGGAGATTTGCATGAAAAAATTTCCAATCGACCTCTCCTGTCTAACAGAGGAAGAAATCTCTCAATTTCAAGAAGACCCATCTACGCTCTACAATGGAGATCAAAATGTTGCTATCTACCTTCGGTATAGCTCCACAGGCCAAAGTGACCAATCCATTGAAGGGCAGCTTCGTGACTGCCGTACCTTCTGCAAAGCAAATCACTACCGCATTGTGGCAATCTATGTTGATCGAGCAACGACCGCTCGTAAAGATGTGGAAAAGCGGGTTCACCTCATGGAAATGATTTCGGATAGTGCAAAGCAGAATTGGGAATATGTCATCGTCTGGAAGCTCGACCGTTTTGCTCGTAACCGAAATGACAGTGCGATTATGAAAATGCGTCTGCGGAAGAACGGCGTGAAAGTCCTCTCCGCCACAGAACATCTCACCGACAGCCCTGAAAGTATCATCTTGGAGTCTGTGTTAGAGGGTATGGCTGAATTTTTCTCTGCCGAGCTGTCACAGAAGGTCACGAGAGGTATGCGTGAGTCTGCCTTGAAGTGCCACAGCGTAGGCGGTCATATCCCCCTCGGATACAAGGTAGAAAATCATAAGCTGGCTGTTGACCCTGACACCGCACACATCGTTCAAGAAGCGTTCTCTCTTTACGCCAATGGTGAAAGCGTTGCTGCTATTTGCCGAAAGTTTAACTCTGCCGGATATAAGACTGCTAAAAATACAGAGTTCAACCGCAGTAGCTTTAAGGCCATGTTCCGTAATACTCGTTACATCGGCACTTATACCTACAAGGATATTGTGATTGAAAATGGTATTCCAGCCATCATTGACAAGGAGCTATTTGAAACGGTACAGCGGCGTCTTTCTAAGACCGCCACAGCCCCAGCAAGGGGCAAGGCTAAGGTGGATTACCTCTTGTCTGGAAAACTGTTCTGCGGTCATTGTGGGGCTTCTATGAACGGTGAAAGCGGAGCCGGTAGACATGGCAAGGTCTATCACTACTATTCCTGCTACACGAAAAAGAGGAAACTTGGGTGTGACAAGCGGCCTTTGAAAAAAGATTACATCGAAGGGATAGTAGCCCGTGACGCTCTCAACCTTTTGACCGATCAGCTCATTGATGAAATCGCAGACATGGCAATCCGGCAGAGTGAACAGGATTTAATAAACGACACGCACATTCCGCAGTTGACCGCTCAGTTATCGGAGGTCGAAAAGTCAATCACAAATATTACCGCTGCCATTGAAAAGGGTATTGCTTCCGAAACATTGATGAACCGACTTATTCAGCTCGAACACGAGAAGAAGACCCTCAACAAAGAGATCAAAGCTGAGGAAAAATTCGTCTACCGAATTGACCGTGACCAAATCGTATTCTGGTTGAGTCAGTTCAAATACGGGAACATCGAAGATGAAGACTTCCGCAGACGGCTCATTGATTTGCTCGTCAACTCCGTTACAGTGTGGGACGAACCTGACGGGTATAAAATCACTACCGCATATAACCTAACCTCTTGTAAAACCAAGACTTTCCGGGTAGAAAAGAACCCCGCCGCCGAAGAAGCGACAGGGTTCGATTTTGGAGAGTCTGAGTGTACCATTGAGCGCATATCCGAACCCTACATTGTGTGGGGAACGGTGTTCGTTCAAACCAAAAGACACTCCTTACCTTAATCGGTAGGGAGTGTCTTCTTTTATTCTTCGCCAGAATACCCGTTCGCTCTGGCGCATTTCAGCGCACCCAAGATCATCTTGTCTTGAGCCAGCGTTCGTTCTTTCAGCTCATAGAGTGGAGTACGGCGATGATCGTCCCATTCAATGAGCTGCTTTTTGTCATGAACGACTTGACCCTCATAGAGATTGATAACCTTGTCGAGCGTGATTTCTTTCAGCACTTGCATTTTCTCACCCCTGAGCGTCCTCGTCTGAGGTTTCTTTTGACTTGACCTTAATGCCGTACAGAATGGCAAGTTCGGCAGTCCAAGCCGCAAACCAGCCGACCGTCAATTCTGTGTCAACCGTGTGACCGCAGGCGTTCAAAATCAGAACCACAACGGCGTACCAAGTCAGATTGAAGATGGACAAGATTGTGAACTTCGTGCGCTTTCTCATTCTTTTCTTCTTCGGCTTAGGTTGCACTCGTTTACCACCCATAGGAAGCCCTCTCAGCGGCTCAGGAAGCGTTCATGCACGAAGCCAGTATAATTTACCCTCTTGTGCGAGAACGCCACATAGAGCCATTTAACGCCGTTTACAACGGTGTAGTAACCGTAGTTCTTGACGGTGGTTCCTTTGGGGATTGTCACCAGCACTCTACTGTCCGTCCCGGCAGCGTCACGGACATTCAAGCCAGCACCAGCGGTCACGGTGTAAGTGCCTGCCACAGCCTTATTGAAAGACCGTGCAACACCCTTCGCCTTGACCTCGGTGGTAGGAACGGACTTGACCGTTTCGGGCTGTGCGGGAGTCACGGTTTTGTCGTAGGTCACATAGGGGAGGTGTCCGTGCTTCTTCCACATACGAGTATTGTACCCGTTCTTCTTCCCGATGTTACCGACAGCGGTGATCTGCACATTGTTCGCCCAACGAGGGGAACACTCAACCGCCAGACCGTTTCCGATATACACACCGATGTGTCCCGTAGTCCACACCACCTCACCGGGGTCAACCTTGTCCCACCCGGAAGCCGTAGCGTCCTTGCACCTTTTAATCATGGTGTCAGCGCCCTCGTCAGGTACGCCGTTGGTGGCGTACTTCGCACCACCATAGGACTTGGTTTTATCACCAGTCCAGCCCCACAGCACGGCTTTGATAAGGTTCACACAGTCAAAGCCGAAGGTGTCAGGGGTCGCCGCCATAATCATAGAGGTACGAGCTGCCGCCATGTTGTAGGGGTGGTTCTTGATATACCGAGACTTGTTTGTGTCGGTCAGCGGCGCACCAAAACACCCCATGACATACAGGGTCTTATAGTGCTTAGCAATATCAACGACCTTGGCGACCAGTTCACTTGATTTTATCATAGCTCTTGTCCTCCTTGGTAGCGTCCAAAATGGCCTTGAACTTCGTAAATGCTTCTGTGATGTACTTACAGGACACCATAAGTACCGCACCAATAATCACCAAATTGCTGAAAATATCCACATACTCAGCCGGAATTTCCCACCCGACCATATCCGCAAACAGCGGCAGCGTGGTAATAGCCACACACAGCAGGGTCAGACCGCAGACAAAAGCGGCGATCTTCAAGCCTGAGTTTATCAGCTTTTCCTTGCTGAACGGTTCCAGCAGGATTTTGATGTTGTAATACAGAGAAAAAGATACATTGGAGAGGTAGGCACACAGAAAAATCAGCATCGCCCAGCCAATGTTCGTCAGGTTGTGCAAAATGGTTTCGAGCATAATTTTTACCTCCAATTTTTAATTTAGGTGAGTTAGGTGAGTAATCGGGCGTTTTTCCTATAAACTCCCTCTTATACACGCATACTAAGAGAAAGTTATAGGGATTTTGACCCGATTACTCACCTTTTTCACCTTACTTTCGGGTCATGCAGGCTTGTGAAAGCCCTCCAAGTCCTCGATACGGTGGTTGATAACCTTGATTTGTTCTTCAACCACAGGCACACGCCTTGCAAAATTGTTGTGTTCCCGCACTTCACGGGTCAGTTCGTTCAACTTAGTTTCGATGACCGCCTGCTGCTTGTCCAGTTTTGCGTCAACCTTGCTGGCAGACTTGCCGGACGAGTAGATGATACCAAGCAGGCTCAGACCACCCGTGATAATAGCGACCAAAATTGCGTCACTCATGTCCTGCCCCCTTTTTTACTTGCCGGTGTATTCTTCCCAGCCAGCAGGATAAGCGTCCGGGGAATACACATTTCCGTCAATCAGACTGCGGTACAGCTTGTCGTTGTAGCTCACGATGTCACCCTTATTATAAGCGTCATGAGCGCCTGTGGGCTGAGTCCACACAGGGTAGCCGGAGGGGGTCAGGCCAATCGGAGTGTAGAGAGCGGGAAGTGCGTCAGGCTTCCAATCTGCTTGGGAAGTGTGCGCCTGTACTACCTTGTAGAGCTGCGGGTCGCCTACACCGTTCACACCGTAGGTGAAATAATCACCAACAGCATAGGCATGACCGACCTGATAGGGGTCATAGATGGTTGCAACCACCATCGCAGAGTCTTCGTCAAGGCTTTTGGCGAACATCTGAACAGCCTTGCGGAACTGCTCAGAATTACGAATGTCGTTCGGGTCAGTCAGCAGAGCGGTCAGACTGGAAGCGTAAACGCCATCGTCCACTTCTTCGACCGAAACCGTTTCAGCACCGTCCAGTTCGGGGTGTCCGTTGACATGGTACACGGTGCCGTTCAAGGCAATACCCTGTGCATTATCCTCGACCGTCAGGCCGTAGCAGCCGTTTTCCTGCATACATACCCAAGTTAGATTGCTCACAATGCCGAGAACTGCGTCCTTCTTGATGATTTTATACATGGCTTTTCCAACCTTTCTCGTCCGGGTAGAACCCGTACAATGATTTGAAATACTGATTGGTGCGCTGCCGCACCTTGAAGCTGTGACCTCGCTTCATGTGACCGTTGTAAGAGTCCACGGAACACCGAATGTCAGCCAAGGTCATTTCGCCCCGGTCGAGCTTTCCTCGGAAAGCCCTGAGCTTGTGTCGAACGATTTTTGTTGAGTCCTTGTTCATCTTCCGAACAACCTTGCCGGTCGGTGTGATGATGAACCTCGTTTTCAACCAGCGGTAATAATCTCTGAGAGGAATGACCCTCGTCTTCTTCAAGTTCAATTCCAGACCGCACTTCTCGCAGATAATCTTTAACCCGTCCATACAGAGATACAGGTCATCAATGTCGGGGCTGATTGCCACACCATCGTCCATGTATCGCTCATAGGCTTTGATACGGCAGACCTCTTTGAAGTAGTGGTCGATCATATTGGGAAGCATAAGGGCGTTCGTCTGAGACACCTGACTGCCAAGACCCAAGCCCACAGAACCGAAGTCCGTAATAAAGCTGTTCGCAAGCTCTCTGATTTTCGGGTCATGAAGTCTGCGGTCGGCTTCACGGAACAGCGGCTCATGTGGAGCTGAGTCAAAGAAGCTGTGAAAATCGTAAAGCAGAACCCCTCCTTCCAGACCGTACTTCCTGTAATGCCGTTGAAGATAACAGGTCATACGGCGCAGGGCGAAGTCCATACCTCGGTGTTTCAAGCTGGCGGAGTTGTCATAGATGAAACAGGCCGAATAGATGGGAACTAAGCAGTAGTCACACAGACACTTTTGAACCGCTCGTTCCGTGATATGGACTGATCGGATATACCGCTTCTTCCCTCGCTCCATGATGGTGAAAGCGTGAAAACCACGGTGCTTGAAGGTTCCGTTTTGAAGTTCCCGATGGGTCTTTGCGATGATCGGAATGATATTGCCGATATACCGCTGAGTTGAGTTTTTCCAGTAGACACCCTTACAGCATTTCTTCCCGGAAAGGTAAAGGTGTCTGAACGAAAAGACTTCATCGAAATCACCACATTCTTTGCTTCGCCGCAGACGAGCTTCGTCCCGCTTGGCTTTCCTGCGCTGATAACGGGCTTCTCTCCGTTCTTCACTTGTCATAGAAGGTTCCCCTCCGTACAGTCTTATTGTCGGGTACGGGTTCTAACTGCTTGTAGTACCAGCCATGAAATGAGCTACCGTACAATCGCTCACCATGCAAGAAGCGTCCGGCTGACTACATCGGACGGGGTGTTTTGGCTTGGTAGCCGGGAACAAGCCCTCCCTCTGCAAAAGGTACTGATTTCGCCCAAAGGGGTTACTACGACTGACCTATGCGAAGTTGCAGAGTCCGAAGGACACGCCATTGGAGTTGCTGGCGTTGTTATTGTTGGCGTTGCCGTTGTTGTTCACATTACAGAAGTTGTTGGTGTTGCCGGAATTAGGAGAACGCTCCCACCAGTTGTTCGCAGAAACGGTAACAATTACAGGGCTTGACCCAATGAAAAACTCATGCCGGGAGGTCTTTATACCTCTCGTGGTCAGCTTTCCGAACCTTGGAGATAAGCTGTGCTTCGTCCGTGATGTACTCTCCAAATTCCTTCATGGCGTGGTCAATCCACGGACACTTTTCAGGGTTTTGGAGAATAGCGTCATAGAGCAAAGTCAGCTTTGGGCTGAGATTTTGAAGGGCGATGTTGGCGTTAATCAGGTGATCTCGCCGCATTTGCGCTTCATGCTGATTGTGTGGGTAGATGTTGTTCGCCGCTCGGACTTCCTCGTGAACCGTGGAAGCCAGCTCAAAGATACAGTTTGTCAGCAGAGGTGCGTATCTTTTAGGAGCTTTGATGCAGACGGAGAAAGCGTGAAGCTCTAACCGTCTGGCGGTTTCGATGAACTGCATGGAGCTTTCGCCACGCATAGCTTTGATGACTGACACGCCAACATTCCTTTCTTACACCGCCCCTGACGGGGCGGGATTGGTGTTGATGAAACCGGGGATTAAACGCAGAAGCCGAAGGACACGCCAGCGGAGGAGCTGGCGGCGCTACGGTAGGCGTTGCCGTCGTCGATCACATAACAGAAGTAGCTGGTGTCGCCGGAACGAGGAGAACGCTCCCACCAGCCGTTCGCAGAACCATTGACCTTCTTAATGGTGCTGTTGCCAGCGGTATAATACTCGTACTGTTTACCCTCACCAGCGTAAGAATACTGAGTAGCACCAAAGACTTCGATCTCGGACAGCAGGAACAGCTTGTCGGAGGTGGTTTCCAAACCGGAACTGTTGTTACCTACGCTGGTCACTTTGTTGACGAACTTCAACACGCTTTTCAGGTCAGAGGAAAGCTGGTTCAGCAGCGTTGCCATTGTGGAGGTACGCATAGTGGAACCACGCCAGCCGTTCACATTGGTATTGGAGCCGTTCATAGAGTAGGTAGTTTTCAGGCAGTCAACCAACTGGAAGGTAATACCCGCCTTAGTGCGGCTACCGTCTGCGGTGGTCAGCGTATCATGGTCAAAACCGATGATCTGTGCCGCATAGGTCACGCCGTTGACAGTAATGTTCTTCTTGTCACCGACCTTCCAGTAGTTCGGAGCCTGACCGAACTTGGAAACAGCAGCGATGTTGTCCCAAGAGGTAGCTTCCAGCGTAGCACCAACTACAAAGGGATAGACATACACGATACCGATGACTTCCAGCGTGTAAACCTTGGTTTTCTGAGAACCGTTGTAAGTAAACACGATAGTCCAGTCACCCAGCTCGGTCGGGTACAGAGTGGCATAGCCGGTCGAAGCAACCTTGCCGGTCAGAGTTTTACCGCCCCTGCTCATGGTGACGGTCGAGCCTATATCAGCGATGACACGCACCTCGGCGGGAGAACCCTTCTGGCTCAAAGCATACAGAGCGTCATTCACCGTGGGGTCGCTGCCGCTCAGTTCCAGTGCCGACTTGGTGGTGTCGGACAGCATATTTGCCTTGGTCAATGCGGTGCCGACCACATCACAGCCTGCGGCGTTCAGACCAATGTCGAGGGTGGCGGTTCCGGCGAGAAGCTGTGTGCGCCATTCCTCGAAGGTTGCAGGCATATCGGTAGGAGCCTTGATAGAACGGGACTTACCGTTGCCCTTGATGACAGTATCTTTCATGAAATTTCCTCCTTACTCTCCGCAGTTATACAGACCAACATAGGCGAAAGCGTCCACCGTGCGGTCGATCTTGGAATACAGCTCGGTTTCCACCTCGGTCAGCGTTATGTCGATGACATACAGGAGATATTCAATGTTGTTTGCCGTGGAAAAAGTGAGATTGTCCAGACTGCTCGGAACCAGCGGTGCGTCCGAGGGAAGCGTGAGCTGCTTTCGGAGAACCGTCAGGTTGTTCAAGTAGGCTTTCACGAGAGATTGGGTGGGCGTATCACCCATCGCCCAATTCGTCTTTGCCGCAACCACCACCGAGGAAGGGTCATACGGAACATGGTAGATCGGGTCATCAGCGACTCCTTTCTCCGCTCGGTATGCCGCCAACTGTCCGGGGAGAGAAGTCATGCGGTTGGCGATATAGGCTACCGCCTGCCCCACACGGTTCATGTCCCCGTAATTGTAAGCACCCTTCATACCAGCCATGTACTCGGTCTTTTCCTCAGCGGAAAGGCTCGAAAGCCCTTCCGTGAGGATTTTGTTTTTCAGGGTAAAAACCCTGTCTACATCGGCCTGTGTGCGGTCATAGACGAGATTATCAATAATGCTCATATCAGACCTTTCACCTTCAACTTTCCGCTCAGAGAGCCGTTAAATGTGATCTCGTCCACCAAGATCAATGCGTCCATTTCATCGGTGTAGAGCGTCTGCAAGCCAATCACATCGCCCACTTCCAACTCAGGATTGCCACGGTATTTTGTCTGATAGGTGTTCTGCATTTGCAGATACTTTTTCACCTGATCGGCAAGAGCGGCGCACATCGTATCGTTGGTGATAAGGGGGTTTTCCTCCTTGTCGATTTCTCCATCGAGGGCCACGGGATAGGAAACGACCACCGAGTTCTCAGACAGAGTTTTGCCGGTAACAACTACGGTTTTAGTGCCGGAGGATAACACCAAATCCGCAGCTCTGGCGTAAATGTTGGAGGATACCAACGAGCCGCCAGAAACAGAGATAGAAACATCTTGTGCAAGACCAGAGAACTCGACATGAAGCTGAGTTTCGGTGGTCGTTCCCTCGAAAAGTTTGGTGGTATCATTTGCCGCCGTGTACGCATACTTGGCGACAGACACCGCTTTGAGCTGATCGATCTTTGCGATGGATTGTGAGTCCTTATCAATCGAGTCAAAATCCAGCGTGAAGTCCGTTTCACGGTAATAGAGCTTACTCACCCGCATACGGCGGTACGGCAGGCCACCGTCCATCGTTACCTCGATCTTGGTACAGTCAATCGCCGCTTCGCTGTTGACAAACACTTCCGCAGAAGTAATACCCTTCACAGTCTGCGTGTCCAGCAGCTTCGTCCCGGCATAATACTTCACCTGAATAGAGGTGGGGTACTCGTCCAAGGGGGTATCAAAGCGGAGAGCCAACACGGGAAGGTCGTGAGAAACATCAAAGGTCTTGGTGAAGGTCGGCTTCGTGGTATAAGTGCCATCTGCCGCAGTCATCGCTTCACTGATAAACCCTCGACCGGAGGGGTCGGTGTCTTCGACAATGACCTGATCTCCACCGTCCAGTGTCCAGCGGTTCAGTTCCAACGCCGCATAGGTGTTACCGACCTTATTGCCACGGTCAACAGTGTCCCACTCGCTGTACCACAGATGACCGTTATCCGCCCATACGCCGCTGTAAATACCAACCACAGTCACGCCAAAAGGCTTGATATGAATGATATTGTCATCGTCTGTAAACAGGCGGCAGCGGCAGGCGTGAGCGATCAGTTGTAGACAGTTCATGTGCGAGTCAATGGGGAGTGCCGCCGTTGTGAACATCTGCTTCAAGGCCGGGTCAATCACCCAAGGGTGCGTACCCTGCGCTGTCAGCGTCAGGTCTGCGTCCAAAAGCACTTCCTCAGCCATGTCGTAGAAGTTTTTGGAACCGAGCTTACTCTTGTAGAAGGTTCCGGTCAGACTTCCAACCAGACCTGTACCCGTAAAGGTGGCCTGATTTTTGGCAGCTTTCGGTTTGCTGTTCAGCACATACTTGTCCGCTTTCAGCCACTCGACCTTGCCCGTGGGAAGCATATAACCGTATCGGAGAGAAATCGGTGACTTCTTATCCAGATAGGCATAAATGCCTTTCGGGTTATCCGGGTCGTAATTGTGTTCGTAGTCCAAAAGAACGAACTGCATAGTTTCCTGCGGCAGTCTACGGGAGAGCGGGTCTACATCGTGAGACTCCTTGATGGAAACAATGTCATCATTACCAAATTTCTTCTGCACACCGTAGAGAACCTGTTGTAACCGAGGTCGGCGGTACGGAAGGGTGTTCCCCATTGTCAACATGATCTTGTCACAAGAAGCGACCTTCGTGTTGATGACCAACTCTGTTCCCTCTACGGGAAGGGTCAGACTTTCCAGCACCGTCCCATTCAGGTAGAAATCAACCGTCACGGTGTCAGGCCATTCCTGATAGCGAGTGTCAAAAGTCAGGGTGATACCGGGGAAGGTATGAGGATTGCTGAAAGCACGAGTCAGCACCGCAGGGGTGGTAAACTTGCCCTCAGCATTACTCATGTGGCTCGAAACAAAGCCGTCATACATCGTCCCGGAAGAAGGAACGATGACCGTATTTCCGTCCAGCGCCCACCGGTTCAGCTCCAACGCCGCATAGGACTCCTGATAATCATATCCGTAGTCCAGCGTGTCGAACTCAGAATAGCTCTGCGCCCCATTGCTGACCCAATTACCGTCTGTTGCCGCCGCTGTGTCCACCTGAGAGAAGGTGATCTCCACAAAGGACTGCTCACGGAGCAAAGACTTCATCGACAGCTTGTAAGCGTTGCTTACCTGTTTCACGGCTGCACCTCCTTAGAACGGTTCGCCGCAGTCAATGATGTTGACTTTGCAGTTGATGTAGTCCGCAGGAAGCCCCGTGTTCGGGTCAAGATGGTACGGGGTCGCCGTGCGGTCGCCGGGGTACATCTTTCGAGTTGTCCAGCGGTTGTTTACCATATCGGGATAAGTGACCGTCACAAAGAAGTTCTTGTCAAAAATCTGCAACATGGCAGACCACTGTTCCGCTGTCAGATAGCCCCAAAAGAGGTTGTTGAGCTTCTGTTGATCTCTGCCAACCTTCTGGCCTACCACAACGCCGTTGGCATTTCTGGCAGAGTCTACGATAGTGGCAGACAGCAGCTCTAAGCCCCTGCGGGGCTGAGGAAACTTTGTGCCATTGATTGTAATGAAACTTTGCATTTCCTCAGCCCTCCTTAGTAGGCATTACTGAAAGCGCCGGTATTCACACGAACACCTCTGGCTCGGTTATAACGGTCATAAGACTCACCGATCTGATTGTCACCAATATTCACGGAGAAGTCCTTTTCCTCAACGACATTCAGCAGAGCGTAGATAGCGGCGATCACGCCATCGTTGGCAACGGACACGCCTGCGGAGATACCCTCAACGATCTGGTCATTGTTGGCAACCGCCGTTCTGCGTCCCATCGCACCGACCATTTCCGCACCCGCTTCACGGGCGATAAAGAGCTGTCCTTCATTCGGGAAACCGCCGTCTTCAAAAAACGGAATATGCGGAATATCCACCAATCGAATATCAAACGCCGGAATAAGCGTGATACCCATGACAGACAGGCCGTTGAACTGGATGTGGAACATATCATTGATTGCGTCAATGACACCGTTCACAAGTCCAATGATGGAGTTCGCCATCTGTCGTACAAAGCGAGTAATGGGGTTATCGTCCAGCGTCCATGCCGCATACGACAGGGACAGACCAGCCGCCAGTACCGCAAGGCCAAGACCAACACCCGCACCGCTCAGGCACAGCAGGACACCGAGAACAATCAATGCACCGCTGAGAATACCCGTGATGACCGATACGACTTTCTTAATGGAATTAACCACAAAATCCCAATTCAGGGTAGCAACAGCGCCAAGGCTCAATGCGCCAGCCGCCATCAGGCCAAGGCCAAGAGGAAGGGCGACTCCGCTCAGAGCAAGGATAGCGCCGACCGCCAAGAGAGCGCCGCCGACAACGGTAGTAATCATGCTGATCTTCTGCTGAACATTGTCGGAGAGGTCATTCCAGTTCGGCATGATAGCCGTACCCATTGTGACCGCACCCGCCGCCAGCAGAGCCAGACCCAACGGGATATTCGCCCCGGAGAACGCCAGTGCCGCACCGATAGCGAGGAACGCCACAGATACGACCGTGGTAATAATGGCAATCACATTCTGGATTTCATCGCTCAGGCCATTCCAGTTGAGAGCCATTACGGAAACCAGAGAAGTAGCACCAATCGCCATCAGCGCAATACCGAGGGGCATACACCCGGAGAAAGCGAGGATAGCGCCGAGAGCCAAGGTTGCTCCGCTGACCAACAATCCGACTCTGGACAAGGGAGAAGCCAGAGCGTCCGGGATACTGTTCCAGTTCAGAGCTGCGGCAGATACAAGCGTGACAGCACCAACAGCCATCAGCGCAATACCCAGCCCGGTTGCGACCCCGGTAAAGGCCAACATAGCGCCTACCGCCAGAGAAGCACCCGCCAGAACTCCCGTTAAGGTGGTTAAAGCGTCAGTGAGGTGCCGGTCGCTGTTATGCCAGTTGATAACAGCGGCAGATACAAGGCTTGCCCCGCCCAAGGCCATCAAAGCGATACCAAGAGGAAGGTTCGCCCCGGAGAACGCCATAATTGCGCCAAGAGCCAGCAGGAAGCCGCCGACAACACCTGTAATGAGAGCCAGCGTACTTGCCAGTTCGCTACTCATAGCAGTCCAATTCAGCCCAACGGTAGCCGCAAGGCCGACCGCACCCGCCGCCATCAGGCCGACACCCAGCGGAATATTCACGCCGGTTACGACCAGAATTGCACCTACCGCCAGCATAAAGCCGGAAACAATCGTGGTGATCTCTGCGAGAGTATCCTCAATCATCTTTTTGATTTCACCGATACGGGTCTGCACAGCGTCACCAAGGAAATCGTAGGTGGGCAAATCGAAATCAAATCCGCCTGCGCCACCAGCACCCGCCCCGGAACCGCTTCCCGTGTTGGGGGCAAAGACATTCAGCTCGTCAAAGCCTGCGGTGTACTGTTTCAGCTTCTTGGCAGCACCGGCAGCGTCATCGAGATTATCAGCCAAAGACCCAGCGCCGACAGCAGCGCTATTCACTCCCGAATAGTCCACTTCCGTCAACTTGAAACCCGCAAGGTTGGCAAGGGCATTGGCGATTTCTCGAATGACCTGAACAACAGCGATTGCATAGGGAAGAATTGCGTTCAGTGCCGGAATGAAGATGTTACCGATAGCTCGTGCGGCCTGTGTAAGCTGTGCCTGCAAGATACGAAGCTGGTTTGCAGGAGCTTCCAGCGTTCTCGCCATATCGCCCTGAGCGGTCGTTACCTGAGTCATAATGGCGTAATATCTCAGCTCGGCCTTTTCTGCCTGCGTCATGTTTGCAACGCTTTCCTTGATACCAAGGTTCAAAGCGGTCTGCTCCAATCGTGCCTGCGACAAATCGTAGCCCAAGCGTCGCAGAGGTTCCAACTCGCCGGAAATACCGGACTGTAACTTCAACATAGCTTCTTCGATAGGAATATTTGCATACGAAGAAAGGTCATAGCCCAACTGCGTCAGGTTTTGGCTCATGAGCTGCGCTCGTTCAGCCGTGTCACCGAAGCCGGTCAGCAACGTGTTGAAAATACCCTGATTGCGAAGCCACTGTGCCGGGTCAATTCCCATAATGTCAGATACATATTCTGCATATTCTTTTGCTTCATCTGCATACTGCCCCAAGGCAACTGTGAACAGGTTCAAGTCTTCTTGGTACTTGTTGGACTCCGTGACCGCCTGTGCGATGAAATGACCGATTTTGCGGAAAGTAATTGCAACAGCGGCGACATTCAACGCTTTCAATCCACTCGTGAACTTCCCGGTAGTGGAGGTTGCTTTACGGGCAGAAGCGTTGTATTTCTCCGTGCTGGTAATCAGCTTTTGGATTTTGGACGGAAACGCCGAGAAACCGTTGGACACCTTCTGCATTTCATCGGCAAAAGGCTTCATGGCGGCGGTAAGAGCGGTCATCTGTTGTGTGAACTTATCAATGTCCGCCGCTTCCAAATCCTCGATCACCTTCGGCAGCTTGGAGAGCTGATTGATAAAGGTGGTCATATTAGCCTTACCCAACTCAGAGAGAGGGCGTAAACCGTTGGCAAGGGAAGTCAGCTTGTCGCCGTCCGTCCATTTCAGGCCAGCGAGAGCGGTGTTGATTGCCGTGAGCTGGTTGGCGATGGAGGAAGAAATCTTCACATTTCCAACCTGACTCAGAGCGGTCAGCGCATTGGTAAGCCGGGTGATCTTCTGCGAAGCGTCACCGCTGTTCAAGCCTTTCAGAGAATTGGAAAGCTCCCGAATACCCTGAGCGGTCTTGCTCAGACCCGTTGCGCCGCCGTTGGTAGCGGTTTTCAAACGATTGAGCGTGTTAATCAGGTTTTGAAGCCCTGCGACCGCCTGCGTACTGTCATTGACGATCTGAAACTCCAACCCCTGAATTTCCACATTGTCAGCCACTTACGCCACCACCTTTCTCTTGAAATTTCTTATTGACCGATACCATAAAGGCTTCCATGTATGCCTTGGCTTGGTCATCGTGTTTTTCTTGAAGCTGCTTCTGCTGTTTCTTATCCTGCCGACTGAACAGCTCATAGGGGCTTTCCCGATACGGCGTGGGCTTGGTTCCCTTCTTGGCGAAAGCACGAAGAACCGGGGCAGCGTCAATAAGAGCTTCGTAAAAATAAGCTCCTTGGAGCCAAGCGTCTTGATTTCTCAGGTCTTGCCTGATCTGCGCCGCCTTTCGGTAATACTTCACCAATTCGCAATCTTGTTCCCAAAACTGCTCATAGGTCATACCGATGGAAAGATAGTACGGAAAAACCTCATAAAACTTCGGTGTGTAAGCGAGAAGGGGAGCGGGGCGATGGTCGCCGCCGCCCCCCTCACTTCTGGAAGATCGGTCGCTTACCAGCCGGTCTTCCAGCTCAGGTTTCCCTCGTTGCCCTCCTGCTCAGGCTCGTCCAGCAGACTCAGCAGGGGGTCGTTATACATCTCTACCAGAGCGGCAATCAGCTCGTCCTTGTGGTTCATACGAGCGTAAATGCTGTCGATCACATCACGCTTCACGAACCGATGATGGGCGAGAAACGCACCGGCAAACAGAGCCGGAAGCAGAGTCATAGGCTTGCGCTCCACATCGGCGGCAACGAAGCCGTTCTTCTCCATCGCTTCAACGGTCTTGCGGGTGTATTCCAGCGTGTAGGTCACGCCGGTAGTAGGGTCATTGATTGTCAACTGCTTTGCCATGATAAATCCTCCTTATCAATACGGCGATTGTTGGTGTCTTAGGTTGCGGAGAAAGCGATGGGAGTGGAAGGTGCGATGGTGATGTTCATGTTCACCACTTCGTTCACGCCGCCGCCCACGGGATACACGGACAGCTCACCGTCAAAGGAGAACTTACCGTTAGAGCCATCGGGAGTGACCACACCGGCGCTCTCCGTGCCGCCAAACCAGACCGCATAGCTGACCTTCTTGCCTTCCAAAGCCTTGAGGGTCTGGAAATCAGCCAGCGTGTAGTTGGCGGTGAAGGACAGACCATCGAGGGACTGGATACCGGCGATGTAGGTCTGCATATTGTCGCTCAGGGTGGTGGTTTCCAGCATTTCGGGTTCGCCGCCGAGGTCAGGAAACTCCTTAATGTCGATCAGCTTGCTCCACTGTTCGCCAGTGTCGGCTTTCTTCATCAGAAAAACCTTGTAGGTGGAAATAGCCATTTCATTTACCTCCTATAAAGAGTGGTTCCGTCCGTTTCAGCCTTGTATCGGGCAACCAGACGGTAGATTGTTGCGTTCTCCAAATTGGGAACCGGGGACAGAGAAGTACGCCGGAAATTCTTGGCGTACATGAGATCATCCACAAATCTCATGATTTTTCGGCAAACGGATTTCTTACCGCCTGCCTTGTCGGAGTAGACATTCACCTCGTACATCAGCGTGGCGAACCTCTCCGTATCGCCGCTGTCCATGTGTGCTTCCGTGGTGTAGTTATCCTGCTCCACCAAACTCACATAGGGAAAACGGGTAGGGGCATTGACATACTCGCCGCTGACCAAGATGCCGGGAAACTGCGCTCTCAGGGCTTCCGCAATCGGCGTGTAGATTTGACTCTCCACATCAATCATGAAAACACCTCCTTCGCAATCTCCGTGAGCCGGTCTTGCAGCTCCTTTACCGTTTCGTACATCGGCATATTGGCGGGGTTGCCGTGGGTGATGACCACGAACCCGCCGTTCTTCTTTTCTTTCAGCACTCCGTTCGTGCCGGGGTCGCCGTAATAACCCCAAGAGTGCTGCTTGCCGTGACCCTGACCGTATTCGCCACGCTTCATACCAAGTTCTCCCGCTTCCGGGTGATCGTCCGGGTAGGTCACGCCTGTGCCGAACTCAATGAACAAGGTAGCCCCGCCTGTCGCCACCACCGCTCGAACATTGTTCCCACGGGGTTCCACCGTCACGGAAACATCGTTCGTGCCGTCATAAACGGCCTGCGAGAACTTGATAGAAGCAATTTCCATTCCTTCTTGCGCTAACCGATCAGCAAAAACTATTGCACGGTCAGATTGCCAATTTCCTAAATCCTCGATTTTTCGGATTAAGCTATCGTAAGCAGGAATAGAAAGTGGAACATTGATCGTCTGACTCACGATACCGTCACCTTACTGACCGCATAGGAAATGGAATTGAGAGACTTGGCGACCCGCTTGACCATGTAATCGTAGAGCGGCTTCCCGTCCTCGTCATACTGCGGTTCTTTGTCGATGAACAGCACGGTATTCTCGTCAATGGGGCAGCTCAGGTCATCGGTAACGATCACCTTGTCGTACCCTGCGAAATTACCGAACTGCTCCACCTGAGCGGAGCCGGTCGCCGCCGAGATATTGGCGTTCATCGCCACGGCAGGCTTGTAAACCACCAGTTCCTCACCAGTTTCGTTGCCGTACTCGTCCTTGGCGGGAGCCTTACTGTCATACAGCAGATACCAGAAGGGCGATTTGTTGCGGTTCAGCGTCCTCATACACTCAACCTCCCATCACAGCGGCAAAGGGAACAATGTCCCTCAGCAGCGTAGGCGGCACATCGCCGTCCTCATAGGAGCGGGAGATACCGTTCTCGCTGTGAGCGGTCTGCCCTTCGGCTCCCCGCTTGTTCAGCAGATACACGGCGATCTCCACCTGAATGTGAGCGTACTGGTCAGGAACAGCGGTCACGGCGGGGTCGAAGGGGTATGCCTTGCGGCACACCTTGTTTCCGGCGATAGAAAGGTAGGTGGAAAGCGTGTCCTCGTCTGTCTCGCCGGTCATGGCTTTCACCATTTTCAACTTCTCAGCGTCCGTCATGCTTTCCACCTTTCCTTTCTAAAATCTCTGTTTTACTCCTGCGCCACTCTTAGCCGCCAGCAACGGCCTTAGTGTTCACAGGGTTGTTTGCGTCATTGGCGATGAAGACGCTGCGGCTGTAAGTGGGAGCGGTAAACTCGGTAGAGATGCCGGTAAACTTACCGTGGAACCACTCAGGGCCGTGGTCAAGGCCGATCTGACCAAAGAGCTGATACTTCTCACCAGCGCCGACCTTTGCCAGCGGCTCAAGGAAGAAGTTGCCCTTGCCGGGGACAGGCTGATAAACGGGAGCCAGAACGCTCAGGTTCAGCAGCAGGGCAGTACCGGCAGGCAGGTACTCGCCAAGATACAGATAGACAACGCCGATGGGCGTGACCACGCTGGACAGGGCGATACCGTTGATGTTACGGGCGGCGGGAACCACGGTCAGACCGTTCTGAACAGCGTCAGCGTTGATCTGGAACATGGTCACAGCGTCACACCACAGGCACAGGCCATCGGTGGGAGCGTGAGCGCCGTAAATCTTCTTCACCATGTCGGCAATATCCCACAGGCCGAGGGGCTTGGAAGCCATCGCCGTAGTGTTGGAAGTGATTGCGGGAACCAGACCACGGGTCTTGTTGACCTTGGTATCATCAGTGGCCTTGCTGTAAACGCCGTTAATGAAGGTGTACTCAATGTCGGCATTGACCTTCATCATCTTGGCGGCAACCTGAAAGTCCAGCTCGTTCATGGGGTTGGCCTGCTGACCCGCCACATTGATACCACTCAGAGTACCCATGTTAGACATCTTCCCGTAGGAAATGCCCACAGACTCCTGAAAGATCTGAGTCACATTGGTCTTCTGCGCACGGGTCACAACGGTAGCGTCAGGGGCGGTCAGAGAAGCACTCTCGCTGATAGCAGGCTGAGCGCCGCCGCCAGAGGTGAACTCCTGACCGGTCGGGAACTCAACATGGTTTGTGATTTTGGCACGACCGCCGATGATGGAACTCAGAGGGGTGCGGGTGTTGCCCTTGTTAAAGAGCATACCGGAGTAATTGAGTACCCCGAAACTCATAGCAAACTGATCTGCCATAGTAAAAACTCTCCTTTACTCTTTTTTCGCCTGCGCTTCCGCTTCGGCTTGCAGGCGGGTGTAGTAAGCAACGGCGGCGAAATCACCGTTTGTCCGTGCTTCCTCGATTTTCTTGGCGTAATCCATCTCGCCAGTACCGCCACCGGCACCGGGAGTGGGCTTGGGGGTCTTTTTCAGAGCGTCAGCCTTGACCTGTTTTGCATACTCGTCAAGGAACTTCTGCTGGTTGGCAAACACCTTGGCAGAGTCACCATCAGCCATCGCCTTTGCGGTATCCTCGGCAAGAACCTCGTCATAGCCCTGAGCGATGAACTTGGCCTTGAACTCGGAAACACGCTTGGCTTCCCGCAGCTCGGAAAGCTCCTTCTCCATGTTGGCGAACTTTTCCTCCTGCTCCTGCTTCTTCTTCTCGTCCTCACCCAACAGAGCGTTGTGCTTGCGCTTCCACTCAGCGGCTTCGGAGTTGGCCTTGGAAACAGCGGCTTTCTGCTTTTCCAGCTCGGCGGCATTGTCCTCATACTCGAATGCTTCCAGAGCTTTCAGCTTGTCTTCCGCAGACATTTCCGCATAGCCCGTGATTTTGCTGGTGTCAATCTTTGCCATAATGATTACCTCCTGCGTTTAACAAGGCTGTTCACTCAGCACTATTTTCCGTTTTTACGGGTTGTCTCCCGTTTGCGATTAAGGTCTTCCCTGACCATTCAACGCCTTACGGCGGTCAAATCATTGTCTTTGCCTTTCTCATATCTCCGAAAAGACTGAGCTTTCACGGACTGTCCGAAAACTCCGAGGGCATTGGAAGGAAAAATAAAAGGGCTACCAATACCTTTTCGGTATCAGTAGCCCCACGGCTGTCAGTCAAGCCCTTGCCTGACCCCCTCAATATTTCTTTTTCCGGCGTATCTCAATAACCACGATGGAGCTGTCCTCCACCTTGACTTCCGCCTGATTGTGGTGCTTTAAGATTTCCTCAATCTTGCTGACCGCTTCCGGGGTCAGACGGATTTCCTTTTCCATCAGGATTAACCTCCTTCTGCTTGGTTGCGAGTTCAGCGGCCTTTTTCTCCTGTTCCTCGGCGTAATCCATACTCATACGGTACGCAAGCTGCGGGTCAGAGAACAAACCACAATGGGTAAAGGCCAGAACCGGGGCGATCTTCGGATTGGCAAGCATAGCAGTCAGCACATTTGCCTTTTCTGTGATATTCTCGTAATTTCTGCGGGTAAAGCGAATTTCCAGACCGCTGAGTTTCAACGTCAGGTCGCTCAGGTCACGGCAGATACGCAGAACCAGCTTCAAAAAATCCTTCTCAGACTGCTTGAACATCAGCTCGGAGTCCTTCGCTCTGGCTTCCGCCGCCGACCAACCATCACGCATGATGACCGCAGAGCCGGTATCACTGGTGGAAGAACCACCGTTACGGTTCGGCATACCACAGATCGTCAGGACGGTGTTATACATACTGTCCACGAGGGTCTGTGTCTGTGTCTGGTTCATTTCCGAGGTCAAATACTCGATCTCAGCCTTGAACTGCGGGTCAATGTCCTTGTACTTGATAGCGCCCTCGTCACGAAGCTGGCGAAAATCCTCGGTGTTAATATCAACATTGTGGAACAGCATGAGCGCCTGTACGAACTGCTCCACACCATCAAGGCGGTTGCTCTCCACGGTGTTAATAGCGTCCAACAGAGGGAGGACGATTTCAAAAGCACCCAGCCGAGCCTTATTCGCCGGGTATTCGATGATGGGAATACCCAAAATCTGAGGTTCGCTCCGAATGATCGCCCAAGTGTTCTCCACCTCGTAGTAGTGGTCACGGGTGTAGCAACTGAAAATTAGATTACCGTTCTCGTCCTTCACATACTTCACGCCCATCATGGCAGGGTTGCCGAGGGCGGTGGAGTAAACCACAAAAGCGAAGCGGGGGTCAAGGGTGAAAATCTCGAAGGGAGCTTCGTCTTCCTCTGCATCGGCTTCCCCATCAGGAAGCACCATGCGATAAGAAGTGCCGCCAATGTGCGACCAGTCCGCCAGTTCCTTATCCTTGGCAGGCTTATCCTCACTGAGAACATAATCGTTCAAGCGGCTGACCTCAGTGGAAATGCTCTCGTCATCGCTTCGGCTCACATACTGAACGGGTTCGCCCATCAGATAGCCGACCTTGAAAGACACGATCTCATTGGCTCGATTCTCAACGACTTTGTTGCAGATTTCAGGCCGTACTTCCTTCTCCCGGTAAAGCACGGGCTGATCTCCACGATAGTACCGATAGAGATAGTCAATGTCGGCGCTGTTTTGCAGATGGACGAACAAAGCCTTTTGCAGAACATCAATGATGTTCCCGGCATTGATTTCGGCAACATCGGTATAGATCACACGGCGACCAAACAACGCTCTCGCACCCACTTACAGCACCTCCTTCCCTCTACCTATTATCTCTCTTATCATTGTACCAAACTCTCCAATGGTTGTCAATACCAACCTTTTATCATACCATTCGCCACAACATTTGTCAAAACCAACCTTTCAGTAGGGACGCTTGAAGACCTCCACCTTACCCCCGGACAGCATACGGATTTCGTTCTCCAACAGGGAGAGGGAGTCAGGAGCGTCATCGTGCGGAACCTTGCCTGAGCGGGTGTAGGTGGTCACTTCCTTCATGAAGTTCCAATACTGACTGCCCCGCTTGTAGGTGGAGGGGTGCTTGAAGTAGAAGTTTTTCTTGATGTTGTCGGAAGCAAACTCGATACGGGTCTGCTTGTTGGAGATCGTGCGCTTCGTGCGGATACCAACAGAGTACCCACGCTCACGAATGATCTGGTCAACATCTCTGGCATAATATTGACCGGCGTTGTTGGACTCAAAGACGGCGGAAGCAACCTTGTTCTCGATCAGGCATTTGGCACATTCCGGCTTCGTCACCTCAGCGGGAGAGTCATCAAAGACCACATCAACGATATACACATCGCTGCCGTAAATCTTCGCCACCGGCATAGAGGTCGAGTCCGAGCCGCTTTCCGCCGTGTCGCCAACGGCGATGATGGTGTCCGGGTCACGGTCTTTCGGCAGATCAAAGAAGTAGTTCAGCTCGTCCTTGTTGAACAGCAGACCCTTCGCTTCAAAAGGCTGTTGCTGGAACTCGCTCTCAAACTGCTCTGCACTTAGAAGCTCCCGCTGCTCCCGGAAGTAGGCGGTGGTAAAGACCTTCTTGCCCTCCCGCTCGTACTCATAATTGCTCTCGTCCGTCACAAGATCGAGGGCGGGTATCTCAATCGCTCTCCAAGCCCAGCCCTCCCGCTGTGCGTGTTCCTGCACACGACCGATGGGGTCATACAGGGAATAACGAGTGCCGGTAAAGACCATCGGCGTACCTTCAATGGCACGACCCATAATATCGCCGGAGATCACTTCCCACTTGTCATCAAGCCGCTGACGGTTCTTCGCTTCCTCACGACCCTCCACGCAGTCATCGAGGTAGAGGACATTGGTGGCTTCGGACAAACCCACCTGCCGAGCGTCAATGGAACGACACATGATGGTGGGGAAACGGGACTTGCTTTTCAGGTTCACCGTCTTCGTGTCGGCATTGGTCTGTACCAACCGTGCGTCCGGGAATACATCGTAGAACAGGTACTCGTTGGGAACTGTCAGGTATTCCAGACAACCATTGTAGAAGCTCTTTACAAGGTCATCACCTGTCCCTTCCATCAGGGTCGAGCGGTCAGGAAACTTGCCGGAGAGCATATTCACAAAATTGATGCCCGTTTGAGATTTTCCCGCTCGTTTCGGCATGGAGATCGTCAAAAGGCGCAGCTTCCCGTCCAGAACATCTTGAAACCCCTGCACCATCGGCCTGAGATAGTGCTTACGGGGAGCATAGAACCGCTTTTCCGGCTTGCGGTCGAGTTCAATGTAGGTCATGAAGGAGTCAAAATCATGGGGCGCTTCAAAGAGAAGACACCGCCGCCACTGTTCATAGAACTTCGCCCCGCCGCCACGGACTACCTGATCTGCGGAGAGTACCAGCATCTCCTTGTTCACCTTATGCGCCGCCGAGAAATCCTCGGTTTCCCACTCCCGACACAGAGAAAAGAGGTCGCTGTACGCTCCGTTATCTCCCGGTCTGCGGTCAATCACGGCTCGGATAGAGCCGGAGAGTTTTTCATAATTCATGTGCCTTTCCTTTCCAGATAAAAAGAGGGACTACCTCTTTTGAGATAGCCCCTCGGCTGTCCTTCCGTCTTTACGGAAGTCTTATCTTGATTTTGCCATCAGCTCGGCAAATTCCCTACTGTTTTTCTTGACCGTTCTCTCAATCAACCTTCCGTTGCTGTAAAGCACCCTGAAAAGAACGGTAGCAGAAAAGATGTTTCGGGATTGGCTCGTGGCCTTTTTGATGCCGCTAAAACCTCCTACCACGGCACCGGCGCTGCCAAACATCAGACCGCCAACCGCCGCTCTACTGAGAGATACATTTTTGCCCCGGCTAATTGACTCCTGCCCCATGCCATCATCGCAAGGCTCAGCGGCAACTGGGACAGGCTTGCCAACTTGTAAGGGGAAGGCGGGATATTCCTTTCGGAAATCCTCAATGAGATCACTCCATTCTTTGTCCGGCAAATCCCAAACGCTTTCCGGCTTATTTCCGTTCATCGCCACCAAAGCCCCCGTGAGCGTTGCGTTATCAGAACTGACCATGATTTCAGTTCCGTCTTCCATCTCCCTCAAATAAAACACAAACGGGAGAGAACCTTTCCCCATGCGGAACCTTGTTCGAACCTCAATGCTCTCATTCGGACAGTCCTGTTTGATGGTGCAAGACCGTTCACAGACTGTCTTGATAAGCTGATAGCTTTCGCTGGTAGTCATTGGTAATGAAAACTGATAGTACGCCATTATCAACCAACCTTTCTCGACCGGTCATACCATGTAGACCGACTAATGCCGAGTTCCCGGCAGCAGTCCGCTACGGTGATAAGACCGTCTTTTTGTTTTTGAGCGAGTTTTTCAAACTGCTCGTCATCAATCTCGGAAGCGGGTCTGCCGAACCCTCTGCCGGTCTTCACCGACACCCGCTTGCCATCGACAACCGGCATAGCGGCGATACCCTCAGCCTGCCGCTGCTTGGTCTTCTTACGCTCCTGCTCGGCAACAGCGCCAAGGACTTCAATCAGAATGTTGTTGACCATTTCCAGCACCCATGTCTGGTCTTTGAAGTCAATCAGCGTGGTCGGAATGTCGAGGATACGGACGATCACGCCCTTCTGCTTGAACCATTCCAGTTCTCGCTTCATTTCGTCCTTATTGCGCCCAAAGCGGTCGAACTCCTTAACGATGACTTCATCACCTTCCTGAACAATAGCTTTCAGAGCATTGTATTGAGGACGGTCAAAGCTGCTTCCCGTGATCTTGTCACAGTACACATTCTCGTCAGGAATATCGAACTTCTCACGAGCGACTTTGAGCTGCCGAGCAAGGTTCTGTTCCTTGCTGGACACACGACCAAGGAAGTATTTCATTGAACACTCACCGCTTCCCACGACATTTTCTCCATGTTGTTAAGGTATCGAATGAAGTCATCGCCAAACTCATGACTTCCTGCAATCGCAAGATAAATGAGAAGTTTCAGGGATACGCTGTCATCTTGCCGATCGGGGTAAATGGTCAGATTTTCGTTTTTGAAGTGAACAATGCAGTTATTGTCCCCACACATTTTCAGGAAGGGATAGCACTCTCCCGCTCCGCCCTTGAACATGAAGACGGACGGAATGACCACGGTGCTGTCTTTCTTGATGACCTCGCCGTGAGGAACGAGCTTGTATGCGTCATTCAACTTCAAAACCTCCTTCCGGCAGACGGGTATTGGCAGGAACAACGATGACCTTGTAATCCATCGCTCTGAGCATAGTGGTCAGCAGGGACACGGGAATGTCCTTGACGTTTTTGTTATTCAAGCGTTCCCAAATGGTAGCGTTAGATACATTGAGTCTTTTTGCGAGTTCAGCGTTGGAAAGAGACTTGGAAGCCATGATCTCTTTCAGGATTTCTCGACCTCTCATGTTTATCACCTCGGCTTTATTATACATATCAAGTGTTTTATTGTCAAGTGTTTTCTTGAAAATGTTCTTTTTAGTTTTTGCGGGTATTTTTCAGCTCACCCCGCCCTCGCTGCCGCTGGTATATCCCCCGCCCCCGTCACCCATTCACGCCGCCCAAATCAGGCCGGAAAAGCGCAAAAAATAACCGCCCCGGAATAGCACCGGGGCGGCGTTTACTTATTCAATTTCAATATTTCAATCAGGATTTGCACCGGCAGCAAAAGCAACAAAAGAATTAGATACACGCTTTCGCCGCCTTTCTAACACTGTTTACCGGGGTAAATTGTATATCGCATGAAAGCGGCTGCACCCATTCCCACGCCCCGCCGCTTTTGTCTTGCCTGATAACCCATGTGTGAACCAACGCAAGCGGGTTATATTGTAGCGTGTAGCGGTATTTTCTGCCGTTGGTGAATTCTTTCCCGGTATGATATTCTTTGAAAATACGGGCTTGTAAATCAATAGAAAGCATATTTGCACCGCCTTTCATACAACATAGAAATAACTACGCTTAATTTCAGGGGCGTATCTATGTTGGGCGATACAATCAAGCCCCCTAAAATGTTTACTTGTCATCTGCTGTTTTTCCGTATCGGTTAAAACCCGGTCTAATATAACACGGGTTCCGGTTTTCCCGTCTTTCATTTTCACGGATTGAAAATCTACCGTATTATGTTTTACCGTATCCGGCAACATTTCAACTAACTTTGCAATGTTCATAATTAAACCCCCATTCTGATACATTCATCAAGCGGAATTTTATACCCATGCACCCGGAAAAATGCGCTATCTTTCCCGTTTGTGGGGTAGTAGATTTTACAACGGTGAAAACGCTGTGCCGCTTTCCCGCCATACCAACAACCCGACACGCAATAAACAAAATCATTTATCCCGTATTCAATACCTTTGATTTCAAGGCCATTCAAGCCGCTATAATATGCAATGCTTTCCCGGCTTTCACAATACTGTCTTTTATTCATCGTTCTAACCCCTTTCAAAATGGCACGGTATAGGAAATAGCCCCGGATTTTTCAAGCGTTCTAATATGGCGGCAAACTCTGTTTGCGGCCTGAAATAGCGCCCTTGCTTGCGTATCTAACCATTCTTCCCGGCTATTGGGGCGGCGTTCCCCGTTGCGGGTTTTCTTCAATTCGGACGGATTACAAAGCCTTTCGGCTATATCGCTATCATAGATCAAAGAACAGCCGCCCCAACTGTATTGGCTCCAATCCGCCGCCCCGTTCAACAGTGCCGCCCGTACTTTTTTAGACTCTGTTAAATCCAATTCTTCAAAATAACCGCCGTTGATCTGTTCGCCCAACTGTTCCACTAATTCAAGGGCGTATTTTGTTACCCCTTTATCCCATGCGGAACGCTGCTTTTCACTTTCAATGCTTTGATACAGCTTTTCAATATTTTCCATAATACAAGCCCCTTTCAAAATTCAATTTGATTATCAAGTGTTTTATTGATGATTAGAGTATATCAAGTGTTTTATTGATTGTCAAGTGTTTTATTGATATTTTATCAAGTTTTTTATTGACGCTTGCAACCGTCTGAAAAACTACACTTTTTCGCACTATACATTATAAAGGCCAAAAACGCCGCCCCGATCAGGCCGGAACCCCGGCAGCGCCCACGCCGCCCCGGTGGAACCCGCCGCCGATCAGCCGGGGAAAGGAAAAGCCGCCGACCCCGTGAGGAGATCGGCAGCTCTGTCAAAGTCGCAGACCCTCGCCGGAAAGTCGTAAAGTCGTTCGGGCGAAAGTCGTAAAGTCGTTCGGGCGAAAGTCGTAAAGTCGTAAGCCATAGTCGCAAAAGTCGTGAAAGTCGCTCAGTCCTCCGGGTCATAGTCGCTGGACGCACCGACCACATCTTCGAGATACTTCTTCTCCAAGTCCTCGGCGGGAACCTGATCTCCGAGCTGCTGGTTGGGTGTCAACACAACCTCCTGCTTGTCCGCATAGCCCATGTTGTTCTTCATCAGGAAGATACCAGCGACCGGATTGATCTTTCCGTTCTGCATATAACTTTCCATCTGAGCGTTCAAAAGTTGATACGCCTTTTTAATTAAGTTACGGCTTTCGGCGGGTAGCGTCTTACTATCCACCCCATTTGCCCATGCCCATATCGTCTTTCTGTCCACTCCGAAAGCCAATGCCATACCAGCAACAGAGGGCTTCATATCGTCCTGAGCGCACAGGGCAAAGTACATTCCCATACGCTCTTTGACCTGTTCAGGTTCTCTCACATTCACATCAGGCCAATCCAACATGACCATCGAATGTTCCAGATATTTTCTATTGTCACCCGGCTCTGTATGGACGCTCATGGCTTCCTTACGATCAGGCCGAGTGCGTTTCTTCACAATTTCATCTGCCATAGTCGTTTTCTCCTTTCAAAGTCGCCAAGGTGATAAAGGTGAGTAATCGGGTGCATTTCCCTATAACTATTTCTATATACGCGCGTATAAGAGAGAGTTATAGGCATTTATGCCTGATTACTCACCTAACTCACCTAAAATACGAAAAACAATTTTTCAAAACACGCCAATTTGAAAAAGGTCTTTGCAAAAACACTCACCTTTATCACCTTTGTCACCTAACTACCAGTCGGCGTTGATGACCACTTTATTTCCGTGGGCGAGTGCTTCCACCACAACACTCTCCACACCGTCCCAGTTATAGACCTCTTTCTTCACGGCATAATCGACAAGTTGCTTTGCCTGCTCGTTGTCAAGAACCATGTCCTTGCCGTACCAATCGTTCTTCTCGGTACGCTTCTCGTAGGGAACATAGTAGCCGAGCCTTTCCAGAAAGTCGTACCAGAGCCGACCACCGCTATCGGTGCTGGCAATGTCCACCGTATTGATGACCTCGCCACAATGAGGGCAGCGGACATCTTTGCGTTCCATGACCGTAATATCAAGACCCATTTTCCAACACCTCCTGAGCCATTCTCACCAGCTCGACTAAATCATAGAACCGCCGAGGGTCTAACCCGCTCTGCCGCTTCACCTTGTCCAAGTGATAGAGAACGGTATTTCTGTGTGCGAAAATAGCATGGGCAACATCGGTGACATTCATGTTGTGATTTGCCATCGCTATGACAATGTGAGCGTCTTCCTTATCCATGGTCGATCTCCTTTCGCAACTCGTCATAGAGTTCCGAAAAGCGGCGGTTCCAGTGGCGCAGTCGCCAGAGGAATAGACAGCCTACAACAATCCATTCAACGGCGGCGATAGTTGTCAAAATGTCACTCATGCTCTATGCTCCTTTCTCGCAAAGCGGTTGAGCAACACGCTCACGGTGAGCTGACCAATCCTGTTCATATAGGGACAGTTGAAGCGGTCAGGGTGAGGAACGCTGTTACCGAGGTCGATGACCAGATCACGGGTGTTGTAGGAAATGTCCTTCGTGATAGTCGGCGTAGCGTAAATCACCACATCACGGTTCATCGTGGCTTGCAAAAGGCTCTTGGTTTTGGAGTGTGCCACCGTCACCGTTGCGTTACCGAGGGTGAGGTACTTTGCCAAGTTCTGAACGGCGTGACCCCGGCCTACAATGGTAATGTCCTTAGCGTGAACCAAGTCCAATGCCAGCAGGAGCGCCAAAGTCGCCTGAGACACCGAGGACATTCCCTGTGAGTAGGAGTGGTCAATGTCAACCTCGGCGGTGAGCTTAATGTCAGACGGGACGGTTTCTCTGTCCACTACCACGGCCTTGTACGGAGGGCAGGGATATTGAGTGAGGTCACAGTCAATACCCAACAGGTCAGCCTTACGCTTGACCGCTTTCAGAAATACGCTCTCGTAGGAACCCAGCAACAGCAGTCTGCCAGTAGGGTGAAAGCGGGTGGTTTCCTCGTCCAAGGTGGCAGAAAGCGTTTTGATTTGCTCCATTACATCATTCATAGTGCTTCTCCTTTCTTTCAAAGTCATGAAGGGAGATCATCTTTTCACGGGTGAGTTTGTCAACCACCCGACCGATCTCAGAGTAGCCGCAGACCGCCGCCAGCCGTTCAAGGTTCCCCTTGGTCTGTGCTGTGACCACGATGGAAATACGGCGGAGGTTCTTTTTCTCAGTCTTCATCGCTTTCCTCCGTGAACACGGTTCCCTCGAACCCTTCCGCTCTGCCGAGAAGTCTCCACAGACCTTCTTCCTGTTCGCCGCAACAGGGACAGGATTTTGCGGCGATTTTTCCGAGCTTCTGAGGAAAGTTCTCGTCTTCCTCGACATACAGAAGGTGTTCGCACTTACGACACATGAAGACGGTGAACATTTCGTTACCGCATACACACTTTTTACTCATGTTTATCCTCCATTCGGTCACAATCGTCAGAGATTGCACAGTCTTCACAGCCCTTATAATAGAAGCAGTCCCGGCAACATGAAATAACAGGCATACACCGCTCAGCGTATTCTTCACAGTTGGCAATAGGGCAAGTGCCATCAACGCAGGCAACGCCCACATAATCGGGGCAGTATTCAGGCTTCATCATCGCTGTCCCCTTCCGTCAAAGCTCTTGCGAGATCGTCAATCATCTGGTGCATGACTCTATCGCCAACATCATCTTCGTTCTGACACCAGAAGGAGAATTTCAGGTGTAGCAGCTCATGTACCAGCGTCTTTTCAAAATCGAACGGCACAATGCGGTCGCCGTAGCAGGCAGGGTTGATGATCTCAATACGAGCGGTCTTAATTGCTTCTGACCACTCGGTACAGCCTGCGGTATTACGCACCGTCATTTCTTCGGGGTGTAGATGGGTCAACAGCTTTATTTGCCACTCCTGCAAGCAGAGTTTTCGCTTCCACTTTTCCAGCAGGGCGAGTTCTTCATTGGTGGCAATCATACTGTCACCTCCTGTTCACGAGGGAGTTTTACGGTGTTACCATCTTTCAGATCGTCAGTGCTGAGTTGATAGGACACCAACTGCATACCGTGAGCCGTGACCTCTACACCATTGAAGAACCCTGCAATAATGCCATCGGGAATATCAAGAGTAATTTTCATCACGGACGCTCCTTTACAATGCGGATTTTTCTTAGCCGCTTGCCGCACCGCTTACAGACTTCATAATTGCTCTGCCAGCGGTGAGAACCATTACGGCACTTGACCTGAATATGAACATACGGGTCTGCTGTGTGGATACCGAAGCGGCAGAGGATAGAGTTACATGAACGGTTCATTAGGACGCTCCTTTCAGTCTGAGGTTCTTGTAGACGGGGTAGCCCTGATACACGACCTTGCCGCCGTGCCACTCAGGGTGCGTTTCCATGTCGGCGTTGAACCGTTTGGCGGAACAGGCAAAGTACCCGTTGGACTTGCACCAAATCTTGTATGCGTCAAACAGAGACTTCGAGCGGGTGTTGACCCCCTCAGCCTGCTCACAGCGTTCTTCGAGGAACTGCAAGCACAGATCGTTGTCACGCTCGTACTGGTTGACTACCTTCCGCATGGCGGGGGACATTTTCAGACCGAACCGCTTGTACTTGAAGTATCCGGCGACCAGCCAAGCGAAAATGCCCCGCATAGCTTCCTGTGTCTGGAACTCATTTTTCAGGTTCTTGTCCTGCTCCGCTTCGGTGAAGTGGCGGTTAAACTCAATGACCCGTACACGGTCGGAAGCGAACAGGGACTTATCGCTGACGGTAGGAAGATCGTTACAGGAAAGCCAAAGGGTGAACTGCGGCAGGAAGGTCGTGGCAGTCTCATAGAGGTTCCGAGCCTTGATTTCCTCGCCGCCTGTGAGCTGCTTGATCGTTTCTTCGTCCAGCTTGCCATACTGGTTGCTCTCTGCCATTGTGACGAACCGCTTGCCTTTCAGGGAAGCCAGCATGGGGTTCGCTGCTTCGGCGTTCTTCGAGCGCTCCGCCTTGCAGATGATTGACACGGGGGACACGGACGCATAGTCACCGAGAAGGTGGTGAATTGCCGAGAGCATGGTGGACTTACCGTTGCGAGTGGTCTTGCCGTGGAGAATGAACATACATTCCTCGTTCGCCATACCCAGCACGGAGTACCCCAGCGCCTTTTGAAGATAATCAACCTTGTCTTCGTCATTACAAGTGACTTCCGCAACAAACTTCTCCCAGCGGCGGCACCGTGCGTCCTGCAAGGTGTAGTTGAAGTTGGTCTGCATAGTCAGGAAGTCTTTCCAGTCATGTTCCCGGAACTCCATTTTTTCGAGGTCGAAAGTGCCGTTCTTGCAGTTGATAAGGTACGGGTTTGCGTCAAACTCCGCCGAAGCGATAGGAAGCACACTGGCAGCGTCCTTCATCAGCCGATCACGGAAGCGCCGGTCGCCCATCTTCACGATGAACTTCATGTACTCGGTGCGGCGTTCTTCATTGGCAATCTCGCCGCAGTAGAGAGCCATCAGGCGGCAGAACTCTTTGATTTTCTCCGCTACCAGCAGAGAACCCGTGTCCTTACGCCATGCCCCCTCGGAGTAGGTGAACCAGCTTTTCGCTTCGGGGCAGTAGCGGGTATCATTCTTGTAGCACTCGGAAAACAGCTCCGCCATGCCGGACTCGTCCCACGAATACCCCGTACCGCTGATCGGATGGCTATGCTCAGGCTGTGCTTCCTTAATCTGAAACATCACACGGGACTGAGCTTCGTCCATGATGTAGCGACCGTTGGAGAGCTGGAAAAGAGCCTGTTCTTCGGGGACGGTTGTGATTTCATCAGCCATTTTCAGCACTCTCCTTTGCGAACTTTTTCAGGGGTTGAAGGTCGGCTCTGACTTTCTTAATGTACTTCTCTATGATGGACTCAACCTCGTAGCGGGTAACGGGGTTGACCACAGAGCGGTCAAAGGCTCGTGCGATCTCATTGACTTCCCGTATGCGGTCGATTTCGTTGTGGTAGCTGACCGCAAACTGCTGACCGTTTCTCATGGCAACCGTGAGAACAAAGGGGTATTCCGCTCGTTGGCCTTTACTGGTTGAGACAGTCACAATGTCTGCGACATTGAGAAGGGTTCCGTTGAAATTGTAAAGCATGAGTTCACTTCCTTTTCTTCATCGCTCTCGCCAGCACCACAGCAGCGCAGTCCTGAGAGTCTTCGTCCCACCATGCACAGCGCTGTTTCTGGCAGGGACAGAGGGGAATATCTTCGGGGCAACTCATTGATAACGGACAGATTTTCTTCTCACTCTCCACTGTCTACACCCCCCCCCATAGAAGAAAGCGTTCTTCAACGCTGTGTCCACATGGCGCATGATCTCAGGCGGCAGAGTGCAGATGTACTCCCAGTCATCGGACACATCTACGACACGCACCTGTTCACACTCAACCATGCTCGGCTGTAAAGAACCCCAAGTGACCGCAACATGGGTCGGCATTTCCAGTCGCTTGATTTTAGTGGTCAGGGGAACGACAATGCTGGTGGAAGAAAACTGATTGCCGACATTGTTTTGCACAACCACCCACGGACGCTTACCGGCCTGAATATGACTGTTGGCAAGCATGGGAACATCAATGACAACAACATCGCCACGCTGATAAGGTTTCATAATTACCTCCTGTATCTGGTCACGCTGTTAACAATCAACTCGACCTCGGACTGAGGGAGCGGCGGCTTGCAGGCCTGTTGATTGGCGTATAACAGCTCTTTGTAAATCTCTGCTTTGGTGTATCCTTGGTTATGGAGCTGACCCGCCAGAGAAGTCAGGCTGAGGTTCCGGCTTCCCGGTGTGATAGGCGGGTATTCAGGCTTCAAATGCAGCTTGCCGTTTTCAGGGCGGCGATAGATGGGGGAATAGATGCGCTGAGGGGCGACCGTACCTGAGCTACTTTCCTTCGGTGTGTCGGGAAAATACTTCTCGATCACATAGTCAATCGCTGACTGGTTTTCAACGATCTCGGAGAAGATCAAAACCTCGCCGGTCATGATGAAGTACCGATTGCTCTTGTAAATCTCCACGGCGGCACGGTTGTTCTTGCCCTTGAAGGGCAGTTCACCACGAACGAGAATATGAACCCCTCTCCCGCTTCTGGACTTTTCCGTGTAGGACTGACAATGACCGATAATGTCAGCCGCCAGCGGGTTTAGAAGCCCATCAGTAAAGCCATCGTCAATGTCGATACCTACAACCCCTGTATCGTGAAACACATAGCCAAGACCGTCATAGTAGCCGTGCTGGACATTGTGTTCAGCGTCAATGTAATTCGACCATGTATCAGGATTAGAGGAAGAAGCCGCCTTTCTCACGGTGGCCTGCATAGGAACCTTTGACCCGCCCCACACATTGACCCATGCCTTTTCCCCTCGAAGTTCGGCGGGTATATTCAAATAGCTCATAGGCTTACCTCAGCTTTCATACGGACTCGGTAAAGACCAATCCCATCTATCACCGCCACGGTAGGCGTTGCGGAAGTGATTTCTCTTGCCATCGCCAGAGAACCACAAGTAATCCGCAGGGAGGACACGACCGACCTCAACCTGACCTTCTCTCTCTCTGCGTACCAGCGGGTCAGTACATCTATACAGAGAGTAATCAAACCATCATCGACCGGGTTTTCCTCGTTGTACCCTACAAATTGTTTGGGTGTAGTCACGACCGTTATAATGTCGCCGTAGCCGTGATCGACACGGTTGAGCGCACACCACACACAAGCGGCTTTCTCAGCGTCAGAGCTGACCCCTCTGGCTTCTCCCCATAGCATTTTCGCCAGTACAATCACTTCCTCGTCTGTCCACGGCTGAGGTGCCACCTCCGGCTCTGGCTCCGGGGTGACTACCTCTACCACCTCGACAACGGGAGAAGGTTTTTCGACCTCAACCGTGGGTAATTTCAGACAAAGGACTGCGACAATGGTGACGAACCATAGGAAGATTGAAAATCTCAGCCCTCGCAAGGGGTCTTAGACTTGCTGGACTTGGGCTTTGTCGAGGTTCCAGCAAAATAGAACTTGCCATCTACGCAGATGGGGAAATCGGGAAAGAGCTTGCTGGTGGTCTGTATTCCACGGGAACAAATCTGTTCTGCCGCCGCCAGCGACATTTCATCTTTCACGAAGTCCTTTCCAGCAGCCATGATATACGGCACTTTGCCGTCAATGCTTTTCAGTTTCATCGGGTTCTTTCCTTTCTTTGTTCCATGCTTCAACATCAACACCGATACGCTTCAACATTTCTTTGCAGAGCCATGTGTAATCGTCCGGCATTTGATAATACTGGATAAGGCGGTCATGTTCGGCGGAGAAAGCGTCATAGAATTTCCGCAGGCGCTTCTTGCCGAAACCAAGGTGAACATGAAGGGTGTAAAGCACCATAGCGTCAATGTCATCGGCATAGCGCCTGTCGGCTTCCACGATCTGACGATTGATTTCCATGTCCATCGCTTTCTTCTCGGCGGCAGTTAAGACCGCACCGAATACCTTACCGCCAGCTTTCTTAATCCTCATACCTCAATGTCCTCGAAGAAGACGGGATAGGTCTGTTTCAGCAGGGTCAGGAGCATATTGGCAACGACCCGCATATCAGGGTGAGCCGCTACGGGGCAGCGCATACGGCAGAAGTGTCGCCATTCTCTGAGATCGGCGGTCATGACCACCTCGGTTTTCAGACTGTTCGGAAGGATAGATCGAGCTTCCTGCGGGGTGCAACCCTCGTTCAGCAGATCAAAGTAGGCAACCTCAGCGTGTTCACACGACCGCTTCCAGATGTGGTAGGTCGAGTCGGTCTTGGCGAAGGTCGAGGGACGAATGACGGTAATTTCGCCGCCGAAGCCCTCCTTACCGTAGTTGCAGTACCGAGTGGACTCCTGACAGAACGCCGCCAGACGGTGACGGACGATCTCGTGGCTCACGCCCCGGTCGCAGATGAAGCGGACAGTGAGAGAGCCATGCTCAATGACAGCTTCGTGACCACGCTTGATGATACCCCGGACGAACTTCTCTGCACTTCCGTCCGTGATTTTGTCCTCGGACTTATAGCAAGTGCGCCCTGCGGCTTCGATGGTGGTCAGAAGGGTCTTATAATCGGGAGCGTTGATAAGCTCCACAAAAGGTTCAATGATTTTCACTTTCAGACTCCCTTTCATACCAAGGTTTGAAGTTGATAATCTGTTCGTATAGGTTATTTGCTCTGCCATCGAAACAGATTGTACGGTCATCGACATGAACGATGGAGGGAACTTTTCTTGCTTGAATTTGCACCATCGGGAACCCGTAGTGTTTCAGCCATTCAGCAATCGCCGTCTGTCCTTCAAAGGACTCCGCACGAGAAGAACAGATGACCACACATAAACCATCGCTTATGAGTTGTTCAATGACCTCTTTAATCCCTTCTACGGGAGGGTCGGGGATAACAGCGGCACCCTTCCACCCGCTTCGGTAGGAATGAATTACGCCATCGAAATCGAAAGAAACCGTTGGAATATACATACTTCACACCCCCGCAACATGGCTTGCCAGCATATCGGCTTGGTGTGTCCACAGCACATTCGGGTACTGGCTGACTGCTCTGGTGTAGTCATTCCACTCGGACTTGTCGGTGAAAGCGCCCATGTGGTAGCGAATACACATAATTTCTTCATCAGTCAGCGTGTAGAACTGAGAGAGAAGCATGACGGACTTATCGCCGTGACCTTTCAGAAGGGTGTCGGGGTTGTACTCCCACGCCTGTTCGTCATAGATTGGTGTGCTCCCACCATTAAATTCTTCAATGTGGCCTGTTACCGGGTGGCGGTATTGGTCGATCTTGCACAGGTCATGGAACATACCCACGATGAAGGGAGAACGAGCCTTGCGCCAGATCAGGTGATTGGCCTGAGTGAGCGCCAGAAGATACTCCGTGACCATGCGGGAGTGGTTCAGAAGACCACCCTCGTAATTGCCGTGGTACTTGGTGGAAGCAGGGGCGGTGAAGAAGCCGTAAGCCATCAGGTACTCCATCATGTCATCAGAAACAACAGAGGTTCCGTCAGGCAGCTTCATGAAGTTCATGAAATCAGTCACTTCGGACTTGGAGAAGCAGTCAGGCATTTTCGTACTCCTTTCTATGGATACTCTTTTCACTGTCGAACCCGTCAGGGTAACGCTCTTTGAGCTTATTGATGTTGTACTGTGCAACAACATCTAAGCCCACATCTAAGCCGGTTGCCAACTGTGCGGCGTACCAGAGAACATCACCCAGCTCGTCAATGAGCTTTTCACGGTCAAGGTCGTGACCCTGAAACAAGGTTTTTTTCACGAGGTCGATACACTCACCCGCTTCGCCACATAGACCCATGACCCCATTTTCGATAAGACCTTGATTGGTCAGCTCATGGTTGGTCGTTCGATAGGCGAGTACCTGATATTCATTCAGTGTCATCAGCGACCTCCATTTCCAGCACCGTCATAATGGCGTAGTTGGCGAGGTCAATCAGGGTGT
>ENA-ORPH01000457-ORPH01000457.1-human-gut-metagenome-genome-assembly--contig:-NODE-457-length-46095-cov-28.404844_pt1 | contig 46095 bp, 47 predicted proteins | sample MGYA00242142_ERZ509074 | MGnify/ENA primary metagenome ERZ509074 (study PRJEB26280, sample SAMEA2338724) | human gut metagenome | biome: human gut; feature: human-associated habitat; material: faeces...
GTTTACAGCACAAGGGATTCCATTCGTTGCGGCACACATTTGCTACTCGCGCTTTGGAATGTGGAATGGATGTCAAATCTTTGTCTGAAATTTTAGGGCACAAAAACGCAACTATTACACTTAACCGTTATGCTCATTCTTTATGGGAACATAAGGCAGATATGATGAATAAACTTTCTAAAATGTTATGAAAAAGCGAAAGTAAAATGTGCATCTATTGTTCGGATAGATGCACACAAGATATTTTGGGGAACAAGATTGTGCATTAAAAATCGAAATAAATCACAGTTGGCACTTTTACGAATTGACGAAAGTATTAATAATTGATATAATATACAAAGTTAAATGTGCATCTATCCGAACATTTAATGTACAAAAGCTGCTCGAAAAATGCATCTAAAATAGCGGGAGAAATATGATTGACATTATAAACAACAAAAGCAAGTTGTTGGGCGACGACTTAAAAGAAGAAATCAAATCCGGAAGCAGATTGCGTATCGCCGCTTCTTGTTTTTCAATTTATGCGTATGCCGCATTAAAAGAAGAACTGGAAAAAATCGAAGAACTTGAATTTTTGTTTACTACCCCTACTTTTCTTTCCGAACAAGTCAGTGACAATATTAAAAAAGAGAAACGTGAATTTTACATTCCTAAGTTTTCTGAAAGCGGCATTTGCGGAACGGATTTTGAAATTCGTCTTAAAAATCAAATGACGCAAAAAGCCATTGCGCGCGAATGTGCCGATTGGATAAGAAATAAAGTAAAAGTCAAAACGCTAAAAGAATCTGTCACTACTCAATCGATGATAAACATTTCTTCGCAAGGTTCTTACGTCCACTATACTCCCGTGGACGGATTTACCACGGCAGACCTTGGCTATGAAAGAAATGACAGCAAACTTATCGGCATTATGAAAACCGATATACCCGAACAAAGCAAGTTTTTCATATCCGAATTTGATCGTTTGTGGAACAGCGATAACCATTTGGAAGATATTACAAATGCCATAGTCGATTACATATCTTCTTGCTATAAAGAAAATTCTCCGGAATTCATTTACTACATCATTCTTTACAACATTTTCAGAGAATTCCTTTGCGATTTGGACGAAGATTATATGCCTAATGAGGCAACGGGATTCAAAAACAGTCTTATCTGGAATAAGCTTTACAACTTCCAAAAAGACGGAGCGATCGGTATTATTAACAAACTTGAACGTTATAACGGCTGCATCCTTGCCGATAGCGTAGGTTTGGGTAAAACATTCACCGCGCTTGCGGTAATGCAATACTACTCGCTTCGCAATAAGTCGATATTGGTACTTTGTCCGAAGCGTCTTGAACAGAACTGGACGCAGTATCAGGGAAACAAAACGACAAATATTTTTTATAAAGACCGAATCCGCTTTGATGTGTTGTTCCATACGGATTTAGGCCGCACTTCCGGCAAAAGCGGAAATATGGATTTGGCTACCGTAAACTGGGGCAACTATGATTTGGTTGTCATAGACGAAAGCCATAATTTCAGAAACAACAATGCGGTACATAAAGATAAGGACACAAGATACGACTTCTTAATGAAGCGTATCATGCATGAAGGCGTTAAAACAAAAGTCCTTATGCTGTCTGCAACGCCTGTAAACAATCGGTATAACGACTTGAAAAACCAACTCCTTTTGGCATATTGCGGAGATTATTCTGAGATGAACGCCACTCTCGGAACATCTAAAGATGTTCAATCTGTTTTCCGCAATGCACAGAAAGTATTTAATGCATGGAGCAAATTGCCGATTGAAAAGCGTAAAGCAAAAGACTTGATGGACAAGCTCGACATCGACTTTTCCATTATCTTGGATAGCGTAACGATTGCCCGAAGCCGTAAACATATACAAAAGTTTTACGATATTAACGATATCGGCAAGTTCCCGCGCCGTTTACCGACAAAATCATACTATCCAAGGCTTACCGACAACATGGCGGTTATGAAGTATAAGGAAATATACGACAAATTATTGTCTATGACGATGAACGTATATGCACCGCTAGCAATGCTTTTCCCGTCACGTCTTGAGAAATACGAAGAAAAATATCAAATCGATTTGCAAAGCGAAGATAAAAACGCCAATTCTCTCGGACAAGGATTAACACGTCAAATGAACCGTGAAAACGGCATAAAGAAATTGATGACGATAAGCCTCCTTAAACGTCTTGAAAGCAGCGTGTACTCCTTCCGTCTTACGCTTGAATCTTTGCTTGAAACTAATCAAACAACTTTGCGCTTGATAAATTCTTTTCTTGCGGGCAATAAGAGTGCCGGTATCGATAAGGAATTGTTTAATTATGCCGCTGTCGATCCCGACGATGACGATTCTTTTGCATTGACAAAGATATCATCCGGCAAAAAGATACATATCGACCTTGCGGACTTAGACGTAGTTTCTTGGAAACGCGATATTGAGCAGGATATAGAAATCCTTACGAGTATATACGTTGAAATGAAAAAAGTTACTCCCGAGGAAGATAAAAAGCTCAACGAACTTTTTTCATTGATTGACGATAAGATTACAAACCCAATCAACACGAACAATAGAAAATTCCTTATTTTTTCCGCATTTGCAGATACTGCAGATTACCTGTATCAAAACGTATCGCAATATGTGCTTAAAAAATACGGCATGTATACGGCAAAAATCGCCGGTGGTAATAACAACAAAACCAACGAAGGCGGAAGTCCGCAAACAGATAGGCTTTTGACGTTATTTTCGCCGCTTTCTAAGCAGAAAAACGTCATTTATCCTAACGAAACACACGAAATAGATATCGTTATCGGTACCGACTGCATATCGGAAGGTCAAAACCTGCAGGATTGCGATATTTGTATCAACTACGATATCCATTGGAATCCGGTTCGTATAGTTCAGCGTTTCGGGAGAATTGACCGTATCGGGAGCAAAAACGAATGTATTCAGCTGGTCAACTTCTGGCCCGACCTATCGCTAGATGAGTATATAAACCTTAACAAACGCGTTTCCGCAAGAATGACGATAGTCAATCAGACAGCGACAGCCGACGATAATATCATTTCCGAAGAAAATGAAGAAATGGATTATCGCAAAGAGCAACTTAAAAAGTTGCAAGAAGGCACTCTGCAAGACCTCGAAGACGTCGACGGCAATATATCTATTACCGATTTGGGCCTCAACGATTTTGTGATGGATTTGGTTGCATACAGAAAAGCAAACGGAGATCCTACGGGCGTAACAAAGGGATTGCATTCTGTTGTCGCAGCGGACGAAAGCAAAGGTATCGAACAGGGCGTTATATTCGTTTTATGTAACCGCAATAACGGCGTAAATATCAACAAACAAAACAGACTCCATCCGTTCTACCTTGTTTACTTAAAAAATAACGGCGAAGTTGTTTATAACCACTTGAACGTTAAGTCTACTTTGGACGCATTGCGTGCGACTTCTAAAGGAAGAACCGAACCGCTTGCAGAGCTTTGCCGTTCGTTTAACAAAGAAACAAAAGACGGCGCAAAAATGGCTAAATATAACGAACTTTTGCAAGATGCCGTGCTGAGCATTATGGAAGTAAAAGAAGAAAACGACATTGAATCACTATTTAAGGTCGGAAGCAAGGTATTGTTCCAGCAAGGCATAGACGGGCTTGATGACTTCGAGCTGATTTCATTTGTTGTTATCAGGTAGGTGAAACATGTTTGACTTAAGTAGCAAAACAAAGGTTAATAGACGGTTTCGCCTTGCGGAGTTGTATAAATTGATGGCGGCGGATAAAGACGTAAAAGCAGATGCAAAAGGCATTTTGTCTGTTGTGCTTATGAACGTGCTATCGCAAGACACAATGAATGTTCCCGTCGGCGACATCGTGAAGGAAATCTATATTTTCTATATAGAACTTTCTTCAAAATCAATACCCGCTTTGTTTATCTCATCTTTGGACAAAGCAATAAATTTGCATACGCTGTTTGTTTTAAGGTTTAATGACGAACGAATGCTTTATGGCTGTTACAAAGAAAAGACCGAAAAGGGCGTAAAACTCGGTAAATACTATTCTACCGATTGGACAAAAGCACAAACGCCAATTTCACTTCCGCTGAACGTTTTCTCTATGGATGATATTTACACGGCCATCATAGACAGACTCATTCCTATCGCGGCGAAGCAGAATGAAACGACAAGCGACTTTGTAGCCCGTTACGATATGATAAGCAAACTTAAATTTGAAATAGATAAAAAACAACGGCAGGTAGATAACGAAAGGCAGTCTAAAAAACGCTTTGAAATTAACGATGAACTGAAAAAGTTAAAAGAACAACTTGCAATTTTGGAAAACTAAAGGAGTTTAACTATGGATAAATTGACAATGATGTCGAAAGATAAAGTGCAGGAAAATATAGAAAAAATACGTGCACTGTTCCCTAATGCCGTGACGGAAGTACTGCGCGACGGTAAGCCAACGCTTGCCGTTGATTTTGACGTTCTTAAACAAGAAATGAGTAGCATTCTAATCGACGATCGTGAAGAACGCTATCAAATGACTTGGCCTGATAAGAAGAAGTCAATTCTCCTTGCAAATTCCCCTATATCTGCCACTTTGCGCCCTTGTAAGGAAGAAAGCGTGGACTTCGATCATACTCAAAATCTGTACATCGAAGGCGACAATCTTGACGTGCTTAAACTTTTGCAGGAAACATATCTCGGCAAAATTAAAATGATATACATAGATCCGCCGTATAACACCGGCAACGATTTTGTGTATAATGACGATTTTTCTGATAATACACTTGATTATCTAATGAACGCAGGGCAATATGATGAGCAAGGAAATCGCCTCGTTCAAAATACAGAAAGCAATGGGCGTTTTCATACAGATTGGCTGAATATGCTTTATCCGAGACTGAAAGTAGCAAAGAACTTACTGTCAGAAGATGGCTTAATCTTTATTAGTATAGACGACAATGAAATAAGCAACTTGAGAAAAATATGCGATGAAATATTTGGTTCTTTAAATTTTGTTTGCACGTTTATTTGGGAAAAAACGCAACATTTTGGAAGACAAAAACTGAATAATTATTCAAATGCAGATTTTGTGTTGTGCTATGCGAATAATTTAATCTCTGAAAAGTTGAAAGAGCTTTTGGTCGAAAGCGTCAACTACGAATTGCAGGATGCCCCATTATACAACGCCTCCAACAATATTAACATCTTGACATTCCCTATCGGGAGCGTGAAGTTTAATATGAAAGATGGATTATACACGGAAAGTACGAGTTCTGATTACGAATTACTAGATCCTGTTACCGTTAATTGTGGAAGAAACGCCAATGAGTTTTCATTAAAGTTTAGATCAAGATGGTCTAATAAAACAGTTCAAGAAGAAATAAAAAAAGGAACAACATTTTGGGTAAAAACTAATACTTTTGCCATAAGGGCAATATACGGAGAAGGCAAATCTGCTACAGTTGCACCTAAGCAGATTATATTTACTAATTCAAATAACCCTATGGCAGTTAAAAGTCGCTTTGGGGCAAAAATAGACACAAGCGAAAATGCAACAAGCCAATTAAACGAGTTAATGGGCGCGGCAATTTTTTCATATCCAAAGCCTGTTTCTTTAATCAAATACTTCATTTCAATGTTGTATAATGAAGAAAATGAACGATTCTATAGTGATTTTACTGTGTTGGATTTCTTTTCTGGCTCAGGAACAACAGCGCAAGCTGTAATGGATTTAAATTCTGCAGATAATGGTAAACGCAGATATATTTGTGTGCAACTTCCTGAGAACTTAGATGAAAATCTTGAAAAAGCCACAAATCCGGCAAGTAGAGATATTATTAAGAATGCCATTAAATTGTGCGATGATTTAGAAGTTCATCATTATTTAACCGAAGTTGGCAAAGAACGTATTCGCCGTGCCGGCAAAAAAATCAAAGAAGAAAATCCTTCCGCCGCTAATCTCGACGTCGGTTTCCGTGTGCTTAAGCTTGATTCTTCCAACATGAAAGACGTTTATTACAAATCGTCCGACTATGCTCAGGACTTACTCTCAAGCCTTGAAAGCAATATTAAGGAAGACAGAACACCGCTTGATTTGTTATTCCAAGTTATGCTTGAACTCGGCAAGCCTTTGTCTGCAAAAATCGATGAAGAAGAAATTGCAGGTAAAAAAGTGTTTATCGTTGACGACAACGACCTTATCGCTTGTTTTGACGAAAATATTACGGAAGACGTTGTAAAAGCCATTGCGCAAAAGAAACCGCTTTATGCAGTATTCCGCGATAATTCCTTCTCAAGCGATACCGTTGCGGTGAACTTTGATCAGATCTTTGCAACCTATTCTCCCAACACAACCAGGAAGGTGCTGTAATGAGGAAAAAGATAATTGATTATGATTATGCCTTTAAAATTAATTTTAATGCGAATATTTATTGTGATATTGCGTTAGAAAATTATTTTCTAACCAAAAGCACGTATGAAGAAATAATGAAGGCAAAGAATACTTGTGGTGAGTACTTGGATCGATTGGATTATTATCAAGGCAAACAGATAACTTGTACAGTTTTCTCTCAAATGTGTATCGAAGCGTTATTAAATGATTTTGCTTCTGATTATTTAACACGAAAAGAGATAGAAGATTTTTTTGATAAGCTTGATATACAAAAGAAGATTAAATTTATTGCAAAGTTTATTTTGCATAAAAAAATTAGAACTGACGGTGTTTTGTTCAACAATATAAAAATAATGACCAAAAATAGAAACGAAAGCATTCACAATAAAAGTAAAATAATTACTAATGACGAATACATCGCAATGGAAGAAAAACTTGGAGAGCAAGAATTAAACAATAACGACTTTAGAGAATTTTTCATACTTGCGAAACAATCAATTAGTGCCATTATTGAGACTGCCAAATTTTTAAGTAATCCGTCTAATGATGCATTAATTGTAGAAATGCTTTTTATCGGGCAATATGACAATAATGCTCAAAGAGAACTGCGAAATAAGGCGGTTAAGGAATTTAATATTAAATTGGATCCTTCCATTTAAGGAGAGTCTATGAAGTTTAAATTTAAGATACAAGATTACCAAACCGAAGCGGTAGATGCTGTTGTAAAAGTCTTTGAAGGACAAACATTCAATGACAAAGTATCCTATTTGCGTGATTTAGGAAAACAAGGCAGAGCCGTTCAAACTGCTATGTTTGAAGAAGATGTGAACTACATAGATTCCGACGGAAGCGGGTTTGAGAATGCTCAAATTGAACTTTCGGATGCCCAAATTTTAGATAACATACGCGCTTTACAACTTTCAAACAATATAAAGCAATCGAGCGAATTGTCTAAACCGTTCGGACCTAATTGTCGCTGCGCACTTGATATTGAAATGGAAACTGGGACCGGCAAAACTTATTGTTACATAAAAACCATGTTTGAACTCAACAAGCAATATGGTTGGAGTAAGTTTATTGTGGTCGTACCTTCTATTGCTATACGCGAAGGTGTAAAGAAGTCTTTTGAAGTAATGGAAGACCACTTCTTTGAGTATTACGGCAAAAAGGCTCGCTACTTCGTATACAACAGCAAAAATCTTAACCAACTTGACAATTTTTCATCGAGCAAAGATATTTACGTGATGATAATCAACAGTCAGGCATTTGCATCGTCACTTAAAGAAGGGGCGAAAAACGAAGCAGCGCGTATTATTTACAGCAAACAAGACAGTTTTGGCAGTCGCCGTCCGATCGACGTTATTGCGGCGAATCGTCCTATTATTATTCTTGACGAACCGCAAAAACTCGGCGGAGACGCAACTCAAACAAGCATAAAACGCTTTAATCCGTTGTTTTCTTTGAACTACTCGGCAACGCATAAGAACGTTCATAACCCTGTGTATGTTCTTGACGCATTAGACGCTTATCAAAAGAAACTCGTAAAGAAGATAGAAGTTAAAGGTTTCGAACTTCGCAATTTACGCGGCACGGACGGTTTTGTTTATCTTTCTAAGATATTGCTTGATCCGAAAAAGCCGCCGATGGCAAGAGTTACGTTTGAAGTTAATTATGCAAAGAGTATCAACCGTGAAACCAGAATTTTAGGTGTCGGAGATAATTTATATGAACTCTCTGCCGGAAACAACGGCAAAATGCCGCCTCTGGAGCAGTATAAAAACGGTTTTGTAATCAAGGACATAAATCCTATCGACAATACCATAACTTTCCTTAACGGTTTAGTTATAGCCGTCGATGAGGTTCGCGGAGATATTTCCGAACGCGATATGCGCCGTATTCAAATAAGAGAAACTATTCTTTCCCACTTTGAAAAAGAAGAAAAGCTGTTTAACTTGGGGATTAAGTGCCTTTCGTTATTCTTTATTGACGAGGTTGCACACTATCGTCAATATGACGACGAAGGAAACGAACTTTTAGGCGATTACGGAGTTATGTTCGAGCAAGAGTATATAAATGTACTCAATGACTACATTACCATCTATGAAAGCCCATACGTAAATTATTTGAGAAGTATTGACGTACACGATACTCATAAAGGATATTTTTCCATAGACAAAAAGACAAATCGAGTGATAAATTCCGTTGAAAAGAAAGGCATTTGCGACGATATTTCAGCGTACGATTTGATATTGAAAAACAAAGAAAGGTTGCTGTCTTTTGAAGAACCAACGCGTTTTATTTTCTCCCACTCCGCTTTGAGAGAAGGTTGGGATAATCCAAACGTATTCCAGATCTGCACCTTAAAGCAAAGCAACAGCGAGGTTAATAAACGTCAAGAAGTCGGTCGCGGTATGCGTCTTTGCGTTAACCGTGCGGGCGACAGAATAGACGGAAGTATTCAAGGGCTTAAAGTACACGACATAAACGTCCTTACCGTTATCGCCAGCGATAGTTATAGAACATTCGTAGCGGATTTGCAAAAGGATATTAAAGATGCGCTTTATGAAAGACCTACAAAAGCCACAAAAGAATATTTCGCCGGCAAGGTTATTGTCGTCGATGGCGATAGAATTGAGATAACCAAAGAACAAGCTGTAAAAATCGAACGCTACCTTGGATTTAACGGTTATATTGACTACGATGGCAATATCACTGACGAATATAGAACAGCGCAAGAAAACGGCACGTTTGCGCCGCTACCCGTTGAGCTTGAAAAAATGTCTGACGGCATTCATAAACTTGTTCAAGGCGTATTTGATGAAAAAGTATTTGCCGAATTGGTCGGTTCGGCAAGTAAGCCTAAGATTACCGAAAACCCGCTCAACGATAACTTTTACAAAGCAGAGTTCAAAAAATTGTGGAATTATATAAACCACAAATACGCCTATACCGTAAATTTTAATAGTGATGAATTGATTGCCCGCGCGATTAAAGCAATTAACGACGGGTTATATGTCACAGAACTTACGTATGTCAGAACTGTTGGTTCGCAGGGAAAAGATAATTTAGATTTTACGGAGGGCAAAACAAAAACTACCACGCTCAAAAATACTGGTGGCTCGAATGCGGTTTATGACCTTATCGGCAAAGTCGCCCAAGGAACTACGCTTACAAGAAAAACTGTAGTTAAAATTCTGCAAGGCATTGAGAAATTCAAGTTTGCAATGTTCAAAAATAATCCGGAAGAATTTATAAGCAAAGTCGTTAGGTATATTAACGAGCAAAAAGCATCGCTTGTTATCGATGAAATAAAGTACGACATTACCGACGAAGAACCGTACACTTCGGATATTTTCAATCTCGGAGGTGTTGTAAACTTTGAAAAAGCAGTAAAAGTTGACAAACATATTACGCCGTATGTTGTAGTTGACAGCGATATAGAAAAGAATTTTGCTATTGATTTGGAACGCGATGAGGACAAAGTATGTGTTTATGCAAAACTGCCAAAAGCGTTTAGAATACCTACTCCCGTTGGTAATTATTCTCCGGACTGGGCAATAGCTTTTTATGAAAATAGCGTCAAATACATATATTTTATTGCCGAAACGAAAGGAAGCGAACAGCACAGAGATGAAATCGAAATTGCAAAGAACTTGTGTGCAAAAAAATTGTTTGCAAAACTCAACGACGGCAAAGTTCATTACGACGTAGTGAATAGTTATCGACAACTAATGGATATTATGAATAAATAGGATAAATCACAAAAAAAGCCGAGAGTTTTGCTCCCGGCTTTTCTTTTGCTTTGATATGATTTTTAGTTGTTGGGAATATAGATTTTCTCACCAACTTTTACGGCTTTATAGGTTGTTCCGTCTATTGTTTTTTCGAGATATTCAGGCTTACCTTCTGCATGAGCGCGTAAGATAAACTTATCGGGTTCTTCTTCGGTCAATTTGTCGATGTTCACGTCGATAAACTGTTCATCGCTCGATACTTCGAGTATTTTCAGTCCGCGTTTGATTAAATCAGCGGAAAACTGCCAGAGCTTATCAAACATTCCGTATGTATCCATAATGATTGAAAAGTCTTTATTTGGTTCGTATGCGGTAATTCTAAAGTATTTTGTCATAATTGTTTCTCCTTTGCGGTTATGCCGCTAATTGTTTTAGTTTTCTGTTTGCGTAAGGCAGCCACTTCTTATTAACAAACTCCATTACGTTGTCATTAGGCTTGCTGTCGTGATCGCCGTAACATTGAAGCACCTTTCTATCTTTCAAAGAGTATTCAATCGTTACAAGCGGTTTTTCGGGTTCGTCTTTCATTCGGATAAAGAAAATAAGCGATTCTTCGCGTGCAAACTTTTGGTCGTAACCCATACGTCCGACGCAATGATGTAGCAATTCGCCTTCGCGTATTAAGTCGGACGGTTTTTGCGCGATAATCGCTATGTAGACGGACTTTTTATCATATTCAAGTCCTAAATATTTGCTTGCTACGGCGGCAAACTTGTCGTAAAACTCTTTGCGTTCCTGTTCGTCTTTTAATGCTTTTGCGGAATGATATTCGTCAATTCGTATATCGTGCCAACGTTTGAAATCGTGAGGATAGCGGTTCTTTTCTTCGTTCATATCCAATCCGAGATATTGGCAAGCGTCGAGATAATCTCGATATGAATAAAAGTTAGTTTTCTGCTTTTCGATATAATCTAAAAACTTGTCAAGTTCGTTTTTTACAAGTGCTTTAACGTTATCGATGCGTTCCGAATGGTCGAATTGTATTTTTCGTTTCGCGAAATTATTAATTTCATATATGGGCTTTGAAGTTTTGTAAGCAGAAATGATTGAAGAAACGTAATAACTGGAATGCCTTATTTCTAACCTATTTGCTGCAAGCCATTTACGGAACTTTTTGTCTTTACCGCATAACCGCAAAATTTGCGTTGACATTGCGATATTGTGCAATCCGAGTTTAGTCAGATATTCGATTTGCGGAAACTTCTCGTAAAGTCGTAAGTATTTGAAAACCTCGATACCGGTGTACATATCAACGGCGCTATATTTATATTCGGGAAAATGCTGTAAAATATAATCACGATTGACTATCGGGGCATAAGGATCGAACAAATCGTCTGACGCCCAACCCCATTCTTTGCTTTCATACCAATCCGAACATTTTGAAAGCCCTTGCTCGTGCCAACCGACAGAATATCCTCCTATGTAGGTAAATTTTATGTCTTTGCCAAAGCATCTTTCAGAATGGACACCATGAACGACAACTGGCTTACAATACCATTGTTTTTTGTGCTCTTTGACAGCTACTGTAACCTTGACAAGTTCACCGTCATTTTTAGTAAAATAAGCATAAAAGCGAGTCCTTCCAAGGTGCTCCGGTTTCAATGCGTTGTCGTATAGTTTTATCTTTTTCTGTATGTATTTCGGAATTGGTTTTATCTTTTCGATTTTCATTTTATTTCACCTCAACTTTATTACCGAACAGGGCAAATATCTCATTCTGAATAGTTTGTTTTTCTGTTATTTCGTGTTCGTCAATGTCTTGCGGTTCGTATATATCACCGTCAAATTCACGCATTTCTTCCTCGGACAATATTTCGCCCGTATCTTCGTCTATAAGTCGATTATCGATATGTAATAGGCTGGGAATAAACTGCGTATCGTGTTCGTTTTCGATGATGTAAAGGTCGTGTTTTTTGACAATTTTCGCGAAGTAATTTTCGGCAGCGTGGTAAGGAAAACCTATCATCGGAACACGTTCTTTCAATCCTACGTCACGGCTTGTAATCGTGAGTTCCATTTCGTTTCCAATCATTACTGCATTATCACCGAAAACCTCGTAAAAATCTCCGAGTCGTAAAGCCACAACTGCCGTAGGACGTTCGCTTTGATATAACTTGTAATCTTGGTAAATTCGATTGCCTTTCGGTTCTTCTTTAAGAGGCTCTACGTGTGTTATAATCGGCGTTTCGTTTTCTTTGAGCACTTCATCATTTTTAACGCTTTCGGCAGTTAAAGGCTCGTTTGGTGGTTCTTTAACATCGTTTTCGTCGAATTTGTCAAATAAAGAGAATTGAAGGCTTTGTTCTTTCGGCGGTTGTTTTTTTGTAACAACGGGCTTTGATTGCACAACCTTTTTCGGCGCGGGTTTGTATTCTTCGCCGTCTATCGTATAAAGTGTTTCTTTGATAGATTCTTCTTCAAAATAATGAATAGCCCAGCCATATACGGTAGCGTCATCGACGCATGCGGAATTAGCACCTTTTTCTGCAAGTTTTCTTGCTTCTTCACAAGCGTATTGCATAAAGCCTGAAAGCGTTTTCTTATTGAGCAACGGATGTCCGTCTTTCTTAAACGGAGTACCGTTGTTAATCTTGTTTGCAAGAGGTTCACTTGCATTTTCTTGTAAATATGCAAGTATCAATTCTTCTTGCTTGTTTTTGGCTGTAAGGTTCAGTGTTATCATTGTTTTCAACTCCTTGTTAAAATTAAAAGAAAGGTCGTCTTAAAACGGACAACCTTTCCAAAGCGTTTTATATTCGATATATGTTTTGATGGGGATTACAACCCATACGACGTTTGTTATTGGCTTTCTTGTTTTTCTGTCCGGCGGGGAATGTGTTTCATACCAACGAACTTCCCAGAAAGCCAAATCGTAGGAATTGGTTACAAGGTAAATTTTGAGTTTTCGTTTGCCGTGTTGCTTGTAGCAAACTTTATACCCGTATTTGTTTTCAGTCATAAGCCGTAAACCCTTTTCGCAAGTCTTGGCAAAGCCGAAAAGAAGTTGCAGTTCATAATCGTCGAATGCAACTTCCTATCGTGAGCAAAATAGTTTCTGTCGGCGTATTCATAGCCTTGCCTTGTAAGACGTTTCAATTCGTAACGGTCGCAACCATCGTGGTGGTATCCTTCGATGATAAGGTGTCCGTTACGGTCAATTACTTTGATAGTATCGAGGTGTTGAATCATAGATTGAAAATCTCGGTAGCAAGTGATGAATGTTCCGCCGTCGAAATTGCCGTTCCATCTTCCGCAAGTTCCCGTCATAAGGTAATAGCGTGTTTTGAAACTGTTTTCGAGAGCGTCTTTCAAATCTCTCCACGTTTCTTGGTTCTGAAAGTCAATTTCTTTGTAGACTGTTTCGTCGGGGATATTTTCTTTGCAAGCCCAACCGTTTTCGTCTGCGTAGACTTCAAAGAGAAAATCTCTTGTTTCGTCGAACTTGTTGTAATTTTCTGTATCGTCGTAAAGCACGATTTCTTTTGTCTTTTTCATTTGAGTTCTCCTTATAAAAGTTTTGAGATAACGATTTTCTTATACTGCAAGCCGTTGTCACGTCTGAATTTGCTTACAGCCTGTTTTAACGTATAAAAAACGTAAGATTGCGATACGTGCGTTTCGTCGTCGTAATAGTCGAAAACGAGCGTTCCGTATTCGTTGTAATGATAAAAAATGTATCTCATTGTTCAATTCTCCCGTAAATATCGTCGGCGTAATATTCGCAAACAAACCAGTTAAAAAGGGCGTGACATTTCACGCCCTTGTAGTCCACAATGTAATCGTTGTTGCCAACTTCTTCGAGTACGGTTATTTCCGCCATTTCGCCGTTAAGCGAGTGAATATGTGCCATTGCCTTATACATTTTGTTTTCTCCTTATAATTGATCGTAAAATTTTTCAAGTATATCGTAACGAGATAAATTTTTAATTTTATCCCAACTTTCAGCCATAAAATCTGCTAACGCACCAAGCGGCGTTTGATTAGAGTCTTTCAAATAACATTCACTTACGAGGAAAACGAAATCTTTTAGTTCGTCCGGGTGTGTTTTGTTAAAATCGTTATTGATAGCAGCATTGAAAATAAATGCTTCATAACCATTTTCAAAATGGTAAGTTTTGTTTTCGTATTCAATAGTAATTTTCATATTTTCACCTTACGCAACTCTTTTAATTCCACCGCCGAACGAGCAGATACCTATCGTGCCAAACTCCGAGCAGTAATCGTCGGTTTTGTTCCAGACATAGGCATAAGCATAGAATGTTCTGCCTTGTCTATATAGCATTTCGTCCCAATCTTCTTTGTAGTCGGGGATATAGAGAAAGTCGTAGCATTCGCCAAATTCCAAGTATTCGTGGGTTACCGCATATATGAGGCAGTTATGTTCCTTCTCGAATGCCTTTATCTTTTCCATAAGTTCCGGCTCTTGATAAGCCCAAAATCCGCCAAAGCCTTCAAAAAAGCAAACCTCGTTGTCTTTTTCAAAGCCTTTTATATACGGCTTGTAAATGTCCAATTTCTTCATCAGTTCAAGTGCTTTTTGTTTCTTTTCTTCAATTGTAATGTTCATAGTAATAACTCCTTTTAATAAATTTCAATTAAGCCGTTTTCACATTCGTAAACGTTGTAATCGCCACAGTATCTGCCGTAGCGTTCAAGGTCAAAAAAGTCCAATAAATGTTCAGGGATGTTATATCCGCAACAGTCCAGCATTTCTTTACCGTAATCTTCCCAAGTAAAACCGCTCCAAAGGTTGACGTTATCGTCCCAATTCTCACCGCGGTTTTTTACAAGTTCTTCAAAATCGTCATAGTTTTTAACTTCAAGGAAGGCACAAAGTTCTTTGTACTTGTAGTCGTTGGAAAGCACTCCCGAATCGTAAAGCGTGTTGAATAGGTTTTCGGGATTCATATAATCCCAATTGACAGAACGGTCATATATACCTTCGATGTCTTGAATAAACAATTCTTCGTCTATACCGTCAAGTTCAAAGCCTTCTCGTTTGAGTTCTTCAACGATTTCTTCCCAATCGTTGTAGTCCGATAAATCAAGCCATTTTGAGCCTAGCGCTCTTTCGTTGCATTCGTTGTATGAACCCCAAGATCCGATAACAATACTTATGTTGCCCATTGTCAGTCCTCCGATATGTAAATCTTGATAAGCGTGTTTCCGTATTCGATATAATGACCTTTGTCATCTTCAAATACGTCGTAAGTGATAACGGAAATCTTTCCGTTGTGGGTGATTGCATAGATGATTTCGTTTCTGTCTGGGTAATAAGCAACAGTATCAAATCTGATAAGGCTTTCACCGTCATTGAAATCGAAACCATCTTCATCAATGAATGCAATTTTGTCGAGTTCAATCATTTTTCTAACTCCTTTTTATTTGATATTGCCGTTCGGCAAGGGAGTGGTAGTACAAGTCGAAACTCATTCTTTATGCGAATATGGTTGCAATGGGCAATAGCAACCACAAATCCTTTTTAGTGAAAAATAGTGCTGTAAAATAAAAAAGCCAAACCCTTTCGAGCTTGACCTTGTAAGTTTATATTCAAGTTTTAAGTGCTATTTTTCACGGCGGTTGCTATCGCCGCTGACTTGTGCTACAAACACCGGACGAAAGGCAATAAAATATGAAATCTTAACTTGCCGTCTTATTTATCTTTACTTTTGTTCTTACTCTGCTATAAAAATGTAAAGAAATCGGCAAAAAACTTATTTTATCGACACTGTTTTTGCAAAAAATCAAAAATCACTATCCATAAAGTAAACTTTAGAAAACTTGGAGAATTGTCGAGATGTCGTATTTGAAAAGACAAATGGAGGAGTCGATTTAATAACCTTTCGCGCAACATTTTAAGCAAGATTTAAGCAAGATGATTGATTTTCATCGGTAATTATGGTATAATAATTTCAGATTTGAAAGGAGAGTAAATAATGTACAAACCGCCTTTTTCAATTTCCAACTATATGCTTTCTAAAACCATTTCCATTACAGAGAAAATAGGTCAGATTACTACGTTTAATTCCTTAAAACGTATGCCAACACTAAGGCGAAATAATAAAATTAGATCCATTCATTCATCATTGGTTATTGAGGCAAATTCATTGTCTCTCAATCAAGTAAGAGACGTTATTGCAGGCAAGCCGGTTATAGGACCTCAAAAAGAGATACAAGAGGTCAAGAATGCTTATAAAGCCTATAATATGATAAACGAGTTCGATGGATATCGTGAATCGGACTTGCTCAAGGCACACTCGATTTTGACATACCTTATTGAGAATGATGCCGGCAAGTACAGAAACCATGGCGAAGGAGTATTCGACGGAGAAAAAGTCATCTTTGTTGCCCCGCCGGAAAACCTTGTGCCGTCGCTTATGCACGATTTGTTTGACTGGCTCAAAAATGATAGTGATACACACATATTGATAAAGTCTTGCGTATTCCATTATGAATTTGTTTTCATTCATCCCTTCAGCGACGGAAACGGCAGAACTGTCAGACTTTGGCAAAACGTGCTACTTACAAAATGGAATCCGTTGTTTGAATATATTCCGATTGAATCACAAATTCAAAAATATCAGACTGAGTATTATGAAACAATAGCGAGATGCCATCAGGAAGGAAACTCGAACGCTTTTGTTGAATTTATGCTCAAGATGATAGACGAAGTTCTTGATGAAGTGATTGCCGGAGTAAAACAAGAATCAGAAAATATTTCCGAACAAGTCAATAGATTGTTGGACGTTATGGAGCCTGATATTCCGCTATCCGCCAATGAAATTATGGAGCGACTGGGAATAAAGTCTAAAGAAACTTTGAGAAACAGTTATCTAAACCCGGCTATTGAAAACGGACTTATAAGAATGACTTTGCCAGACAAACCCAAAAGTAAGAATCAACGGTATTTTAAGTAAGATATTGGGCAAGATTTAAGCAAGATAGCTTTTAATGTAATACGTATAGGATATAGGCTTAGCTTCCTAAGCCGTTGCTCTGGGTTCGATTCCCAGTGGGCACGCCACTTAACAGTTTTTTAGCAGGAAGGGTGTTTTTTATATGAAATCAAGATAAACAATAAAAATATTTTATAGAAAATATTTACTTTAATATAATGGCTATTGCAAAATCTTTACTTTTGGGGTATAATATTACCATACGAAGTAAAGATTTTTGTTTTTATAGGTGAAAAAATGATAATCAATGAGGTTAAATTAAAAGAATCGCTTAAAAAGAAAGGCATTACAAAGTCTGCTCTTTGCGATGAAATCGGTATTTCTTCAAGAACGATTGCTAAAATTGGCAAAGGTGAAGATATTAACGACAAGGTTGCTCAAAAGATAGCCGAGTTTTTAGGCGTAGAAAATACTGACTTGGTGGAAGACAACGTTATACTTAAAACCTTACAAACGGAAAAGAAGTTAAAGGTTAGCGGTGGGCTTTATCACGAAACGCAAATCAAGTTAACGTATAATTCTAACCACATAGAGGGAAGCAAACTAACGGAAGAACAAACCCGTTATATTTTCGAGACTAAAACGGTTGGCGAATTGCCGTCCAACGTTCAAATAGATGATATTATTGAAACGAATAATCACTTTAGATGTATTGACTACGTTATAGACAATGCTGTGGACGAGCTTTCTGAAGAATTTATTTTAACTTTGCAAAAAATCTTAAAAGAAGGCACTGAACATGCTAAAAATTACGGCGCAGGCAAGTATAAATCTTTACCGAACGTGGTAGGTGGTATAGAAACTGCAAAGCCTGCCGACGTTGCTTTAGAGATGAAGAAACTTATCGCCTGGTATAATTCAATTAAAAAAGTCGCTTTTGAAGATATAGTTGAATTCCATTATCGTTTTGAGACGATTCACCCGTTCCAAGACGGAAATGGTAGAATAGGTCGTCTTATAGCATTTAAACAATGCTTGAAGAATAACTTTATTCCATTTTATATTGATGACGCTAACAAGTGGCTTTATTATCGTGGGCTCCGTGAATGGAAGAGTGAAAAGAATTATTTAATTGAAACTTGCCGTTTTGGTCAAGACCAATACAAAATAATCTTAAATTATTTTGATATAAAGTGTTGATAGGAGAAAACTATGTTTAAGCATTTGCAAGAGATTGATTATAAGTTATATGAACGCTATTTAACGTTAGAGAAAAACATTAAAGCGGGAAGCAATTCGTTTTACGATGCTTACCTTGATTTGCAAGAGCAGTTTGTAGAAGCGGTTGCTGTTTTTTGTGGGTTTGATATTAAAGCAAGAGAAACTTGCGGGGAACTTCTAAGAAGAGATGACATTAAAAATTTCTTTAAGGATGTGCTGCGTGTTGATGATTTTACTTATACCAAAATGCAGGACTACACCTTAAAAGTCAATGCTCATAAACACAAAGGCGAAAAGAATATTCAAATTGATACGATAGTTAGTTATATGAGAATCATTTATAACGCTACCGTTTCTTTTGCTAACTACAAAAAGATTTTAGTCAATGAATTTGATGCAAACTACTTTATTTCAATTTTCGGCGCTTTTGAAAAAGAGAATTCAACGCTCAAAGTTGAAATGGCAAAATTAAAAGAAGAATTATTCGTTTCTGTTGAATCGGGCAAATTAAAAGATAGCGATATTATTACTTATAAAAGTTTGCTTTCACAATCTGAACTAGATAAACTTGATTTGGAAGAACAAAATAAAGAGTTACATAGACATATTAGTAAATTAAAGGATATTAAAATTTCTTCAATGGAAGAGAAATTAAACAAAACGATAGAGCTTTTAACAGAACTTACAAGCAGTGTGGTAGAAAACAGAGCAGTTTCCTATGCGGTAGGCGATACGATTTGTGGTGCGGAGCGTTTTAAATCTTACGTAGAAAGAGCAAAAGAGGAATTAAAAAATGAGTGATAATAATATTTTTGATAGGGTTGATGGCGTTGAATCTAAGGTGAATGACGTTTCGGCAAAAATGGATAGTCTGACGGCAAAGATAGATGGACTATTATCGGTAAAACAAACGACAACTACTACTCATCAAACAGAAAACCCACAAGTTGTATTAAAGCGATTTATTTCAAAAGCAAAAAAAGAATATTGTTGGCTAGGTTCAGAAGCAGATTTCCAAAAGGAAAAGAAAACAGCGCTAATACTTCTTGCTACTTTAATTGGGGCTATTATCTTTTCAACAGTTTTTACAAGCATTGCTTTGGGGTTATATAGCATGTTTACGCTGTTTGAAAATATTTGGCTTATTATGATGTGTTTTGTGGCTTTTTATTTGGTAAAAGCCAAACGCTTTTATGACTGTTATGAATTTTCCTTGACGAGTTGCTTTAAGTTTGAACCTGATGCGGACGGAGTGCTACGCATGGGTGCTCCTAATAAAAAATACAAAGTGTTTTTAGTCTTAACTTGTATATCCGCAATTTGCAATATTATAGTTGTTTGGATGGAAAATAAAAATGGTATGGCATTACCCGCTACGATTTTTGAATTAGCGGTTTTGGGGTTAAGTATATTTGTATTTAAATTTAAAGCTTTAGATTTTTTCTATGGTTATTCAAATTTACGTTTTACGGGTGCAAATGAATCAACAGGGCAAAAGGTTGTTTTAATATATGAGCCGATAATGAATAAACTTTATACGGAAGAAGATTATTTAAAGCAATTTCCGTTTTGCAAATAAAAAAAGTTCTTCCCTTATTCAGAGAAGAACGCCAAAGCGTCTATATCGAAAAACGCTGCGATTTGCTGTATAGTAGCAAGAGAATTGATACCGCCACGAATCCATCTGCCGACAGTTCTTACGTCGGTTCCGAATTCAAAAGCGAATTCTTCTTGAGTTTTATACTTTGAGTTTTTGATAAGACGTTTGAGATTTGCCCCGGCAACTAAGCCAAGGTCTTTGATATTTTGTTCCATAATATCTACCTCCTTTGCTTAGCCAAAGCAATGCTCCAGAGATTTCAATTAAGAACGAATTTATTATACCATAAAACAACAAAAAAATCAATGCATAATGGTTTGTATAGGACAAAAGTTGTCCTGTGAAAATAATTTATAATGTTTTAATATGTATGTAAATGGAGGTGTTTATGGAACAAAAGAAAAAATATAATATTAGGTCTTTAGATTTTCTTAATGCATCTATCGATGAGATTTATTATAGAAAAAAGCATTATATAACAGGAGTTGATTTGCTTAATTTTAAGGGGCAAATGTCTCCATATTTTGTTCAAATAGAAAGATTATTTAGATATGTTTATTTTTCGGATATTAGTCTTGATATTGAAAAGATAGATATAGAATTGCTAAAAAAACATTTTCCTTTTATATATGGAAATTTTTCAAACAAGCAATTTACTATGTTTAGTGAGGAAAGCGAAAAAGTTGTAGATGGTATTACGTATTATTTCTACTTAATAGAGCAACTTAGGAACATAAATTTACATGCAGTTATTTCAACAAAAGTTGATAGAATTTTTCAAGTAGAGGAATCATTTATACGCGTGTTTCCAAGCCTTTCGGATAAATTGGTATATTCAAAGGAAGGCGTGTTAACTATGGCAGGAATGTTAGCATTGCTTATGCCGATTTTGGATGAAAAAAGATTAAAATATTTGATAGGATACATATTCCAGAATTGGGGATGTGACTTATATCAATTAGAATTTAAGGCAAGTTGGGAAGCTCAAAACTGTTTAATAGAAGGATTAAAAAACACATTCCTAACTAATTATGAAGCAGATATTCGAAAGGATAAACCTTGTGGAGATTTATTAAAAGATATATTTGGTAGAGAATATGGGAATCTTAGTATAGAAGAACAGGATAAAGTATACTTTAAGTTGGATTTATCAAAACGATTAAATTCACCCAGGTTCGATGTTTCGGGTAGTTTAGAAAAACAAGTAGATTCTTATTTGCTTACAATAGAAAAAGGAACTAATATAGGGGTTTATTTTGATAATGACTTCACTATAGAGATTAAAGATGTTGAAAAATTCTGCGAGGTCTGTTGTTTAGTTCCACCATTTTTAGCAATTGCTTATTTGTATCATAATAACGTTTGTTTTTTTGATTCAAAAACCAATAATTATATTTCTCATGAATCATTTCAAAAGTTAAATAAAGCCAAGTTTTATAGAGATAAGAATATCCCAATTCTTTGTTATGGTAATAAAAATGCAGATATACGAGAAATCAATAAAACGGCAAGTGAAAATCTTTTAAGAATGTTTTTAGATTTTGAAGAAGCAATTGTTTTTAATTATGATATCCCAATATATGGTGATTGGTCTAAATTTAGCGATATTACAACCGTACTTAATGTGCCACAAGAATTAAAGAATAAATTGATTTCATGCAGGAACTTTTGTTCTCACGAAGGCATGTTAAACAACTTCCATTATAGTACAAAAAACAGCGGTTATAGAATCACGTTGCCATTTATTTGCGACACCATTTGTGAGTTTGCAAAATTTCTTGAAGCTTCAAACAAGAAAAAAGAATCTTTTTGGATAAAAAATGATTTGCATAAATATCTCTTAAATAATATTATTGGAGTAAAATATAAAAGAATATTTGAGATGTCTGCCCGCTTATTTAGGCAAAGTGGAGATAGAGTTGCTGAAACTTGTGCAAATATTCAAAAATCATTAAGGGTTGTTAAAAACTCATGCATCGATATTGTTTCTGAAATATCACTTTTAAAGGCAACAAATGAAGATTTCTTTTTCTATATACCACAATCACTTTTCGAGACAAAAGAAGATAAATTTGAGTTTTCAAAACTAAGATTGATTAGAATTTGTGAGGAAGGATTAGAAATAAGAGGTGGTCAAATGGGCGTTAAAGTGTTAGAGTTCTTTCAGACGCCAACAACAAACTTAAGTAAAATATCTAAAAATGGTAAATGTGTACAATTAAAATTAGTGAATGAAGTCGAAGAGGGACTGATAACTGTAAAAACATATAAAGCTATAACTTAATTATAGGACAAAACGTGTCCTGTTAAAAAGTTTTCGTTTCTTATACATTGTAGTCAAGAAAAACGCAAGGAGCGCAAACAAAATGGAAAAATACTTTTCAGTAAAAACAAAATGTGGACATGTTGGTAAATATCATTGTGTATGGATTAACTTTGCAATCTATGCAGAAACGGCAAAAGAGGCCGCAAGTAAAGTAAGAGAGATTGGTCGTGTAAAACGTCACCATAAAGATTTTATTAACTGTATTGAAAAACTTGACTTTGATACATTTATGAAATTAAAAGCACAAAATGATGCAGACCCATATTTGCATTGTAAGAGTGTTCAAGAGCAGCGCGCCATAGAAGGTTTTGAAGAGAGAATCGAGCTTGATGAATATAACATTGCAAGATTTTCAAAAAAGACGACTAAAAAGGAATCGTTAGAGTTTAGGGTGAAGAGAGCGAACGCCAAAGAAAAAAGTCATAAACGAGCTTTGAAAGAATATTTTTACGAGGAGGCGATAGCATGGTAGTTTATATCAATTCAATAAAATTTAATCGCAGTCTTGTGGATGGTCCGGGTGTAAGAACAGTTGTATTTTTTCAAGGATGCGACTTGCATTGCAATGGCTGTCAAAATCCTTCCACTTGGGAAATGAAAAACGGAACAGAAATGACAACGGACGAACTTGTGACAGTTCTTAAAAAAGAAGTTGTAAATAAGAAAGTAACTTTTTCAGGTGGAGAACCTTTGATGCAAGTCGATGCACTTATTGATATAGTGAAAAAACTTGAAGGGTTTGATATTGCTGTGTATACAGGACATGAGTTTGAAGAAGTTCCGCAAGAACTTTTAGATAATATTACTTATATTAAAACAGGTTCATTTAAGGAAGATCTCAAATCTACGGTAAAACCATATGTTGGTTCTACGAATCAAGAATTTAGGAGGGTGAAATAATGCAAAAATGTAATGAAAATGCAGCTAATCGCTATAGTTACGTTGGCGAAGTTTATAACATTGGCGAAAGAAAAAGAAAAGAAGAAATATTAAATAGCCTTCCGATTGAATGGAGTGACCTTCATAAAAAAGGTTATATTCATATTCACGACCTTGATGCATACGGGCTCACTTATAATTGCCTTACCTTTAACTTGTTAAAAGATTTTCCTTACGAGCGTTTTAAGGATATGAACGAGCAAAGAAAAATCCTTGCTACGTTTGAATATATTAAGAAGCTTTTCACCGATATTGGCAATGAACAATCGGGCGGTATGGCAATCGCTAACTTTGATAACGAAATTGCTTATATTTTAGAAAATTTAGGCGTTGCCTTTAACGAAGATAATAAAAACACAATTGCAAACGCTATTTACAATCTAATCGTTTGGTGTAGCGAAACGCATACCCGTATGGGGCAAACGTCTTATTACGTTTCTCTTAATATTGGCCTTGCTAAAGATGAATTTGCCCGCTTTATTGCTTATACGCTTATTGATGAGTTTGAAAAGGCAGGGGATTTAATCTTTAAGCCAAATATTATTTTCAAAGTTAAAGGTGGTGTAAATCGTTTTGAAGAAGACAAAAACTATGATTTACTTAAAAAATCATTGCTTTGTACGGCTAAAAAGATGATACCAACCTACGTTCTTTGCGACAGCGAGCCGAATAAAAACGTTGATGCTGAAAAACTTGCCATTATGGGTTGTAGAACAAGAGTGGTGGCGGATTTATTTGGCGAAAATTCTTCTATTGGTCGTGGAAATATAGACAACATTTCAATCAATCTTCCTAGACTTGCTTTAGAAGTGGATAGGGATTTTGGTAAACTTTCCGTTGATGAGAAAATTGCAAAGTTTATTGATAAATGGGATAGCGTGGCAAAAACGACTAAGGATATTTTGCTTGATAGATTTGAAAAGGTTTGTTCACGTCTTCCTGAAGATTTTCCTATCAATAAAAAACATCATCTTTGGATAGAAGATTTTGACGACATTAGACAAGTTTTACGTCACGGAACGTTATCTCTTGGGTTTATAGGTCTTTCTGAAGCGTTTGAAGTGTTAACGGGTGAAAGATATTATAACAATGCGGATGTATACGTTTCAGCTCTTGGTTTTGTTAAGCATATGCGTGATTATTGTGAGTTTTTAAGAAAAGAATACAATCTTAATTTCTCACTTTTAGCAACGAGTGGGGAGCTTATATCGGGTAGATTTATTGATATGGATAGAACGGAATTTACGCCGTCCGTGCAAATCTTTGAAAAAGAGTTTTATACAAATTCTTTCCATATTAACGTTGATAGTGATTTGTCTGCGTTTAGGAAAATTCAATTAGAAGGGCTTTTCCACGAAATTTGCAACGGTGGATGCATTACCTATGTAGAACTTGGTGAAGCTCCACTTGGAAACGACGAAGGCTTACTTGAATACGTTGAACATGCTATTAAATCAGGTGTTCACTATCTTGGGTTTAATTTCCCCAAAGATGTTTGTAACGGGTGTGGCGCAAGCGGAGTTTTTGACGAATGCCCCGTTTGTAAAAGCAAAGATATTACGAGAATTCGTCGTGTAAGTGGCTATTTGGAGATTTTAGACGGATTCACTAAAGGTAAAAAGAACGAAGAGAAAAATAGGAGAGCAAACTAAGTTGGCAACGTTTTTTACGAGTGATATACATTTTGGCGACGAACGAATAATGAAACTATGTGATAGACCATTTGCAAACGTTAAAGAAATGGACGAATACATTGTTGATAAATGGAATAAAAAAGTTTCTGATAACGATACGGTTTGGATTTTGGGAGATATTGTTAGTCCAGAACACTTTGATAAAGATTTGCTTAATAGGCTAAATGGTAAAATATATCTACTTTTAGGCAATCACGATTATCCTGTAAGTGAATTAATAGCGAGCGAAACAAAGATAGAAATTTGCGCAGAAAATGCCTTGTATTCTGATGATAATATTGTTATGTTTCATTATCCAATTATGGATTGGAATGGTAGGGATAACGGAACTATTCATTTATATGGTCACGTTCACAATAAAAATATTGCGGGCATGAAAGAATATTTTGCAGATAAACTTGCGTTTAACGTTTGTATGGACGTAAACGATTTTGAGCCAAAGACACTTGATGAATTAATAGAAAAAGAAGACAAAAAGGATTTGATTAAAAAAACAAGGAGGGCGAACGAAGTTGGCACATATTGCAATTGAAGGCATGGACGGCGTTGGTAAGACTACTACTTGTAAACTATTAGCAGAACGTCTTGGATATAAGTTTATAGAAAAAAATTTGCGTTTCTTGTTTGATGAAAACGATAGTTTTGACAACTATTTTAGAATCCGTGATAAAGTAAATGCTAATCCCGATAGGTTATTTACTTCGTGGTTTTATGGGCTAGGAAACATTTACCTTTACACTATGTTCAAGGATGAAAATATTATCACCGACAGACATTTCCTTTCCAACTACGCTTGGAGTGGAACGGACGATAATACCGAAGTTTATGATTTGCTTGTAAAAAAACTTGGGTTCCCTGATTTAACGGTTATTTTATATGCTGATGAAACGGCTATCTTTAACCGTTTAAGAAGTCGTGACGAGAACGATAGCGACCTTGATAAAGTAAAAAAAGCAAAAGCAAAGTACGAGAAAATGGTTTTCTTTTGCGAAAAATACAAAATGCCGTATATGGTGGTAGATACAAGCAATCTTACCCCCGATCAAACAGTAGAACTCATTATGAAACGTATAGAAGGTAGAGCATAAATGGCTATTAGTATGGATATGAAATACACCGCTTTATATTGGGCGCTTCGTTTTGTTGAAAACGAACTTGACGTTCACGTTAAAGAGTATAGCGGTTATAAAATTATCATTGATGCCGAAAAACAAATGGTAAACTACGGCGATAAAATCAAAGTGCTTGGCGAAGAGTTGAACTTGTTGAAAAGACACAAAGATTTTGTTATTTTAGAGTGTGTTGATAGGTTATTGCTTAAAGGGTATAAACCTACAGATATCGTTTTAGACGGTAGAGGAAATTGCCCTGATATTGTTCTTAATGGTAATGTTGAAATTTACTGTGAACAATGGGGAAAGGACTATTTGTCGGCTACAAAAACTTTTAGTCCCGAAAGAAACAACTCAATTTTGTATACGTCAAGACTTGTTAGTGGGCTTTTGGAATATAAAAACATTATCAAAGTAGATAACGACGTGTATAATTACGGTTTATTTGAGCCAAACGTTCCTTTATATTCGATAATTCCTCAAAAAGCGAAAGAAGTAGTTATCGAACAAACGGCAGATATTGGTGACTATGAAATTTTTGAAGATGAACTTATAACGTATAAAGGAAAATCAAAAGTAGTAAAAGTTCCCGAAGGAATTACGACTATCGGCGCAAGCGCCTTTTGGAATAATACTTTTGTGGAAGAAATTATTTTGCCGAAGTCATTAAAAAGGCTTGGGGGAGATTGCTTTTACTACTGCACAAACCTTAAAAAAGTTAATATTCCAAGTGAAGTTTGGATTATGGGTAACAACCCTTTTGCAGGATGCCCAAGTCTTGAAATTATAAATGAAAGCCCGTATTTTGTTTTAGTAAACGGTGTTTTATATAATCAAGATAAAACCAATTTAATTCACTATACGATAAGCAAAACGGATAAAGAATTTATCGTGCCCAATGGTGTTACTTGTCTTGGTAAGCATTGTTTCTTTGCTTGCGATAATTTAGAAAAAATTGTTGTGCCCGAAAGCGTTCTTCGTTTTGAGAATAATCCGTTTTCAGGATGTACGAAACTTGAAGTGGAAAACCATAGCCCATACTATCATTTTGAAAATGGGGTTATTTATAACAAATTCAAAACGACGATTATCGGCTGTTTGAATGGCAGTAAAATTGATAGGCTTGTAATTCCCGAAACGGTTACCCTTATTAGTCGAAATTCCTTTTGGAATTGTAAAGGCGTTAAAAATATTGTAATCACAAAAAGCATTGATCGAATCGGTTACAATCCGTTTGCCGGCGCGGAAAATCTTTTTCTAGAGAGTGAAAGCCCGTTGTTCCTTGCCGAAAACGGTATCATTTACGACAAAGATAAAACACATATGCTTTGCGCAACAAACCGTGCGGTAGGTAAAACGTTCAAAGTTCCCGATAGTGTAACTCACATAAATCGTGGCGTATTTAGTGGTTGTAAAGATTTGGAGCAAATTGACTTTAACGGTGTTACCTATATTGATAAAAGTTCTTTTACAAACTGCACGTCGCTAAAAGAAATCTACATACCTGATAGCGTTACGTATGTAGGGGAATGGGTGTTCTCTTATTGTAAAAACTTAAAAAAGATAAGCATCAACAAAAATACGTTTGTAGATAAAAATGCTTTTAACGAGTGCCCGACAGAAATTATTTGGAGAGATTAAATTGAAAAATATTATTATTGAAAGTGATAACTTAATAGCAATGAAAGACTTATTACCTGCATACGAAGGAAAAATCGACGTTATGCCGATTGACCCACCTTATAATACCGAGATTGATTATATTGAGTATAAGGACGGGAATTACGATAATGGTTGGGTAAGCTTTATGCAAGAACGTTTAGAAGTAGCGTATAAATTGCTATCTAAAAACGGTGTTATGTTTATTCATATAGACGAAAACGAATTGCTTTCTCTCACTATGCTTTGCGGTAAGATATTCGGTGCGAAAAATATTCTTACTATGGTTTGGAAAAAGACAAATGAAAGATTTGACAAAAACCGTAAAGAGAAACCTTTAGAAAGTGGTATTCGTAGAACGCACGAATACGTTTTGCTTTGCTTCAAGGATAGAGAAAATACGACTTTGAATCCTATCAAACAACCCGTTTGGAACGGCAAAGAGTACGAAGAAAAAGTAAAACCACTTGAAACGATTATTGACGATTTGGGAACGACTTCTTCGGCAAAAGATGAAATTGCTTGTCTTTTAGGAGATAGAGCCATTTTCTCAACGCCAAAGCCTGTAAAACTTATTAAAGAGTTTGTTAGAGCGGGAAGCAATAAAAATTGTATTATTCTCGACTTTTTTGCAGGTAGTGGAACAACGGGACATGCAACAATGGACTTAAACAAAGAAGACGGTGGTAATAGAAAATTTATACTCATAACTAATAATGAAAGCAATATTTGTAGAAAGGTTACAATTCCGAGAATTCAAAAAGCGATTGAGAAGTTTGAATATAAAGAAGATATAGAATTAGTATTGTCGGAGTAACGTTATGGCGATAAAAGAAATCAATGTTGAAAACGGTTTTACTAGCGATGACGCAATCGCTTACGTAAAACAAGTTATATCTAACAGTAAAAAGACTTGCATTTACATTATTCACGGCTACGGCAGTAGCGGAAAAGGTGGCGTTATTCGTCAAAAAGTCAGAAGTTTCCTTAATGCACAAGTAAAAAACGGCAAGATAAAATCTGTAATTAATGGCGAAGATTTTAACGTGTTCAATTTTAAGGCGTTAGAACTAAAGAATAAATATAAAGAGCTAGAGCAGCTTTTTAGAGTTTGCAATCACGGCGTTACAATTGTAGAGGTTTAATTAAAAAGGTCTGATGGAGAAACCCACCAGACCTTTTCTCTATATTCAGTTGTATTTTCTTTTCTTTCTTTTTTTGACGGCTTTTAGTATAGAATATCGTCGTGCGATAACTACTTTTTAGTTTATAGTCATTAGAAAAACTGGTATTAAATTGGTATTATTTCGGTATTGAAGTTACTGCAAACTTTGAAAAACACTTCAATTAACCGTCGAAATTAGCCGATTTGGATGTAAAATAGTGCTTAAAACGGCTAAAAACGCAATAAAATTGCAGTTTTTTTGCGATATTTTGCAAGGGAAGATGAACTCCTAAGCGCAAGGCCCCCGGTTCGAGCCCTGTTGTCCCACGTCATAAACTGCGTTTTTGACCAAACCAACTCATTTTATTTGTTTGTTTGTCTTATGCTTGTTTATTCCTTTTCCCCGCGAGTACACAGTATCCCGCGGGGTTCCCATATTTTAAAAACGCGCAACATTATGTGTTGTGCTTTTTTATGTGTCGGGAAATAACATCGGGCTCGAATAAGGCGGCATCCCTCCTTTGCGAATTTGCTTATCTATATCGTTTGCTTTCGAAATATAGTATGCCCTCCACTCTTCTTTCGAGAAGTAGTATCTTGGTGCTTTTCGTTCTTTATGACAACATTGTCATGGACAATAACATGAAATATTGCAAAGCGTGTACCAACATGTTATAATATAGTTACTAGACAACTAAATAGCATACAAACAAACAGACGAAGGAGTAAAATGATGGGAAAACATTTGAACGCGAAACAGAGAGAACTCGAAAAAAAACTTAAGAATCAACAGAAAGGTATGATGTATAATAAATCAACAGATGCAGTATCAGTACCGACGCTCCAAGCGGCACCGAAAAAAGCAGCGGAAGCAAGCACCTTAATAACCCCGGGAACTTTAAAAACCAAAGCAAAAGCAATGGGGTTAAAATCCACGTTGGTTTTCGACGACAAGATTGTTGTAACGTCTTTCCTTAATTCTAAAACAGAGGAAAACGAAAAGTGTGCGCACATAGAAAAAATTACGGATTGCAATGGACAGACAATTGTTGAGCGCCCGCGAATGTTCAACACGTCTATAAATGCCCAACAAGTCGATCTCAGTAAGGATAATGATGAAACAAATTACCCAAATCCCGCATTTGAAGACTGTGGAAGAGATTATATCAATATAAAGAGTGCGCTTGAGAAAAGGGTATTCGGAAAAACCTACAATAAAGACAATTTGCATGTTCAGATTGCCTATAACATATTTGATATCAAAAAGATAATCGGAACCTATATAAATAATATAACCTATATTTTTTATAATTTAGGCAGAGAGGAATATAACGCAAAAAAGGATATTATCGGCAATCAGGATAGTGACTATATAAATAAACTCCTGAACAATACCTCCGCGTATTTTACATATTTTGACGGAGTGTTTAAGCAAATAACGGATCGTGATTCAAATAAAGATCGTGAAGTTAAAAACTCATATAATGCGCTCGTTTTAAAAGTACTATATTATTTGCGTCAATTTTGTATGCACGGGAATACATATACTAAAAGAAACGAGGAGAGTTTTTTATCCGATACTGCCTTGTATAATGTCAAAGATTTTTTTGCAAAAGCAGATCCTCAAATCAATGAACTTATTGATGCCGTTTATGCTGACGGGATAAAAACAATAAACAATGATTTTATGGCTCATGCAAAAAATAATATGTATATCATATGCGAGGTTTACAAAAACGAAGTTGAAGATTCTCTGATGAAAGAATATTATGATTTTGTTGTCAGAAAAGAAGGAAATAATCTCGGTTTTAATACTCGCCAACTAAGAGAAATTTTGATAGACAAGTATGTCGGCAATTTGAGAGATAAAAAATATGACACGTTCAGAAATAAACTTTATACCGTTTTAGGTTTTATTCTCGTTAAAGAAATAAAGCGCAATCCGAAAATCCAGGATAGTTTTATTGCTAAATTGCGAGCAAATCAAAGTGGTGACGAGGGTAAGCTGAAAATTTATAATGAATTTGCCCCGAAAATATGGTCGGTTGTTTCTTCTAAATTCAACTCCGCAATTACGTGTTTTGATGAGGAATCGCTCTCCAAATTCAAAGGCTATAAGGATATAGATGAATCGCTGATAAGCAGATATGGCATTACCGTTTCGAACACCGATACGTTAGTGAAAATACTCTATTTCTTATGTAAGTTTTTAGACGGGAAAGAAATAAATGAATTATGCTGCGCGATGATAAATAAATTTGATAATATCAACGATTTGATAAAAACCGCTGCTCAATGTGGCGAGGATATCGAGTTCGTTAAAGAATACAAATTATTCATTAACAGTAAAGACATTTCCGATCAAATCAGGGTCGTAAAAAGTATAAGCAAAATGAAGCCTGAGTTATCAAACATCGGAGAAGTTCTTTTACTTGACGCTATTGATATTCTCGGATATAAAATCAATAAATATAAATGTGACGCGGACGGCAATAGATTAGTCGATTCAAATAACAAGCCTGTATATAGCGAAGAATATTGCACATTTAAGAAAGATTTCTTTGAAACATGCGAACTTGACGAGTTCGGAAGGGTTAAATATGATAAAAAAGGAAAACCGGTTATAAATCATAGACGAAGGAACTTTATTATAAATAACGTATTATCAAGTAAATGGTTCTTTTATGTTGCAAAATACAATAGACCTTCGGAATGTCAAAAATTTATGAAAAGCAAAAAACTTATTGCTCTTGCATTAAAAGATGTTCCGGAAACGCAGATTGCCAGATACTATCATTCTGTTACCGGTGGAAGAGAGCAAACAGATTCCGAGGCAATGCGAACGACTTTAATCAGCCGTTTGCACGAGTTTTCCATAAAAGATGTTTTAAGCAGCGTAGGGTCGATGACGGCATCCGAAAATAAGAGACAGATTGAAAACAGCCGTAAAGAACAAATGAAAGCGATTGTAAAACTCTATCTCACCGTGGTGTATCTAATTGCCAAAAGTTTGGTTAAAGTCAATACAAGATTTAGCATTGCTTTTTCGGCGTATGAAAGAGACGTTTCCTTACTTGCAGATGAAAACGAATCTATTGCACTGGCAGACAATGATGACGATAAATGGAAAACGGGAAACTATATTTTTGCACTTACGAAACACTTTTTGGATAACGATGAACCTTATTTTGATAAATACAATAATGCGCTGCAACAAATAAAGGGTATTACCGATCCCAACGAGAGGCGTTTGGCTTATCGTGCAAACGATAAAGTTATTAAACATACCCATTTTAATTTACATACAAACAAGTATGTAAAGGATAATTACGAAAAAATTAGCAAAATGAACAAAATTGTCACGGAATATCGTAATAATGTACAGCACTTAGCAGTAGTGAACAACATAACCAAATATTTAGGCGATATTTCGGAAGTGACCAGTTATTATTCGCTTTATTGTTATATATTGCAAAGACTATTATTGGATAATAACAATAACGATAAATTTGCGGAAATAAAGGAAAAACTGATAAAATTCGGAACTTATAACAAAGATTTTATGTGGCTAATAAATGTTCCTTTTGCATATAATCTTCCGCGCTATAAAAATTTAAGCAACGAAGAAATTTTTTATGACGTAATTCAAAATAAATAAAAGGGAGCGTTTTTTGGCAGAGCGTACTATATTTATTGAAAACAGATGTAAAATCGGATATTCAAACGATTACTTGAAAATTGACAGAGAGGGAGAGATTATAACGTTTCACATTGATGAATTTGACGTTATAGTTTTCTCTTCTCTTGAAATTTCATGTTCGCTTTATTTACTCAACAAATTATCTGAAAAAGGCAAATCCGTTATCTTTTGTAACAGCAAGAAATTACCTTATTGTAATTTGTCTCCGTTAACCGGAACACAAAATGCTTATCTGCGTTTACAGGAACAGTTATCCTGGAGCAAAGAGGCAAAAGATATTATTTGGAAAAAGATAGTTGAAACTAAAATACAAAGCCAATTAGATGCATTAAAGTTTTTCAGAAAAGACAAGGTGTCATCTATTCCTATGGTTGAACTTGGTGATTACGGAAATGCAGAAGGTCGCTTTGCAAACGATTATTTTCATAATATGTTCGGCAGACGTTTTCTTCGCCATAATGTTGATAACATAAACGCGGCATTAAATTATGGATACGCCATCCTTCTATCTGTTACAGCCAGAATCATAGCAGCGCATGGCTATAACCAGTTGATAGGCATACATCATTCAAGCGCAACAAACAATTATAACCTTCCTTGTGATATTATGGAGGTGTTTCGTCCAATTATTGACATTATTGTTAAATATCACGGAGATGTGTCTCTTGATACAACCTACAAATGCGAATTAGTTCGCTCAATATATAAAGATGTCAAATATAAGGGACAAACACTGTCGGTTAAATACGCAATAGAATTATTTTTTATGGATATTGTAAAATCAATGAAAGATGGTGTAAATAGGATAGGAGAGTTTAGAATAGTATCTTGAGTGAAAAAGTATTTTTTGTTTTATTTGATGCCAAAATAAAAACAAGCGCAGAAAAAAGGCAATACCGTTTGTTTGTAAAACATTTTAAACGCGAAGGATTTTCATTGATGCAAAAGTCGGTATATATCAAATATTGCGTGGATTCTTTATCTCTAAAAGTCCAGTCGGGACGGATAAAACGTTTTACTCCAAATAACATTCAAGTAATTATCTTATCTGTTTCCAAACAAGCATTTGTTAACGGCGCATATTATAACTGCCGGTGCCCTCAATTACAAGCAAATAAATCTGTTTTTTGTATTTGATTTGACAAAAGATACAAGATGTTGTATTCTGTAAGCACAATAGCCCTCTCGTAGTTGAGGGTTCTGAGACGCGGGCCTTGCGGTTCAGGAGTATCTGCGTGCACAATAGCCCTCTCGTAGTTGAGGGTTCTGAGACTCTGATTCAATATAATAATCTAATGACAGAGCACAATAGCCCTCTCGTAGTTGAGGGTTCTGAGACGTAATCCAAGTTCATGGAAAACCCATTCAAGCACAATAGCCCTCTCGTAGTTGAGGGTTCTGAGACCTCTCGGCGGGACGTGCCAACCGTTGTCTCTGCACAATAGCCCTCTCGTAGTTGAGGGTTCTGAGACTATTCTTTTGACGACTTCAGTTGCTGTGGAGCACAATAGCCCTCTCGTAGTTGAGGGTTCTGAGACCCACTACGATCTGCGTAGTCAATGACCACTGCACAATAGCCCTCTCGTAGTTGAGGGTTCTGAGACTCCAGATTTGCCGCATCGATCTTTGCGTTTGGCACAATAGCCCTCTCGTAGTTGAGGGTTCTGAGACCTCGTCTCGCGTGAGAATTTCAGCGCCATTGCACAATAGCCCTCTCGTAGTTGAGGGTTCTGAGACCGGGGTAACCCGTTGAATTCCAAATCAATAAGCACAATAGCCCTCTCGTAGTTGAGGGTTCTGAGACTGTCACGTTGATCTTAAGTTGATGTATCAGGCACAATAGCCCTCTCGTAGTTGAGGGTTCTGAGACCGGTGCGACGGGAACTTGTTTTTCTACGTTGCACAATAGCCCTCTCGTGGTTAAGAAACTATTTGACGTAAGACATAAAAGAAAAACTTAATATTTTGTATTGTCAGATTCGGTAACTTATCGTTTGAGCAGTTAAGCAATATAAACGGAGGTTATCCATATGGATACAGAAAGAATTGAAGTTATGAATGAGATCAAGACTCTTTGCAGAAAAGTCCGAATGATTCGTGCAGATATCGCCTATTCTATCGGAGTTAGCGAAAGAACACTTATCAGATGGCTTAATGGCAAAACCGTTATCGATGTTATTCATTACAAGCGGTTACTGAATCTTGCCAATAATGAAGGCCTTGCTATGCATTGTGTGTAGCAAGGTTTTTTTGTTTTCTATTCAATGACAGATCTGTCAGTGACCAAACGCAAATATGTAGAACTTTTGGTTGTTTTGTGATATGGTGTAAGCGTAGAAACTTGTTATGGTTAGGATAAAAATATGAACGATATAGTAGTAACAAATCATGCAAATAAGAGGATCAAACAAAGAGTCGGAATCAAGGGATTCGCCGCACAAGTTGCCTATGTTGAAAAGGCTTACGAACAAGGTCTTCGTAAGGAAGATTGCACCTGCGCATCCCTTCGCTTGTTGGAAGGAAGAGAAGAATTTTCAAATGATCGGGACCTTGTGTTGTTCAGAGATCAAATTTTCGTCTTTGACGGTCTTACTTTGGTGACGGTATTACCCATTGATCAGGATTATCAAAAACTTATGAACAAAGTCAGATGCAAGCGCAACAAGAGAATCGCTTAATTGGAAGAGATAAGGAGGATACGAAAATGTTGTTAAGAACAGATGTAAATAAGGTAAATGAACTTGTATATCGGGTGGCAAAAGCATACGGCGCGGAGATTGTTGACGCATACGTTTGGGGGCCATCGGAAAAATACCCGGATTCGTGTTCTATGTATTATGTCATAAAATACGGATTCGCTGTAAAAAAGATACGGATATCCGACCATAGTAAACAGCATAAAGATGCCGTAGGACAAACGAATCTAAGAAGTATAACGGTCAATGAAAAAACGACTTATAAGAATCTGGAACGATTTGTCATCAACAGTATCAACCAAGTCAAACGAGGAGCGCTCTACGCCGCTTTTGACTATATAGCCGAATGTGCATAAAAGGAGAAAAACACAAATGAGCAAATTTGATCAAATTGCAGGATATGCAGGAGAAAAGAAAGAACTTATGGATATTTGCAAACTCATCAAAAAATATGATGAGTTTTCAGGACGCGGATTCAGATTGCCGCGCGGGATTTTGCTTTGCGGGGAGCCGGGCGTCGGCAAAACCGTGCTTGCGGAGGCTCTTATCGAGGAGACCGGCATTTTCTGTCAAAAAATCGACTTTAACGCCGTTGACGACGATAATGTGAGCGAATATCTGGATGCAAAATTTAAAGAGGCAAAACAAAACGTTCCCGCGATCGTTTTTATGGATGAACTGGACAAGTTTGTCGGCAATCCGGGATTTGGCATTAGAAATACTTACGATATGGACTCCGCCCGCAAAATATTGAAAGCGATGGATGACAATGCAAGCAAAGATATTATGGTCGTTGCAACGATCAACAACGTTGATATGCTTTGTCCTGCGCTTACGCGTTCGGGAAGATTTGACAAGATCATCACCATTCCGCTCCCTGAACTTGAAGACCGCAAAAACATCATTCGGTTGTATTGCGAAGGCAAGGCAATAGACAAAAAAGTCAACGTGAACAATATCGCCAAAATCACTGCGGGTTTCTCCGGCGCGGACATTGAGTGTCTGATTAACGAAGCCGGGTTGAGTTCTGTTGTTGCCGAGAGAAATTGTATCACACAAGAAGATATCGAAGACGCAATCAACAAGATTGTGTTCAAAAGCAGCAAAAAAATTAAACCGCTCGACAAACAAGACAGGGATATTGTCGCGGTGCATGAGGCGGGGCATCTTGTTGCATGTCTTCTTCTCAACAGCGATAGCGTTGGCGGCGCGTCTATTCTTCCGCAAGGAAAGGCGGGCGGACACGTGAAAATTGCACAGTGCAATCGGGGCGTGCGAGAAAAAGGCAAGGTTCTTGACCAAGTCGTGATTGCGCTTTCGGGTAAGGCGGCGGAAAAAGTCTTCTTTGAAAAAGAAGATTATCTGGGCGCGACGAGCGATATCGAGCATGCATACGAAATGGTCAGAAGACTTGTCACCGGCGGATGCGGATATGGCTTCGAATACTATTTCAAAGCCGATGACAGCCCCTTTTCCAATGTCATCTTGTCGGAAAAGAAGTTGCAAATGATCGAGAACAAATGCGATGCCGTTTTACTTGATTGTTTGGAGAGAGCAAGTGTACTAATGAGTGACAACGTTGATCTGATCAACAAATACGTTGCGGCTTTAAAACGCAACTTCACGCTTTCTCGCGACGATATCATGCGTATCTATAAGCGAGAATGCGCCAAAAAGCAATTGAATGTCGAAATACACAATAAATAATATAATAAATCAGGAGATAAATATATGATGATACCGAATATTTTGTTTAGAAGATCACAAAAAGGTGTGTGCCTTGGATATGCACCCAACGGAAGAAAGGTGTTCGTTGACGTGTTCAACACGCCCAACGTTGGCATTATCGACGATCAGTACGATCGCCTTTGTGAAAACGTCACCAATTTTGCAAACTCGTTGTTGGCGCTTGGATGTTTTTCAGTCGTGATGGTGGAAAACGAACCGAAAGTCACTCCGTCCTCCGACTATACGCGAATTGACATCTCAAAAGCGCGTGAGTATTATCGCGAGTTGAGGGAAGAAATCGAAAGACGTATGTTCCTGTTTAAGCAGTGCAATGTGCATAATATCGATGAATACAATTGCAAGCAAGAAAACAAACTCAAAAGAATTGCGGTTTTCGTTTGCATCGAAGATAGCGAGGCAATGGGTGATCGTGCCGATTTTAGATGGATCTCGGTCATGAGCAAAGCGTTTGGGATTTTTATGTGCTACTATTCAACGCGTGATAACGTGAGACGCGCTCTGTATGCATTCGAAGAAGCAAACTACATAGAGTTTGAAAAAATCAAAAAAACATTTCTGGATGATCCGCTTTTTTATTGTGTGCTTGATTTTGCCATAGAAGAGAAAGCAATCAATGCAAAAATGCTGTGTAAACGGTTTTCGTTGGCAAAAAATCAAGCGGCATACTATATGAACGTCTTGGAAAAACTCGGTTTTATTGGTGACGAAGTCTGTTATCGCGTCCTACCGGATCAATGTTCAAAATGGATAGAAACTGTAAAACCCCTGCTTTTCTGAACTAACTTAATGTTTTGTTTAAGAGATAACATAAATAAAGATACCTTTTTTACACTATTGAGTGTAGATAAATATTTTTATATTTTAAAATCTTATAGTGGAAAGTTTGTGTGCATTGATAAAGTTCATATGGTATTTACATCTTCTTTTCGCAATATATATAGGTTGACTTACTTTTTAGAATATAGTTAAAGCCGAGAGTGATTAGCTCCCGGCATATTAAAGTATAAAAATATTTATGCAGTTTTAGTAGCTTATTCTTGTCTCAATTTCTATTGGCGTAAAGGTGACTTTTAAGTCAAGGCTTTTTTCTATTGCTTTTATAATTAAATCTGAGATTTCAAAGGGCGACATTTCGTTTAAAATCTTCTATGGTCTTGTCATATGCTACGTCAAGGAGTGAAGATTCTTCTTCATCAAACGCAACTATTTATTGAAACTTGCCGTTTTGGTCAAGATCAATACAAAATGTTATTAGATTATTTTGATATAAAGTGTTAAGTCTAAATTTCGTGCCGTTGATATTCTCGCTGACTTATGCTACAAAAGACACAACGAAAGGCTATAAAAAAGGATTAATTTTTTTGTTTTGCATACCTAAAAATTGGTATTATTTTGGTATTATTTTAGTATGAAAAATACTTTTCGAAATGAAAATTAGCTTGATTTTTGGAGAAAACAGCACAAAATGTATGCAAAATATTGCTAAAAATGCGCGATATTGGCGTTATTTATCGATTTTGAACCTATTATTGCGCATTCCCAAAACTCCTAAGCGCAAGGCCCCCGGTTCGAGCCCGGGATCCGACGCCACTTCCGTTAGGAATCGTATCAATCGGTGCGATTCCTTTTATTTATGCCCAACACAAAAAAATAGCCGAGAGCTTCGATACCCTCGGCTAATCCCATAGTAATAACTCCTTTATGTTTTTTGTTACGCAACGCGTTTAATACCGCCACCGAATGAGCGGATTAGAGTTCGTCAATATTGATAAGCCAAGCGTCGCCAAATTTAATGGACGTAATAGCACCTTGTTTTATCATATATTGAACGGTTCGCCATTTTAATGCTGTTTTGGGATCGCGTTTCTTCATTTCTGCGAGAATGTCGTTTATTCTTCTTAATCGCGGTATGTACATTTTATTCCTCACTTTCTATAAGATTGATTGCGTTTACAACCTTTTCTTGCGTGTCTGGTATGAAGTGGCTATAAACCTGTAGAGTTATGCTCGAGTCGCTATGTCCCATATACTTACTAACGGTCTGAATGGGCACGTTTTGAGAGAGCAACATACTACAATAGGTATGTCGAAGTCCGTGACAAGTTACGGCTTTGAAACCGTTTCTTTCCTCGAATTTCTTAAGCCATGAGCCTATATGATGAACGGACTCCGGTTCTCGCATAATGTTTACTGCAAGATAATAGTTGTCCAATTTGTTGTCAAACTCGTCGTCAGCCAAGCGAAACCAATCCATATATACTTTCAAATCGGCAATAAGTCCGTCTGAAAGCGGAATATCTCTCTCGGAAGTCTTTGTTTTCGGACACTTTTCGTAAGTGCCAAGCCTTTTTGAATACAGTCGGTTGCGTTTGATGTGAATCAATTTCTTTTCAAAATCAATGTCGCTCCAACGCAAACCGTGTAATTCTGCGTTTCTTAAATATGTCATTGTCAAGGCAAAACTTTCGGCAGTTTGGTCGGCGAATAATTGTGTTTGCATATGGTGCGCCTTCTGCCCGATGGGAACGATCACACAAGCAATCTACAAATTAAGGAACAGAAAAAACAATAAGTGATAACATCACAGAACTCTGATTTCAAATCGGTTAAAATAAAGACACAATAAAACAAAGGAGGACACGAAGATGTCTGTCATTAAAATTAGTAAAGAAAATTTCGCAAGCGAAGTTTTGAATTCCAATAAACCTGTTCTTCTCGATTTCTATGCCGATTGGTGCGGTCCCTGCCGTATGGTAGGTCCGATCGTATCTGAAATCGCAAATGAGCGAAACGATGTTAAAGTCGGCAAAATCAATGTTGATGAACAGCCGGAACTTGCAGCACAGTTTCAGGTAATGAGCATCCCGATGCTTGCTGTGATCAAAAACGGAAAGCTCGAGAATCGGGTTGTTGGTTACAGATCGAAAGAGCAAATTGAAGCAATGCTGTAAGGAGAAAAAAGATGGGACTGTTTAATTTCTTCCGCAACACCGCCGACATCAACACTGGTGTTGCAGAATACAAAACAAACGACGGCGCTGTATTGCTTGATGTTAGGACAGCAGAGGAATACCGTGACGGGCACATTGACGGAAGCATCAACATACCTCTTGATAAAATTTCTTCCGTTGAGAATATCGTCAAGGACAAAAGCACACCGCTTTATGTGCATTGTTTAAGCGGTGGTAGAAGCGGACAAGCTGTATCCTATTTGAAGCAAATTGGTTACACAAATGCAAAAAATATCGGTGGCATCAGCAGCTACCGTGGAAAGGTGGTGAAATAAATGAAAGTTGTAATTATAGGCGGTGTCGCAGGCGGCGCTACTGCGGCGGCGAGAATACGCAGGCTTGACGAACAAGCGGAAATCGTTGTTTTTGAGCGTTCAGGATTTATCTCATATGCTAACTGTGGTCTGCCGTACTATATCGGCGGCACCATTGAAGAAGAAAACGATCTAACCTTGCAGACGCCTGAAAGCTTTTGGAGGCGTTTTAGAGTTAAGATGAATGTGCATCATGAAGTTGCGGCAATTCATCCTGATAGCAAAACCGTTACCGTAAAAAATCTTGAAAACGGTAAAATCCTTACCGAGAGTTATGATAAGCTCGTGCTATCACCCGGTGCTAAGCCGATAAAACCGGGGTTTGACGGTATTGACAGCGATAAGATATTTACCCTGCGCACTGTTGAGGATACGCTTAGGCTCAAGAAATATACGGATGAGCATCATCCGAAATCGGCAGTTGTTGTCGGTGGAGGATTTATCGGAATAGAAGTTGCGGAAAATCTGCGTGAACTCGGAATAGATGTAACGCTCGTGGAAGCGGCGGATCAGCTTATGGCTCCGTTTGACAGGGATATGGCATCGTTTATTCATGCTGAAATCCGCAAAAACAGTGTCCATCTAATGCTTGATACTATGGTTGAAGGTTTTGCCGATACCGATTGCGGTATTGATGTGAAACTCAAAAATGCTCCGACACTTCATACCGATATGGTTGTAATGGCAATCGGCGTCGCTCCCGAAACCACACTTGCGAAAGATGCCGGCATAGAACTGGGCATTAAAGGCAGTATTGTGGTCAATGACAAAATGGAAACATCTATACCTGACATTTATGCGGTTGGAGATGCGGTTCAGATCAAAAATTTTGTAACGGATAAGGACACACTCATCTCTCTTGCCGGCCCTGCAAACAAGCAAGGAAGAGTTGCTGCCGACAACATCTGCGGCGGTGACAGCCATTATACCGGCGGACAGGGCTCATCCGTCATCAAAATATTTGACATGACTGCTGCCGCTACGGGTATTAACGAAAAAACCGCAAAGTCCCTTGGTATTGCTACAGACAAAGTCATTCTTTCGCCGATGAGTCACGCAGGATATTATCCCGGCGGTAAAATGATGACTATGAAAGTGCTGTTTGAAAAAGAAAGCTACCGCCTTTTAGGGGCTCAAATTGTAGGCTTTGACGGTGTCGATAAGAGGATAGACGTGCTTGCAACCGCTATCCGTGCCGGAATAAAAGCATATGAACTTACAGAACTTGACCTTGCCTATGCCCCGCCGTATTCCTCCGCAAAGGACCCTGTGAATATGGCAGGCTATATCATTGAAAACATGAAAAACGGCATTGTAAAGCAATGGTATTATGAGGAAGATGAAACTCTTCCCCGTAACGGCAGCATAACACTTCTTGATACACGTACACCAATGGAATACAGCATGGGGCATGCAAAGGGTTTTATCAATATTCCCGTTGATGAACTGCGTGAACGTATAGGTGAGCTGGACAGGAGCAAGCCTGTGTATGTTATCTGCCAAAGCGGATTGAGAAGCTATATCGCAAGCAGAATTTTAATGGGTAACGGTTTTGATGCCTATAACTTTGCAGGCGGTTTCCGATTCTATGAGGCAGTCCGTAATGATAAAGCGTTAAATAAAAAATCCACCCCCTGCGGAATGGATGATTAAAAGGACAGAAAAGAAAAGCGTTGAGAATTCCTTTTTTGAGAAACTCAACGCTTTGTTTTATCAAACTATAATCTTTTCAAGTCCGTCTTTGTCTGTAATCTCAATCGTTCCGCGGGAGAGTGATATAAACCCTTCGTTCACAAAATACTTTAGCATTCGTGTTACCACTTCACGGGGATTACCTAAGTGATTGCCGATTGTTTCGTGGGTGATTTTAAGAATGTTAGTGCCTTCGATGCTTGCCTCATTCAAAAGAAAATCTGCAAGCCTTTTATCAAAGCTTTTCCACATCACCTGGTCTATCAGCCACATTACATCTGAAAATCGACTTGCCATAACTTCATTTGTGTAATTGGCAAGCGGTGCGGAAACATCCATAACGCTTTTGTAAACTTCTGATGGGATGACTAAAACCTCTGTTTCCTTTTCAGCAGTAACGGTAATAGCAAACTGAATACTGTTCATAATACAGGACGCAGAGAAAAGGCAAATATCTCGCTCAAAAAGGCGGTACATCGTAATCTCTCTGCCATCATCAGATATAGTAAAAGCACGAATTTGACCTGAGAGCACAAGGAGCAGTCCCGTACAATTCTGCGAACCATTATGCAAGAGTTCACCCTTGCCGAATTTACGAACAAAAGATGAGCTTGTAAGCGTGTCTTGCTGTGATTTCGTCAGTTTATCAAATACAGGTAAATACGTTAAGTAATTCATAAGCCGTGTCTCCTTTTCAGTATTTTTAGTATAGCGTAATTTCGGGCATATGTCAATAATGCTGTTGACATATGCCTGAAACGGCACTATAATATATGGTGAGGTGATAAAATGCCAAGACCGACGAAGTGTCGCCGAGTGTGTTATTTCCCTGAAGTTCTTGAATTTTCTCCAACGGGAGCAGTGAGCGGGGAACCAATTGTATTGACAATTGATGAACTTGAAACCATACGGCTGATTGACAAAGAAAACTTAAGCCAAGAAGAATGCGGGGCACAACTCGGCGTAGGCAGAACAACCGCACAGAAAATCTATGAAACCGCAAGGAAAAAGATAGCAGACGCACTTGTGCTTGGCTTCGCACTGAAAATTGAGGGCGGCGAGTTTCAGCTTTGTAGCGGCAGTACAGACTTTTGCTATAAAAAAGACTGCATCAAACGGCAAATTCAAAAAGAATTCAAAACGGAAAAAGGAACAAATATTATGAGAATCGCAGTAACTTACAAAAACGGAAACATCTTTCAGCATTTCGGTCACACCGAGCAATTCAAATTGTACGATATTGAAGACGGCAAGGTTATTAAAACAGAGCTTATAGATACCAACGGCTCTGGTCACGGTGCATTGGCCGGCGTACTCTCCGCTGTAAAAGCAGATGTACTTATTTGCGGCGGTATTGGCGGCGGTGCACAAATGGCGCTGGCAGAAAACGGAATAAAGCTCTACGGCGGTGTCAGCGGTAATGCCGATGAAGCGGTAAATGCTTTTGTTGCCGGCAATCTTGCTTTCAATCCCGATGTGCATTGTGAACACCACGATCATGAACACGGCGGGGAAACCAATATCTGCGGCGACCACGGTTGCGGTCACGGACATTGCGGGAATCATTGAAAAATGTGATAACATCACAGAATTGTAATCTGAAATATGCTATTATTCAATTAAAGGAGGCGGAAATATGAAGAAATATATTTGTACAGTCTGCGGATATATCCATGAAACCGAAGGCGAATTGCCTGATGATTTCAAGTGTCCGCTTTGCGGTGCAGGAAAGGATGCTTTTGTGCAGAAAGAGGAAACTGCTAAAGCAGAAGAAATCCTTGAAAAGCCGCATACAGAAAAAGAATTATCCCCAATGGAGATGAGCATCATTTGCTCCAATCTTGCAAGAGGGTGCGAAAAGCAGTATATGCCCGAAGAATCCGAGAGCTTTAGAAAACTCGCAGAATTCTTCCATCAAAAAGCAGAGCCTGTCAGCAATGCCGGCACAGAGACACTGCTTGAATTGATTAATCATGATATTTCGGTAGGATTTCCTTACGGCAAATCAGCTGCGGAAGAGCAGCCCGACCGTGGCGCACTTCGCTGTCAGGTGTGGGCAGAAAAGGTAACGAGAATGTTGCAGTCACTTCTCACCCGATATGAGGTGGAGGGTGACAAGATGCTTGAAAACACAGGTGTGTATGTCTGCACAGTCTGCGGATTTGTATTCGTTGGCGATGCACCGCCTGCGCTTTGTCCGGTATGCAAAGTCCCTGCGTGGAAGTTTGAAAAAATAGAAGGAGGTGCAAGATAATGGCAGATAAATATGCAGTAAGAAATCTTCGCTTATGTACCAAGGATTGCCTTTGCCTTTATGTTTGTCCTACCGGCGCTACGGATACAGAAAACAGCATCATTGATCCTGAAAAGTGTATCGGCTGCGGCGTATGTGCCGGGGCATGTCCTTCAGGTGCTATTTCAATGATGCCGAAGGAATTGCCCCCGCAACAGTCTAAAACGGATAAAGTAGTCGAGGCGCTGCGTGCTCTCGTTCAAAGTAAAGCGCAGGCTGAAAACATAGCTTCCCAGCTGCCCGATACACTTTCGAAGGCGGTAGCAAAATCGTCTCGACTTATGGCAGAAGACCTTTGCCGGGAAGCGGGCTTTATGCTTCCGCAAAGCGCCAACACAAAAGAATTTTTAGAGCAGATAAAATCCTATCCCGATATTCCGGTGGATGTGGTGGAAGCATTGCTTCATAACATAAATTTCAATGAAAATATAGAAAAGAAAGAGGTAACGAAAATGGCAAAATGGAAATGCACTGTATGCGGTTATATTCACGAGGGAGATACTCCTCCCGAAACCTGTCCTGTCTGCAAACAGCCGAAAGAAAAATTCGTAAAGCTTGAGGAAGAATCCAAGAATCCCTATGCCGGTACAAAGACCGAAAAGAACCTTTGGGAAGCATTTGCAGGCGAATCTCAGGCAAGAAACAAGTATACATACTTTGCTTCTGTTGCAAAGAAGGCAGGCTTCGAGCAAATTGCAGCACTTTTCTTGCAGACTGCCGAAAATGAAAAGGAACATGCGAAACTGTGGTTTAAGGCTCTCGGCGAGCTTGGTGACACTGCCGAAAACCTGCTCCATGCAGCGGAAGGCGAAAATGCTGAGTGGACTGATATGTATGATCGTATGGCAAGAGAAGCTGATGAAGAAGGCTTTCACGATTTGGCTAATCAATTCCGTGGTGTTGCCGCTATTGAGAAAGCACATGAGGAAAGATACCGTGCTCTTCTTAAAAATGTTGAAACCAAATCAGTATTTGAAAAGTCCGGCGTAACGGTTTGGGAATGCCGCAATTGCGGACATATCGTTGTTGGTACTAAGGCTCCCGAAACATGTCCTGTATGTAAGCATCCGCAAGCTTATTTTGAAGTTCGTAAAGAAAATTATTAAAGGGAGAAAGAAAAATGAAAGAAAAGTTTTATATTTGCCGCCATTGCGGTAACTTAATTGGTCTTATTCACGATGCGGGCGTCCCTATGATGTGCTGCGGACAGAAGATGGAGGCGCTGGTTCCTAACACCACTGAAGCCACTGTCGAAAAACACTTGCCTTATGTTCATAAAGAAGACGGTTCCGTTTATGTAAGAGTCGGCGAAACAACCCATCCCATGACCGAGGAGCACTACATTCAATGGGTTTATGTTGAAACGGAGAACGGAGGTCAGCGCAGAGCCTTTAAACCTGGCGATACACCGGAAGCTACCTTTTGCACCGGCGAAGATAAACCCGTTGCAGTTTATGCTTACTGCAACCTCCACGGACTTTGGAAAACTGAAATCAAGTAAAAGTAAAATCGCCTGCCAAAACATTTTGGCAGGCGATTTGTCATATCTTTTCAATTATAAATAAGTTCAGCGTTTACAAGTTCAGTTGCTCGATTATGGATATTAGCAACGTTCCTTCTTCGTTACTAGATCGGAAATCTTGTCGTCAGAGTTGCCTCTGACTTTCTTGATTAAGTAAACAACTTTTTTCATTTTTTGGAACACCTCCACATTTTATTTTGCCTTTCGGCAGGGGCAAAGTAGCACAGGTCGAAACTTATTTGACTTGTAAATAATGTTGCAATGGGCAATAGCAACTACAAACTCGTTTTGAGAGAAAA
>ENA-ORPH01000458-ORPH01000458.1-human-gut-metagenome-genome-assembly--contig:-NODE-458-length-45991-cov-11.693661_pt1 | contig 45991 bp, 57 predicted proteins | sample MGYA00242142_ERZ509074 | MGnify/ENA primary metagenome ERZ509074 (study PRJEB26280, sample SAMEA2338724) | human gut metagenome | biome: human gut; feature: human-associated habitat; material: faeces...
ATAAAAATAATTGGCTTGTACAGGATGTGAAATGGGGTGATCATTTGGGAAGATTTTAATTCTATCATTTGAGGATGGAGAAGAGCATATTTTCAATCGTCTTTTGTCATATGCTAATGAAGAAATAGAAGTTCTGAAACATGATGACTTCTGTAAAGAAAAACTTCATTTTGAAAGACTTTGTATTGACAAGTATAAGCGGATTGTGGTTCGTGACGAAAATGAGATTGAACTTACATATACAGAATTTGAAATATTATTGTTGTTGGCTCAAAATGCCGGAATAGTATTCAGCAAAGAGCAGATATATGATAGTGTTTGGGAAGAACCATATTTCGGGGATTACAACATTGTTATGAGCCATATTCGTAACATACGGGAAAAGATAGAAGATAACCCAAGCAAGCCAGTTTACATTCAAACGGTCTGGGGAGTTGGTTATCGATTTAATCAGACACTGCAAATAATGGAAATGCTGTAAAAACCTTCGTTGATTTTTACAGCGTTTTTGGCTATAATAAAAGATAGAATATAGTATTGATTTTGAAAGGATGGTAACTATGCCAAATATATTACCGGTATCTGATTTGAGAAATTACAATGAAGTGTTAAAGAACTGTCAGGTGGGAGAGCCTGTTTTCCTTACGAAAAACGGAAGGGGAAGATTTGTGGTAATGGATATAGAAGATTATGAGCGTGATAAAGCAGAAAAGAAGCTTTTAGAAAAACTACAAGAGGCTGAGGCGGCTGTCAAGGATGGAGATGGCTGGTTGTCATTGGATGAACTGAAGACAATGGTGGGAGAATAGAACATGATGAAGTTACGGATCAATCCGTTAGTGGCACAGGACTTGAAATCTATTAAGGATTATATTGCTGAGGATAATGCAGATAAAGCATTGGAAACAATACAGGAGATTTACCGCCAGTTTGAAAATATACAGCAGTTTCCTTACATTGGTGCAGACTTGTCTAAGCGTGTGAGTTTTAAGACGGATTATAAGTATGTGGTGTGGCAAGATTATGTCGTGCTGTATAAGGTTGGTAAAGAGGTAGTAGAGATTTATCGGGTGGTAAATCGTTATCGGGATATTACGAAGGTGTTTGGATAAAGTGGAGGGTAAAAATATGATAGATTTTACACAGTTGGGATTAAATACATTTCAAAAACAGATTAATCCAAGAGATATCTTCATGGGATTAACAAATAAAACGGAAAAATATCAGTATCCAAGAGATGTGCAAGGCGAAGTTTGGAAGCAATGGTTTGAGCAGAGAAATAATAGAGATACAATTATAAAAATGAATACGGGAAGTGGAAAGACCGTTGTGGCTTTAATGATTTTACAAAGTTGTTTGAATGAAGGTATAGGCCCGGCTATGTATGTTGTTCCTGATAAGTATTTGGTTGAACAGGTAATTAGTCAAGCAAAAGAATTAGGGATTAAGGTTATTGATTCAGAAACGGATTTGGATTATTCGCGTAAAAGAGCGATTTTAGTGACAACTATTCAAAAATTGGTTAATGGAAAGAGTGTGTTTGGACTTAGAGAAGAAAATAATTACAACATTGGAAGTGTCATTATTGATGATATGCATGCATGTATTGGAAATATTCAAGAACAATTTTCTATAATAGTTCCTAGGACAGATTCATTATATGAGCAAATTATTGCATTATTTTATGATGTGATGAATGTACAAGCCGAGGGGCGCTTTGCTGAAATTGTAGAAGATAGAAACATTTATGATAATATGTTAGTACCATTTTGGAGTTGGCAAGAGAAGAGTCATGAAATGTATCAATTGTTATGTGAAAATAGAGAAAAGGATTTTATCAAATTTAAGTTGGATCTTGTGAAAGATTCAATAAAATTATCTCATTGTTATATTTCTGCTAAAGGTATTAGTATTGTACCTAATTGTACACCTATACACAAAATTAAAAGTTTTGACGATGCAAAGCGAAGAATTTATATGAGTGCTACATTGCCAGATGATAGCCCATTTGCAACAGTAATGGGAGTAGATTTTAAGGAAGATATGAGAGTTATTACCCCTGAAAAAGCGAATGACATTGGAGAGCGATTAATAGTTGTACCTAAGTTAATTAATAAAGAGTTAACTGAAATGGAAATGAGAAATGCACTTATTGAAAAAGCTAAGGAATATAATGTTGTTGTACTTGTTCCTTCGTTTGCAATGTCAAAATATTGGGAGAGTAATGGGGGTGTAGTTTTATCGTCTGGAAATATTTCTGAAGGTGTTAGCCATATTAAAGAAAATAGTCATGGTTTATATGTAATTGTGAATAGATATGATGGGATTGATCTTCCTGATAATTCTTGTAGAATTTTAGTTATAGATGGACTCCCGAATATAAGCAATATGAATGATAAGTATGAACATGAAGTTGTTAGAAAAAGTGAAAGAATTCAACGTGAGCAAATACAAAGAATTGAACAGGGAATGGGAAGAGGAGTACGGTCGAGTAATGATTATTGCTTAATCTATTTATTAGGGAATCAGCTGACGAATGTTTTGTATGCTGATGATGGATATAATTATTTTAGCAGTGCGACGAGCGCACAATTTAAATTATCTGAGAAAATGTGTGAGCAAATTGAAGGACAATCAATAGATGAGATTATGGGTATAGGAGATTATATTCTTCATAGAGATCCTAGTTGGATTGAGATATGTAAGAATGCTACAGCTAGTGTAGAGTATGTTTATTCAGTTAATATTAGTAACATGGCAAAAATGACAAGGAAAGCATTTGACTATGGAATGTATGGTGATTATGTAAAAGCGGCAGAAAGTATTAATTGCTTAGTCAACGAAGAAAAAAATGCTAGAGTAAAAGGATACTATAAACAAATTTTAGCAGAATATACAAATTTTATAGATCAAAGTGAAGCACAACAAATACTGAAATCTGCTAAAAAAGATAATATGGATGTTTTGAATCCTATTGAGGGAATTCAGTTTTTGAAAGTATCGGGAAATTTACCAGAACAGTCAAGGAATATTATTGATAGAATTAATGCGTTAAATTTTGATGAAAATAAATTTATATTATATATGGATGCTATTATGGATGACCTAAAGTTCTTAGAAGGGACGTCAAAGAAATTTGAAAATGCAATAAAAGATGTATTTTCGATAATTGGATATGGAGCAAGACAACCAGAAAGAGAAGTGGGAAAAGGACCAGATGATTTTATTATTTTAGGTTCTGGCAATTATTTGGTTATAGAGTGTAAAAACGAAACGACAACGGATACAATTAGTAAACATGATTGTAATCAGTTGAATGGATCCTATGCGTGGTTTCAGAATTTGTATCAAGATGAACAAGTAAAATGTATTCCTGTGATGATTCATAATAGTAGGGTATTTGGTTTTGAATGTTCTCCAACTTCAGAAATTAGGATTATGACTCCTGAATTATTAGAAAAATTTAAAAAAAATGTAAGAGGTTTTGCTGTGGCAATGTGTCAGAAAAATAATTTTAAAAACGTGGAAAAAATCAATAATTTGATACGCACCTATAAACTAAACAGAGAAGTTATAATTGAAGAATATACAACAATTTTTTCTGTAAAAAGTAGGTAATAAACGTATATTAATTAATGAAGATAGGATAAGGGCTTTAAAGGTGAAAGTTGTTAAGATATAATAAAATGCTTTTTAGATAAGGTTTTATGCCCTGAACAAAAGAGATTAATTATTACTTGCGATGTATTGATGATATGTTAAGTTCTGAAGACTTTATCAAAGGTTGGGAGATATTTAATGTCGAAGGATAATAGAGATTTTTTTAAAGAGAAAAAAGATTGGTCGGAGATTAAAGATACATTATTGGGAGCATATTTAAAACCATATTTTCAAAAAGTTTTGATGACAAAACGTCCAATTTTTTATGTGGATTGCTTTTCTGGAAAAGGTAGATTTGATGATGGAAAACCAGGTTCTCCGATTATTGCACTTGATATACGCAAGGATTGTATTGCGCAGACAAGATCAGAAAATGCTCAGATTGATATGTGTTTTATTGATTTAAATTACGCATCAGATCTTGAATTAAATTTGTCTAGTTATTCTAGTTGCTATTGGAAGCCTGCTATTTTTTCGGGTAAATATGAGGAAAAAATTATTGAAATTCTTAAAACCAAGAAAAATGTTAATGTATTTTTGTACATTGATCCATATGGTATTCAGGCATTAGACTCTGAATTGTTTGATATATTTTCAACTTTTGAATTTGCATCATTTGAAATGCTAATAAATTTTAATTCCTTTGGCTTTTTTAGAGAGGCCTGCCGTGCATTAAAAGTTGATTATACAAAAGATCGTGCATTAACAGATCTTGAGGATTTGGTTGAGTACTCACCTATACAAGTGGAAGCAGATCAAAAATCTATCAATTTACTTAATAAGATTGCGGATGGAACTTATTGGCAGGAGATAGTTAGGGATTTTAATATGGGGAAATTTGATGGATATCAGGCAGAAGAATTACTATCCGCAGGTTATAAAAAACAATTACGAAAGAGATATTCATATGTTCTAGATATGCCAATACAGATTAAGAAAACAAATCATCCTAAATATCGAATGATACATGTATGTAACCATGAAGAAGGTTGCTTATTGATGGCACAGAATATGTTAAATCGTACAGATGAGTTAGTTTTAAATATACAAGGCGAAGGTCAGATGTCAATTTTTGATCTGATGTCAGATGTAAGCACTGATAGCTCAGGAAAACAAATCACTATTCAGGATGTTAAAGACAAAATGAAAGAGCATTTATTAAATTATAACACGGGAGTGCATTTGAGTAGGCTAACTGCAGAATTTTATGTAAAATATGGATTGATAGGTTACATTAGCATGGTTAATGATGCTCTTAAAGAATTAGAAAAAGATGGATATATACAGATTGTGAGACAACCTCAATTTTCGGAGAAGACAAACAAGCCATTAAAATTTATGGACGAAAAGGGGAATCACAATGTAATAATTAGGAGGTTGCAACCATGAAGCGAGTGGCTGGTTATATTCAGCGAAAGTCAATGCTCTATGAAACAGGTGTTGAATACGGCGATTATACAATGAATCATGTTTTGGGATGTGCTCACGGATGTAAATTTCCATGTTATGCTTTCTTGCAAAAAAAAAGATTTGGACAAATACATACTTATGAACAATGGCTGCAACCATATTTGGTATCTAATACATTACAACTTCTTCAAAGTGAAATACCAAAGCTTCGAAATAGAATAGAATCAGTTCAACTGTGTTTTACCACAGATCCTTTTATGTATGAGTTTGATGAAATTGCTAAAATGAGTAAAGATGCGATTCGACTTCTAAATTTAAATGGGATAAAATGCACAGTTTTGACGAAGGGAATACTTCCGCTTGAATTGGGAGACAAAAAGAATTATTCAATGGATAATGAGTATGGCATTACATTAATTTCTTTAGATGAAAAATATCGGGAAAAAATGGAGCCGTATGCAGCACCTTATCAGCAAAGAATAGACGCTTTAAAAGCGTTGCATGATTCTGGGTGTAAGACATGGATAAGTATGGAGCCATATCCTACACCTAATTTGATTGATCAGGATATAAATGAACTTTTAGAAGCTGTGTCATTTACTGATAAAATTATTTTTGGTAGAACGAATTATTGTAAAGAGGTTTCACTAGGATATCCGCAGCATAAACACTTTTATAATGAAAAGGCAAAGCAAGTGATTGATTTTTGTGAAAAAAATAAAATAGATTCTTATATTAAAGAAAAAACAATTACACCAGATATATAAATTTTTTGCTATAGATAAATGCATAAATTGAAAGCGAGATGTTTTGATTTATTGAAATAGGAGATAAAATCTGTATAAGTTGGCATTATGTACCAAGGAGCAGATATATTGTGATTGTTTGGTAAATAAAGATAATGAAAGATTATTTACGTCGATAATACGCATGGAAATAATAAAATTTATGAAGTGGAGAAAAGCATACAGCTGAGAAATTTACATAGAGATGGATGATATTAAGTATATAATAAGTTACATTGTTGAAAAATGTTTGCAATGGCTATATGCAACAAGAAAAAAGCGATTTGGACATAGAATTATTGTTGGGATAATCTTGCTTGTTTTGCTTGTTCTTGGTCTAGCATTGATATTGTATATATTAGAGGCATTTTTGCTATATAATTGCATAGGGAATAATGGCGCAGATTTTGCTAGAATTTTAAGTGTAGTGGTAAGTACGGTAATTTTGATTATATTGTTAAACTGGGGAACTGGACAAGATAATTATAGCGAAGTATTATTGAGTTATTATTATTTAATAAGCAAGAGAAAGAGGTACCAATATAATTGGATAAAAATTATAGTAATTTTATTTGTAATAGTATTTTTGATTTCAACATTGTGTCAAGAAATAGATATTATTGCACAGGCGTTAAAGTTTAATCTGCCAGAGACCCTAATCATAGGGTTTGTAATTATATCTTTGTTTATATACATTCCATTAACAGAATGTGTTATTGATGAAGTGAAATTTTATAGGGTGAAATCAATTGCATCAATAGTGCAATTTTTGATTTTATTAGTTATATATATTACTTCCATGATGGATATGTCGTCTGATGACGTAGGAAACATATATGATATAATAATTTTTACAAAGCGGTCAGTGCCTTATTTTCAGGCATTGACCGCTTTTCTTGTTTCTAATTTGTTACTGGTTCAGTGTAAAAATCATTATTTTAATAGGGCTACAGTGGCACGTAACTGTTCAACAGTCTTGTGATTGTATACCTTGTTTCCTACATCTTTTGATTTGTGTCCCATCAGCATATCAATACATTTTCTATTACCACCTGCATTATCAAGCCTTGTCTCAAAAGTATGCCTTGCTTCATGTGGGGTTCGGTCTGCACCTATTTTTTGCATTACTTCATCCCAACACTTATAATAATTTGCTTGACTGAACTTTTTACCCTGATAAGTGAACAGGTATTTGTTTCCTTCATCAACCAAGGATTTTACTAATGGTTTGATGCGGTCATGTATTGGAACAATGCGCCCCTTTCCGGCAGTGGTTTTGATGCCACCTTCAAAATACCATTCCTTGATATTCACCTGTTCGGTTTTCATACCAAGCAATTCTTGAAGTCTGAACCCTGTATAAATGTAGATCAGCACGGTGTTAACCCAAGGTTCATCTTTTATCTTCCAAAGTGTATCAATTTCTTCTTGGGTAAATGGTTCACGTGTAGTTTCCGGGATTGGTGGGGCTGTTGTGATTTGCGAATACATCTTATCTATCAGATCAATTTCAAAGGCAAAGCGGTCAAGGTGTCCAAACAGATTCTTGATAGCCCATTGTGTTGAATAGCCACACCCACAGTTATCAATGCAATCCTGCATCTGATAAGATTTTAATGATCTGTATTTTACCCCATAATATTTTGAACAATGCTTATAAGCTGCTTTTAATGACTGTGCGTTTGATTTTCCCAACTTTGGGAGTTTTATTTGTGACCATCTTTGGAATAGGACAGCAAGTGTAACCTTTTCCCGGTTGATATCCCAAGGATTGTTGTTGTATTCTGCTAATAGGATATTCCCCTGTTCTTCTGTTTCCGCATATCCTATGGGGGTCTGTTTGGCGTGCCCCTGTTCGTCATAAATGGTAACTTTAACACACCAAGGTCTTGTTCTATGCCCTGATAGTTTGGTCACGCAACCGTAACCGTTGGGATTTCTTTTCCCCATATTATTCATCCTTTCGTTGAAAAATAAAGGATGAAATGCTATAATTGAAAGTGCGTTTTCCAAGTCATTTCATCCTTGATTTGGTTAGCAGAACACCTGACTGTTGCAGCAGTTGGGTGTTCTTTTTTTGCGGTTACACTTGGTTACGGTTACACTTAAACCTATTACTTATATATTTTCTATTTCATCACTATATTGATGATAAAATTTTATAAAATTAAAAGACTTTGCATTTAAGTGTAACCATGTGTAACCGCACTGATTTTGGCTGATTTCAACCGTAACTTCTAACCGTAACTTATGTGTAACTATACCGTAACTTCATCATGTAGGTGTGTGATCTGATGAACTATGTCATATATCCATCCAATCGTAAACAATCCAAACGTACAGAAATAAAGAATTCCCATGCCAATCTGACCGGACATGAAGCGGTGAACCCCAAGCCAACCGAACAAAATAGTAATGATTAGCATATTTTTACCTGTTTTGACCTTTTTCCTTGGTTCAGTCAAAGTTGAATTTTTAACTGAACTATTTGGATTAGAAGAATGACTTGAAACATAACTTACACCTTTGATTGGAGTGTGAATTGTGGTGGTTGTCCTTCCTTTTGAGTTAACTGAAACCCTGCCAAGTTTTCCACCAACAGATAAGCCAACACTATTTTTGTTCAGGTTCAATCTGACCCCTTTTCCAAGTTTGATACTTTTACGAATTCTCAAACCCATAAAAATCACCTTCCTTTTTTGAAATTAACTGTTATAATATTCCCATTTTGGGAAATTATGCCATTTTTTGATTGTCCCCCTTTACTGTGAACTTAGGTAGTTGGGTCAGTTCTTGAATTCTTTCAAATGCTGCATCCCTTCCATCTTCATTCAACATAAGGTACATCTGTACAATTTTATAAGCTTCTTTTCCATAACACTTCTGCATCAGGTCACAAAGTTCAGCTTCCTTTTCCAGTTTATCCCGGTCATATTTAGCTTCATCTGTATTACCCATCAAATAGTTTGGATTCACATTAAACAGTGTAGATAATATTGCAATTTTCTTTGTGCTTGGTGTGTATGTACCGGAAAGCCATTGTGACATATTTACTTTAGATATGCCTTTTCCATCTTCATCATATTGCTTGGAACGTTGGACTACATCAGCCGGAGTCATATTATATTCATCCATCAATTTCTGTAGTCTTTTTGAAAATTCTGTCATGGGATCATTTCCTTCCTTTATCTGTTGTTACTAATTATAAAGCAAACTGAACCTATATTCAATTATTTTTCAAAAAAAGTTAAGAAAACTTAAAAAAAGTTGTTGACAGCATGAGTTAAGTTTGCTATACTCAAGACAGTTAAGGAAACTTAACACAGAACAAAGCAAGCAGGAACGTTCAGGTGCAGTGATAGGGCGGTTCACAAGTGACATGGTGGTCAAGCTACAAAAACGAATGGTAGACAGAGTGAATGCAGAATAAACATGACCTGACAAAACAGTTGAAGAAAACAGGAACGGTAGGGCAAGAAAGCACAGTGTTCAGAACTAATTGGAAGAAAACTGAACAGGTTGAACCAATCAGCACTTTACCCCTAAACCAAGAAACCGTTAAGTGGAAGAATCAACAAGCGAGAGGACACAGTACTTTGTTCTGAATGGTCAGGCAGTCCCATCCACTGCCTGACCTTCACAAAAAAACAGTTTCTTCAAAAAATTGTCTATTGTGTGTAGTCCAACAGGTTTCGGTGGTTTTAAGGTGAAATCATCAACGGTTTGAACAGTACCGTTCAAAAAGTTCAATATTGGCTGACAGGTTTGCAGATTTTAATGTGAAATCTGATAAAGGCAAGACACCCCTGATGCAATAAGGTGTGCTGACAATAGACAACTTTTTGAAGAAACTGATAGAAAGGACAAGCAATATGGAATCATTAAAACCTGTGATTGATAAACTTGAAAATTTATTTTCAAAGTTCAATGAACATTTCTATGGTGGTGAACTTCAAACACCAATCATCACAGTAAGCCCGGATACAACCAAAGGTGCTTATGGTTGGTGTACATCATGGAAAGCATGGAAGCAAGCCGGAAGTGAAGATAAGGATGCCGGATATTATGAAATTAACATCTGTGCTGAACATCTTACAAGGAAGTTTGAAGAACTTTGTGGAACACTGCTTCATGAAATGGTTCACCTTTGGAATTTGCAGAACGGAGTGCAGGACACAAGCCGGGGTGGTACATACCACAATAAGAAGTTCAAAGAGGTAGCTGAACAACACGGTCTTATCATTGAACAGCATCCTAAATACGGATGGACATTGACAAAGTTGAATGAAGAAACCAAACAGTTCATCAATAGTCTTGGTGATACAGGTTTTGGAATATACCGGGATTCAGCTGCAAAGATAAAGACAAAAAAACATCTTCACAGAGTTCACGCAAATATGTTTGTCCTTGTTGTGGTCTTATCATCCGGGCAACCAAAGAAGTACGTGTTCAGTGTATGGATTGTGAAACACAGATGGAAGAAGGGGAATAAATCCCCAACCTTCCATCAGAAAGGATATGGTAAGGTTATGAAATATGCAATTTTTGAAGGCAATATTGACAGACTTGAAAAGAAGCTGAAACGTATTTCTAATAAGTGTAAGGTGTATGGTTGTGATTTCCACTATGAACAGACTGGTGAAGAGTTCAGAGAGTTGAAGGACGAAAAAGGAAACAAATACACCGCCCGTTTTGTACTGGTGGAAGCGGAAGGAACAGCAGTTATAAATGACTGGGAATTTGTTGCTGAACTGGAACACACTGAAAAGGGCAATATTATAACAGGTGTTGCCGGGATTGAAGTACCTGAAAGATACTATACAACCACACCTGTATGTGAACACTGCAACAGTAAGAGATATCGCAAAAACACATACATTGTCAGGAATAAGACAACGGGTGAGTTCAAACAGGTTGGAAAATCTTGCCTGAAAGATTTCACACATGGTATGAGTGCAGAAGCAGTTACGCAGTATATGAGCCTGTTTGATACTTTGATTGAAGGTGAAACACCTGAACCCGGATGCAGTTATCAGCGGTATGTTAATACAAAAGAATATCTTTCTTATGTGGCTGAAACAATCCGTCATTTTGGGTATACAAGATCATCTGATGAAGGCATCAGCACGGCAATAAGGGCATTAGATTTTTATGATGCAGCACACGGACGGGCAGTTACAAAAGAATACTTACAGGATTTACTTGATAAGATGCGGTCAGTGAACTTTGACATTGATAGTGATTTGACAGTAAAACTTGTGTCAGATGCCCTTGCTTGGGTGTCTGAACAGGAAGAAAACAGCAATTACATTCATAACTTAAAAACGGCTTGCAGTCTTGAATATGTCAAAGGGAATTTTGGATTGTATGCTTCATTATTTCCGGCATATGACAGGGACTTAGAACGAACTGCAAAGAGAAAAGCAGTTCTTGACATAGAACAGTCATCAGAATATGTCGGTGAAATTTCTGACAGAATCACAGTAAAAGTTCAGTCTGTAAAGTGTGTAACAAGTTGGGAAACTGATTTTGGTGTCACCCACATATACAAAATCATAGGTGCAGATGGAAATGTTTATACATGGAAAACTGGAAAGTTTATTGATGATACTGTTGATGAAATGTCAATCACTGGTACGGTGAAAGCGCATACAGAGTTTAGAGGTGTCAAACAGACTGAACTGACAAGATGCCGGGTTGCTGCATAAGCACCCGGTAAAGAAAGAAGGTGGACTTTGAATGAAGCGTATTGAAGCAGCTTGGATTGAACAGATTTTGATATTTGATTCTGTTTCTGAAACTGATGAATATATTGCAAAGCTGACGGCATCCAAACAACGGTTTTCAATTATCAGCCGGGATGGTGTCAGAATAAGAATCAGAAAACAGTACAATAAAAATTGGTTTCCATTGAAAGAAGGTGAATGAGAATGGCAATGAATTATGACAAATTAAGGGGCAAGATCAGGGAAGTGTTTCATACACAGGAAGCCTTTGCAGAAGCACTTGGTATTTCCAAAACATCCCTGTCAAAGAAACTGAACGGTTCAGTTTACTTTACACAGGATGAAATGAACAGAAGTTGTGAACTTCTGAATATCCCCAAGGAATTTATCCCAGTTTATTTTTTTACACCAAAGGTTAAGCAAACTGAACCTAAAGCAGTAATGCGTTAAGCAAACTATATAAAGGAGTGAAAAAAGTATGTTTAGTGAAAAATTGAGAAAAGCCATGTCAGACCTTGGAATCAATCAGGTGCAATTGGTTGGTCTGACTGGAAAAAGCAAAGGAAGCATCAGTCAGTATCTTTCAGGTAAGCAAGTACCGTCTGCAAAAGGACAAGCGGACATAGCAACCGCACTTGGACTTGCACCGGATTATTTTGAACAGGAAGATAAAGTCACGGCAATTCTGAAAAAGTCTGATACTATCAGCCGGATCAAGACAGCAGATGCAGCTAAGTTGTTGGGGATTGATAAGAAAACATTAAGGCTTGGCTTGCAGCAGGGGGTGTTCCCTTGGGGCTATGGGATTCATACAAGTGAAAATCAATGGACTTATTTCATCAATGCAAACAGATTTGCAGAAATTGAAGGGGTTTCAATTCCCTTGGAAATGGTGGTGTAAACATGAGCGTAAAAGGATATAAAGTTTTCAGACCTGATTGGTCTTGTTCACCGAATGGTAACACAAAACAGTACACTTGTCCCGGAAAATTTGAGGAAGAAGGGGAACTTGATGTTTGTGGTCATGGGATGCACTTTTGTCAGACCGCTGCTGACTGCTTCAATTATTATGATTTTGACAGCAATAACAAGGTTGCAAAAGTTATTGCTTATGGTGAAGTGCAGACAGAAGGTGACAAGTCATGCACTGACAAACTGGAAATAGTGCGTGAAATCCCGTGGGATGAAGTGTTGCGAATCGTCAATATCGGAAAGAATTGCACGGGTCGCTGCAACACCGGGGACTGCAACACCGGGAACAGGAACACCGGGGACAGGAACACCGGGGACTGGAACACCGGGAACAGGAACACCGGGGACTGCAACACCGGGGACAGGAACACCGGGGACTGGAACAGTTGCAACCAATCTACAGGATGTTTCTGCACAGAACAGCAGCCGATTATGTTTTTCAATAAACCTTCCACTTGGTCACTTGAAGATTGGTATAGATCAGAAGCAAGAAGTCTGATGAATCAGATACCCAAGGATGTTGTTGAATGGATATATAAAGAAGATATGACTGATGAAGAAAAGGCAGAGCATCCAACTTATAAGACAACAGGCGGTTATCTCAAAGTGCTTGATGAATCTGAATGTGGTCAGATTTGGTGGGATGGTTTATCAGAACATGAAAAGATGGTCATTGAGAATCTTCCGAACTTTGACCCCAAGCTGTTCAGACAGTGTACAGGGATAGATGTAGGTGAAACAACCGTATTGCAGAATATTAAAGCAAGGGGTTGATAAGATGCAGCTATATGAACATCAGAAGCAGGCATTAAGCATGACCAAGACCCATAACAGGGTTGGATACTTTCTTGATATGGGTCTTGGGAAAACCTTTGTTGGTTCTGAAAAAATGTATGAACTTGATGCACTGTATAACCTTGTAGTGTGTCAGAAGTCAAAGGTTCAGGATTGGGTTGATCATTTTAATGAGAACTATGACGGTGATTACTTGGTTTTGAATTTGACAGAGAAAAAAGACAGTGCAGTTTTTCAAAGCATCATGGAAGGTAATGCAGGTGTTCTTTCAGAAACATATGTTGTTGGTGTTATCAATTATGATTTGCTGTTTAGACGCTCATATATAACCCATATAAGCGGTTTTACACTGTTACTTGATGAATCACAGATGATAAGAAACGAAACCGCTAAACGGTCAAAGGCAGTGCTGAAAATGACACCGGAAAATGTGATATTGCTGTCAGGAACACCGTCAGCCGGAAAATATGAAAAGTTATGGTCACAGTGTAAGCTGCTTGGTTGGGACATTACCAAAAAAGCCTATTGGAACAGTTACATAGATACAGAATGGGTTGAGGACGGTAATACCGGATTCAAAAGGGAACAGGTTGTTGGATATAAGAATACTGAACGCTTAAAAAGAAAATTAGCAGATCATGGTGCTGTTTTCATGAAAACAGAAGATGTGTTTGATTTACCGGAACAGCAAGAAATCAAAATCAGAATTGATGCATCCAAGGAATATAAGAAATTTATGAAGAACAGCATCATTACAATGAACCCCCTGACCCTTTGTGAAGCAAAGGATGAAAGCCCACAAAATGTGAAGCTGATTGGGGATGTGGTTCTGACCAAGTTCCTGTATGCAAGACAGTTATGCGGTCAGTACTCAAAAGAAAAGCTGAATACCTTTTCTGATTTGCTTGAATCAGCAGGTGACAGGCTGATAGTGTTTTACAACTTTACTGCTGAACTGGTTCAGCTGATGCAGATAGCAAACGCACAAGAAAGACCAATCAGCATTGTGAATGGTCAGCAAAAGGATTTAACAGCCTATGACAATCAGGAAGATGCGGTTATCTTTGTACAATATCAAGCCGGGGCAATGGGATTGAATTTGCAGAAAGCTAACAAAACCGTATACTTTTCTCTTCCATTTGGTAAAGGTTCATGTGATTTGTGGCAGCAGTCCAAGAAACGCACACACCGGATAGGACAGCTGAATAAGTGCCTGTATTATTACCTGATTTGTAAAGAAACGATTGAAGAAAAGAACCTGATAAATTTAAGGCTTGGAAAGGAATATGATGATTACTTATTTGAAAAAGAATGCACTTAGTTTTTTAATCGGTGTGCTGATAGGTTTACCAATTTCAATATATGCGGTACATCATCAAGAACCTTCCACAATTCCGGTATATTATGATGCAGGACTTTTTGAACAGTTCAATGAACAGACTGAACAGGAATGTGAAGAAGATGTTTTGAATATTAACTTTCAAACCTATGAAATGACAGCAGAAGATATTGCAGAAGAAGAATATTATGACAGTCTTGAACTACTTGCGCTGTGCATAGAAGCGGAAGCCGGAAACCAAGGGCTGAATGGTAAAAAATATGTTTGTGATGTGATCCTGAACCGGGTAGATGATGAAGATTTTCCTGACAATATAACGGATGTAATCATGCAGAAGAATCAGTTCAGTGTGGTTTTAGATGGTAGGATATGGGAAGTAGAGCCAACCGAAGAGACATTTCAGGCAGTCCGTGAAGAGTTGGAAAACCGTACCAACTACAATGTTCTGTATTTTACAAGTGAAGGATTTCACCCATGCGGTAAAGCGTGGGAAAAGATAGGAGATCACTATTTTAGTACAAAGAAGGGTAGGTGATGAAATGGCAGCTGAAAAACAGTTTGAAAACAAGGTAAAAAAGTACCTTGCAGAAAGAAATGACTGGTATCTGAAATATTGGGGTGGCGGTGGATTCACTAAAAGTGGAGTACCTGACCTGATCGTTTGTGACAAGGGATGTTTCATGGGAATTGAGGTCAAAGCAGACAGCGGTTCACCGTCTCTTCTACAGTTGGAACACCTGTCAATGATTAGAAGTGCAGGGGGATATGGAATTTTATTATATCCCAAAGATTTTGAATTGTTCAAAGAGTTCAATGAACATAAAACTGTTCGTAACGCTTGGTATGTTTCCAATATTGAGGAACAGCAGCGTTGGAAAATAAAATTAGAAGGAGATTGAGACAATGGCAGCAAAGAAAAAAGAGGATGTAACACAGGTTACGGAAGAAAGCACACAGGAACTTGATAACAAGAAGTATGTGGTTGATCGCTTACTGGCAACCAAGCGTGAAGGGATGGAAGATTTGATTAGCTACATGGAGCAGATCGGATTCTTTGAAGCACCTTGCAGTGGTGGAAATCATCTTGCTTGTCAGTTTGGGCTTGTCCATCATAGCAGAAATGTAATGATGGCAGCTGAAAATATTGGTTATGCACTTCTTGGTAAGGTCAAGTATGAGGAAATCAGGGATTCAGTTACCATTGCAGCTGCATTGCATGACCTTGGGAAGTGTGGTGACTATGGCAAACAGATGTATGTGCCTAATATTTTGAAATCCGGTAAAGCATCAGAAGCAAAGCCTTTTAAGCGCAACCCGGCACTGCTTCCCATTGACCATGCCACACGTAGTGTTAAGTTAGCTACTCTTTTTATTGACCTGACGGAAGATGAAGAGTTTGCTATCAGATATCATGATGGATTGTATGAAACAGCCAATTATGGAGTGAAGGGGCATGAAACCCCACTGTACTTGATCCTGCATTATGCAGATTTATGGTCAAGCAGAGTAACAGAAGGTTGCACAGAAGAAGGGAATGAAGAATAATGAAAGTTTTGACTGTAGGTGAATTAAGAAAGGCTATTGAAGGTGTACCGGATAACTTGGAAGTAAGGCTTTCCAGTGATACAGGTGTGGATCAGGGGATTGGTCGGATTGTCATTGAATCTGCAAAGCGTGTAAAATATGACCTTCCAAACGGTAAGACCTTTTCTGACGGTACGACTGGGGTTGATTACTTTGACATTTATGCGAATGATATTGACCCTGATGATATGGAAGAAGGTGAAGAATAATGGCAACAGCACAGAAGCACAGAGAAAGAAGCAGATATTCCTACCACAATAAGCCTGATTTTTCAAGGTTTCACAGAGTGGCAGCAACAAAGTCAGTAGTCAAAGCAAGAGGTTCTTTTACAGATGCTTTACTTGGTATGTTCAAAAGACAGAAGAAGGGAGATAAATAACATGGCACAGATGCTTTTAATTATGGGGGAATCCGGGACAGGCAAGAGCACAAGCCTTAGAAATTGTGATCCGGCAACAACAGCGGTTGTGAATCCGGTTGGTAAACCGTTACCGTTTAAGAATCATTTTGAAATGCTGAACAATGTGACAGATGCAAGCAAAATCACCCGGTACATGAAGGAGCAGGCAGCTTCCGGGAAGAAACTGATTGTAGTGGATGATTTCCAGTATATCCTTGCAGTACCGTACATGAATCGTATTAAGGAAACTGGATGGGATAAGTATAATGACTTTGGGGCTAACTACTTTGAAATCATTGAAGTATGTAAGGATTTACCTAATGATGTGGTGGTAGCCTATATGACCCACCTTGAAACATTGGATAATGGACTTACCACAGTGAAGCTGATTGGTAAGCTGTTACGTGAGAAAATCACCATTGAAGGATTGTTCACAGTGGTGCTTAGAACAGGTGTCAATGAAGGGAAGTATTATTTCTATACGCAGAACAGCGGAAAAGATACAGTAAAATCACCCCTTGGTATGTTTCCGGCTTATGCTATTGACAATGATCTGAATTATGTAGCTGATAAGATGCGTAACTTCTATGAAGTTGGTGATTACAAATCAGATGCAGAAATGAATCAGGCAGATGAAGCTGTTGCTTCTGACCTTGAAAAGCCGGATGCCAACGGCAGAAGGGCAAGGGGTGGACGGAAAACCACTGATGAAGCACCTAAGACCGGAAAAACACGCAAGTCACATGATGAAGTAGTGGCTGAAAACAATCAGAAGATAGCTGATTACATGGATGCTTGCGATAAAGCAGTAAATGACATTGCAAACGGTCGTAAAGAAATTCCTTTTGAAGAAGCGTGTGCAGCAACGGATAAAGTACCGCAGCCGGAATTGGAAACACCGCCAAGACGGACAAGGGCAGAAAGAAAATCTGCTGATGCTGACGGTACAACAAATACTGATTCTGAATCTGTCACACTGGATGCAGATGCCTACTTCTATGTTCCGGCTGACGATAACTATGTGATGAAGCATAAGGGGGACAAAGTTGACCTGATTGTTGGCGGTGTAGAAGTAATGAAGGTTATCAGCAAGGAAGAATTTGGTGAAGGTGTGAAACGTTTGGCACAGGCAGGAAACTCTATTGATAATGCTATGAATCCACCTGAAAGTGGTAGACCTGTAAGACAGCGCAAGGATAGAAGTGCCACACCTGCACCGGAAGCTCCGGCTGAAACAGAAGCACCTGCTCCCACTGGTAGACAGAGAAGGGTAAGAAGATAATGGGTATTTTCATCATGGTATGTGCAGCTGTTTGTTTGGTTGGTATGATTGGTGACCGGGTTCAGGAAAATAGAAATAACTTTACTTACGGTTTTGTGATTTGTATGGTTGCAGTAATAGTCAAATATATTATGAAAGGTTAAAAAGGTGAAAGATTATGGCAGTAGATTTTAGCAAAATTGATGAAGCAGTAGATTTACAGGGATTGCAGAAAGATGTGGAAGATTCCAAGAACAATTTTTCAGATGTTCCCAAGGGTACTTACATTGTAAGCATTGAAAAGATGGAGATTGGTGAAACCAAGGATCACAGACCCATGTTCAAAATGCAGTGCAAAATCAAAGAAGGTGAGTTCAAAAACCGTAACCTGTTCATGAACCGTGTTATTTACGGCACAAAGAATGATGGTTCTATGATTCAGTCTGTACTTACTCTTCTTGAAAAGCTTCAGACAGTCACAGTACCTGAATTCACAGGCTATAATGCTTTTGTAGATAACGTGCTTGATATCTATGAAGAAATTCAGGGTAAGGTGGAACTGGAAGTTGAATATGATGCGGATGCATTCAACAGTATCAGTATCAAAGAAGTATATGACCTGTAATTTTTTTACTTGTTGAGTTAAGGAAACTAAACTATAATCAAGGTGCAGGGTTCAGTTCCCTGCACCTGATAAAGAAAGGGGATAGGTGCGGTGCTGTTTTATGATTTTGAGGTTTTCAAAGAGGACTGGCTAGTTGTGGTCATTGATGTGACAAAGAGACAGGAACACGTAATTATCAATAGCCCGGCTGAATTGGAAGCCTTATATGAAGCAAATAAATATGATATATGGGTTGGCTACAACAGCAGACACTATGATCAGTACATACTGAAAGCTATAATATGTGGATTGAACCCCAAAGAATTGAATGATTGGATTATTGTTGAAAAGCGTGAACCTTGGCAGTTCAGCCGTTTATTGAACAATATACCATTGAACAATTATGATGTGATGCCAAACCCACCCATAGGATTGAAAACACTGGAAGGATTCCTTGGCAGCAATATCAAGGAAACAGAAGTTCCATTTAATATAAACAGGAAATTGACAGATCAGGAGATTCAGCAGACGGTTTTCTACTGTCGGCATGATGTAGAACAAACCATTGAAGTGTTCATTCAGAGAAAGGCAGAATTTGAAGCGCAGCATGGTGTGGTGAAAGCGTTCAATCTTCCACTGAACATGATTGGATATACAGAAGCACGTATCACAGCGCAGGTACTTGGGTGTGTAAAGAAAGATTTTGATGATGAATTTGATTACTTCTTTCTTCCCTGTATTCAGTTAAAAAAATATAGTGCAGTGATGGGATGGTTTGCACAGAAACGTGCAGAAATTAAGGGAAAGCTGATGAATCACAAAGGTGATGATTATTGGGTGAAAAAAGAATTCTATAAACAGTCCCTTGACTTGGTTGTTGCCGGGATTCCACACACTTTTGGATTTGGTGGCTTGCATGGTGCTACAGCTGAACCAATTCATACTACCGGGCTGATTCTTCATGTAGATGTGGGGTCTTACTATCCGTCAATGCTCATTGCTTGGGATTTAGTTACAAGGGCAGCAAGTAATGACAATTATCACTTGGTCTATAACACACGAATGAAGCTGAAATCAGAAGGAAAGAAGAAAGAACAAGCACCTTACAAAAAACTGTTGAATGCACTTTCAGGTGCTATGAAAGACCAAACCAACCCGGCTTATGACCCAAGGAATAACAACTGCATGTGCATCAATGGTCAGCTGATGCTGCTTGACCTGATTGAACACCTTGAAGTTGTGCCGGGATTTGAATTATTACAGAGTAATACAGATGGTCTTATCATTAAAATTCCTGATACAGATGAAGCCTTTGATATGGTTGATGATATCTGTTGGGATTGGGAACAGCGGTGTTCTACAGAAAAATGTAACATTAGCCTTGGACTTGACACCATAGCTGAAATCTATCAGAAGGATGTGAACAATTACCTTTGGATAGATGCAGATGGAAAGGTAGAACGTAAAGGTGCATACGTGAAAGAGTTGTCCCGGATTGACAATGATCTTCCAATTCTGAATGAAGCTTTGGTTGAATATATGGTGCATAAAACCCCGGTTGAAGAAACCATTGGAAAATGTACAGACCTGATTAAATTTCAGAAACTGGTGAAACTGTCAGATAACTATAAGTGGGTAGAACATGAACACGGTGGAAGAATTCTGAAACAATCAGGTGTTCGTAAAATCAAACAATGGTATGAATATACCAAAACAGAACGGTATTCATATAAATCTTATCGAGTATTCGCATCCAATGACCCGGATGATGGAAGGATATTAAGGTGTGGCGGTGCACGTGGAAGGGCTGAAAAGTTCGGCAACACACCGGATCATTGTTTTATATTTAATGATTCAGTAGTCAATGCGCCTGTTCCGGGTATCCTTGATAGGAATTGGTATATAGACCTTGCAAAGAAGCGGTTGAAAGACTTTGGAATAACAGTGTGAAGGGGGGGTGTACATGATAGTCACAATCAATCATCAGGGTTGGAATGAAGCATCATGGAAGATGGAAATAAATCTTAATCAGATTTGTAGCTTGGTTGGTTCTAAGATAGATGTTCAAAATGCTTCCGGTAAATGGGTCAAAAAAGATGCCTATTCAATGAAGAACCTTAGAAAAGTATTGAAGTTGATTTTTCAAGAATGTTCAGAAGATGAAATTGAAAATGTTCAGCAATATCTGAACAGGCACAATAAAAAATGTGCCACAGAATTCTTGAAAATATGCAGCAAAGGAAGGTAGATAGATGTGTTATACAAAGGCTATGTTGAGACCAAAAATAAACAATGCATAGAGAAGTTCAAGGGTAGAACCGACTTCAAAACCTATGAACAGGTGAAAAACCTTCCTGAATTTGCAGGTATTCTAGCTACTGACACAATGTTTATTGACATTGATGATTCCAAACAGGCTGAAATCATGATGGACATTGTAGAAGGGATGCAGCTGAATTGTAAGGTCATTTGTACAAGCCGGGGGAAACACTTCATTTTCAAAAATTCACAGGTGCAGGGGTGTAAGACACACTGTTCCTTGGCTATTGGCTTGACTGCTGATATCAAGGTTGGCTTTAAGGACACCTATGAAGTATTGAAAGTGAATGGCGAAGAACGGTTTGTTGAATGGGACATTGAAGAAGGTCAGGAATATCAGGAAGTACCCAAGTGCTTCTTCCCAGTAAAGCATAAGATGGACTTTCTTACCATGCAAGCCGGGGATGGTAGAAATCAGGAGTTGTTCAACTACATCCTGACCTTGCAAAGTAATGATTTTACGATCGAAGAGACAAGGGAAACCATCAGAATCATCAATAAATATGTGCTGTCTGAACCATTATCTGATGAAGAACTGGAAGTGATATTGCGTGATGATGCATTCAAGAAGCCAATATTCTTCAATGGTGCACAGTTCTTATTTGATAAATTTGCCAACTATATGAGGAACACACAGCACATTATTGTGATCAATGGAAATCTGCATATATACAAAGATGGTATTTATGAAAATGGGTACAGGGAAATAGAATCAGCCATGATTAAACATATCCCCAACTTATCAGATGCCAAGAGAAAAGAGGTATTGAAGTATCTGAATCTTGTGTGTGAAGCCATCACCCCGGCTGATGCCCGGTATATTGCTTTCAGAAATGGTATTTATGATGTGGTAGAGGATCAGATAGTTCCCTTTTCCCCGGACATTGTAGTCACCAATAAGATACCTTGGGACTATAACCCTTCTGCATACGCTGAACTTACTGACAACACACTGAACAAGTTAGCGTGTGGTGATGCAGCCATCAGGTCACTACTGGAAGAGTGTATTGGGTACTGCTTTTATAGAAGAAATGAGTTAGGCAAAGCATTCATTCTGACAGGTGATAAGTCCAATGGTAAAAGTACCTTCCTTGACTGTATTAAGGCAGTACTTGGTGATGAAAATATCAGTGCATTGGATTTGAAAGAACTTGGAGACAGGTTCAGCACTTCAATGATGTTCGGAAAACTGGCAAATATCGGTGATGATATTGGTGATGATTTCTTGCAAGGTTCACAGGTTGCCATGTTCAAAAAGGTGGTAACTGGTAACAGAATCAAGGCAGAGCGTAAAGGACAAGACCCCTTTGAATTCAACCCTTACATCAAGATGCTGTTTTCCGCAAACGACATTCCCCGGATGAAGGACAAGACCGGGGCAGTACTTAGAAGATTGGTGATTATACCATTCAATGCTACATTCAGCAAAGATGATCCTGATTATGACCCATTTATCAAATACAAGCTGATTTGTCAGGAATCATTGGAATACCTGATTGCATTGGGTATGCAGGGATTAAAAAGAGTATTGACTAATCAGGAATTCACCAAGTCAGAGAAAGTTGATAAACAGGTGAAGGACTATGAAGAAGAGAACAACCCCATCATTGCATTTCTTGCTGAATATGATGAAACCTATATCATCAATGAAGCTACAGCTGATGTATACCGTATGTATTTAGTATTCTGTCAGGAAAATGCCATGCAGCCAATGTCAAATATCGTGTTCAGTAAACAACTGAACAAAAGACTGAACACAGAAGTCATTGTGAAAAAAATCAATGGGAAACCAACAAGGATATTCGTGAGAGCATAGAAAGAGGGTGCAAGGATGAAGGTATTGATTATAGGTATTGTGTGTGTTGGGTGCGGAATAGGTGCACTTTTTGCATTAGGGGTTCATGCAGTGTATTCAGCATCAAGGTACATGAAGTTTGATAGTGATGGTTATAGAATTTGAAAAGTTAACTTCAAGAAAGGAATAGCAATGAACGGAAAGAATATAGAAGGTTATACAGACCCAACTGCATCAAAAGCAATCGCAGAAATCAGCAGGGAAGAAAAACAGGTTCACACCCTGATTCATTTGTTCCGTGACACAGCTGCACTTGCAGGATTTGAAATTATTGGACGGATTGAATTTGAACACAAGCGTTCCGGTCGCAGGTATAAGTAACAGTTACGGTTGGTTACACTTGGGTTACGGTCACCCAATGAAAAATAGTGGTGGTTGTGGTGGAACATAATACGGTGTAGTTGTGAAAATGGGTTACATAACACAAAAGTTACACTTGGGTTACGGTTCGGTTACGGTTAGCGGTTACGGTTGAAACTCTTGTAAATAGTGGTGGTTACGGTTGGTTACGGTTAAAATCAATTTCTTTTAATTTTGAATTATTTTATTACTGATATAGTAATGAAAATATAAAAATATAAGAATATAGAGAGCAAGTGTAACCGTAACCGGGGCAAATAGGTCTGAAAGTATTGATTTTACAGGGATTTTTGACGGTTACGGTTGTGTTTCTGAACCGTAACCAAGTGTAACCGGGAAAGGAAGGTTGAAATGATTCAGAAAAAGAAAACAGGTGATACACCGATAGACAAAACATATAGGTATCTGTATCAGGTGAAGTCCATAGATGCTATGATCAATGAAAAGCAGTTACAAATTGATAACTTACGAAGCATAGCAAGCAGTACTGCTTTACATACAGATTCAGAACGTGTCCAAAGTTCAGGAAGCAAAGATAAGTTAGGTGATTGCTGTGCCAAGATTGCAGATTTGTGTGCAGAAATCAATCAGGATATAGACGCTTTTGTTGATACCAAGGCTGATGTAATGCACACTATAGACCTGCTTGAAGATTTAGAAGAACGCAGGGTGTTGTATTGTAGATATTTGCGATACATGGAATTCTTCAAAATATCACAGGAAACGAATGTATCAGAAGAAACCGTGTTCAGAGTTCACAGGAAAGCTATTGAAAATTTATCTAAAATTCTGTTTCCTGTAGTTTGTGAAAGATAGACAGGTTATGACAGTTAATTCTGTAGTAAACTGATATTATAAAAAATGTATAATTTTTTATAACCTTGAAATAAGGCAATAAAACCCTTGATTCAGATGAATTAGGGGTTTTTTCATACGGTGAAGGGTGCTATATGGTGAAATGACAAGTCACCGGACTCCTACCTTCACCGTATTTTTTAGAAAGAAGTTCAGGAGATTTTGAAGTGAACCTTGAATTATTCAGAACAACACAAGTAAGGTGGTGATAATCGTGCCGGGAATTGATAAGGAACAGGTGAAAGCCGATTATCTGAACGGTATGAAGCAGAAAGAACTGATTGAGAAGTACAACATACCGTTGAACACCCTGAAATCATGGGTGAAACGCTATCATTGGTCAGAGGAAAAAAAGGGTGCACCCAAAAAAAAGAAAATGGGTGCACCCCTACACAATAAGAATGCAGTGGGAAATAAGGGCGGTGCGCCCAAGGGAAACAGTAATGCAGTCAAGCACGGATTCTTTGCAAAGTACCTTCCGGAAGATACGCTTGATATAATGGATGCCCTGAAAGACAAAACCCCACTTGATCTGATTTGGGATGCAATACAGATTCAGTATGCAGCCATTATCAGAGCGCAACAGATCATGTATGTGAAAGATAAGGATGATGTGACTTCTACACAAGTTGGATTCACAGAAGGTAAGGTTTCCGGGGAAACATGGGAAGTACAACAGGCTTGGGATAAACAGGCAACCTTCTTGAAAGCGCAAAGCAAAGCGGTTGATTCCCTGAAAAACATGATTAAAGACTATTTGGAACTGGAAGGTGCAAGCAAAGCAGATTCTAAAGAACAGGTGCAGGATTGGAAAGCAGCCATCATTGCCATAGCAAAACGAAGGGGTGAAAAACAGGATGGAAACGGAACTGATTGAAGCCCTTGAATTCTACTATGACCATCCTGCTGAATTCTTGGAAGATATGCTTGATATGGAATGTGATGATTGGCAAGCCTTGGTTGCAGCTGATGTTGCTGCTGAACCCAAGGTTGCTGTGAAGTCCGGGCAAGGTGTAGGTAAGACCGCACTGGAAGCCGGGCTTATTATTTGGTTTTTGGTATGCAGACCTTATTCAAAGGTCATAGCAACAGCCCCAACTATGCAACAGCTTTATGATGTATTATGGGCTGAAATAGCCAAGTGGCTTGATACATCCAAGGTCAAGCAGTTATTGACATGGACAAAAACCAAGGTGTACATGAACGGCGATTCTGAACGGTGGTTTGCCACCGCCAAGACAGCAACCAAACCTGAAAATATGCAAGGATTCCACGAAGATCACATGATGATCGTTGTGGATGAAGCATCAGGTGTTTCTGATCCAATTATGGAAGCTATCCTTGGTACACTGACAGGTTCAGACAACAAATTGCTTCTGATGGGAAACCCAAACCGAATTGAAGGTGTTTTCTTTGATGCTTTCAACAAAGACCGGGATAAATTCAAAACCCATACAGTAAGCAGCCGGGATTCAAAGCGTACATCCAAGGACAATATTGAAATGCTTGAATCCAAGTATGGCAAAGATTCAGATGTGTGCCGGGTCAGAATTGATGGTCAATTCCCTAAAGGTGCGCTTGATTCCTTCATATCATTGGAAACGGTTGAACTTGCTTGTTCAGCACTGAACAAACTGAAACAGGCTGATATTGATGCAGCGAAAACCCTTCATGTTGGTGTGGATGTTGCCCGGTTCGGTGATGATAAGACTGTGATTACTCCAAGAATCAGCACCAAAGTATTTGAATTCAGGAAGTATGTGAAGAAAAGCACTATGGAAACAGCCGGATATGTACTGATGTGCTGTAAGGAATACATGAAATTGTTCCCACAGCTGAAAAACTGCATTGTGAAGGTAGATGATTCCGGTGTTGGTGGCGGTGTGACGGACAGATTGAAGGAAGTAGTCAAGGCTGAACGGTTGCCTATTAAGGTGATCCCAGTGAACAACGGTGAATCTGCTACAGATGAATATTATTTCAACCTTGGCGGTCAGCTTTGGGGTCACATAAAAGAACTGCTTGAAGTTAACTTTTCAAATAATATGCAGGGCAAGGAAGTTGAAATTGAACTTCCCAATGATGCGGAAATGATAAAACAGTTGAGTGTTCGGAAGTATCACATGACTTCCAAGGGAAAGATTCAGCTTGAAAGTAAGGATGATATGAAAAAACGTGGGTTGGGATCACCTGATGTGGCTGATTCATTGGCTTTATGTTTGTATGAGCCTAACACGTGGATTTATTAGAAAGGTGGGTCAAAAAGATGCTGAATATATTAGGTCAGGAATATGATATGCAGGTTTCGGATGCATTACCTGATGATACAGATGGATTGTGTCAGACTTATTCAAAAAAAATCATGGTTAAGCCTATGGAAAAGATGCTTGACCCAACAGATACAGATGATGTGAAAAAGAAGCGGTTCAATGAAGTATGCAGACATGAAATCATTCATGCTTTTTTATTTGAATCAGGGCTGATTGATGAATGTTCAGATGAACAGCTTGTCAATTATCTTGCCATGCAGATGCCTAAACTGATTGAACTGTTCAGAATACAGAATTGTTTGGAATAGGCGGTGTGTAAATATGGCATTGACGATTGAAGAGATTGGAAAGTTCATAGACAATGACAAGGCTTCTGAAAAAAAGAGACTTGCCAAGAAAGGCTTGGACTACTATGAAGGTCTGCATGATATCAAAGATTACAAGACCTACTATGTAGATGCAGACGGTAAGTTACAGGAAGATAAGCTAAGAAGTAACATCAAAATTGCACATCCATTCTTCACTGAATTGGTTGATCAGCAAGTTCAGTATATGCTATCCAGTGATGAACCATTCATGCTGTCTGCAAAATCAGATGATAAGTTGCAGGATGCGCTGAATGACTACTTTGGTGATGAGTTCAGGGCAGAATTGCAGGAGTGCTTGACCGGATGTATTGCAAAAGGCTTTGAAAATATGTATGCCTATAAATCAGCATCAGGAAGAAGCCGATTCATGACAGCTGATTCAATGGGGGTCATTGAAGTACGTGGTAAAGACACAGATGATGGATGTGATTATGTTATTTACTATTATCCTGACCGGATTGATAAGGGTAAAAAGGTAATTACACGTATTCAGGTGTGGGATGCCAATACAACCACATATTATGTGCAGGTGTCCAGTGGTAAGATCGCACTGGATGATTCGCAGAAAATCAACCCAAGACCACATATTACCTACACCAAGACAGGTGATGATGCCTTGTATTATGAAGGTAATGGTGGTTACGGTTTCATTCCATTCTTCCGGTTGGACAATAACCGTAAACAGGCATCAGGGTTGAAAGCGGTCAAAGCACTGATTGATGATTATGACCTGATGGCTTGTGGCTTGTCCAATAATCTACAGGATATTGGTGAAGGTCTGTATGTGGTCAAAGGATTTCAGGGTGCTGACCTTGATGAAATGATTCAGAACATCCGGGTGAAGAAGCATATTGGTGTTGATGCAGATGGTGGTGTTGATATCAAGACAATAGATATTCCCTATGAAGCCCGGAAGGTTAAGTTGGAACTGGATGAAAAGAACATTTACAGATTTGGTATGGGATTCAATTCAGCACAACTTGGTGATGGGAATATTACCAACATTGTAATCAAGTCCCGGTATGCGCTGCTTGACCTGAAATGTAATAAGTTGGAAATCCGGTTGAAACAGTTCCTTAGACAGCTGTTGAAGGTTGTTTTAGCTGAAATCAATGAAGAATTTGAAAGTGATTATCAGATGAAGGATGTGAAGATTGTCTTTGAGCGTGAGGTTATGACCAATGCACAGGACAATGCACAGATTGAATTGACTGATGCACAAAAGCAGAATCAGCAGATCAATACACTGATGGTTGCTGCAAATCTGCTTGATGATGAAACCATTTTGAAAGCCATCTGTGAAATTCTTGATATTGACTATGATGAAGTGAAGGCAAGGCTTGACAAACAGGCAGAGGAACAGCCGGAAACCCAAGTGCAACAGGTTCAGACCCAACTGAACAATGTAACACCTGATGATGAAGGTGGTGATGGCAGTGAACAAACGACAGATTGAAGTTCAGAAAATCAGTGCAGAGGATGAACAGCGTATCATCAGGCAGTTGAAACAGGTGTACAGTCAAGCATCTAAAGATTGTGCAACCAAGATTCAGGAATTATCCATGCGTACCGATTTAGAAAACATACAGTCTATTGTGTACCAAAAACAGTATCAAGAAGCTATCAAGAAACAGATTGATGGTATCTTGAATGACCTGAATAGTAAGTCTTTTGCAAACATTGCTGATTATCTTGGTCAGTGCTATGAAACAGGATTCATTGGTACACTGTATGACCTACAGGGGCAGGGGATTCCCCTTTGCTTTCCAATCAATCAGGAAGATGTGGTTCAGGCATTACAGGTTGATTCCAAAATATCCCAAGGTTTATATCAGCGCATGGGTGAGGATACTGACCACCTGAAAAAATCAATCAAGGCTGAACTTTCAAGGGGAATCAGCAACGGTTCTTCTTGGAACATGGTAGCCGGAAAGATTGCAAGTGGTATGAACAGTCCTTTTGACAAAGCATATAAGCGTGCAGTGGTGATTGCAAGAACCGAAGGTCATAGGGTTCAGCAGCAGTCAACCCTACATTGTCAGAAACGTGCAAAGTCCAAAGGTGCTGATGTACTGAAACAATGGGACTCTACACTTGACGGTGTGACAAGAACAACGCACAGAGAATTGGACGGTCAGATCAGGGAAATAGATGAACCGTTTGAAGTGGCAGGAATGAAAGCCATGTACCCCGGTGCATTTGGTAACCCGGCAGAAGATTGTAATTGTCGGTGCTGTCTGTTGCAGCGTGCAAGATGGGCTTTAGGTCAGGAAGAATTGGACACCTTGAAAGAACGTGCAGAATTCTTTGGACTGGATAAAAGCAAGGACTTTGAAGATTATAAACAGAAATACTTGAAACTTCCTGAAAATGCTGATACAGTGGAAATAGGAAAGCTACCTAAACCGACTGGTTCAAGTAATTTAACCTATGACGGCTTTTTCAAAGTACTGAATGATAAACTAAAAGTTGAATACATTGCTGTTGAAAATCACAAAACAAACGTTACACCGGACAGTATCATTCAAACATTATCCGGTGGTGATCGCACAAGCGGTTCATGTGCATCCTTGGGATTAGCATACATTGGACAAAAACAAGGATGGGATGTTTTAGATTTTCGTGGCGGTGAAAGTCAAAGCTTTTTTTCTAATGGTTGGAATTTGAAAAAATTATCAGAAGTGGATGGGCTTAAAGTTTTAACAGCAGACGGAAAAGCTGCACTTACTGTTGGAAACCGATTGTTGAAACAATGTGAGGTAGGAAAAGAGTATTATTTGTGCTGTGGACGGCATGCATCTATTGTAAGAAAATTGGAAGATGGTAGATTGCAGTATTTGGAATTGCAGTCTGCAAGGGATAGCGGATGGACTGATTTCAATGGAAATCCAAGATTCACATTAAGCAGCAGATTTGGTTGCAGTTCCAACTTACCATCTGTGGGTGATTTTATGATTGATATTGATGATTCTGATTTTGAAACTGATGAATTCAGGCAGCTATTGGGGTATATCAATACTGCTGAATCGGATCAGAAGAAAGGAAAATATGGCACAATCAAGTAATTTTGTAAAAAACAATCCTGATGATGAAATATGGTGGGTGAACAATCCTGAAACCAAAGGTGAATGGTTGTTCAGCTTTGATAAAGAACGCATTTTCAATATGTTCCGTGATTATCCCCATGAGTTAACACCGGAACAGAAGAAGATATTTGATGAAGAAAATCCATATTGGGCTGACTTCTTCAAAGACAGAAATTAAGCAAGGGCACAAAACCGTGTACCTTGCTTTTCTTATGCTTGAAAGTAGGTGAAAAAAATATGTTTAGAAGTGGTTTTGTTTAGCACTGAACAATAATTGAACAGTTTTGTTAGAAGGACGGTCAATGACCGTTTTTTTATATACCCATCATCAGTGATGATGTAAAACATCAACCAAGTAAATTCGTGACATAACACGTAAAAATTGTATGAAAGGTTAGGGAAAAGAAATGACATTACAGGAAATTCTGAAAGCACAGGGGCTTACTGATGAACAGGTTGAAAAGGTTGTTGGTGAAATGAAGCAGAACAAAATCTTCACTGCATCAGAAGAAAACCTTGATACACGATATGGAAAGCTGAAAACAGATCATGACACTACTACCAAACAGTTGACGGAAGCGCAGACCTTAATTGAACAGATGAAAAAGGACGCAGGTGACAACAGCACATTGCAGACCAAAATCACTGATTATGAAGCTAAGGTCGCAACGTTAACTGCTGAAAATGAAAAGCTGAAAGTGGATGGTGCTTTGAAAGTTGCGCTGCTTGATGCAGGTGCAAAGGCATCTGATCTTGATTATCTGATGTTCAAAGCAGGTACAGGTGACCGTGAATTGAAGATTGGTGAAGATGGAAAGCTGAAAGGTCAGGATGATCTGATTGCAGGTCTGAAAACACAGTTCCCCGGTAACTTTGACGCACCCGGAAAGAAGGACATTCAGGAGCATAGACTGGATAAGCCGGAAAATGGCGCAGGTGATTCTACTGAACCTAAAACGTTAGCGGAAGCACTGGAAATGAAGTATGAACACAAGAATGAATAAGAAAGGTTAAAAAGGTGACTAATTATGGCAGCTATGACATTAGCAGAAATTAAGAAAGGTATGTCTGATAAGGTCTTTGATCAGATCGTAGACATTTTCTTACGTGAATCTGAAATCTTACAGTTACTTAAGTTTGACGATTGCGTAAGCGCATCCGGTGGTGGTTCTACCATGAAATACAAATATTTGAGAAAGGTTCTTCCTGCAACTGCTGAATTCCGTAAGCTGAACGGTTCTTACACTGCAAGCGCAGCAACCAAGCAGGAGTGTGAAGCAAACCTTGCCATCATGGGCGGTGCAGTTCAGCTTGACCGTGTTCTGAATAAGGTAGCAGGTAAGTATGACAACCTTGCATATCAGATTGAGGAACATATCCGTGCGGTTGTTTCCCTGTTTCACTACACGCTGATTAACGGTGATGCAACAACCACTGCATCCGGTGATCATCCTGAATTTCAGGGCTTGGATTCCATGCTTGCAGGTACTACTACAGAGTACGGTGCAAAGAGTTCCATTGACTTATCTACCATTGCAACTCTGAAAAATAATGCAGATGAATTTTATGAAGCACTTTCCCTTCTGATCAAGTCCACACAGGCTGATGCCCTGTTCATGAATACGGACATGATCACCAAGGTTCAGACTGTGGCACGTATCCTTGGCTATAAGACAGAATCAGAAGAAGCATTTGGTAAGAGAGTTGTGTCCATGGATGGTGTCCGTATGATGGATTTACAGAATTATTACACTGTATCTGATAGTGCAGCTGTAGCTAATGCTGTTGTTAAGAAGGGCTTGGAGCGTACCATCAATGGTGCGTCTAACAAGACTACTGGACTTACTGACATTTATGCAGTTAAGTTTGATGTAAGTGATGGTTTTCACGGCATCAGCCTTAACGGTGGTTCTGTTATTGATCAGTACCTTCCTGACTTCTCTGCACCCGGTACGGTAAAGGATGCAGAAGTTGAAATGATTGCTGCAACTGTACTGAAAAATACACAGCACGCAGGTGTTCTTAGAAACATCAAGATTGCGTAAGTAACTGGGTGGGTGTTTGTTCATCCACCCTTGTTTTCAATGGGATGATGAAAGGATAGGTGTAAGATATGGCAACATTAACTTGGGAAGAAAAGGTTGAAAAGGCAAAAGAAACAGCTGTAAAGAAAGCTGAAAAAGATGGTCTTGATGAACAGGCAACACAGGCTTTGATTGATGAAGCTGTTGCCAAGGTTATGAAAGCAAAGAAAGATGCTGAAAGCAAAGTTGCACAGACCGCACAGGCAACACAGGACAGGGGGTATATCGTAAAAGTGAAATCCAATCCTGCTTTCTGTGGCATTGGTGCAGGTGGTGTTCAGTTTGCCAATGGTGAAGCACACGTTACTTCTGAAAGAATGGCTGAATGGTTCAGAGAACACAACGGTTATGAAGTAACAAAAGCCTGATGAAAGGCGGTGTTCCTGATGATTGTGAAAGTTGAAAAGTTAACTTCAATGGAAGATTTCAAGGGAATTGATGCAGATGTGCTTTCTATGAAACTTGAAGCCATTGAAAACCTTATCAGGGCATACACCAACAATAATTTTCAGAACAGGGCTATGAGGATTGAAGCACCGATTGAAAACGGTGTTCTGCTTGGTTATTCACCTTATTTCAAGGTGGGTGACACCGTGCAGATTTCACAGTCAATGGTGAATGATGGTCTGTATGTTATTGCTGAAATCACAGATGCAGGGATTGTTCTTGATAGGGATGTGTTTGATTTCCCATTGAACACAGTAACCAAGATAATCTACCCGGCAGATGTTCAGAAAGGGGTCATTGATTTGCTGATTTGGGAGAAAGACAACCGTTCCAAGGTGGGAATCAAGTCTGAAACGATATCCCGGCACAGTGTGACATATTATGATCAGGATGCAAATAATCAAGTGATGGGTTACCCGGTGTCCTTACTTGGTTTTCTGAAACCTTATATGAAACCAAGGTTCTGATATGGGGAAGATTGGTGGTAACATCAGCGCAGTCATTCAGACACAGACCATTACACAGAATGATATTGGGGAAGATGTATCAACTTGGGCTGATGCACTTCCCCCTTTTGTTGGGTGGTTGGATTTGTCAGGTGGGGATTCTGATAAGGTGAATTACAACACCAAGATTCAGGAATCAACGCATGTGTTTGTGTGTGATTACTTCCCTTTGGTCACACAAGGGGAAGAACCGGGAAAAGAGATCACACCGGAGAACAGCCGAATGATTGTGAATGGTAAGGTGTATGAAGTGAAGTTGTATGATAACCCAATGGAACTGAATTTGCAGTTGGAAATCTATTTGAAGTATGTGGGTGGTGCTTGATATGGCATTTACAGATAACAGAATCGCAGTCAAGACAGAACTGAAAAAAGCCGGGATTGCTTGGTTATACGAAGCGTGTGGAGAACTTGAAGCACAGACGAAGCGCAATTCCAAGGTAAGTACTGGAAAGACCAAAGGTTCATATCAGTACAGGGTAGATGAAGAAAAACTTGAAGGTTACGTTGGGTCAAGTGAAGAAAATGCAATATGGGAAGAATACGGCACTGGTGAATATGCACTGAATAGTGATGGCAGAAAAGGCGGTTGGTGGATCAAGGTGGGGAACGGTAAAAATGAAATCCCCTTACCAACTGCTGAAAAATATTCATGGGTCAAGGTAAGAAAGAAAAATGGTGTACTGACATACGTGTTCACCTATGGTAAGAAACCAACCAAACCAATGACCAAGGCTTATACTTCTCTGAAAAATGTATTGCAGAAAAAAGCAAAAGAATTGTTTGGGGGTATCTCATGAAGAATGTGTTAAAACTGATTGCTGCTGAAATGAAAGCAGCCGGGGTTGAATATCACTTTGAAGTGAATAAGAAATCACCCCCAACATATCCGTATCACGTTGGGGAATTGTACCCGGCTATACCAACTACAGAAGATGGTATGCAGGAATACACCCTTGAACTGAACGGATTCAACAGAAAAACAGAATCTTCTGATGGTACACTGTCTGAATTACTGGCAGATGTGCAAAAGATTGAAGAACATTTTCCCTTGGTGGATGGGTTTACAACACTGATTGGAAATCAGGCGGTGATGATCCACTATATCAGCTGCACACCTGTTACATCAGGTGATGAACAGGTTCAGAAGGTTCAGACAAAATTATCAATTAAAACGTGGAAAGGTTAAGGTGAAAAATATGGGTCTTATTAAAGGTCTTAAAAAGTCCGGTATCACATCCGCTACACCTAAGAATTTGTTACTTGGCGCAGGTACAATTTATAAAAATCTGACTTGGGACACAAGTAACAACGCATGGAGTGGTACGGTGCTTGGTGCAACATCTGGCGGTAACAAGTTCAGCTTGAAGCCCAATGTGGTAGTTATTGATGTAGATGGTGCAGTGGTAGACACCAAGGGTATGACACAGAAGCAGGGTGAAACAGCATCTTTGGAAATCAACCTTGTGGAAATGTCTGTTGGTGCGTTACAGATGGCTATGATTGGTGAAGAAACCACATCTGAAGCTACAGGTTTCACAAAGTTGAAAACCAAGGCAGTCATTGAAGATTCTGACTATCTTGACAACATTGCCTTTGTTGGCTTCCTTGCGGATGATACACCCATTGTCATTGTTATGGAAAATGCACTGTGCACATCCGGCTTAGAGTTAAGCGGAAAGAACAAAGAAGCTACAGTAATTCCTGTTACATTTCAGCCTTATGCGGATAATTCTGATGATACTTCACAGGACACCCTTCCTGTATTCATCTATTATCCCAAGAAAGAGAGTGGAACCGTGACGGATCAGACAGCGCAGGGATAAAGTAATTCTTTACCCTAAAAGTTAAGTAAACTAAACCTTGAAAGGATGAAAAGATAATTATGGAAAACGTAAATACTAGAATATTTAATAACGGTGCGGTCGATTCTGCACCTACACAGGAAAACCCTGTATATGGTCAATATATGAGCGCACAGGCAGTAAATAACATGAGTTCTGCTGTTGAGAATATGACAGCAGAACCGGAAAGGGTAAAACCCTATTCGTTCAGGAATCTGAACAGTACTGATCTGTTTCCAATGATAAAGATTATCAGCAAGATTGGACTGGATGAACTGACGACTGTATTTGATGGTGATGCCCTGAAAGCAGTTGTTGAAAAGTTCAGAGCCAAAAAAGAAGGTGAGGATGCAAGCAAAGATGTGTCCTTACTGGTTGGACTGAACATTTCTCTGAAATTAGTAAACAAAATAATTGAACACATCCCTGCTTGCGAATCAGATATTTATACTTTGCTTGCAGGAATCAGCGAAATGAGCGTTGATGCAGTAAAAGCACTTGATATTGATATCTTCATGGAAATGCTGCTTGATCTTGTCACAAAGGAAGAATTCAAGCGTTTTTTCAAGGTTGCTTCAAAATACATCAAGAAGTAGGGATGTTTGAATTCATGGACTTGCTACACAAAAGGTACGCAAGTCCTTTTTCTTTACTCGATAACCTGATAAGAACTGAACAGTTCAGTGAATGGGTTGAGCAATTCCTTAAAAAGACAACAGAAGAAGAGAATGACAGGAAACAGTGGGAGTTCTTCCTTCATAAAGTTTGGGATAAATCTTTTTCTGATTGGAAAGCGGAAATGACAGCACAGGCAAGTCAGGGTGATGTTATGGATGAAGCGAAAAAGAATGAAATTATAGCAAAATCATCTGCTATCTTAAACAACTTTGTTCCAATTCCACAAAAAGAGGGTGAAAAATAGTGGAAGAGTTATTCAGGCTTATTGGCAAAGTCGTTGTGGAAAATGAGGATGCCAACAAGAAAATAGACGAAACCACGGACAAAGCTGAAAAGTCGGAAAGCAAGTTTGCAGCAGTTGGGGAGAAAATCAAGTCCGGCTTGGCTACTGCTGCAAAGGCAGGTGCGGTTGCTATAGCAGGATTGGCAACCGTAGCTGCAACCGGGCTTGGTACACTGTCTGTAAAAGCGGTTCAGTGTTATGCCGATTATGAACAGTTGGTTGGTGGTGTTGAGACCCTGTTTGGCGCAGGGGGTCAGTCGATTGATGAATATGCAAAAAGTATTGGTGTGTCAGTAGATGAAGCATCTGACAAATACCAAGACTTAATGACTGCACAAGATGCAGTAATGAAACACGCTGATGAAGCGTACAAAACAGCAGGTCTTTCAGCCAATGCTTACATGGAAACGGTAACATCCTTTTCAGCTGCTTTGATAAGCAGCTTGGACGGTGATACGGTAAAAGCTGCATCTGTAGCAGATAAAGCTATCGTGGACATGGCAGACAACGCAAATAAGATGGGTTCTTCAATGGAATCTATACAAAATGCGTACCAAGGATTTGCTAAACAGAACTACACCATGTTAGATAACCTGAAATTAGGTTATGGTGGTACTAAAGAGGAAATGCAAAGGCTTTTGGATGATGCCGGGAAATTGGCAAATCAGAAGTTTGACCTTTCTTCCTATGCCGACATAGTTGAAGCAATCCATGTTGTTCAGACAAACATGGGGATTACAGGCACTACTGCAAAAGAAGCTGCTACTACAATTCAAGGTTCTATTGGGACAATGAAAGCAGCGTGGACAAATTTTCTTACAGGTATGGCAGACCCGGATCAGGATTTTGATGCTTTGCTTGGAAATTTGGTTGATTCAGTTGTGACTGTTGCAGATAATCTGATTCCAAGAATATCTGCACTATTACCAAGGCTTGTGACAGGACTTTCACAGGTCGCACAAAGTCTTGCCGGGTATTTGCCGGAAATTGTACAGAAGTTACTACCGGCACTGATCAGTGGCGTGGCAGCCCTGACTGGTGAATTGATTACGGCTATCCCGGCTATATTACAAACCCTTGTTCCTGTACTGTTTTCAAGTTTACAAGATATTTTTTCAAGCGTTGGTTCAATGCTTGGTGGAAGTGGTGCTTTTTCTGCTTTAAGCAGTGTTTTTAGTGAAGATTTCATTGCATCCATGGAAGAATGGATTCCGTATCTAATGGACATCATGCAGATTTTTGCAAGTGACACTGTTACAGCGTTTGCAGGACAAATTGGAAATCTGAAAACTATGTTTACTGCCTTGTTTAATGCTGTGCAGCCTTTAGTAGAAACAGCATTGATTGGGTTGGTTCAGGCTTTTGATACACTGCTTGTAACGTGGGATGAGGTATTTGTCCCGTTGATCACTACTGTGATTGACATATTTACAACCCTTGTAAGTACGATATTGACAGCAGTGACCCCGGCAATCAGTGAAATCAGTAACAAGTTTCAGGAATTGCAGCAGTTTGTAAATGCAGCAATTCAGAATGCAATCGTTCCTGCAATCAGCAGTTTTATAAATATGATTCAGCAACTTTGGACGGAGAATCAGGACAAGGTTCAGAAAATCGGTGAGCTGTTCAGTGTAGTTTTTTCAGCAATAGCCGATAATGTGGCATGGTTCGTGGACACGTTCAAAAATTATATTTATCCATTCATGCTGTGGTTGTCTACCTTCATTCAGGAAAATATGACAACCATTCAGGCAATCTTTCAGGCAGCGTTTGATATTATCGGTGGAATCATAGATTTCTTCATTGCCTTATTCAAAGGTGATTGGGAAGGAATGTGGGAAGCTGTTAAGAGCATACTGCAAAGCGCATGGGAATTTATAGTAAATGTTTTCACGCTGATCAAGGATTTCCTTGCTTCCGTAGGTTCGGCTATTTGGTCGGTAGTTCAAAATGCTTGGGAAAATGTGTATATGGCAATCTATAACAAGATTACCAAAATCAAGGACAGCATTACCAACACTTTCACGCTGATTAAGAATACCGTTTCGGATATATTCACATCAATGAAGAATGCGGTGGCAAATATCTTTGAAGGAATATGGTCTGCAATCAAAGGAACAATCAACAAAATTCTTGGTGGAATTGAAACCATGGTAAACGGTGTTGTGAATGGTATCAATAAGCTGTTGGATGGAGTTGAAGCAGTTGCGAATGCAGCCGGGGAACTTTTAGGATTTGACCCTATTTCCATATCACTATCATCTGTGTCATTGCCAAGGTTGGCAAAGGGTGCGGTTGTCACCAAACCTACAGTTGCAGAGATTGGTGAAGATGGCGCAGAAGCCATTGTTCCATTGGAGAAAAACACCCAGTGGATTGAAAAGGTATCTGCTGAAATGCAGAATCAGGGTGCTTTTAGTGGCAATGCTGAAATGTTACAGGCTATCACTGACAGGCTTGATAAACTCATAGTATTGATCAGTGCCATTTGTCCTGACCTTGCAGAAAAACTTGCTGACCTGATGGAAGGTTTGCATTTAGACATTGATAAGCGTGAATTTGCACGCTTGGTGAAGGAAGTGTAATATGCTTGAACGTGTAAAATTTGTAAATCATATCAATGAAGAAATGCTTTGGGGCAAGAATGGCATATATGTCAACTATAATGATCTGCATGATTTTAGTTGGAACTACACATCAGATAACAACAAAATTTCCAGTTTTAACAAGGGGATTGTCACAAAGACAATCCCCATTGTTATCTTATGTAATACAGATGCAGAAGGACTTGCCACAAAGAACAAACTTTTGGAGATTGGTGAAAAAGATATATTAGCGGTGCGACATGGGAAATTGATAATCGGTGATTATTATTTGAAATGTTTCATCAGAGGAAGTAAAAAAAGTAATTATCTGATGCGGAAGGGGTACATGGAAACAACTCTTTCAATCGTAACAGATTACCCACAGTGGGTAAAAGAAAGTACAACATCCTTCCGGGCAGATGGAAGGGTAACAACAGAAGGTCAGACCACAAGTGTAAGTTCCGGTGGAAAAAATCTTGATTTCAACCGAGATTTTCCGTATGACTATACTTCTGATATGACCAATAAGAGTCTGAATAACACAGGCTTTGTAGGAACAAACTTCAAGCTGATTATTTATGGTGCAGCGGTGAACCCAACTATTCACATAGGTGGACACACTTATCAGGTGAACTGTTCAGTGGGTGAAGGGGAATATCTGACCATAGACAGTTTAGAAAAGAAGATTTATCTAACAAAGGCAGATGGTACAACAGTTAACTGTTTTAATAATCGGAACAGGGCATCATACATATTTGAACAGATTCCACCGGGACAAAATACAGTCACGTGGGATAATACGTTTGGATTTGATGTTGTCTTACTGGAAGAAAGAAGTGAACCAAGATGGACTTAATATATGCAAATAGTCAAAAAGAAGATATTGGTGTGATGCAATCATACAAATTTGACCTTGCATTTGGTACGGATGAAAACGATTTTGAACTAAAAACCACAACCAATAATCATGTGTGTGAAGAAGGTTTCATTCTGTATATTGAAAACACTGAATATGGTGGAATCATTGACAAAATGAGGGTCAGCACCGCAAAGAATGAATTGTACTATAAAGGTCGTACTTGGCACGGTATATTAGCAACCAAGATTCTTGAACCGGATGCCGGACAAGACTATTTGATATGTAGCGGTGAAGCAAACGTTGTACTTGGTCAGCTGATTGAAAGAATGGGACTATCTGACTTGTTCAAAGCAAGTTCAGATAGTTCAGGACTGATGATTCGCAATTATCAGATGAACCGTTACATTGACGGTTATGAAGGCATCAGAAAAATGCTTTCTTCCGTAAATGGAAAATTGAAAATCAACTTTCAAGATTCTTTTGTAACCTTATCAGCTGAACCGTTGGTTGATTATTCGCAAGATGATGAATTTGATTCTTCACAGATTGATTTTGATGTGGAAAAGAATTATAAGCCAACCAATCACATGATCTGCTTGGGGAAGGGTGATCTTGCTGAAAGGCAGGTAATTCATCTGTATACAGACGCAGAAGGAAATGTGTCCCATGTTCAGTCATTGTTTGGACTGGATGAAGTGTCAGATGTTTATGAAAATGCAAATTGTGAATCAGAGGAAGAACTTGAAAAAGGTGGGGTTGATGCCCTTGAAAAAGCTTGGAACACCGATTCGTTGCAGGTGAATTTTGACAGTACAAAAAGTTATGACATAGGTGATATTGTCGGTGCAAGAGAGAATACCACAGGTATTTTTACCGCAAAACCTATAGTTAAGAAAATAGTGACAATCAAGGATAACATTGTCACGGTATCACATAAGGTGGGTGAATAATATGAGTAATTTACATTTAGTAACTGGCTATGCAGGTGAAGAACACATTACATCATCTGATCAGGGGTCATGGAATGCTGCAATCATGGGTGAAGGGCAGTTTGTCATGGAACGTGGAAATGAATTTGCAGCATCCATCATTTCAAACAACAAGGTCAGGATTTTAGACGGTGACATTCAGATGCAGGGTAGGCATATCCGGCTGAAAGAAAATACCTATGTTGACCTGAATTTTGACAACGGTACACAGGGATATAAAAGAAATGATCTGATTGTAGTCAGGTATACCAAGGATTCCACAACAGATAAGGAACAGACTAATCTTGTAGTAATCAAGGGGACACCTGTTGAATCTACCCCGGCTGACCCTGAATACATCACAGGGGACATCATTCATGAGCACGCTTTGCAGAATGATATGCCGTTGTACAGAGTTCCTTTTGATGGTTTGAACATTCAGCCCATTGTGGCACTGTTCGATACAGTACCAACATGGGAAACACTGAAAGAACAGACTATAGCCGATACCAAGAAACAGGTGAATGCGCTGATTGTTGAAACCAATCAGAAAGTTGATGAAGCCATTGGCGAACTGGTAAAGGTTCATGTGACCACTGATGAACAGTTAGTTGGTCAGACCATCACCGTTACCAATGGGACAAAGACTTATTCCAAGATTGTACCTGAATCACAGGAACTTGACTTTGGGCTTCCGGTATTAGGCACTTGGACTTTTACCAATCCGGTAACAGGTGCACAGGTATCCATTGAAACAGTGTTCTATGGGCAATATAATGTAGAAATCGTTTGTTATAAGGTGTTCAGTGCAATCATTGATTTTTCAATGAGTAACCCGGATACAATGGTTACCTATGCGGATGATGCAGCAGGTATGACAGGTGGAAGTTCTGATTGGTGGAATCAGCCAATCTTCAAGACCCTTAAGAATTGTGTTCTTGGTGATGGTGGTCAGGTACTTGGTTATCTGAAAAAGGATAATCTTACACAGTATGAAGATGGTTCTACTGCACCTGTCACAACTGTTGGAAATGATGTGATGTTGGAGATTCCGCAAAGAGTGGGATATAGCATTGAATGGATTGATGCGCAGAAATTAAAAGTAAGCGTGACGGATCATCCAAACAATGAATCATTCAATTATGATGCATTTTCACTGGATTCTTACAATGATTGTGACAAGATTTATATTGGCACTTATAAAGGATACTGTACCGGAAGTAAGACATATTCTTCATCCGGTAAGAATGTAACAGTATCCCAAACCATTGATACGTTCAGAACATGGTGCAGAAACAGGGGGGCAGGGTATCAGCAAAGAAGTTATGCATCTTTGAAACTTATGCAGTGCTTACTGATTATCTTCTATAAGGGTCTCAATTCACAGGCAAAATGTGGATATGGATATGTTGCATCCGGGCATCAAAGCGGTGTTTCCACTGGTGGCACTAATTCTTATGGCTTTATGTCAGAAGTAATTAAGATAAGCAACCCTTCACACATGACAGATCAGAATCATCAGGTGAAGTGCTTTGGGCTTGAAGATTTTTGGGGTAACTATTGGGAATTCATTGATGGCTTATGCACAGATGCAGCAAGAAATGTATTGACCTGCACTTGTGCAAAGGATTTTGATACAGACGGCACAGGTTATGATAACAACGGAAACGGTGGAGTGACTGCAAATATTGGTAACTATATGAGCAGACCACAGGGCGGTTCAAAGGCAGGATTCACTGCACAGACAGTTTCAGGTTCAGATAGCACATATTTTTGTGATTATGCTAATTTGTATGCTTCTTGTCTCGCTATTTTCGGTGGTGCTTGGACTCATGCTTCTGCTGCGGGCGGTTTTCCGCTTGCTGTGAATAATGCTTTTTCTTTGTCGAATGCGATTGTTGCGTGTCGCCTGATGTATCTACACAAAGAAGCAGCTTAAAAATTGAATATTGGGCAACGGATAAGTAACATGACATCACTACAGAAAAAAGATTATACTAATTTGTATACTTCTTGTCTCACTATTTTCAGTAGTAATTGGAATAATGCTTCTAATACGGGCAGTTTTCAACTTAATGTGAATAATACTTTTTCTTTATCGAATGCGAATGTTACGTGTCACCTATTGTTTTCACAAAATAGGAATTTTTAGCGGTGATTCCATTGCCCTGCCACTTGGCAAAATATAAAAAATCTACAACTGTATTGGTAACCGTCAAGACGGTGAAGATTCAGAACGGAAAACATCAAGGGTATTACAAATGAAGCGTTATGGTCAGATTTATGACAAAATCTGCACTATGGAAAATTTGTATGCAGCACATGAAAATGCCCGGAAAGATAAACTATTTTACCGTGAAGTGCAAATGGTTGATGCTGACCCTGAATATTATCTTGGTATGATTCAGGAAATGCTGCTGAATGAAAACTATGAAGTATCTGAATATACCATATCAATTATCAATGATAAAGGGAAAGATAGGGAACTTGCAAAACTTCCGTACTTCCCTGACAGAATAATTCAATGGGCTATCATGCTACAGATAGAACCTATCTTCATGAAAACGTTTTGTGCACATACCTGTGCATCAATTCCTGATAGGGGAATTAGTAAAGCCCAAGAAATTCTGCACGGATATTTGAAGAGTGATCCGGCAGGAACACAGTATTGCTTGAAAGTAGATGTGTCAAAATTCTATCCAAGTATAGACCATGAGATTTTGAAAAGTTTACTTCAAAGGAAATTCAAAGATAAAAGACTTCTTAATCTTCTTTTCAAAATCATTGACAGCGCACCCGGTGAAAAGGGTGTACCGATTGGGTCATATTTGTCACAGTACCTTGCAAATTTCTACCTTGCATACTTTGACCATTATCTGAAAGAAGTACTGCATACACCATACGTGGTGCGTTATATGGATGATATAGTTATCCTTGCAGCTTCAAAAGAAGAACTGCATGAAATTAGAAGATTGATGGATGAATACCTAACCAACAGATTGAAACTGCATCTAAAAGACAACTGGCAGGTGTTCCCGGTTGATGTGCGTGGTATTGATTTCATTGGGTTCAGATCATTCCATGATTACACCCTTTTGAGAAAGAGAACGTGCAAGACCTTCAAACGTAAAATGACCACTATTCTGAAAAAGCAGGAAAAGGGGCAGCTGATAAATTATTCAGAATTCTGTTCAGCCAATTCTTACAACGGTTGGTTAGATATGTGTGATGGATACAGATTGTGGAAGAAATACATACTTCCTATTATCCCTTCACTGGTTCGGTATTATGATGAAGTGGTTTTGAAGCACAAGCAACCGCAAGCAAAGGTGATTGCTATTGAAAAGTACAGAAATAAGATAGTTAAAAAGAAAGGTGGAATAGTTGCATGAAAGACATGGGTGAAAGATTTGGAAGTTCCGTGTGGGCTGTGCCTGTAATAGTATCAGGTGATACTGTTTATGTTCACACTGACATTGAACAGGTAAAGGTAGATGCACAGGGGAACGAAGTCACTGATTTATTCAAATACCATGAAGTTCAGTATGGTGTTCAGGAATACGTTGAACAGATTGGAAAAGAAAATGCGTCTTTGACGGAACAGGTCAAAGTTGCACAGAAACAGGTGGATGATACACAACTTGCACTGTGTGAAGTGTATGAAATGATTGACGGATTGGGGGTGTAAATTATGGCACAGGTTTATGCAAACCTTATCAGAAAGGGACTGAAAACACTGGATGATGTACCTGACAGCCTGAAAGAACAGGTCAGAAAGATTTTAGAAGGTGATGCAGATGCTTAAGCTTCTGCTTTACTTAATATTCGGAAAGGGGGTCAAAGATATGGCAGTTGTTTATGCAACCCTTATCATCAAGGGTAAAAAGAACTATGCAGATGTTCCTGCAAGACTGAAAGAACAGGTCAAAGAAATCCTGATTGACTTGGACTGTTCTGACCTTGTTACAGAGTAGCATGGGGAAATTATCAATCAACACACATAAAGCACCTATATGACCGTTATATGAGGTCTGATAGGTGCTTTTATTGTGCACAAAACACAGGAAAGGAAGAACGAAAATGAAAGAAATGATTTGTACTATCTTTGGTGTGATTGGTTCTGCAATCGCATCTTTTTTTGGTGGTTGGGATGCAGGGCTTGCAACCCTTTTGATTTTCATGTGCCTTGATTATGTATCAGGTCTGATTGTTGCCGGAGTATTCAAGAATAGCCCCAAGACAGATACAGGTAGCCTTGAAAGCAAAGCAGGGTGGAAAGGCTTATGCAGAAAATGCATGACCCTTGTTTTTGTATTGATTGCATACCGCCTTGATTTGGTAATTGGCACAAACTATATCAGGGATGCGGTTATTATCGGTTTTATTGCAAATGAAACTATTTCACTTGTAGAGAATGCCGGACTTATGGGTGTACCGCTTCCGGCAGTTATTACCAAGGCAATCGACATTTTACAGAAAAAGACAGAAAGTGAAGGTGAAAAATAATGGGCGCATTGGTAGTTGATATTTCCAAGTACAATACCATCACCATAAGCAAGCTGAAAGGACTTGTTGATGGTGTGATGATCCGGTGCGGTTATCGTGGTTACACATCCGGTAAAATCACAGCTGATCCAATGTTCCGTTCTTTTGCTTCTGAATGTGTAAAACATGATATCCCTTTTGGTGTTTATTTCATGTCACAGGCAATAAATGAGGCAGAAGGTGCAGAAGAAGGTGAATATGCAGTTAATGCTGCAAATTCAGCCGGGGCAACCTTACCCATTTTCATTGATTCAGAAGATGGAGACGGAACAGCAAGAAAAGTCAGGGCAGATGGTCTTTCAAAGACTGTAAGAACGGCTGTTGTGAAATCATTCTGTGAACAGGTCATGAGCCACGGAAAAGAAAGCGGTGTATACGCAAGTGACAGTTGGTTCAAAGATAATCTGAATTATGCTGAATTAGTTCAGTATTTGATTTGGGTTGCCAAGTATGGCAGAAACAATGGTAAACTGAATGCAGATCAGAAACCAAGCTATGTGACAAAGTATGATATGTGGCAGTACACAAGCATGGGTAAGATTGCAGGTGTGACTGGCAAGATTGACATGAATGATTGTTATTTTCCTATCCCCAAAAGTCTTACGGAACAGAAGCCTGTTCAGAAAGCAAAATTCACTGTTGGGAAAAACTATACCTTACAGGCAAATATGTTTGTAAGGGATTCAGCAAACGGTAAGAAAAAGAAATACACACAGTTGACAACCAATGCAAAAAGTCATGCTGTGAAACAGTCTGATGGAAGTGCTGTTCTCAAGAAAGGTACAGTTGTGACGGTTAAGGCGGTTGCAACAAAAGACGGTGCAACTTGGGTCAAAATTCCGTCAGGTTGGCTGTGTGGAATCAGTGCAAACGGCAAGGTGTACATCCGGTAAGTTGTGTTTCTAATTTGTTACTATTTGACACAATTTTGCATAGTTTCGTACCGCTTTAGATATTGAACTTTTCAGCAAATACAGGCAAAATGGGCGGTGTAAATTTAACAAATTCATGATATAATGATTTTCGCAATTGGGCAAATTGCTTTTGCGGAGAGCGCAATAAGTAATTATAAAAGTATGTACAAAAAATTGAAAGAAGAGAAAAAAGATGAAGTAGAGAAATATCTTGAAGGAGTTGACAAACAATATGAAAAAAATGAAGAAATGATTCGGTCGGATATAAAAGAAGCAAAAAATTTTGTGGGAGAAATAGTTGATTTATGGTCTAAAATGAATTGGAAACAACGGATAAAAGTTGTAGGTGTTTTGTTGGCATTTATAGGTTTCTATGTGCTTCTTATATGGATATCAACATTATTGAGCAATATATAAATATATATATATTTGTTTTTATGTAAATGGGTACAATTTGGGTACAGCAGCTTTGAAACCACATTAACAAAAAATAAAAACGCATCAAAATGATACGATTTTGATACATGATAACATCAGATTAACATGAAAAATCGAACCCGAAAAAGAGTTTGAATAGTAAACAGAGCTTCATAAATGGCGTAAACAAGCCATTTATGGGGCTTTTTCTT
>ENA-ORPH01000469-ORPH01000469.1-human-gut-metagenome-genome-assembly--contig:-NODE-469-length-45454-cov-3.366021_pt1 | contig 45454 bp, 40 predicted proteins | sample MGYA00242142_ERZ509074 | MGnify/ENA primary metagenome ERZ509074 (study PRJEB26280, sample SAMEA2338724) | human gut metagenome | biome: human gut; feature: human-associated habitat; material: faeces...
AATGCGCCCAACGAAGTCGCCGTCGGCGCTTTTTTAAACCGACGGATCGGATTTTCGGATATTGTGCGTATTGTTGAAAAAGTCGTTGAAATCTCGCCGCTTGATCCTGTATCAACAATACAGGACGTTATTGCCGCGGACGGCGAAGCACGGAAAACGGCGGAACGTTGTCTTGCAGAAAGGATAAAAAATTAATGTCAGCTTTTTTGGCCGTATTATATCCGCTTTCTTTTTTAATTGTTCTTTCTTTGGTTGTGATCGTTCATGAATTCGGGCATTTCTGGGCGGCACGTCTGTCCGGAGTCAAAGTTGAGGAATTTTCTTTGGGCTTTGGCAGAATTCTCTGGTCGCATCAGGATAAAAAAGGAACGGTTTGGAAAATTTGCCTGATTCCTTTGGGCGGTTATGTCAAAATGTTCGGCGACGCCGACGCGTCCAGCGCCGCGCCGGACGAAGCGGCCAAAGAATTTACCGAAGAAGAAAAAAAAGTTTCTTTCCCGCATCAGTCTTTGTGGGTAAAGGCTTTTATTTCCGTTGCCGGGCCGGCGATGAATTATATTTTCGCGATTGTTCTTTTAACGATTTTCCTGTCGATTTTCGGCATGATTGTTGTGCCGCCGGTCATATCCGACGTCAGCAAAGGATCCGCGGCCGAAGCGGCGGGTATTTTAAAAAACGACCGGATTATCAGCATTAACGGCGAAACAATTAACGAATTTGCCGACGTCCGCCGTTTTGTTCAGCTGAATAACGTATTGAACATCGTTGTTTCGCGCGAAGGCAGGGAAGTTCCTCTGACGGCGCGTTTGTCTTCTGAAAACGGCGGAGCCGTGCTGGGCGTGCAGGCCATGATGTCGCAGGAACATTTCAAGTCTTTGTCCGTGCCGCAGGCTTTTGTCGAATCCGTGCGGGAAGCTTGGGAAATTACGGCGGATACGCTGGTTATTTTAAAACGCATTCTGCTGGGGCAACGTTCGGCCGATGATATGCGCGGCCCGTTGGGTATTGCCGAAGCGTCCGGCGATGCGGCCAGAGGCGGCGTTATCAGCTTTGTTTTGTTTTTAATTCAGGTGTCAATCGGTATCGGTCTGGTAAATCTGCTGCCCGTTCCGGTCTTGGACGGCGGGCATTTGCTGTTTTACGCCGTTGAAGGAATTATCCGCCGCCCGATCAGCGAAAAAGTGCAGATGATAGCCCTAAACATAGGGGTAGGTTTACTGATATGTCTGTTGATACTCACTTCATGGAATGATATCGTCCGTATATTCGTCCGTTTGTTTCATTAGGTGATTTTTTTGAAAAGACTGCTTGTTTTCGTCGTTTTTTTGCTGTTTTTTCCTTTTTGCGCCGGCGTTCGTGCCGCCGAAAAGGAAGAAACGGTTTCTCAGATCGTTATCAGCGGGGTTATGCGTATAGAACCGGAAACGGTTTTGACGTACCTGATGATTCGCAAAGGAGACACTGTTTCCGACGAACAGCTGGACAGAGGATTGAAATCGTTGTTTTCAACCGGTCTGTTTGCCGACGTGCGTCTGTCCGTGACGGACGGCGTACTGACTGTCGATCTGGTTGAAAATCCGATTGTCAACCAAATATCGTTTGAAGGAAACAGAAAGATCAAGACTCAGCAGCTCAAGGACGAACTGTCTTTGCACCCGCGTTCTGTATTTACGCGGTCCAAAGCCCGACGCGATACGCAGCGGATTTTGGAATTATATAAGCGTATGGGACGTTATTCGGCGCAGGTTGAACCGAAAATTATCGAACGTTCGCAGAATCGTCTTGACGTCGTTTTTGAAATTAACGAAGGCCGGCCGACTTTTATCCGCAAGATTGATTTTATCGGCAATCGGGCGTTTGACGCAACCGAGCTGGAAGAAGAAATGTTGTCCAAGGAAAACCGCTGGTACAGGTGGTTTACATCTATGGATACATATGATCCCGACCGTTTCGCGTACGATCAGGAATTACTGCGCCGGTTTTATCTGCAGCACGGATATATGGATTTCAATATTGTTTCTTCTTCTGCCGAATTATCGCCGAATCGCGAAGATTTTTATCTGACGCTTGTTTTGGAGGAAGGGCCGCGTTACAAAGTCGGCGAGGTTACAGTCGTTTCCGATTTAAAAGGATTGGACGCCGACAGCGTGGCGGACGTCGTTACCGTAAAATCGGGTGCGTGGTTTAATAATGTAAAGGTCGAAAACAGCGAAATCGCGCTGATTAATGCCGTCGGGGCAAAAGGATTTCCGTTCGTTGACGTTTCTTCGGATTTAAAAAAACGCGAAGGGGAAGATGTTGTTGACGTCGTTTTTAATATTAAAGAAGGACAGCATCTGTTCATTGATGAAATTCAGATTACGGGAAATGCCCGTACTCAGGATCGCGTAATTCGCCGCGAATTTCGCTTTGCCGAAGGTGACGCTTACAGTCCCGCGAAAATCCGCCGTTCTAAGCAGCGAATTGAAAATCTGAATTATTTTGACCGTGTTTCAATGGATATCGAACCGGTGGAAGGAACGCTGGACCGGGCGATTTTAAAAACGGACGTATCGGAAAAATCAACCGGTTCTTTGAAACTGGGGGTCGGTTGGTCGTCATATGACGGGCCGTTGGCCGAAGTTTCCGTTCAGGAAAATAACTTTTTGGGAACGGGACGCAGAGTCGGTGTTTCCGCTTCGGTCGCCGAAGAAAAAACGTTGTTTGATATCAGTTTTGTCGAACCGTGGTTCCTAGATCGGGAATTGGCTTTGGGATTTGATGTTTTTTATCTGACCCGGAATTATTCGGACCGCAGTTCTTATGATTCGGAAATGGGCGGCGGCTCTGTTTCTTTAAGCTGGAAATATACGGAAGAATTGTCGCATACCGTCAAATATACGCTGCGCCAGGATAAAATCGTGGACGTCAGCGAGTCGGCTTCCATTTACGTCAAGGAACAGGAAGGAACAACGCTGACGTCCATGATCAGCCAGACATTGTTCTGGGATTATCTGGATAACCGTTATAATCCGTCGGAAGGGTATTATGTTTCTTTATCCAATGATTTGGCCGGTTTTGGCGGTGATACGCGTTATCTGCGCACGGATATCAGCGCGGCGTATTATTATCCGCTGTCCGACAAATGGGTTTTGGGATTGTCGACGTCCGGCGGGTATATTTTCGGAATCGGGCAGGACGTTCGCCTGAATAACCGTTACTTTTTGGGCGGCGCGACATTGCGCGGATTTGAAGACGGAGGTGTGACGGCCCGGTCTAAAATCGGAGACGACGCTTTGGGCGGCAACTGGCAGGCGACGGCCGGGGTGCAGTTGATGTTCCCCTTGGGGCTGCCCAGCGAATTCGGCATGAGGGGCAAAATCTTTGCAGATTTCGGCCTGATCGGAAAGCCTGACGATTTTGATGCATCTGAAATGTGGTATTCTTCGAAATTGCGTGGTAGTATCGGTATCGGTTTTGTGTGGTCCTCCCCGTTGGGGCCGATTAATGTCGACTATGCAATACCGGTCTTGAAAGAACGTTTTGATGAAACTGAGTATTTTCGTTTAAACTTTGGATGGGGATTTTAAAAGATGAAAAAAGGAATTGGTCTTTCTATCGCTCTTGCTTGTATTTTCTTTGCCGGCGCAGCAAAGGCTGAAAAAATCGGCTTTATTAACGATCCGGAACTGGCGCAGAAATCAACGGCGCTGCAGGGGCTGCAGATGCAGCGTGATAAAATTCTGGCCGTGCTGAAGGTCGATTTGGAAAAAGAATTAAAAGAAATCTTTGATAAAAAGCAAAAGCTGCAAGAAGAAAGCGCTAAATTGTCCAAAGCCGAAGTCGGCAAGCGTCTGGACACGATCGACAAAGCGGAAAAAGATCTGCAGGCCAGAGCTCAGGCCGCGGCCGCGGAACTGCAGAAAAACTTTGTTGAAGCAGCCGTCTCTTTTAAAGAGAAGGCAATCAACCCGGTTATAAAAGATCTGGCTGAAGAAAATGACTTTGACGCCATTTTAAATTCGGCCAACGCTTTCTATGTTGATGAAAAACTCAACGTGACCGAAGAAGCGATCAAGCGCGTTAACAAAAAAATGCCGAAGCTTGATTTGAAAAAAGTAACCTTGGAAAAGGCTAAATCGAAATAAATTGGAGTGTCAAATGCCTGATGCGCGTTTTTTTAAAACTGCAGGACCGTTTACGTTAAAACAACTGGCTGAAATCGGCGGGTGTGAGCTGGCCGAAGGCGTTGAAGCGGATACGTTAATCAGCAACGTCAATTCGCTGCATGACGCCGCAGCCGGCGATATCAGCTTTTTATTAAGCAAAAAATACATCGCCGATCTGGAACAGACAAAAGCCGGCGCTTGTATCGTTCACCCGGATTTCGCCGCTTCGGCGCCGAAAGGAACGGCCGTTCTGCTTTCAAAAGAACCGTACAGGTCTTACGGGCTGGTGGCGGCTGCTTTTTACCCGGCCGAAACGGCGGCGGAAACGGTTATTCACCCGAAAGCCGTCGTCGCCGCCAGCGCTGTCGTCGGGGACGGTTCCCGTATTGACGCGGGCGCGGTCGTCGGTGAAAACGTGATTTTGGGAAAAAACTGTCATGTTTGTCCGAATGCGGTAATCGGTGATAATGTTGTATTCGGCGATGATTGTATCGTCGGGGCAAACGCTTCCGTCTTTTATACGCTGGCGGGAAATCAGGTCTATATTTATCCCGGCGCGCGAATCGGGCAGGACGGTTTCGGATTTTTCATGAGTCCCAAAGGACATACGAAAATTCCTCAGCTGGGGCGCGTTATTATCGGTAATGATGTTGAAATCGGCGCGAATACCTGTATTGACCGGGGCGCTTTGGGCGATACGGTCATCGGCGACGGAACACGTATGGATAACCTGATTCAGTTCGGGCATAATGTGCAGACAGGAAAATGCTGCGTTATTGTTTCTCAGGTCGGCGTTGCCGGCAGCACAAAGCTGGGGGATTTTGTCGTTCTGGCCGGGCAGGCCGGGGTCGCCGGGCATTTGGAAATCGGCAGCGGTGCGCAGGTTGCGGCTCAGTCCGGCGTGATGCGCGACGTCGCGCCGATGGAAAGTCTGATGGGGACGCCGGCTATTCCCATTAAGGAATTTATGCGGCATTTTGCTACGTTAAAGAAAATTACAAAACGTTAAGAGAGAGAACTATGGAAGAGAATATTATCAGAGAAATCGGCATCAATGAAATCTTGACATTAATTCCTCATCGTTACCCGTTTTTACTGGTGGATAAGGTTTCTATCATCAAAGAAGGCGAAGAAGGCATCGGTATTAAAAACATTACGATGAACGAACCGCAGTTTACGGGACATTTTCCCGAAAATCCGGTCATGCCCGGCGTTTTAATGATAGAAGCAATGGCGCAGCCCGCCGCCGTGACGGTCATGTCCAATCATGCGGACGGGGCCAAAAAAGGCGTTTTTTTCATGAGTGTCGAATCCGCTAAATTCCGTAAACCCGTTCTGCCGGGAGATCAGCTGAAAATGCATGTGACCAAAGAAGTCGCCCGCCGTAACGTGTATCGTTTCCGAGGGGAAGCGACCGTAAACGGTGTTTTACATGCCGAATCGACCTTTACGGCGATGATTTTTGATGAAAAGTAATAAAATATGACAACAATACATTCCACCGCAATTATTGAAGACGGTGCAAAAATCGGGAATGACGTTTCAATCGGTCCGTACTGTTTTGTCGGCGGGCAGGTTGAATTAAAAGACGGCGTGCAGCTGGTTTCTCATGTCTGGGTTGGCGGTGATACCGTTGTCGGTGAAAATACGGAAATTCGTCCTTTTGCCGCGATCGGCGGAAAAAATCAGGACTTGAAGGATAAAGAAAAGAAGGGAAAGCTGATTATCGGCAAAAATAATTCGATCCGGGAATACGCGACGATGCAGCCGGGAACGCCGGGGGATAAAAATGTTACAGTCGTCGGCGATAACGGGTTGTTTATGATCGGAACGCATATCGCGCACGATTGTGTTGTCGGAAATAATGTGCTGATGTCGAACAATGCGACGTTGGCCGGCCATGTCAAAGTCGGCGATAATGTGATTATCGGCGGTTTGTCCGCGGTACATCAATTTTCCCGCATCGGGGCACATGCCATGGTCGGCGGTATGTGCGGCATAACGCGTGATGTTATTCCGTATTCTTTGATTTCCTTTAATTGTCTGGAAGGCGTAAATATCGTTGGTTTGAAGCGCCGGGGGTTTTCTCTGGACGTCATCAACAATCTGCGTCTGGCTGTTTCTGAAATCTTCAAAGGCGAAGGGACATTATCCGATCGGATCAAGCGCGTCGGCGAAGCATATCATGACTGTGCGCCCGTTCAGGAAATCGTTGAATTCATGCAGACGGATTATAAACGCGGTTTTATGCAGCCGTCGGCAAAAACGTCGATTGCGGAATAATATGGTTGAAAAACTGGGAATTATTGCCGGGGGCGGCTTTCTTCCGAAACAGTTGATGGATCATTGTCATCAGGAAGGCCGCCCTTTTGTTTTGGTTTGTCTAAAGGATTTCGCTTTGCCCGAAATTGTCGGAAACGAGCCGTGCCTGTGGATCAGGCTGGGCGAAGCCGGAAAAGCCGTCGCGTTTTTTAAAGAAAACGGCGTGCGGGAAATCGTTATGATCGGCCCTGTAAAACGGCCTTCTTTATTTCAGCTGCGTCCTGACTGGTGGACGGCGAAGTTTCTGGCTAAAATCGGGTTTAAAGCGTTCGGGGACGATAATCTGCTGACTTCCGTTATCAAATATATTGAAACGGAAGGTTTTAAAATTATCGGTATTCATCAGGTCATGGGCGATATTTTGGCCGGTGAAGGCGTGTTGGGCAAAATCAAACCGGACGGGCAGGCGCGGGACGACATCAATCACGGGATTAAAATCGCGCTGGGGCTGGGCGCTTTGGACGTGGGGCAGTCCGTTGTTGTTCAGCAGGGGATTGTTTTGGGGGCGGAGGCCGTCGAAGGAACCGACGCTTTGATTAAACGCTGCAAAGATCTGGCGCGTCCCGGTCCCGGCGGCGTTTTGGTCAAAACCAAAAAACCGCGGCAGGAACAAAGGGCCGATCTGCCGACAATCGGCGTTCAGACCGTTATTAATGTGTATGAAGCCGGATTGCGCGGAATTGCCGTTCAGGCGGGAAAGACGTTAATCGCCGACCGTAAAGCGGTTATTGCAAAAGCGGACGAGCTGGGAATTTTTATTGTGGGAATAAAGGTGGCGCATGACGCGGGATAATGAATTGTTCGTTTATTTAATTGCGGGCGAACCTTCCGGCGATTTGCTGGCGTCCAGACTGATGCGGGCTTTGCGTGAAAAAACGGGTGGCAAAGTGCGTTTTGCCGGCGTCGGCGGAGAAACGATGATTGAAAACGGTTTTGAAAGCTTGTTTGATTCTTCGGAACTGGCCGTTATGGGGCTGGCGGAAGTCATTCCTTCCATTCCTAGGATTCTGGGGCGGATTCGTCAGACGGCGGAAGATATTGCCGCGAAAAAACCCGACGTTGTCGTGACGGTTGACAGCTGGAGTTTTTCTGCCCGCGTCAATAAGAAATTAAAATCTCTGCATACCGGGATTCCGCAGATTCATTATGTCGCGCCGCAAGTATGGGCCTGGAAAAAAGGCCGCGCGAAAACCTGCGGGCGTTATATTGACCGATTGATGGCGCTGTTGCCGCATGAGGCAAAGTATTTTGAACCGTACGGGTTAAAAGTGGATTTTGTCGGCCACCCCGTTGTTGAAGGCGGCGCGTCAAAAGGAAACGGTGAAGCGATCAGAAAAAAAATCGGTGTTACCGGTAATGTAAAGCTGTTGTGTGTTCTGCCGGGATCCAGACGATCCGAAACAAAATATCTGCTGCCGGTTTTTAAAGAAACAGTTGCTGTTTTGGCAAAAAAATATCCTGATATGCACATTGTCATTCCGACTGTCGTAACGGTTGAAAGAGCTGTCCGGGCGGCGGTCGCGGACTGGGCTTTGCCCGTGCATGTCGTTACGGGCGAAACAAATCGTTACGATGCTTTTGCCGCCTGTGATGCGGCTTTGGCGGCTTCGGGGACGGTCGCGCTGGAGCTGGCAATGGCAAAAGTGCCTTATACGATTGCGTATAAAATGAACCCGATCAGTTCTTTTTTAGCCAGAAAGCTGGTGTCCGGACGGTTTGCAAATCTGGTGAACATTTTGCCTGACCGGGAAATTGTAAAAGAATATTTGCTGGAAGACTGTACCGTTGCCAATTTAACGGCGGAAATCGAAAAACTGCTGGACGATCAGGCGTATCGTCAAACGGAAGTCGCGCAGGCTTTTGACATATTAAAAACGCTGGGAGCGGACGACGCCGTTACTCCCAGTCAAAAAGCCGCGGCGGTTGTTTTGGAAACGGCGGCAAAGAAAAATTAAAGCTGTTGTAAAATCTCCGGCAGATCAGAAAAGCGGTCAATTAAAACGTCCGGCTTGATTTCTTCAAACGGGATATGAGCGTAACCGTAGGTCAGCAGGACAACGGGAAAGCCCGCGGCGCGGGCGGCCTGCGCGTCTGTTTCGCCGTCGCCGACCATGACGGCGCTATCGTTTGTTCCGCCCATACGTTTGACGGCTTCCCACAGCGGTTCGGGATTCGGTTTGCGCACGGGCAGAGCGTCGGCGTCCAAAACAACGTCAAAGTATTTTCTTAAATCCAGTTTGTCCAGAATCGCTTTGGTCGGGCCGGCCGGTTTGTTTGTGCAGACGGCCAGCTTATATCCGTCTTTTTTCAACTGCTTAAGCGTTTCGATAACCTGCGGATAAGGTTTTGTCAGCGCCATCTGCGCATGCGAATACTGGCTGATCCAGCAGGTCAGCAGATCGGGCAGAGCTTCTTTGGCAATCGGATCTCCGGTCAAAGCGTACGCTCCTTTCAGCATCATTGCCGCTCCGTTGCCGATAATGGACATGGCTTCGGCTGTCGTTAATTCGCGCCGGCCGTGATCTTTTAAAAACAGGCTGATTTCCCGGCACATGTCCGGAATGCTGTCAATCAGCGTGCCGTCCAGATCAAAAATCACATATTTTTTGCCCATTGTTTAAACTTCCGTAACAAACTGTTGTCATAATTTATTTTAACTTTTGTTCTAAGTATGCCAAATTGCTTTTGAAAATACAAAGAAAAGGATTCTTTTTAATGTCTGAAAACAAAATTTGCGCCGTTGTTCTGGCTGCCGGGCAGGGGACAAGAATGAAGTCCGATTTGCCCAAAGTTTTGCACAAAATCGCGGGGCGTCCGATGGTTTGCCATTTGCTGGCGACCGTTGACGCGTTAAACGCCGAAAAGGCCGTCGTCGTTGTCGGTCCGGGCATGGATCTGGTCGCCGACGCCGTTGCGCCGCACAGTGTGGCCGTGCAACATAAACAGCAGGGAACCGGTGACGCGGTCAAGGCTGCGCGGGAAGAATTACAGGGATTTAAGGGCAGCGTTTTGGTATTGTACGGGGATACGCCTCTGGTTAAAAAAGAAACGCTGGAAGAAATGGTCCGTCTGCGCGAAAACGGCGCGTCGGTCGTCGTTCTGGGGTTCGAACCCACTGATCCGGGGCGTTATGGGCGGTTGATCGTCAAAGACGGCGTTTTGGAAAAAATTGTTGAATTTAAAGACGCTTCGGAACAGGAAAAAGCTGTGCGCCTGTGCAATTCCGGCGTGATGTGTCTGGACGGGGAAAAGCTGTTCGGTTGGCTGGACCGTTTGAAAAACAATAACGCGGCCGGAGAATATTATTTAACGGACGTTGTCGCTTTGGCGCGGGCGGACGGGTGTTCCGCCGTTGTCGTGACCGGAACGGAAGAAGAAATGGCCGGGGCGAATTCGCGCGCAGATTTGGCAATGATTGAAGGCATTGTTCAAAAACGGCTGCGTGAAAAGTTTTTAGCGCAGGGAGTTACCATGACAGATCCCGATACGGTTTATTTTTCTTACGACACCGTTTTGGGTAAAGACATTACGATAGAGCCGTCCGTGATTTTTGAACCGGGTTGTGTGGTGGAAGATAATGTTGAAATTAAAGGTTTCTGCCATTTTGAAGGAACTCATATCCGTTCTGGGGCAAAGGTCGGACCGTTTGCGCGTCTGCGTCCGGGGGCGGATATCGGCAACGGGTGCCATATCGGCGATTTTGTCGAAATTAAAAACGCAGTCATTGAAAACGGGGCGAAGGTTAACCATTTGTCCTATATCGGAGACGCCAGAATCGGTGAAAAAACAAACATCGGCGCCGGTACGATTACGTGTAATTATGACGGCTATTTCAAATCAAAGACGGAAATCGGCGCCGGAGCTTTTATCGGATCGGATACGGTGTACGATCGGCGACGGCGCGATGACGGCTGCCGGTTCCGTTATTACAAAGAACGTAGAGCCGAATGCCATGGCCGTATCGCGCGGTAAACAGACGGCTTTGGTTGGCTGGGCGGAAAAGTTTCGCGAACAGAAAAAAGCGTTAAAAGAAAAACTTTCAAAATAAAGGATTGAATACATTATGTGCGGTATTGTCGGTATTATTTCCAACAGACAGGTGACACCTCTTTTGATTGACGGGCTGAAAAGGCTGGAATATCGCGGATATGATTCCGCCGGTGTCGCAACGCTGGTTGACGGCCGGATCGAACGGCGCCGGGCAAAGGGTAAAATTGTTAATCTGGAGGCTAAAATCGCGGAAAATCCGCTGCCGGGGACAGTCGGTATCGGGCATACGCGTTGGGCGACTCACGGCGTGCCGAATGAAACCAATGCGCACCCGCATGCGACAAAGTATGTCGCCGTCGTGCATAACGGTATTATTGAAAATTACCGCGAGCTGCGTGACGAATTGACCGCGCAGGGCCATGTGTTTGAAAGCGAAACGGATACGGAAGTCGTCGTTCATTTGATTTCCCAAAAAGTTGAGGAAGGACTGGAACCGCAGGCCGCCGTCGCGCAGTCATTGAAACGTTTAAAAGGTGCGTTTGCTCTGGCTATTATTTTTGCCGGCCATGAAGATTTGATCATCGGCGCGCGCAAAGGATCGCCTTTGGCCGTCGGTTTCGGGGACGGAGAAATGTTTCTGGGATCCGATGCTTTGGCTTTGGCGTCCCTGACGCAGAAAATTATGTATCTGGAAGAAGGCGACTACGCCGTTTTAACGCATACGGAAGCAAAAGTTTTCGATTCAAACGATCAGCCGGTTGAACGCAAAGTCGTTCTTTCTTCAGCGTCCGGCGCGATGATCGGAAAAGGCGGATATCGTCACTTTATGCTTAAAGAAATTTATGAACAGCCGCAGGTCATCGGCGATACGCTGAATACGATGATCAATCAGGATATGGATACGATTACGCTGCCGAACGTACCGTTTGAATTAAAGGACGTGCCGCGCCTGACGATCGTTGCCTGCGGAACGTCTTATTACGCAGGGCTGGTCGGCAAGTACTGGATTGAATCCGTTGCGCGTATACCTGTTGATATTGACGTCGCTTCTGAATTCAGATACCGTTCCCCGGTTATGGAAAAAGGCGGGGTTTCCCTGTTTATTTCCCAGTCGGGCGAAACGGCGGATACATTGGCGGCTTTGCGTTATTGCAAAGAACAGGGGCAGAAAATCGTTTCGATCGTTAATGTGGCCGAAAGCACGATGGCGCGCGAATCCGATTGTGTGTTAAGGACGCTGGCCGGCCCCGAAATCGGTGTGGCTTCGACAAAGGCGTTTACGACGCAGCTGACTTTGCTGGCGTGTTTCGCAATTGCTCTGGGACGGGCGAACGGGGCGTTGTCCAAAGGCGAAGAAGCCCGTTTGTCCCGCGCTTTGGTTGAAGTTCCGTCCCGCGCGGCAGAAGTGTTGAATAATGATGCGGCGATTGCCAAAATTGCGCAGAATTTGTTTGCCGACGCCCGTGACGTGTTATATCTGGGACGCGGCAGCAGTTTTCCGATCGCTTTGGAAGGGGCTTTGAAATTAAAAGAAATTTCTTATATCCATGCGGAAGGGTATGCGGCGGGCGAAATGAAGCACGGGCCGATCGCCCTGATTGACGAAAGCGTGCCGGTCGTCGTTGTTGCGCCGACGGACAATCTGTTTGACAAAACGGTTTCCAATATGCAGGAAGTTCTGGCGCGAGGCGGAAAGGTTGTCTTTTTCGGCGATCAAATGGGCGTCGGTTCGGTCAAAGACCGTTCGGCGGCTTCGGTTATTCTGCCGGCGGTTGATTCTTTTGTCGCTCCTATTTTATACGCGATTCCCGTGCAACTGCTGGCGTATCATACGGCCGTTGCCAAAGGAACGGACGTTGATCAGCCGCGTAATCTGGCTAAAAGCGTAACGGTGGAATAAATGTTAAAAGAAAAATGCGCGCGATTGTTCAGGCGGTTAAAAAGAAACCTGCGTTCTGTTTTGCTTTTGTGGCTGCCGGCCGGGATAATCGCCGCTTTTTTTGCTTTTGTTTTATTATCCGTCGGATTGTCCAAAGACGCTTCTTTTCATTCCTGCGCGCAGCTGCTGGCGCGGTGCGCGGGGGATAATCCGTCTTTGGGGCGTATGACGAAATGCGCTTACCGGACGGCGTGGTGCGACGTGACGGTGCTCTGGGACAAACTGAACGGCAGACAGTTTCCCGATTTGCCGGGGCTGCCGGCCGTTGATGAAAAGGCTGACAGGGAATTATTTGAAAAGCTGACTTCTGATGAATTTTTGGAACAAAGATTCCGGGAATTGGAAGAACAGGAAAAAAACAAGGCGCCGGAAACGGGGGCGCCGCCGAAAGAAAAATTAAAAAAATATATGGAGCGGCTGCGCAATGAAAGAATCGCTTTTGAAAAAGAACAGGCGGAAAAAAGAAAAGCGCTGGCCGCGGAACGGGAAAACGAAACCGGAAACGATAATTTAACTGGAAAAACGGCAAAATAAAGCATATAAAAAAGCAAAGCTTTTATAAGGTTGCTGTCATGGAAGAATGGTTGCCCGATTCCTGGCGTTCAAAACCGGCGGCTCATCTGCCGGAATATGCCGACGCCGAATGTTTGAAGTCTGTTGAAAATAAACTGCGCAAATATCCGCCGTTGGTTTTTGCCGAAGAAGCTTTTCGTTTGAAAAAATCACTGGGTGACGTCGCGAACGGCAAGGCTTTTTTGCTGCAAGGCGGCGATTGCGCGGAAAGTTTCGCCGAATTCGGCGCGGGCAATATTCGTGATATGTTTCGCATTTTACTGCAAATGGCAGTCGTTTTAATGTTCGGCGCTTCCCGCCCGGTTGTCAAAGTCGGACGTATGGCCGGGCAGTTCGCTAAACCGCGTTCGTCGGCTTATGAAACGATTAACGGGGTGACTTTGCCGTCGTATAAGGGCGACAATATCAACGGGATTGAATTTACACCGCAGTCGCGCGCTGCTCAGCCGGACAGAATGTTGCAGGCGTATCATCACGCTTCGGCAACGCTGAATTTGTTGCGGGCGTTTTCTCAGGGCGGGTTTGCCGATCTTAATAAAGTTCAGGAATGGAATTTGGGGTTTGTCGCCAATTCTTTGCAAGGCGAACAATACCGCCGCTTTGCCGACAGAATCAGTGAAACGCTGGATTTTATGGCCGCTTGCGGCATTTCTGCGGATTCTGTTCCTTTGGTGCGTGAAACACCGTTTTATACGTCGCACGAAGCGCTGCTGTTGCCGTTTGAGGAAGCAATGACCCGTGTCGATACGTCTTCTGGCGATTGGTACGATTGTTCGGCGCATATGTTATGGATCGGAGAAAGAACGCGCGATCCCAAAGGGGCTCACGTTGAATTCGCGCGCGGCATCTGCAATCCGATCGGGGTAAAAGTCGGGCCGAAAACGCAAAGCGATGACCTGCTGCGCCTGTGCGATATTTTAAATCCGTTGAACGAAGCCGGCCGTTTGACTTTTATTGTTCGTATGGGAGCCGGCTGCATTGAAACAAATCTGCCGCCTTTGATCCGCGCCGTTGAAAAAGAAGGTTACCGGGTTGTCTGGTCGTGCGATCCGATGCATGCGAATACGCAGGTGGCGTCAAACGGTTATAAAACGCGCGATTTTCAGGCGATTTTGGAAGAAGTTAAGCGTTTCTTTGCCGTTCATCAGGCGGAAGGCACCTATGCCGGCGGACTGCATTTTGAAATGACCGGGCAAAACGTAACGGAATGTGTCGGCGGTTCCCAGAAAATTACCGAAGAAAATCTGGCGGAACATTACAGCACGTTGTGCGATCCGCGTTTGAACGCGAATCAGTCTTTGGAACTGGCTTTTCTGGCGGCCGAAATTTTAAAGAAAAATACGGCGGCTAAACCGGCTCAGACTGTTTTAGCCGAATAGTTTTCAGCGTGTTCTTTGACGCAGTGATTTGGCTTTGCCGGCGTTAATCTGTGATTTCCAGAAATTTTCGCAGCCTTTAATCTGCCCGTCGCTTAAAGGAGCGGCGCGCAGCAGCCGCCAATTCTTTTTACCGGAAAACGGTTCGACATATATATTGTTGCCGCCGTTAAAACATTGAACATAACCGGCCGGCACCGCGCGTTCATGCCCGAACAGCCGGCGATCCGGGAATTTCAGGGGCGATCCGGCGGCTATTTTGTTATTTTGGCCGGACAGGTCAATAATGTTTGCTTCAGGCAGAACCCAGCCCGCGACGCCGACAAAATCCCAGGCGAACAGACGGTTATCCGATTTTTTTATGCGGCTTCCTTCTTCACGCGACGGGAAAGTTTTTAACAGTTCTTCGGTCAAAATTTTATGTTCCTGATGACGCAGGCCGATTCCCTGATAAATCAGTTTTTTCTGCGCGGCGTCCCATTCTTCGGCAAAAAATCCGAACCAGTCCGCTTTTCCGGCGACGGGACGGTATAAAAACTCTGTTTCCCGGCGGGTTTGCAGGTCCTTTGTCAAAGCTCTGTGTGTCCCGGGTATAGCCGAAGCAATTAATATATAAACGGTTATAAAGACCAAAACGGGACGTATATTTGAAACGATGTTTTCCGAAATCATTTTAATTCCGGCCAGGGTGCATAACGGAATAAAGAAACTGAGCGGGCGGTATTCCAAAACGTCGCCGCCCATAATAAACAGGTAAAAACCGATATAGGCCGCGAACGTCAACATCAATAGAAATAAAACGCCAAATCCGCTCTGCCGTTTGATGACAAATTTGAAAAACGCCCAGATGATAAAGAAAAACAGCCAGAAATAAAGGGCGTATTCCAAAACGAACGACAAAATATAATCCCGGCCGAAATCAGGAAACAGCCGATCGTAAAACGCTGTAACGGAATTGGGAACGATACTGCCGTAAGTCCGGTACAGCCAGCCGTAATAAAACCAGACGGAACCAAGCAGTAAAAAAGCAATCAGACTTTTGAATTTTGAACGTCCGTGAAAAATAAAGAACAGCAGAAAAACAGCCGAAGCCGGAATAAAAATAAAGCCTTCAAACCTGCATAAAGCCAGAAGAACCGCCGAAACGGACAAATAGACAGGATTTCCGGATTTATCCGCCGTCGCTTCAAACGTCCACCACAGAACCAGAAAATTAAACAGGGCGGTTTCCGTTCCCGAAGTCATGAAAGCTAAAAAAGTTCTGTTTGTCAGCAGGATCAGACATACCGCCAGAAACAAGAGCAGGCTTTTGCGTTGTATGCGGGGGCGCATATTGACGCGGCGCAAAAAGAAAAAGCACAAAATAACCTGTCCAATGGAAAACAGAAATGTTGCCAGATCCGCGCTTTGCGGAGGCGTTATCCCCGCTTTCCAAAGACCGTGCAGGACAGTCAGCCATAAAAAACTGGTAAAACCGCTGACAGCTTCAAACGGCGGCGGATTAAACGTGTATCCCCAGCCTTTGACGGCATTGGACACGTATCTGAAAGAAATAAAAGCGTCATTCGCCGTAAAAGAATAAAGGGATCCCGCGGCGGCAAAAATTACGCATAACAATAAAAACAGCAAAATATATCTGATTTTTCCCGCCGCTGTTTTTGCGTTCCAGTTTTTCAAATCTGCCGGCGTTTCAAAAATCAAGGGTTTGATGCCGAAAATTATGCCGCGCAGAAAATGTTTAATGCTTTCGGAATTGACGGATCTGATTTTGCCGCACAACGCGGGGCCGGCGCGTTTGATTTTTAATTTAATGTCTGTCAGTTTCAGTTTTAATTTAAAAAAGCGGTCTTTTACAGCCATGATCAGTTTCCGGAAGACAAGTAAATATTTTCAGGAGCTTTTTCCAAAATCCGCGCGTATTTTTTTGCTCCCAGCATATCAATCAGCAGATCCCAGGACGCCAGACATTCAGAGCTGCCGCGGCAGATATAGATTAAAAACGACGATACCGGTTCGATTGTTTTCAGCTGGTCGCGGACGGTTGTCTTTGCAGCCATGGCTTCTTTTAACAACGGGTAAACGGACGCCATGGCCTGAATCGGATCCTGCCGAATGATCCGGCTTGTACCGCTGGGCGTTAACCCGGCCTGTTTTAAAACGGTCTGGGACAGCAGCGAAACAGACACCTGATTAAAAAATTGTTTGTACGTCATTCCCGTTATTTGTTCGATTTTTTTCGGATCTGTTTCTCCGACCCAGTCGGCGATCATTTTTGTTAAAAGGTCATGATACGTGTCCAGTGTTTCAAAGCGAAGCTGATCGGCTTCGATTAAATAGAAGTTCAAAGATGCATCATTTTTAGCCGCGGTTGAAAAATCGGGCAGAGTGCCCGCACCGCGCAGGACAATGGACGGAACGATTTGCGGCGGCTGACGGACGGGCTGCGAAGCGGTTTCTTCGGCGTTCGGCGCTTTCATTGACAACAGCGGCAGTCTGCCGTCCTCTCCCGAAGACGTTATCTGAATGATTTTTTGCTCCAGAGCCGTAAATTTTTCAGGCTGGAAAATATAGAAATAGCAGAAAGCGATTATTCCCAAAGATAAAGCGACTTTGAACAATCCGCCCAGACACCCGCCGCCGCTCGGCGCTGTTCCGGGGCGTGAAATATTCGGTTTTGCGGGTTTTCCGACAGTATCTGCGAATTCATCGTCCGGTCCCAAATCAATATCGTCATTTTCTTCTGTATAAACGGCATTCGGATCATGATCGAATTTATCTTCAAACGTTTTGGATTCTGTCATTTTTTTCCATTCCTTTTTTCTAAGAAAGATAGTATCTCTTTTTAATTAAAAATCAAAATAAAATCCCGGCTTGTTGTTGCGGGCGGGGTTTGTTATTCTCTGATGACGATAAGGAAAGGGATTTTTTGATGATTTTGGTATTCGGGTCTTTGAACGCTGATTTTTTTCTGTCCGTCCGGACTTTTCCCGCGCCGGGCGAAACTGTTTTAACTCCCGGCGCTTTGGTCAAAGCGGGCGGAAAAGGGGCTAATCAGGCGGCGGCCGCCGCGAAAGCCGGCGGGCTGGTCAAAATGGTCGGCGCCGTCGGAACGGACGAAGTCGCCAAAGTGCCCGTAACGGCTTTAAGGGCTCTGGGCGTTGATTGCTCGGGCATGCAGGTTTCCGAATTGGCGACGGGCATGGCGATGATTATGGTTGACGAACGCGGGGAAAATTCAATTGTTGTAGCCAGTGGCGCAAACACGGCCGTATCCGCGCAAGCCGTCGCGCAGACGGCTTTGAATGAAGACACGATTCTGGTTATGCAGATGGAGGTTCCTCCCGCGGAAAACTTTAAACTGCTGCGCCGGGCCAAAGCTGCGGGAGTCCGAACGGTTTTAAATGTCGCGCCGGCCCGTCCGATCCCCGAAGCGGATCTGAAACTGGCGGATTATCTGATTTTAAATGAAATTGAAGCGGACGCCGTTTACAATTCTTTGTTTGAAAAAACTTTTCTCGGCGTTGAAGAAAAGGCGGCGGCGATTGCCGAAAAAACGGGCGGGGTTTGTCTGATTACCCTGGGGGCGGACGGTGTCGTCGGGGCGGAACGGGGGAAAATGTTCAAAGTTTCCGCTCTGCCCGTCAAACCCGTTGACACGACGGGGGCGGGCGATGCGTTCGTCGGGATTTTCGCCGCCATGCTGGATAACGGACTGGATACGCGGCAGGCTGCCCGGTATGCCGCCGCCGGCGCGGGGCTGGCCTGCCTGAAAATCGGTGCGCAGGAAGCTTTGCCGACATTAAAGGAAATCGAGGCGCGTGTTGAAGAAATTAAAATAAGTTAGGTTTTTTTATGGCATTACGCCGAAAACAGTTATAAACTAATTAAAATTTATTTAATTACAGAGGTTTTTTTCATGCTGATTGCACAGTTGAACCCTATCCCCGGCGATTTGGAAGGTAACCTGAAACTGATTCATTGGGCGGCGGAACAATGCCCGCACTGCAAAGGCGAAACGTTGATTTTGCCGGCGTATGCTTTGACAGGCTGGCCTTTGGGGGATTTGGCGTTTTCAAAATCTTTTATGTCCGAAGTGCATAAAAAGCTGGGTGAAGTTTATCATAACGGCCGTGAAATCCTGACGGCCATTCCCGACGGCGCCGGCGGAGCAACGCCCGTATTACTGAATGAAAAAGGCGTGCATTACGGCAACCGCTTTACGATTGCCGGACGGACTGTCGCCGTTTCCGTCGGATTTGAACCCGTAAACTGCGAAGGATCGGACAAGCTGATCGTTTTGGACGCCAGACCGTTCCGCAGCGGTTCGGTAACGGAAACGCTGGAACATTCCAGAACGTTCGCGACTCGTATCCGTCTGCCTTTGGTTTATACAAATCTGGTCGGCGGCAATGACGGCGCCGTTTTCCCGGGCGGGTCGTTTATGCTGGATCTGGACGGCGGATTTGTTGAATGTCTGCCGCTGTGGGAAACCGGCGTTGCCAGTGTGGACGACATTTCCTGGCCGTGGACGACGGAACCTGAAAACACCTGGCGCGCTCTGACAATGGGATTGGGCGATTTTGTCCGCAAAAACGGATTTAAAGGGGTCGTTTTGGGGCTGTCCGGCGGTTTTGACAGCGCTTTATGCGCCGCGATTGCCGTTGATGCTTTGGGCGCGGATAAAGTACGCGCCGTGATGATGCCGTCCGAATATACGTCAAAAGAAAGTCTGACCGATGCACAGGACGTCGCAAAAGCTTTGGGGATTCGTTATGACATTCTGCCGATCGTCGAACCGTTCGCCTGTTTCGGAAAGCTGCTGGCGCCGATGTTTAAAGGGTATTCGGCCGATACGACGGAAGAAAACCTTCAGGCGCGCCTGCGCGGCGTTTTGCTGATGGCTTTGTCGAACAAGTTCGGCGATTTGCTGTTGGCGACGGGAAATAAATCCGAAGCTTCCGTCGGTTACGCAACGCTTTACGGCGATACATGCGGCGGCTTTGCGCCGATCAATGATTTGTATAAAACGGACGCTTATGCTTTGGCGCGCTGGCGCAACGCAAACCACCCGGCCTGGATTAAAAATAATATTCTGCAGGTAATGCCCGAACGTCTGATTACAAAAGCACCGACGGCTGAACTGCGTGAAGGGCAAAAAGACGAAGATTCTCTGCCGCCGTATGAAACGTTGGACGGCATCTTAAAGCTGCTGGTTGAAAATGACGCCGGTATAGAAGAAGCCGCCGCCGCCGGATATGACGAAGACGTTGTCAGAAAAGTATATACTTTGCTGCACCGCGCCGAATTTAAACGGGCGCAGGGGGCGCCGGGCGTCAAACTGTCTCGCCGTTCTTTTAACGGTGACTGGCATTATCCGATCACCAAGAAGGTCTAGAAACGTGATTACTGTTCGTTTTGCTCCCAGTCCGACGGGGTATATGCATATTGGGAATCTGCGTACCGCGTTGTTGAATTATCTGTTCGCTTTAAGCGTTAAAAAACATACCGGCGAAGATTTTACTTTTGTCCTGCGTATGGACGATACGGATACGGAACGTTCCAAACCCGAATATGAACAGGCCGTTTATGAAGATATGCGCTGGCTGGGAATCAGGTGGGACAGGCTGGAACATCAGTCGGAACGGCTGGATCGTTATCGGCAGGTGCTGGAGGAATTAAAGCGGCGCGGTCTGGTTTATGCCTGTTATGAAACGGCCGAGGAGTTGGAATATAAACGCCGCCGCCAGCGGGCCAGAGGGTTGCCTCCCGTTTACGACCGTTCCGGTTTGAAACTGTCGCCGGAAGAAAAAAACAAACTGGAAGCGGAAGGCCGCCGTCCGCATTATCGTTTTATGCTGGAACACAGGGAAACGTCTTGGGACGATATGGTCCGCGGGCATTGTTCCTATAACGGCGCGCATTTAAGCGATCCGATTATTGTTCGTGAAGACGGAACTTTTCCGTATATGCTGCCGTCCGTGATTGACGATATGGATTTCGGGATCACGCATATTATCCGCGGGGAAGACCATGTTACCAATACGGCGGTTCAGATACAGATGTTTGAAGCTTTGGGAGCAAAGATTCCCGTATTCGGTCACCCGCCGCTGTTAACGGGGCGGGAAGGAAAGCTGTCAAAGCGTCTGGGATCGCTGAGTTCCCGCGAATTGCGCGAACAGGGAATTGAACCGATGACGATCGCCTGTCTGCTGGCGCGTTTGGGAACGTCTGATCCCGTCGTTGTCAGCCAAAGCTGGGAAGAATTGGCGGGGCATTTCGATTTAACGCGTTTCGGCCGGGCTCAGCCGCATTTTGATACGGACGATTTGTTTAAGTTAAATCCGCGCGTCGTGCGTTCTATGGATCTGGCGACGGTCAACGCTCGTCTGACAGAACGCGGCGAACAGAAAATAACGGCGGCATTCTGGGCGGCGGTCAGTCCGAATATTGACAAGATCGGCGATATTGCCGAATGGGCATATGTTTGCAATTCCGGCGATGTTTTTTCATTAAACGACAATGACCGCCTTTTCTGCCGCCAAACGGCAGAGTTGCTGCCGCCGGGGGACTTTGACGAAACGACTTTCGGCGTTTGGACGGCTGCCGTCAAAGAAAAAACAGGCCGGAAAGGCCGGGATTTGTTCCACCCGATCCGTCTGGCTTTGACCGGACGGGAACAGGGGCCCGAATTGAAAATGCTGCTGCCCGTACTGGGGCGTGAAAAAACGATTATGCGTCTGCAAGGATAATAAAATGACCTTTACAGTATTTAATACTTTGACCCGTCGAAAAGAACCGTTTGTTCCTTTAGATGAAAACAATGTTCGCATGTATGTATGCGGGCCGACGGTTTACGACCGTGCTCATATCGGCAATGCCCGCCCGATTATTGTGTTCGATACATTGTATCGTTTGCTGAAACACCTGTATCCGAAAGTTACTTATGTCCGAAATATTACGGACGTTGATGACAAAATTATCAAAAAATCGCAGGAAAGCGGCGAACCGATTAATGTCATTACGGAAAAAACGTCGCGCTTTTTCCATGAAGATATTGCCGAATTGAATGCTTTGCCGCCGGACATCGAACCGCGCGCAACACAGCATATCGCAGAAATGATCGATCTGGTTAAACATCTGGTTGACAACGGGTGTGCCTATGAAGCTCAGGGACACGTTTTGTTCAGCGTGTCAAAAATGAAGAATTACGGGGCGCTGTCCGGCCGGTCAATGGACGAAATGATTGCCGGCGCGCGGGTGGAAGTCGCACCGTATAAAAAAGAACCCGGCGACTTTATTTTATGGAAGCCGTCCGATGAAACGCAGCCGGGGTGGGACAGTCCGTGGGGGTTCGGCCGTCCGGGCTGGCATTTGGAATGTTCCGCGATGAGCAGCAAATATCTGGGGGAAACTTTTGATATTCACGGCGGCGGACAGGATTTGATTTTCCCGCATCATGAAAATGAAATCGCGCAGTCCTGCTGTGCCTTCGGGCATGATTTTTATGCCAAATACTGGCTGCATAACGGTCATTTAATGGTTAACGGCGAAAAAATGTCCAAATCGCTGGGTAATTTCTTTACCATTCGGGAAATTCTGGATCAGGTGCCGGGTGAAGCTTTCCGTTTGTATACGCTGGGAACCCATTATCATCAGCCGTTAAACTGGCTGCCGGAAGGGCTGAAACAGGCCAAACAGACAATGGATCGTTTTTATACGGCTTTGCGTTCGACGCCGTCTGTTGATTTAACCGGAGCGAAACCGGACGGCGAAGTCGTTGAAGCGTTAAAGGACGATTTGAATACGCCCAAAGCAATCGCCGTTTTGCATTCGCTGGCGACGGCGTTGAATAAAGCGGAATCCGCGGATAAACAGGCGGAAATTAAAAAAGAACTGATTGCGTCGGCGCATTTGATGGGATTGTTGTATCAGGATCCCGAAGAATGGTTTCGTGCCGGTTCCGCATCAGCGGCGGGGCAGGGGATCGGCGAATCGGAAATTGAGGCGTTAATTCAAAAACGTGCCGACGCTCGCAAAGCCAAAGATTTCGCGACGGCAGACGCGGTGCGTAAAGAATTGGCGGATAAAGGCGTTATTATCGAAGATACACCGGCCGGCACACAATGGAAAAGGGCGTAAGGAAATCCTATAACTTATTGATGGAAGAGCGTTTTGCCTTTTTTTGGCAAAAAAACGTCCAGTGACATATATTTGTAACTATTCCTTTTTGCTGAAAAGGAGTATTCTTAAATAAGGTAGAAATTTATCGGCGAGGGTGCGATGAAAAAAACACAAGACAAAACGACATGTTGCTTAACAGCTGCGGTTTCTTTGGCTGTTGTGTTAATGGCTTCTTTGGCCAATGCGCAGGCTTTGCCGGCTGATCCGTGGGCTGCCCAACAGCCGGTTCAGCAGGTTCAGCAGCCCACTGCTCCGATATCGGGGGTGCAGACCGGAGCAACAAGCGCAACAGTTGTTCAGGTGCAGCAGGTCGGCCCTGTCATTTACGGTTCTCAGCCGTATCAGCCGACGTATGAAGGCGGCAGCAGTAATATCTGGAATACCAAAATGCCGGAATTTACCGGAGAAATGACAACGTGGGGCACCGATTACGGTCAGCGCGCAACGGCGCCGGAAGTTAATATGCATAATATGCTGTCTTTGACACAGCATTTGCGCAATATGGGATATAAAATTCCGGACACGTTCGAAAAACGGATAAAGGCTGCTCCGGGGGCGGTTCGTAACCGTATTTATAAAGCGATGCGCGATTTGGAACGCCAAAATGATCCTTTTTCGGAAGGGGTCCGCTTTTTTCTGGATCAGTTTGAAAATGAAACAGGGTTGTCATATGATAATCTGATCGGGAACTCTTTGGATTTGATGTCATCAAAATAGTAAAAATTGAAAAAACACCGTCTGTTTCAGGCGGTGTTTTTGTATAAAGAAATTAAGTTTCCTTTGTTTTAAATATATCCATACTGCCTGATCGAAAACCTTCCAAATCAAGTGTGATATAAGAAAACCCCAGTTTTTTTAAATACTCTGTTATTTTTTCGGCATGCTGCAGAACCGCCGTAAAACTGTCCGGAGTGGTTTCGATACGGGCAAGGTTATCATGACAGCGCAGGCGGATATTTCCTGCGTGAGGCAGTATTTTTTGTAAAAAATCTTCTCCGAGGGCGGCTTTGTTTATTTTTTCAAAACTAAGTTCCGTATCATATTCAAAACGTGTCACAAGACATGGCGCGGAAGGTTTGGTTGCGTTTTTTAATCCGAGTTCTTCGGCTGTCCGGCGGATTTCTTTTTTGGAAATTCCCAGCTCTGCCAAAGGAGAAAGAACACCAAGTTCTTTTAAAGCTTTCAATCCTGGACGGTAAACGTTTAAATCGTCCGCGTTTGTCCCGTCAATAACGGTTTTTAATCCTTTTTCGCGAGCAATATTGATTAAACGGGAAAAAATATCTTTTTTACACCAGTAACAGCGGTCGGAACGATTGTTTTTGACCGCGGGCAAAGACAGCGGATCTGTTTGAAACGGAATCAGTTCCGTATTGTATAAAATGCACAGGGAATGTACGTCACTGATATCCGTTTTTTTTTGAAAAACGGACTGTGCGTAAAAAGCGGCGGCAGGGAAAGGCCGTTCATTATACAGATCATGTAAAACGGCCAGCAGCAGAGTGCTGTCTGTCCCGCCGGAAAACGCCAGTGCAATGCCGGCGGAGCATAAGGGGCGCAGATATTCTTTTATACGATCAGCTGTGTTCATCTTCTTTTTCCGCCTGCAAAGCCGCCTGTTCGTAAAGGATACGCAGAGTTTTTCCCGATTTTTCAGCCGCGACCCGGACGCTTTCGTATTCGGGATAATACCGCACAATGTCTTTCAAAAAACATTTCTTAACGGCAATGTCTGCTTCCGGTAAAGATACGGTCATCATTGTGCGCGACATGCATGTTCTGTCAACCGGGTATTTCCTCAATCCGATCGTGGAAGTATAACGAAAAACGGTTTTTTCTATTTCTTCCAATTCTTTTTCTCCGGTTATTATCCGCAGAATATAAGCCGGACGGTTTTTTTTCATAAAACAGGGAATGAAATGAACGTCGCGCGCGCCGGCCGATGTCAGTTTTTCCATCGCAAACCCCAGCTCTTCGCCGGCGGCATCATCAATATTACATTCGACGATATAAATCTGATCGTTATTTGAATCCTCTTCAATAATCATGGCCCGCAACAGATTGGCGCGTCCGAAGTCGCGTTTGCCCAGTCCTGTTCCTGTTTTGACGATTTTGTATTGTTTCGGTAATGACGAACGTGTGCGCAAAGCGGCGGCTATGGCAATGCCTGTCGGTGTTACCATTTCACCCGTCACACCGGAAGAACGAAGCGGTATACCGTATTGTTCCGCAATATTCAGAACCGCCGGGACAGGGACGGGCAGATCGCCGTGTTGACAGCTGACAAAACCTGATCCTTCGGTTAATCCGGTGACAATACAGTCAGTAATGTTCAAATCGTCAATTAAAACCGCGGCGGAAATAATATCGACAATCGAATCAACGGCGCCGACTTCGTGAAAATGAACTTCACTGACAGGACAGCCGTGAGCTTTACTTTCTGCCTGCGCGACAATTAAAAAAATCTTTTTGGCCAGTTCTTTTGCCCGTCCGGTCATTTGCGCCTGTTCAATAACGGCATAAATATCATTTAAGTGACGATGTTCATGTGAGTGATGGTGTTCGTGGGGGTGTTTATGATCATGGCCCGCGTGTTCATGCAGAATAACGTCAAAGTCACACCCGGTAATGCCGTAGGACTGTTTGGAAGAAATACGGTAATCGAATTCCTTGACGGTCAGACTTTTTAAAGCTTGATTCAGTTTTTGCGCGTCAGCTCCCAGATCCAGCAGCGCCGCGACGGTCATGTCGCCGCTGATGCCGCATGCTCCTTCCAAGTACAGAACAGTATTCATTTTGTTTTCCTTCCGATCAGTCTGATAATTTTACAGGCCAGCACGCCCGCGCCGAATCCGTTGTCAATATTAACGACGGAAACTCCTTCGGCACAGGAATTGAGCATGGTTAATAAAGCCGATACTCCTGAAAAAGAAGCGCCGTAACCGACAGACGTCGGCACGGCAATGACGGGCAAATCAACCAGGCCGGCAATAACGCCGGGCAGGGCGCCTTCCATTCCGGCGACGGCAATAACAACGTCGGCTTTGCGTATGTCGTCCAATTTGGCAAACAACCGGTGAATCCCTGCGACGCCGACGTCAAAGCAGCGCTCTACGTTCGCCCCGAAAAATTCGGCTGTTTCGGCGGCTTCTTGTGCGACCGGCAAATCGGCCGTTCCACCGGTACAGACGGCTATTTTCCCGATCAGACAGGGTTGAACGCCCTTTTTTAAACTGATTATTTTTGAAACGGAGTCATATTGAACGTCGGGAATTTCATTGCGGACGTATTCAAACTGTTCGGCACTGCATTTTGTTCCCAGAACGGATTTACTTTGTTGGGAAAAAGCCTGTAAAATAGCTAAAAGCTGTTCTTTTGTTTTTCCGGGGCAGAAAATCGTTTCGTTCATACCCGTTCTGTCTGCGCGGCTGGTGTCCAGTTTGGCAAAGCCCAGATCTGTAAAATGATCGGAAGTCATAGCGTTGTTCCTTAGAAATTTTTTCTAAGATAACAATTAAAGTTGACTTTAAGTCAACACGTTTTTTTCTTTAAGGAAAAAATATCATTTAAAGAAGTCAGACAAGGAAAAACCAGATATTTAGCGCGCCGATGAAAATCAGCAGACAGCCGTAAGGGACAAGCATGTAGGCGGAAAGCAGATCGATTTTTCTGAAAGCGGCGAATGTCAAAGTCAAAAGGATAAAGGCGGCGAACAAATCTGTCAGTGCAGTTCCAAAAAAGCGCAGACCGAAAAAAATGCCCGGCCATAACAGCCCCAGAATGAACTGGGCCCAAAAAAGCAGCACCGCCGTTTCGTACATCATTTTTTTGGGGTGTTCCGAAATAATACCGAAAGCCAATCCCTGCATTAAATAAGACAGAAGGCAGAAAATATACAGAAAGACAGGCGAAACGGGCAGTTCCAGATACATATTTTCATACTGAATTTTATTCCAGTATTCTTCCAGCGTAAAGGCAAATAAAACGCCTGCGGCGACGCACAACAGCAGGAATAACAGGATATGTGTTTTAAAAACAGGTATCTTTTGCGGCATTTTGTTTCCTCCGGTCCGGATTATCATGCACCTGTTTTCGCGGGACGGAAAGATAAGCAAGATGTTATATCTGTCGGTTTAACAGGCTTAGTCCGGTTTGAAAACTTTTTGTTATGTGTAATCTCATATTGTTTAAATTGTTTTTGTTCGCCTTTTTCATGTCTTAAGCTGGGGATTGCTTCATCAAAAGTGGCTCACGAACGGTAAGATTTTTCTTGCATTTATAATTAAATTATAACATAATGTTATTGATTCAAAAAAGTATGCTCATCAGAACAACAGGCTTGACAAGCCTGTTTTTTTTATGAGGTAAAAAAATGACGATAAGCATAACGACAAACAAAGCGGCTTATATCGGAAACGGGGTGGCGATAAGTTTTGCAATCCCGTTTCCTTTTTTAGCTCAAGAGCATTTAAAGGTTTACCAGCTTTTGAACGATATTCAAACGGAACGAACGGACTGGACAGTTTCGGAAGGCAATCTGGTGTTTGCCACTGCGCCTGCGGACAATGCGCAAATCGTAATTATGCGCGAAGTGCCGCTGACGCAGGAAACGGACTATCGTGAAAACGAGATTTTGCCGGCGGAAACGCTGGAACGGTGCTTTGACAAGCTGACGATGCAGATCCAACAACTGGCGGAGAAAGCCGCGCGCGCGGTGACGGTCGACGTTTTCGACGACACACAGGCGGACAGTTTGATTCCCTCAATCCGAAAAGCGGTTTCGGATTCGGCGGTATATGCGGCTGCAGCGCAAAATAAAGCACAGGAAGCGTCCCAAAAAGCTCAAAACGCAGAACAGTCGGCTCAGACCGCCGCTGATAAAGCAACAATCGCGACAAATAAATCAGTTGAAGTCGCAAATGCTTTATTTACTAAAGCGGACAAGGATTTGTCGAACTGCACCAAACCGTATGTGACGGAAACGTATCACAGCGGCACGGAGTGGTATCGGGTTTGGTCTGACGGCTGGATTGAGCAGGGAGGAAACATCTTGTCAGGAACACATTTGTTCTTCAGAAAAGCGTTTACGACAACGGATTATACAATTACCGGAAATGAAACGGGACGACAGGCTGAAGACGATAATTGTCGGGCTGTCAAATTCCGTAATATTCATACAAATACTTGCTATGTGGTTGCGCCGAATAATCCGGTGTCCGTTTCTTGGAAAGCTTGCGGATATTAAAAAAAATCCCCCGCGATTATTATTTTCGCGGGGGATATATATTTCATCATTTTATATGAATAAGTCTTTCAATATCATCATTCATTTTTATTCTTCCGTTTTTTCATAGAGCGGGGTGTTTGTTTGACTTTGGAAAAGAAGCAGTGAAAGAGCCTTTTTCCAAAAAACGATATTGCGTGGAAAGAATATTTAGTATATATAAGAAAAACGAACATTTTTTATAGAGTCAAAAGTTTTTTCGACGACAAAGAATCAACGTTTTTTTTACGCATATTAAGACAAAAAACTTAAGAGTTTCCCTTTTGTTTCAGAAAAGAGTAAAGCGAGCTGGCGCTTATTCCAGTCATTCGGGCGATTTTTGCCTTTCCGATCCCTTGTTTTAACAATTTCCTGATTTTCTTTTCTTTACCGTTCCAAACGTGTTTCCGATTCTTTCGGCCTCTGGGACGACCAAGAGAACGGCCTTGAGATTTCAAACGCTGCAAAGCTTCTTTCGTGCGCTTGCTGATCATATCGCGTTCCAGTTCGGCGACCAGCCCGAAAGCGAACGCCAGAATCTTGCTTTGCACGTTATCGCCCAACTCGTAGCCGTCTTTGACTGTCAGGACTTTCGCGCCGACTTTCATGCAATGTTCCAAAATGGAAATGACCATAAACAACTTACGCCCCAAACGGGACAATTCAGAACAGATGATCACGTCGCCCGATTTGATTTTCTTCAACAGCTTGCCAAGCTGTCTTTTTTCAGGTTCTTTCGTTCCCGACACGCCGTCGTCAATGATCCAGCTTTCAATCGGCAGCCCGTGCTTTTCCGCCAAAGCCTCTACCCCGATTTTTTGATTGTCGCAATCCTGATTGTCCGTAGACACTCTTAAATAGCCATATACCGTCATCGTTATACTCTTTTATTTTATATGTTGAACTTTGATTGATTTTTCGAAAAAGATGACTGGTTGGAAAATTTAATTTTGTAAACACCTTCGGGGCGTTTTTGACGAATCTTTCAATAAAAAAACGTTTCGCCCATTTCGGTTCTGTAAGTTTTTTTGTATCTTCATCAAGTATTTGTCATGCCGATTAGCTGATGTCGTATCGTTTCGATTCGTGTTTGATGTCGAACGCCAGCCCTTTAGTCAACATTGATTTCTTGTTGATTACAATTGTGCGGTAGCGTCACTTGTTTTTAGCTTTTTTTAAACGATATGGCAAAGTATTTAGCGTGATTTTGAGTATTCGGCCGAACATTCAAACCTTGTCGCATCAGTCTGTTGTATATGCCTGTTCCTCTTCTTCGGGAAACAGTTCATCTATCTAAATTTAAATGGTTTTTTTCTGGACGAATTTTAATGGATTTTCATATTTAACAGATTTATGTCGCAAAAATAAAGGTTTTGAGGTATATTAAAAAATCCTTTGTCTGAAAGAGGTTTCGGTATGACTTTGTTTAAGATTTTTCTTGCCGTTTTATTTTTTAACGCGTTTAGTTTTTCTGCCTGCGCCGAAAGCATTTCCGCTGCAGCGTCCAGAATTTCCGAAGCGAAAGAAAAAAAAGCCGAATTGGAAAAAGAATCCGTTAAAGCCGGACAGCAAATACAGGACATCGGCAGCTTGACGATAGAAGATTTCCTGGAATTGGAAGCTGTGCCCGAAGGTATGGACGCCGTTTCCGCGCAGGCTTTACACGGGGCGGATCAGGGATTCGATTTTATGACGACCAATCAGGCTTTGCGGTCGATTGCGGCAATGCGTAAACAGGGAATTGCTCTGCCGGAAGATTTGGAAGAAAAAATCAAAAAAAATCCGGAAATGGCTTCGCAGCTGATGGACGAAGCTTTTGAAACAATTCCGCCCGCTCAAATCGAAGATAAAGACGATATCACCCGTCAGCGCCGTTCGGCCATTAAAGGCGCCGAAACAACGCTGGGGGTCAGCTTTAAAGATGTCCTGGAAACTCAAAAGAGAATGATGACGCCCGCTTCTTCTCAGAAAAGCAGACGGGGCAGACGCAGACAATGATATCCGAGCCGGATCAGGGGATTGCTGCGGCCCCGGTGTTTATTTTAGTTCGTCCTCAGCTGGCCGAAAATGTCGGAACGGCCGCGCGGGCGATGATGAACTGCTGTATTGCCGAAATGCGTCTGGTTGATCCCGACGAGGATCATTTGTGCGACAGAGCGGTCGCGGCTTCTTCCGGCGCCGCAGAAATTCTGCGCAATGCAAAAGTTTTTAAAACGGTCAAAGAGGCCGTCGGCGATTTACAAAAAGTTTATGCGACGACGGGACGGCCCCGTGACATGATTAAACCCGTTTTGACGGGACAGGGCATGGCAAAGGAAATTCAGGCCGGGCGGAGAACAGGTATAAAATACGGCGTTTTATTCGGTCCGGAAAGAACGGGACTGGAAAACGAAGATCTGGCCTATGCCGATGCGATCGTGAATATTCCTTTAAATCCGAAACACTGCTCTTTGAACTTGGCGCAGGCGGTATTGCTGGCCGGATATGAAATTTTCAGGCTGTCCGACGCGACGGCGGATAAATTTTTATCTATGCCGAATACGGAACCGGCTAATAAAGCGGAAACGGAACATCTGTTTGATCATCTGGAACAGGAACTGGAAGTGGCCGGTTATTTTAAATCGCCGGAAAAACGGCCGCGCATGATGCGTAATCTGCGCAATATCTTTATGCGGGCAGATCTGACGTCGCAGGACGTCCGTACGCTGCACGGGGTGATTGCCGATCTGGCACATCGTTAACGTTTTCGCGCTGTTTTTGCCGGAATTTTCTTTTTAACGGCCGCGGCTTTCTTTTTGGGAGCCGCCGCTTTTTTTACAACGGCCGTTTTCTTTTTAGAAGGGGCCTGCGACGCGCAGACCAGAGTCCCGTCGTCCAAAGCCGCCATTTCTTCTCCGTACGGGCAGTTAAAACAGCCGCCCTGTTTGTTTTTATACGGCGCGTTTTTCGGACAGGCACGGCAGATCCACTTGCCGTCCGCGTTTTTTTCGACATAAGGACATAAAAAATCGTTCTGGCTGACTAATCTGCGGCACATATCGATTTGTTTTTGCGCCGATTCGTCGTCGGGATAAGAAGACGGACAGACATTTTTCAGTTTTTCTTTGTTATGATACGTCTTTTCCGGTTCTTTGGCCGGGGTCGGAAAGCTGGTTTTATAATCGGCGCTTAACCGCAGAGCCATACGTTCCAGTTCTTCGCTGGAAACGTCACTGCCGTTTGGTTTTTGCGCTTTGCCGTTGACGACCGGATACGCGCTGAGGCACATAGGATAACCGCTGCGTTTTACCAAAAGCGTTCCGTCCGGGCATTTAAAGCAAAACGCTTTATTTTTGCTTTCATCAATCAAATAAGCCGTTCCTTCCGGGCAGGAAGCGCATACGCCGATTTGTTTGGGATAATCATATTTTTCCCCGACAGTGCATTTTTCCCGTTTGCGGTATAAAAAATTGTAAATTGTCGGGGAAGACGTTTTGGGCACATAAGTATATTGATAAGCCGCCGCAGCCTGTTCCGCAAAGAAAAACAGAAAAATGAACAACAGTTTTTTCATTGATCTTCCTCGTTTTCTTCTTCCTGCCAGGACAGGTTCAAATCGCAGACGCCGGTCATTTCAGCCCCCAGACAGGCGTTGGTATAACGGCTGATTTTAATAACATCTTTGTTTTTCAGGGCCTTGTTAAATAACCGTTTGTGTTCCAAAGTCATATAAAAAGTGATGCCGCAGGCTTCCAAAGTCTGATCGCCTATGCCTGATTTTTCGATATAGCCGTCGTGGACGTCGAAACTGCGGTAAAAATCCGGATTAAAGATTTTTACGGCATATGTGGCGATGTTCGGGTTTTTGCGGCCTGTGCCGAACGGCAGCCTGTTTTTCAGACAGTCTTCGGGAATAGTCTGATCTCTGACGGTTTTTTTCCCGACGGAAGGACGCGACTGACCGTTCAGGTCGTTCCAGTCGGCCAGTGTTTCTTTTAAATCTGCCTGAATCAGAATTTCTTTCGCTTTATCTTTGTTTTTAGGGACGCCGTGGCCGTAAAAAGCCATTAAAGACCGAACCAGAGAATTGTCGCACAGTTTCAGCCAGTATTTTGTATCTTTGATACTGCGGCGCATGCCGATTCCGAAATATGACATTTCCACCAAAGCGCATCGGGCGGTTTTGCTGGGATTTTTGCGGGCATGGGCGGCTTTGCGCATCCATTTTAAGGATTTTTCATAATCCGCATGCACTCCTTTGCCTTCCATATACAGCTTTCCCAGCCAGTATTGGGCTTCCGTATCGCCCCCCAGCGCACCTTTCTGATAATAACGCAGCGCCTTGTCATAATCGCCCATGCGGTAATAAATGCGGCCTAATTCTTTGTGGCAGAAATAGTTTTTTTCTTTCCCGGCGCATTTTTCATACCATTCAATGCCGGTTTGCGTATTCTGTTTAACGCCGTATCGTCCCGAATAATAACCGAAGCCCAGCAAAGAACATGCCCGCAGGTATTCGGCATTACATAAACGGATCAGTTCGGGCAGGGCGGCTTTGGGATTTTGGCGATACAGCAGGCTTTCCGCCGCCTGAAAATCGGCTTCGTTTTTTTTCTTTTCCGTTTCGGCGGCGCTCGGAACGGCGGGCTTTTTTGCTTTCGGTGCAGCTTCGGCGCCTGTCAGTCCCAGCACGGTAAAGAATAAAATCAAAAAAACGTGTTTCATGCCGATCCCTTCGCGGTTATGTAAAACAGTATATATGAGCCTGCCCGATTGACAAAATATAAAAAAAGATTTCTAATAAATTCCTTAAATTAATAAAGGGATTGCAGTCGGTGAAGCCTTTTTTTGTTTTTTTTATGGCCCTTCTGGCGTTCGGCTGTTCGGATCAGGAAACGGGATATGAACGTTTCGATAAAATGGTCGGGGCAAAGCGGCATGCCGAATTTGACATCAATCAGTACAGACCGTACATGAAAAAAGGAAAAAGCCGAATTGAAGGAAAGTTCTGCATTGCTTTGGACAACGGCCGGAAAAAGTGTCCGCCGGATCAGCTGGTTTTGTTAAATCCCGTTACCGATTATTCAACTGAATGGTTCGAGCGTTATTGGAAAAACGGCGAATTGCTGGAATCCCCCAATGATGAAGCCGCCCGGCGCAGCAAAATGGTCAGGACGAATAAATACGGACGGTTTGTTTTTTCATCTCTGCCGCCCGGAGAGTATTATGTCGCGGCTGTCGCCTGTCCGTATTCGGCCAGAGATTCAAAAAAAATACAGCCGTTTAATTATCAGCGCTGGGGGGCGAAAGTTACTGTCGATCCTGAGGTAAAATCGGTTAAAGCTGTTTTGGAAAAGGTGTTGGAATATGATCGTTGATAAAATTGAATTTTATTCTTTATATACAGGACTGAATGAAAAATTCAAAAAGGCTTTCGCCTTTCTGCAGGCGGGCAATTTTCAGGCCGACGGAGAACGCCATGAAATCGACGGGGCTGATATTTATTATATTGTGCAGGAATACGAAGCACGCCCGTTGGAAAAAACGGCATTGGAAGCGCACCGCCTTTACGCGGATATCCAGTATATTTATTCGGGGCGCGAAAAAATCGGCTATGCTCCTTTAAAAGGGCTGAAGGAAACCGTTCCTTATAATCCGGAAAAGGACATTGCGAAGTATGCCGGCGAGTCAGATTTTACGGAATTAACGGCCGGCATGTTCGGAATTTATTTTCCGCATGACGCTCACCGTCCTTGTCTGGCTGTCAAAGAAGGCGAAAAAGTAACAAAAATTCTGGTTAAAATAAAATGCTGACACTTTCTCATCTGGCTGTTGTTTTCGGCAGCCTGTTCGTCGTTTCTGTGTTTTTTCTGACGGCTGTTTTGAAAAAAAACGCCCGGTTGTTCCGGGAAAAGGAAGAGCTGACCAAAGCTTGCGGTCAAACATTGTTTTTGCAAGATCAGCTGGAAGAATTAAAAAAGGAAAATACCCGGTTAAATAACGAAAACATGCGTTTAACCGCGCAGGCGGCGTCGTTGCAGACGCAGATGAACGACGAACGCCGGCATTTAAACGACAGAATTGAAGAGCTGAAAAACGCCAGAGCGGAGCTGTCCATGCAGTTTAAAACGGTTTCCGCGGACGTGCTGAAAGAACAAAGCGTTGATTTTAAGAAAAATCAGCAGGAATCGCTGGGGCAGATTTTAACGCCGTTAAAGGATCAGCTGGACGCTTTTAAAAAACGCATGGAAGAAATCAATCAGATTAACGCGAATGACAAAGGCAAAATGGACGAACAGCTGCGTCATCTTTTGGAAATGAATCAGACTTTGTCCGAAGACGCGCAGAACCTGACGAACGCGCTGAAAGGCAATACAAAACGTCAGGGAGATTGGGGCGAAACGCAGCTGGAGCGTGTTTTTGAAGTCGCCGGATTTGAAAAAGGAATAAACTATACGACGCAAACCAACTTCAAAGACGATGAAGGCAATAACAAACGCCCTGACTTTATTGTCAATCTGCCGGATAACCGCCGTCTGATCGTTGATTGCAAGGTGTCGTTAAACGCTTATATGCGTTATATCAAGGCTGAAACGTCTGATGAAAAGAAAAAATATCTGGCCGAGCATGTGCAGGCTTTGCGTAATCATATTAAGGGATTGTCTTCTAAGAATTATCAAACGATCGTCAAAGAAATGGATCTGGATTACGTGTTTATGTTTATTCCGATCGAACACGCCTATATCGAAGCGTTAAGCGCCGATCCTGAAATTTACGAAGCGGCATATCAAAATAATATCGCGGTGACGACGGCGTCGTCTTTGTTGCCGGTTCTGCGCACGATTGAAAATATGTGGCGGATTGAAAAACAAAATAAAAACGTTCAGAAAATCGCTGAAATCGGCGGGAAACTGCACGATAAGCTGGTCGGGTTTGTCGAAGACATGCAGGCGATCGACAAAGCTTTGCTCAGCGCTAAAAACAGCTATGACAAAGCGTTTAAAAAGCTGTCCGAAGGAAAAGGCAACGCGATCGGCTGGGCCGAAAAATTAAAAATACAAGGCGCCAAGGTCACCAAGGAATTTTCGATTGATTCCGACGAAGCCGAGTTGCTGCAGATCGAAGATTAATCTTTTGCTCTTTTTGAAAACGGGCAGCCGCAATAGTTTTGTGCGTACATTTCCGTTTCTTTGATCAGTTTTTGGCGCAGCTGTTCCAACCCGCCCTTGCGCCAGTTCGTAAAATCGTAAGGCAGGTCTGTTTCTTGCGAAGCCTGCCGGGCAGCGGCGTTGACCTGATCCATATCTTTGTATCGGGATATGCCCAAAACGGACGTGACAAGGTCAAAGCCATTGTCTTTGGCATATTGCATCGCTCGTTTCAGCCGTAAGTAAAAACAGACGGAACAGCGCTTCCCGCGCTCCGGTTCTTTTTCCAATCCTTTGATCGCGTCGAACCAATGTTCAGGATCATATTCCAAAGAGATAAACGGAACATTTCGGGACAAACAAAACCGTTCGTTTTCATCACGCCTTTTTTCATATTCCTGAACGGGTGAAATATTCGGATTATAAAACAAGACGGCAAAATCAACCTTTTCTTTCGCCAGCTTGTCAATCACGGCGCAAGAACAAGGGGCGCAACAGGAAAGTAAAAGCAATTTTGACATCAGTGATATTCTCCGGTCGGAGTAAAAGAACAAATCCGTTCGGGTTTGTTGCCGTTTGCGATTTTATATAAGTCTTTAGGGATACTTTGCCATGAATATTCTTCATCGAATGGCTTTTTCGGGTTATTCAGTTTATATTCTTTTGTTGTCAGCAAATAGTTCTGATTGTCGATTTGAACGATTTGCTGGCGTTCTTCATCGGGCGTTTTAATCAAAACGGCGCTTGTTTGTTGTTCCGGCGAATAAACGGCCAGAAGCGAGTATCCATCCGAATAATACAAAATATCTTTTTTGCCGTTATTGTCATAATCGGCAAAGACGCCGGCGTTGTTGAGGAAGTTATACATTTTCTCGGTAACGCATGTAATGTTTTCCGGCGGACATTGTAATTTGAAAAACGCCTGCAGTTGTGCCGCGTTTAATTCCAGAGAAAGCGGTTTTTCCGGATAAACGTTGTATTCTTTGCGTACGATGCGGCGGCATAAAGGCATATTTTCTTTGGTCGCATCAATATGAAAAACGGTCATGTCTTTGTTGAGCATGCAAACGGGCAGAAAAGCATAAACGGCCGGATCAAATTCATAAATCTTTTGTTCTTCTTCCCCGTCAGAAAATGTCAGGAAAATACGATTTTTATATTCAAAAAATCCAGCCGGGAAAGAATAAGGCACCAAAAAACGTTCGGACAATCGGTCGTCATTTTGTTCTGTTCCGTTGATGAATATAAAATAATAAGGGTCGTCGCCGGTTACTGCTTCGGTATTAATTTTGAACATATATTCTTTTGAATCCGGAGCAATGTAGGAAATTTTATTCTGAAGTACTTTAAACGGCTTGTCTTCTCTGAAAGACAGGCACAACGCGGATCTGTTGATATCCATCGGCAGGGTTGATAAAACTTCTTTGATTGCTATTTCTGTTTTCACGATATTTTCTGCGTTGTTTACGTTAACGGCGGGCAGCAAATTTTGATATGTTTCATTGTGTCTGCGCAGAACGTCGCCGGCTGTCAGCGTTTGATGCGAAACAGAATTGTCGCTGCGCCAATCTTTTTTGTCCAATGCTTTATTCGCTTTTTCTTTTAAACGGTTCAGTAAAAGGCGATTATAGAAAATTTTCTTATCCCGGATGTTGGCGTTTTCCGGCAGCGGCGGAACAGGTAAAAGAGGGACTCTTTTCTGCGCGGCGGGCAGAGTGTTTTTTTCGGCTTCGGATAAAGTCAGATATTTGGACAGATCGTCAGGAATGTCTTCCATACAAAGTTTTTTATCGGGATAACACTGAATGAAACGGGAAAACAAGGTCTTGATTGCTTTAGGAGTCATTTTAGACTGTTCTGCATTTAACAGTTCTTGATTTGCGGCGTTTATATCTGAAACTTTAAACGGCATAGGGAAACCGCGGGTAATCAAAATATTGGCGTTTTTTTGTTTTAAAATTATTTCATTTAATTGAGGGATAAACGGAACAATACTACTCATTCTTTTATAAGTGGAATAAAGAGTCTGTGATTCTGTTACTTCCGGCAAAACATTAATCAGTTCTGCAGCATTTGCTGAAAAACTGATAAAAAAAATAAAACAGAAAAATTTTAGCAAAATAAATTCTCCTTATAAAATAAAGAAAAAACGGCCAGAAAACCCCCTGAGCCGTTTTTCTTGAAAAATAAAAGCTTATTTTTTAGCAGCAGCTTTTTTCGTTGTTGCTTTTTTAGCAGCCGGTTTCTTTTCGGCTTTTTCAGCTTTAGCCGTTGTTTTCTTCGCAGCGGCTTTTTTGGCCGGTTTCTTTTCTTCGGTTTCTTCGGCGCAGCAGCATTCTTCTTCGCAGCAACCGCTTTCCTGAGCTTCGGCTTCCAGCCAGCAGTCGATTTCAACCCCTTCCGGGCAGCCGTTGTTCAACCAAACAAAATATGCCGCTTCGCGGACTTGATCTTCTTTAGCCATTTATGTTCTCCCAAAACTTAAAAACAATTATTTTTTTCAGCCTGATTATTTCCTCACGCTATTTTTTACTTTTAGCTGATTTTTTTCCAAAACTCAACGTTTTTTCAACAATCAAAAAAACGATGCCCGTTCCATGAATTTCTAAGATTCCTTCCAAGGAGCCAAAACAGTAAACTTTGTCGCCGTTTGTTCAAAAACGGGCATCAGTTCGCGCAGAATGTTTGCGCGTTCCCGCGTTCTTTCCGGCGGAAAATAGCGTTCGCGTTTTTCCAAACGCGGTAAAACCAGTTCCGGATCGGCATTGATGTAACGGATATCCACCGTATATCCCGCCTGTTTGATTTTTTCGTACAGTTCAATGTGGTGCGCCGTGGCGTTGGAATGTTCGAATAAAATCGGCAGTCGATGTTTGACAGCCTGTTTTAATAACTGATATCCCACAAATCGAGCCGGCAGTTCCCAGCGTTCAAACGATTTTTTCCTGTCTTTTAAATGTTCGGACAAATAGGAAGGCAGATCCTCCATGATGGCATCAAAAGAAATGTACAACATACCGGCATTGGCGGCCTTGAACGCCCGACAGATGTATGTTTTCCCGGAAGCCGGCAGACCGCATATATTGATCAGATACGGACAGGCGACCGGAGAAACGCCGCTCAGCGCATGTCTGACGGCAGTGCGTATTTCGCGTTTGACGGACAATAAATCAACGTCCGGCGGGAAAATGCGGCTTAATGTCGTGTACGGAGATAAAATTTTATTGATAACGGTCTGCATGAAATTGATCCGGTCCAAAAACACGGAAAAATACTATCACAACATTTTATAAAATCAAAAGAAAACGGTTGCATGACAATCATTTAAAAATGTAGAAAAAATCCGACGGTTTGTATATACTGACTAAAAATTTTGATTGGGAGAACACTTCTATGGGACGAGAAAGAAAAATCAAGCCGAAAAAAACCCCCGTGATCAGCGGTTCCGACGTTTCTGACGTCAGCAAACGCGGCTGGGTGATCAAAGAAAAAAAACATCATTTAATGGATTTTGCGGCCAGTTCTCCGATCACGATTGAACATGTCAGCCCGCAGATCAGCGCCGGACGATATGCGGTTAAACGCGAAGTCGGCGATACGATGGAGGTTTGGGCCAACATTTTTAAAGACGGCCACGATCTGCTAAAGGCCGTTATTCTGTGCCGCCGGGCGGATTCGGACGAATGGTGGGAAGCGCCGATGTGGGAAATCAATCACGGTTTAGCCCTGTGGGGCGGGGATTTGTGGTTCGGCGATAACACGCGCTATATCTATACGATTGAAGCCTGGGTCGATGAATTCGGCACCTGGCGTGACGGAACGACAAAAAAACGCGAAGCCGGGCAGGGGGTCGCTCTGGAATTGGTCGAAGGGGCGGATATCGTTCGCAAGACTTTGGATCGGTTGAAAAAAACAACGGAAGTCCGCGATTTCGAAGCTCGCGAACATGATATTGCTTTTTTAACCGATATTCTGGCCCGTTTTGACGCCTGCAACGACGAATATGAATGCGCCAACATGCTGATGAGCGAAGAAGTTCTGGAGGCAATGGACCGCTGGCCCGATCGTGAAAAGGCAACGCGTTACGACCGCGAACTGGAAGTCTTTGTTGACCGTCCCCGGGCGCGGTTCGGGGCATGGTATGAAATGGACGTGCGTTCTCAGGGAACGGAACCGGGAGTCCACGGCACGTTTAAAGACGGAGAAGCTCGTCTGCCCGAAATCAGAGAAATGGGATTTGACGTCGTATATCTGCTGCCGATACACCCGATCGGTCATACGCACCGCAAAGGCAAAAATAATTCGCTGGTTTGCGAACCGGGCGACGTCGGGTCGCCGTATGCGATCGGTTCCGAAGAAGGCGGGCACAAAGCCATTCACCCGCAGTTGGGAACAATGGACGATTTCCGTTCTTTTGTCCGCCGCGCGCGGGAATTGGATATGGAAGTCGCTTTGGACTTCGCCATACAGTGTTCTCCGGATCACCCGTGGATCAAAGAACACCCCGAATGGTTTACTTTCCGTCCGGACGGTACGATCAAGTACGCGGAAAATCCGCCGAAAAAATATCAGGATATCGTCAACGTCGATTTTTACGGCCCGCAAAGTGATTCTTTGTGGGTAGAGTTGCGCGACACGTTTTTGTTTTGGGCTGCCGAAGGAATCAGAATATTCCGCATTGACAATCCGCATACAAAATCCGTCCCGTTCTGGGAATGGGTGATCCGCGAAGTGCAGAACATATATCCGGACACGATCTTTCTGGCCGAAGCGTTTACGCGTCCGCCGATGATGCAGATGCTGGCCAAAATCGGATTTTCCCAGTCGTATACGTATTTTACCTGGCGCGAAAACCGTCATGACCTGGAAGAATACTTTAATGAACTGACACAATCGGAAATGAAAGAATATTTCCGTCCGAACCTGTTTCCGACAACGCCGGACATTATGCCGTTTTACCTGCATGACGCGCCGCGTTCGGCTTTTATTATCCGGTTCATTCTTGCGGCGACGCTGTCTCCGTCCTACGGTATGCTGAACGGATACGAACTGTGTGAAAACGACGGGATTTACGGCAAGGAAGAATTTAATAATTCCGAAAAATACGAAATCAGAACGCGCGACTGGAACGCCGAAGGAAACATTAAGGATCTGATCGCGCAGATCAACTGGATCCGCGGCGAAAACTATGCGCTGCAGCTGTATGAAAATCTGCGTTTTTACGGTTCCGAAAATGACAATATCATGTTTTACGGCAAAATGACCGACGACCGTAGCAATATGATTTTTGTCGCCGTCAGTTTGGATCCTTATCACGGTCAGGCCGGCAGAGTATGGTTCCCGACCGATGAAATGGGAATTGCGCCGGGCGGCAGATTCTGGGTCGAGGAATTGTTAAGCGGCCGTCAGTTTGAAGCGCGCGGTTCCGAATTCTGGGTCAATCTGTATCCTGCCGGAAATCAGGCGGAAATTTACCGTATTACGCCGATTGACAAATCGTGGTGGTAAGATAAAACTTTTTAAAAGTGACGACTGAAAAAAACAGTTGTCACTTTTGGTTTAATTGGGTCATACTCTTTTTAACAATTAACAAATCGGGTTGTTTTTCATGCTTTCCAGTTTAAAAGATCAGGATTTCTTATTGATTGATAAAGAAAATCTGAATGAAATTTTCAAGGATTTGGTTTTTCAGGATTCTTTTTGCCGGAAATTGGAGACTTTCCTGCCTTCCAAACGCTGGTACAGCGCAAAGGACGACACGATCGCCGCCGTTTCTTTTCAGGCATTGATCCCTTTAAAAGACGTCTTTCTGGCGGTAATTCTGGTCGCCTTGAAGGGCGGAGAAAAGCCGACGTTTCTAATTCCTCTGCGCCTGGCGTTTGACGAAAAAGCCGACGCTGTTCCCGAAAACGCCGTCGTAACGGGAGTCGTGACGGCCGAAGAGAAAAAGGGCGTTATATACGACGCGGCCGGCGATGACGACTTCGCCGCATGCCTGCTGCCTTTTTTGGCGGAAGATATGTCTGTTGATGTCGGCGGTTCAATGGTTTTGTCGGGCGTGTCGACGGCCGCGGGAAAAACTTTGATCCGCGAAGTGGACGGCCTGCCGCAGAAAATGCTGGGGCTTGAACAAAGCAATACGTCGTTGATTATCGGCAAAAAAATTATGCTGAAAATGTACCGGCGCACGGCGTTCGGTTCCCACCCGGAAGTGGTGACGACAAGCTTTCTGACGGAAGAAGCCAAATTTAAAAACACGCCGGCTTATCTGGGCATGCTGGAATTAAAATACGCTGACGGCCGTACGATGGCGCTGGGAATTTTGCAGTCTTTTGTGCCGAATGTCGGCGACGGCTGGTCATATACGATGGATTATTTGAAGTCCTGTTTCGCGGAAGCTCTGGCGGAAGGAAAAATGCCGGATCACGCTTCTTACTTAAGTGAAGCGCGGCTGCTGGGGCAGAGAACGGCCGAAATGCACAGGGCTTTTGCAAAGGGAACAGATGATATCTTTAAACCGACGCCCGTAACGGCGGACGATCTGGCGGCCTGGCGGGATCAGACGACGGCTCAGGCGGATAAAACGCTGGCCGTTGCCAAAGCCAATGTTGAAAATCTGACCGGCGACGTAAAAGAACGTGTTGAAAATCTGATTAACGGCCGCGAACGGATTGTTGCGCGTATTAATGAACTGCTGCCCGTTGTCGCAGACGGAAACAAAACGCGTTTCCACGGCGATTATCATTTGGGGCAGGTCGTTATTGACGATACCGGCGATTTTTATATTCTTGATTTTGAAGGTGAACCTTTGCGCCCGATTTCTGAGCGACAGGTAAAACAGTCCGTGTTAAAAGACGTCGCCGGCATGGTGCGTTCTTTTGACTATGCCGCGTTTGGCGCGGTGTTGATGTACGTGCTGCCCGAAAACCGAGAAAAAGCTTTAAAGCTGGCGGCCGAATGGCAGCGTCAGGCGACGCGGGCTTTTCTGGACGGTTACTTTGATCACATGGCCGACTGTGATTCTTTGCCGGCGGACAGAGAAGTAACCTTGAAACTGCTGGATCTGTTCGTTTTGGAAAAAGCGTTGTACGAAGTCATTTATGAAGTCGCCAATCGTCCCGACTGGCTGGCAATTCCGATGAACGGCTTGTCCCGTTTGATAGACCTGAATGGAGAATAAAATATGAAAAACTATTTAGACGAAAGTATCGTAGAAGCTCTGGTAACCTCCGGCTACGGGGATCCGTTCTCTGTTTTGGGCCTGCACCGCGAAGGAAAGGACGGCGATCTGGTGCTGCGTACGTTCCAGCCGCAAGCCCAAAACGTTTATGTGCTGGAATATGAAACGGGAAAAATTATGGCACAGATGGAACGCGTGCACAGTTCCGGCTTGTTTCAGTATGAATTTCCGGCCGACTGGGAATATTTTAAATATCGCCTGCGTATAGATTTGTGGGTCGGTTCTTCCTATGATACCGAAGACCCGTACCGTTTCCCGCCGGTTTTGGGCGATATGGATCTTTATTTCCTGTCCGAAGGATCGCATTTGGACGAATATGACCGTCTGGGCGCTCACCCGATTAAGCACGACGGCGTGGACGGCGTGTCTTTTGCCGTTTGGGCGCCGAATGCTAGACGCGTTTCCGTCGTCGGCACGTTTAATGAATGGGACGGCCGGCGTCATATGATGCGTCCGCGCGGTTCGACCGGCGTTTGGGAAATTTTTATTCCGCATATTTCCGCGGGCGTTTTATACAAGTACGAATTAATCGGACCGGACGGCAACATTCTGCCTTTAAAAGCTGATCCGGTTGCTTTTTATGCCGAAAAACGCCCGTCAACGGCTTCTGTCGTGTATGATCTGGAAAAATATGAATGGCAGGCAAAAGGGTGGGAAAAGAAGCGTGAAAATGTCAACGCGTTAGATGCGCCGATTTCGATTTATGAAGTGCATCTGGGATCCTGGAAACGTCATTTTGACGACAACAGCTATCTGACATATCAGGAAATGGCGCAGGATTTGGTGAATTATGTCAAAGATATGGGCTATACGCATGTTGAATTGCTGCCTGTCAACGAACACCCGTTTGACGGATCTTGGGGCTATCAGGCGACAGGGCTGTATGCGCCGACCAGCCGTTTTGGCAAGCCCGACGATTTCCGGGCGTTGATTGACGCTTTCCACAAAGCCGGTATCGCCGTGATTATGGACTGGGTGCCGGGGCATTTCCCCAAGGATTCTTTCGGTTTGGCGAATTTCGACGGAACGGCTTTGTATGAACACGCCGATCCGCGCCGCGGCGAACATAAGGACTGGGGAACCAAGATTTATAACTACGGCCGTCGAGAAGTGAACAATTTCTTGACGTCAAACGCGATGTTCTGGAATAAAAAATACCAGATTGACGGTTTGCGCGTCGATGCGGTCGCTTCGATGCTGTATCTGGACTACAGCCGTAAAGCCGGCGAATGGATTCCGAATGAATTCGGCGGTCATGAAGATTTGGAAGCCGTTGCTTTTCTGAAGCGCACGAATGAATTGATGTATGAAAATTGTCCGGGTACGGCGACTTTTGCCGAAGAATCAACCGCCTGGCCGATGGTGTCGCGTCCGACGTATATGGGCGGTTTGGGCTTTGGTTACAAATGGAATATGGGCTGGATGCATGACACGCTGGAATATATGGCCAAAGATCCGATTTACAGACGTTATCACCATAATAAAATGACGTTCGGCATGCTGTATGCTTATAACGAAAACTTTGTTCTGCCGCTGAGCCATGACGAAGTTGTCCACGGCAAGTGTTCTTTGTTGAATAAAATGTCAGGCGACCGTTGGCAGAAATTTGCGAACCTGCGCGCTTATTACGGCTTTATGTACGGTTTTCCGGGCAAAAAGCTGTTATTTATGGGCGGTGAATTTGCGCAGGATCGCGAATGGGACTTCAACGGTTCTTTAAGCTGGCATCTGCTGAACGATCCGATGCACCGCGGTATTCAGAATTCGGTGCGCGATTTGAATCGTATCTATCGTGAAACGCCGGCTTTGTATGAACAGGATTATGATCCGGCCGGGTTTGAATGGATTGACGCCGATAATGCGGACGAAAGCGTCTTTTCGTTTATCCGCAAGGCCAAAGAAAACGATGAAATGGTTGTCGTCGTATCCAATTTTACTCCGGTACCGCGTGAAAATTACAAAATCGGCGTGCCGAAAGGCGGACGCTATGTTGAAATTTTCAATTCCGATGCCGAAATTTACGGAGGAAGCGGTATGGGCAATATGGGCGGCGTTGAAGCCAAAGAAGAAGGTTGGAACGGCCGGCCGTATTCTTTGTCGATTACTGTTCCGCCTTTGTCTACGGTTCTTTTTGTACCGCAGCGCTGATTTGATTTTGGAGTAAACGAAACAAATGCCTACCGGAATACGTGTTCTTCCGGGCCGTCCCTATCCGTTAGGGGCGACCTGGGACGGCAGAGGCGTTAATTTCGCCTTGTTTTCAGCAAATGCCGAAAAAGTTTTGCTGTGCCTTTTTGATGAAACGGGAACGCGCGAAATACAGCGTATCGCCATGCCGGAAAGAACGGACGAAGTCTGGCACGTGTATCTGCCCGACGTACAGCCCGGACAGCTGTACGGTTATCGCGTTTTCGGGCCGTATGATCCCGAACGCGGACATCGGTTTAATCATAATAAACTGCTGTTGGATCCGTATGCCAAATCAATTACGGGACCGCTGGTTTTTAATGAAACGATGCAGGGGTACCGTTCCGGCAGCCCTAAGGCGGATATGTCTTTTGACCGCCGTGACAGCGCGCCGTTTGTGCCAAAATGTCGGGTTATTGACGATACGTTTTCCTGGAACGGAGATAAAGCGCCGCAGACGCCGTGGTCGGAAACCATTATTTATGAATCGCATTTAAAAGGCTTTACGTTCCGCAATCCGGAAATTGACGAACAGATCCGCGGGACTTTTGCGGGCATGGGGGCGCCGCAGGCTGTTGATTATCTGAAAAATCTGGGAATAACGGCTGTTGAACTGTTGCCGATACAGGCGTTTTTTACCGGAAATCACCTGTTAAAAGCAGGACTGCATAATTATTGGGGATATGATCCGGTCAGTTATTTTGCTCCGCACCCGCCGTACATGACGGGGCAAAACCTTGATGAAATAAAAAATATGATCCGCGTGTTTCATGATGCCGGGATAGAAGTCTTTATGGACGTTGTTTATAATCATACGGGGGAAGGAAACCAAATGGGTGTTACCTTATCTTTCCGCGGTATAGACAACGCTGTTTATTACCGTCTGCGCCGCGATAATCCGCGTTATTACGAAGATACGACCGGCTGCGGCGCGTCCTTTAACGTGGAACACCCGCGCGTAATTCAACTGGTTATGGATTCTTTGCGTTACTGGGTCGAACAAATGCATGTTGACGGCTTTCGCTTTGATCTGGCGCCGACTTTGGCCCGGACGGGAACGGGATTTACAAATACGGCCGGTTTCTTAACGGCCGGTCCGCAGGATCCC
>ENA-ORPH01000470-ORPH01000470.1-human-gut-metagenome-genome-assembly--contig:-NODE-470-length-45439-cov-3.534726_pt1 | contig 45439 bp, 50 predicted proteins | sample MGYA00242142_ERZ509074 | MGnify/ENA primary metagenome ERZ509074 (study PRJEB26280, sample SAMEA2338724) | human gut metagenome | biome: human gut; feature: human-associated habitat; material: faeces...
ATTTGGATTTGCGATTATTCCATGATTATTTTTTATTTCTTCTGGATTAACCTCTGGTACAACTAAAGGTACGTCTTTATCCATTCTAAATGCACTACTATTGTCTACTACAATACAACCTTTTGAGGCTGCAATTGGAGCATATTTTCTAGATGTCTCGCCACCAGCGGAAAATATTGCAAAGTCAAATCCCTCGTCAAAAGAATGTTCAGTTAATTCTTTTACAACATATTCTTTATTCATAAATTTAACTTTTTTGCCGGCAGATTTATTTGAGGCAAATAAAACATATTCACTAATTGGTAGATTTTTTTCTTCTAATACTTTTAGTGCAGTTCTACCTACTACACCTGTAGCACCTACAATTGCTAATTTGTAATTTTTCATATTAAGCACCTCGGCTTTAAATAATAACAAGAATTATATTTATAATTTCTTATAGTACATATTATATTCGAAAATATAAAAAAATGCTAGTTAAAACTAACAAATATATGATAGAATATTGTCGAAATACAAAAGACATAGGAGGGGATTAAATGAAAAAGAAATTAGCAGTAATAATAGCACTATTACTAGTAATTGCTATTGTTATTGGAATTACAGTATCAAATTTAAAATTTAGAGGAGATTTAACAGAAATTAGTTCAGAAAAACAATTACAAAAAATAGTAGATGGATATAATTATTCAGGAGGGTCAACCGTACTTGCAACATTTATATGTCCATTAATTGCATTACCTACTCGTAGTTTCTCTGGTGGAATTATAGAGGATGCAAGTTCGTCACAATCTTCTGGTGGAGGTATTGTTCCAAGTGAGATAACAAGTAGTGCGAGTGATACAAAATCTTTTGATTCTGTACTTCCAAGTATAAATAAAGGAACAACCACATCAGATTATTCAACAACAAATATACAAGTAGAAAATGTGGATGAGGCAGATATTGTAAAAACAGATGGGGAATATGTATATTCTATTTCAGACGATACAGTATATATAACATATGCAAAAAATCCAACGGAAATGAATATAGTTGCAAAGATAGAAGAACCATTAAGTAATGTTTATCCAGAAGATTTAATATTACAAAATAATAAATTAATAATTATTTCTGGAAATACTATTAAAACAGTTGTTAAAATTTACGATTTAGCAGATATAGAAAATCCAGACAAAATAAAAGAATTTGAGCTAAATAAGGAATATTATACATCAAGATATATAAATGGCAATTTATATGTAATTTCATCTGGAAGAGTAACAAGTGAAGGAAATTTGGAATATGTAGAAGATGGAGCTACTGTAAATCCAGACAAACCAAATGCATATAAAATAAATGACTTAAATACAAGGAAGCAAACAGTTATTGCTTCATATAATTTAAATGTGCCAGAAAATAAAATAAAAGTTCAATCATATTTAATGGATGTAGAGAATGCATATATATCAGAAAAAAACATGTATTTAATTGATAATGGATATAGTGGAAGCAGAGATGTAGAATTTAGTGATATATTTGGAATAAAAGGACTTTTAGGAATTAGCGATGCAATAGAAGAGAGTGATAGTACTTATGGCTCAAGCATTTATAAATTTAATTTTAAAGAAGATGGAAGTGTAGAATATCAAACTAAAGCTAGAGTAGAAGGAACAACTATAGACCAATTTTCTTTAGATGAAAAAGATGATAATTTAAGAATTGCATTATACAGCTCAACGAAAGGTTCAAGAGTTGTAGTCTTAGATAATAATTTGAAACAATTAGGAGAAACAGCATATCTGGCTAAGGGAGAAAAAATGTATTCAGCAAGATTCGTAGGAGATAGAGCATATCTTGTGACATATAAAAATATAGATCCACTTTATTCTATAGATTTAAGTGACCCAGCAAATCCAAAAGCTTTAGGTGCTCTAAAGATCCCTGGATATAGTACATATTTACAGCCATATGATGAAAATCATATTATTGGTTTTGGTTTCCAAACAGAAGAAACTGTTAGAAGAAATTCTTTAGGAAGAGTTACTTCAAGTTCTGCAAAAGTTACAGGAATGAAGATGGCATTATTTGATGTATCTGATATAAGTAATCCCAAAATGATTTCAGAGGAAGTAATAGGGGATTCAAAAACAAATTCTACAGTTTTAGAAAATCATAAAGCACTATTGTTAGATAAAGAAAGAAACCTATTAGCAATTCCTATAAAAAATTATACGACAGATTTAAGTATTACAGAAGATGATGATATATCTTCTGCTACAAAGTCATACACAAGTTACTTAAAGAGTAGAACATATAACAAAGTTGGATATGCAGTATATAGTTTAGATACAGCAAACGGATTTAATTTAAGAGGAATAATAACACATGATGTTAATTCTAATGATTATACTTCAGATATTAGAGGTCTATACATAGATAATACATTATATACCGTTTCAAATAAGGAAATTAAAGCAAATAATATAGATACATTGGCAGAAATAAAAGATATTATATTAGATTAAGGGGGATAAATATGGGAAAAGTTTATGAAAAAGAAGTAAAACATTATTCAGGAATGCCAGCAGCATCATTAACATTAGGAATTATATCAATACTTACAATTATATTCTGGTATATGTCATTAATTACAGGAATTTTAGCAATAGTTTTTGGAGTTAAATCTATACATAGAACTAATAGTAAAGTAGGAAAAGCAGGAATGGTATTGGGTATTATAGGTGTTTCTCTTTGTTGCTTTATATACTTATGGTTTATATTTGCTATTTTAATGCAATAAAACTCTTGCAAAATAAAAAAATCATGATATAATAGATGCACATAAAAAAGACAAAATAAGGACAACACAGTTATAAATTAGTCTTTAAGAGAGCTAGATGTATGCTGAAATTCTAGTAAGATAAAATATAGTTGTTATCACCTTATAAGTTGCGAAACTGAACTAATAGTAAGTTTTGTCGTATGTTCTGCGTTAAAGAAATTAGAGAGAATAACGTAAGTTATTAAATTAGGTGGTACCGCGGAATTATACCCTTTTCGTCCTAAACAGGATGAAAAGGGTTTTTTGATTGATTTCGTACTTACAAGTTTTTGTAACGAAATTCTTAATAAAATAAAAGAAGGAGGAATTATTAGTGTACAAAAAAGTAGAGCTTAAAGATGGTTTTGTAGGAATGGAAAATGATGTAGCAAAACTATGGAAAGAAAAAGACATTGTTAAGAAAAACTTTGCAATGAACGAAGGAAAAAGATACTTCACATTTTATGATGGACCTCCAACAGCAAATGGAAGACCACATGTTGGACATATCGAAACAAGGGTAATGAAAGACATTATACCAAGATACAAAGTAATGAAAGGTTACAAAGTATTAAGAAAAGCTGGTTGGGATACACATGGACTTCCAGTTGAACTAGAAATAGAAAAAGAATTAGGAATTTCAGGAAAACAACAAATAGAAGAATATGGTGTAGAAAAATTCGTAAAGAAATGTAAAGAAAGTGTATTCTCATATGTTCACCTATGGGAAGAAATGACAAATAAAGTAGGATTTTGGGTAGATATGGATGACCCATATGTAACATACCATAACGAATATATAGAATCTGTATGGTGGGCATTAAAAGAAATGTGGAAAAAGGGATTACTATATGAAGGTCATAAAGTAATGCCATATTGCCCAAGATGTGGAACAGCACTTTCATCACACGAAGTTGCACAAGGATATAAAGATGTAAAAGATTTAACATGTATAGCTAAATTTAAAGTAAAAGGTGAAGATAATAAATATATTTTAGCTTGGACAACAACACCTTGGACTTTACCATCAAACTTAGCATTATGTGTTAATAAAGCTTACACATATGCAGATGTAAAAGTAAATGTTGGAACAGAGGAAGAACCAAAATATGAAGTATATGTTCTTGCTAAAGATTTGGTAGAAACAGTATTAAAAGACAAAGAATATGAAGTCTTAAAAGAATATAAAGGAACAGAATTATTAGGAACAAAATATGAACAATTAATGCCATTTGCAAAAGTTGATGGAAAAGCATTCGAAGTAATCCATGGAGATTATGTAACATTAACAGATGGTACAGGAATAGTACACATTGCACCAGCATATGGTGAAGATGATAGTTTAGTTGCAAAACAAAATGGAATAACTTTTGTAAATTTAGTAGATAAAGAAGGAAAATTTGTTCCAGAAGTAGAACCTTGGGCAGGTAAATTCGTAAGAGACTGTAATGAAGGTATCTGTAAATGGTTAGAAGAAGAAAATAAATTGTTCAGTAAAGAAAAACACATGCACTCTTATCCACATTGCTGGAGATGTGACACACCACTTTTATATTATCCAAAAGAGAGCTGGTTTGTTGCAATGAGCAAACTAAGAGACAATTTATTAAAAAATAATGACACAATAAATTGGATGCCAGAAACAATTAAAACAGGAAGATTTGGAAAATTCTTAGAGAATGTTATAGATTGGGGAATCTCAAGAGATAGATATTGGGGAACTCCTCTTCCAATTTGGACTTGTGAATGTGGTCATCAAGAATGTATTGGAAGTATAGCAGAATTAAAAGAAAAAGGAATAAATGTTCCAGATGATATAGAACTTCATAAACCATATATTGATGATGTACATCTAAAATGTCCACATTGTGGAAAAGAAATGACAAGAGCAAAAGAAGTTATAGATTGCTGGTTCGATTCTGGTTCAATGCCTTTTGCACAATGGCATTATCCATTCGAAAATAAAGAAATATTCGAAGCAAACTTCCCAGCTCAATTTATTTCAGAAGCAATAGACCAAACAAGAGGATGGTTCTATACACTACTTGCAGTTTCTACATGTTTGTTTGATAAATCATCATATGAAAATTGTATAGTATTAGGACATGTTCTAGATGACAAAGGACAAAAAATGTCTAAATCTAAAAAGAATGGTGTGGACCCATTCGAATTACTAGATACTGTTGGAGCAGATGCTACTAGATGGCATTTCTATACATGTAGCGCACCATGGATTCCAACAAGATTATCTGTAAAAAGTGTACAAGAAACACAAAGAAAATTCTTAAGTACATTATGGAATGTATATTCATTCTATGTACTATATGCAGAAATTGACCAATTTAATCCATTAAACTACAAAGACTTTAAAGTAACAAATGTAATGGATAAATGGATACTTTCTAAAATGTATACATTAATAAAAGAAGTAGATGAGAAATTAGATAAATATGATATAACAGGAGCAGCTTTATTAATAGAAGACTTTACAGATAGTTTATCAAATTGGTATGTTCGTAGAAACAGAGAAAGATTCTGGGCAAGTGGAATGGAAGATGACAAAGTAGGAGCATATGTAACTTTATATAATGTATTAGTTAACTTAGTAAAAGTTGCAGCACCATTTGTGCCATTTATAACAGATGAAATCTACCAAAACTTAGTGGTTAATTTAGATAAAGAAGCACCAGAAAGTGTACATTTATGCTTATGGCCAGAAGTAAACGAAGCTGAAATAGATAAAGATTTAGAAAAAGAAATGGACTTAGCATATAAGATTGTTAAATTAGGTAGAAGTGCAAGAAATGCAGCTAATATCAAAAATAGACAACCATTATCAGAAATGCTAATTTCTGTAGGAACACTTCCAGAATATTATGGAGACATAGTAAAAGAAGAATTAAATGTAAAAGAAGTTGTACTAGGTGCAGATATGTCTAAATATGTTGATTTCGAAATAAAACCAAACCTACCTGTTTTAGGAAAAGAATATGGAAAATTAATTCCAAAAATTAGAGAAGCAATCTCTAAACTAAATCAAATGGATTTAGCAAATAAAGTAAAAAACGGTGGAGTAGAATATATAGAAGTAGAAGATACTCAAATACCTTTAGACGAATCTAACTTATTAGTAACAATGCAAGGAAAAGAAGGATATGCCTTTGCAGGTGAAGGTGAACTTGGAGTTGTATTAGAAACAACAATAACACCAGAACTTAAAGAAGAAGGATATTTAAGAGAAATTTTATCTAAAGTACAAAACATGAGAAAAGATAGAGACTTCGAAGTATTAGATAGAATAAACTTATACTTTGCAAATTGTGATACATTAAAAGCAGTTATAGAAAAATATAAAGACCAAATAATGAAAGACACATTAGCAGACAACATCTTCTATAACGAAAAAAGAGAAAACTATGTAGAAACAAAAATAAACGACGAAACAATAGACATAGATGTTGAAGTAGTAAAATAAAAATAAAAAAAGAATTTGAGGACACTCCTCGCCAGGGATTTGGGGACGTTCCTTAAATCCCTATTTAAAAAATCCTCTGAACTTTAGGGACGGAGCTTAAAGTTCACTGGGTAGACATAAATAAAAAGTAAGAGAAAAGTTTTAAAAACTTTATAAAAAAAATCATGATAAATATATAAAGAAGTAGAAAATTAAGAATATACTTAAAATTTCTACTTCTTTATTAAGTTTGTTGAAATTAAAAATTTTAATAGTAAAAAATTAGCGATTAAGTAAATAAACTCCTAAATTTAAATATGTTGCAAATAATGTCCATAATAAGTATGGAAGCTGTAACCATGCAGCAGTTTTATGCTTTTCATAAAATCTAGCTATCATAATAATAATTAAAATTACAAGAATTATAATCCAGATAAACGCAAATAATCTCCATTTTAATAAGAAGAAAGCTATAGGCCAAAGAGCATTAAAAAATAATTGTAAATAGTAGATAGAGTTTATTTTTGAATCTACCAATGAATTACTTGCCAATATTCCATATGAAATTCCCATCAGGATATATAAAATTGTCCATACGATTGGAAAAGTCATACTAGGTGGTGATAAAAATGGTTTTTCTAAAAAATTATAATCGATACTAAGAAACCCAACGATACCACCAACAAGAACCGGAATAAGAATAGCCTTAAAATAAATTTTAAATTTTGACATTTCTCAAAACCTCCATGTTAATATTTTATTAAAATAAGTAGAAATTATACATTATAAAAAATAAGTTACGACCTGAAAGCTAGTAACATAAATGAGTTCAAAGGAGAATGAACTTTAAGCTCCGTCCCTAAAGTTCATAAAAATCACATAAATTTATTGTAAAAAAAATAGTGTTTTTATATAATACTTTTAGTTAAAAATAGGGGGAATAAAAAATGGCAAATTCAAAATTAATAGTAGTAGAAGGACCACAAGGAGCTGGTAAAACAACAATTACGGATTATTTAAGATATACAATTCCATACACTAATTTATATAGATTGTGTGGAACTGCAGATAGTACGCCTACAGGAAAGAAAAAAGCAGAAACAATGTATAGGGATTTAGTAGAATATTTAAAAAAATTAGGAAATCAAAGTATAAATTTAGTATTTGATAGAACATTTTTTACAGAAGAAAATTATTGTAGACTAAAATATAAAGAGTATTCATTTACAGATGTTTATGAGGAATTACTAGAAGATTTTGCTAAATTAGATTTTGAAATATATTATGTAACACTATATTTAGAAGATGAAAGTTTATATACTCAAAGATTAAAAAGGGATAATAAAGCAGTACCAAAATATGCTAAGTTTGAAGCTGAAAAAAGCATAAATCAACAAAAAGTATATTTAGAAATGTCTGATGAAATAGAAAAGAAATATCCAAATATACATTGCTTAAAAATAGAGAATAGTAAAGATTTAGAATTAACAAAGCAAGAATTAAAAGAAAAAATAGGTTTTTAAAGCTTGAGTATACATAAAAAATATAGTATAATAAGGTTGGAATTTTGTTTAATTTTTATATAAAAAATTAAATTTACAAGATATAAACACAGATAGGAGATTTTTAAAGTGAACGTTTCAGATTTTTATTATGACTTACCAGAAGAATTAATAGCACAAACACCTATAGAAAAAAGAGATGAATCAAGATTAATGGTTTTAAATAGAGCAAACCAAACTATAGAACATAAAACATTTAAAGACATAATAGATTACTTAGAACCAGGAGATTGTTTAGTAAGAAATAATACAAAAGTAATACCAGCAAGATTATATGGTAAAAAAGCAACAGGAGCAAAAATAGAATTTCTTCTATTAAATAGAATAGAAGGAGATATATGGGAATGTATTGTAAGACCTGGTCATAAATTAAAACCTGGTACAGAAGTAGAATTTGGAGATGGAATATTAAAAGCTAAAGTACTAGATGTAATGGAAGGTGGAACAAGAAAAGTAGAATTTAAATATGAAGGAATATTTAACGAAATTCTAGATAAAATTGGGTTAATGCCACTTCCACCATATATTCATGAATCTTTAAAAGATAATGATAGATATCAAACTGTTTATGCAAAATATGAAGGTTCAGCAGCAGCCCCAACAGCAGGCTTACATTTTACTCCTGAACTTTTTGAAAAAATAAAAGCAAAAGGAATTGATGTCGCAAATGTAACATTACATGTAGGAATCGGAACTTTTAGACCAGTAAAAGTAGAGAATGTAGAAGAACACCACATGCATTCAGAACATTTTTATATAAAACAAGAAGATGCTGATAAAATAAATAATGCTAAGAAAAATGGAAAAAGAGTTATAGCCGTAGGAACTACTTCTTGTAGAGTATTAGAAACAATAGCAGACGAAAATGGAATGGTAAAACCTACAGAAGGAGATACACAGATATTCATTTATCCTGGTTATAAATATAAATGCTTAGATGGCTTAGTAACGAATTTCCATCTACCAGAATCAACATTAATAATGTTAGTATCTGCATTAGCTGGTAGAGATTATATTATGAAAGCATACAATGAAGCAGTAAAAGAAAGATATAGATTTTTCAGTTTTGGAGATGCAATGCTTATTTTGTAAGATAGGAGAAAATTATGGTTATACATACAAAAAAGCAAGTAAAAACAAAAACTATTCATAAAAGAATGAATTTGCCACAAAGTTTGCGAGATAAAATAGATGAATTTTGGAAGAAACAAGTAAAAGTAAATCCAAACTTATTTAATGGGGAAGTTTGGAATGTAACAAAAATGGAAGAAAATAAGGATAATATACTTCTAACAATAGAAAAAACAGACTATGCACATTACTTATATGATGAAAGGCATGGTATAGAAGAAAAATATGCTTGCCACAATCTTGCAGGAGGAACATATATTGTTACTAAAGATGGATATGCTGTTATAGGAGAACTAGATGATACAACTTCCTATCCTAGAATGATGCAAGTTTCTGGTGGTGGAATAGACGAAAAATATGATATAGTAAACGGTGAATTTGATTTAATAAAAACAGCAAAAAGGGAATTAAAAGAAGAATTAAATTTAGACTTAGATGATAAAGAACAAATAGAAAGTTACAATTTCGAATATATAGAAAAGCCCGAAGGAAAAAGGCATTCATACTGTGTAATATTAAAAGCATATTCAATATATTCAAAAAATCAATTAGAAGAACATTTTAATAAGTATTATCAATTTTTAGAAGAAACGGATGGAGAAAAGGAATTTAAAAAATTACATTTTTTAAAACTGGGTAGAGCAGTAGAAGAATTGGACAAGCTAGATAATCCAAAAAGATTATATGTTAGACAACTTCTAGGAATCGAAGATAAAGGGGTGTTAAATAATGAATAAAAAAGAATTTGAAGAATATCTAGACAGCCTAGACTTAGATAAGAAAGAATATTGTATAATAAGTGGTGGAAGCTTATTAATGCATAATTTAAAAGAAGAAACAGACGATGTAGATTTATATGTAACACAAAATTCATTTGATAAATTAAGTAAGAAGTTTAATGTTCATATAAGTGGTAAGCCATTTCCAAATCATTATACTGTAAACGAAAAAACTGAGGCAGTTTTAGTTAAAAATTTAAAAGACGAAAAAATATATAACATAGATGGATATCCTTGTCGTTCTATAATAGATGATTATAATTGGTATAGGCAAAATGGTAGACCAAAGGATTTAGCGAGTGCAGATAAAATAGACACCATGTTTGAAAATATAGCCAAAGAGTTTAATTGTAAAAAAGAAGAGGTCACTGAAAGCGAAATTTGTAAATATGTAAATAAGAAGGAGGAACTATGAAACCAGCAGTAACATATGAGTTAATACATAAATGTAAACAAACTGGAGCAAGAAGAGGTGTAATACACACTCCTCATGGTGACATACAAACGCCAGTATTTATGCCAGTAGGAACACAAGCAACAGTAAAGAGTATGACACCTGATGAATTAAAAAATGAGATAGATGCAAAAATAATTTTATCAAATACATATCATTTATATTTAAGACCTGGGGAAGAAGTAATACAAGAAGCAGGTGGACTTCACAAGTTTATGAACTGGGATAGAGCAATATTAACAGATAGTGGAGGATTCCAAGTATTTAGTTTAAGTGGACTTAGAAAAATAACAGAAGAAGGTGTAGAATTTAGATCTCATTTAGATGGAAGAAGAATTAAATTTACACCAGAAAGTGTTATGCATACAGAAAATATTCTAGGGTCAGATATCATGATGGCTTTTGATGAATGCTGTCCATACCCATCAACATATGATTATACAAAAAAATCTATGGAAAGAACTACAAGATGGGCCGAAAGATGTAAAACAGCACATGCAAGACCTGAAGACCAAGCATTATTTGGAATTATACAAGGTGGATTTTATAAAGATTTAAGAGAAAAATCTGCGAGAGATTTAGCAAAATTAGATTTACCTGGATATGCAATAGGAGGAATAAGTGTAGGAGAACCTAAAGAAGAATTTTTAGATATATTACGTTTTACAGCACCACTTATGCCAGAAAACAAACCAAGATACTTAATGGGAGTAGGAAGTCCAGATTATTTAATAGAAGCAGCAATGGCTGGAATAGATATGTGTGATTGTGTACTACCTACAAGAATTGCAAGAAATGGAACTGCAATGACATGGAATGGAAAAGTTGTAATAAGAAATGCAACTTATGAAAAAGATTGGGGTCCAATAGACGAAGAATGTGATTGTTATGCTTGTAAAAATTATACAAGAGCATATATAAGACATTTAATTAAAGCAAAAGAAATTTTAGGAGTTAGATTACTTTCAATTCATAATCTATATTTCTTGACTAAACTTATGGAAAGAGTTAGAATGGAAATAGAGAATGATAATTTAGGAAACTTTAGAAAAGAGTTTTATAAAAAGTACGGATATGACACAAAAGAGTAGTTGAATAGGGGGAAAGTTATGGATTTATTTGATAATGAGGAATTGTTCAAAGAAGAAAAAAAGAGAGTAAAGAAAAAAGGAATAATAATTATTTCATGTATAGTTGTAGCAATTCTTTTAATAATAGGAATAGTTGTAGCAATGATGTATTTCCAAAGTTTACAATGGGGAATTACAGTTGATGGGGTAGGAGTTTCTATAAAAGATACAACGATTATAACAGATGAGCAAACAGGTAAAGTATTTGTATCTATTTCAGATGTGGCACCACATGTAACAGGATATACATATTTACATGGTGAATATGGTAAAAATTCCGAAGACAATAATTCAGGAGTTGTTCAATGTAATGATGAAGCAGTAGAATTCCATGCTAACCAAAATAAAATAAATAAAGTCTTATTAAAAGAAGATACTAATGATAACGAGTATGGTTATATGTATCTATCAGAAAAGATAAAATATGCAAATGGACAACTATATACATATGTAGAAGACTTACAACCATTATTAAATGCAAAAGTAAATTATAACCAAGCAACAAATAAAATTACTTTAGCAGGAACAGAGTACTTATATGAACAATATCAAACAAAAATTGCAAGTTTAGGATATAATGCAGTAGATTCAAACTTCGTTAATAAAAAGGCATTAGCATCTGATATGATTGTTGCTCAAAAAGAAAATGGATTAACAGGAATAATTAGACCGGATGGAACAGAAATTGCAGGTCCACGTTATACAAGTGTACAATGGTTAGAAACAACAGAAGAATTTTTAGTAGAAAATAATGACAAATATGGAATTATAAGTGAATTAGGACAAAGTAAAATCTCTATGAATTATGATTCGATAAAATTATTAGATAAAGATACAGGACTTTATATAGTAGAAAGCAATGATAAATATGGTGTAATAAACAAGAGCGAAAGACAAATACTATATGCTGAATTTGATCAAATTGGTGTAGATAAAAATCAATATCCAAGTGTACAAGATGGAAATCAATATTTATTCTATGATTCTATTATACCTGTAGAAAGAGATGAAAAATGGGGATTATATAACATAAATGGAGAAGTTATATTACCAGTAGAATATGACAGTATCGGTTGTATAGTAACTTCAACACAAACAAAGTCAGCAAACAATGCAGTACTACTAGAAGACTACGAAGGAATTATAGTAGGAAAAGAAATAAGTGAAAGTGATACAAATAAGAAATATGCAGTATATAACCCATTAGGAGAACAATTAGTTGGATTCTTGTTAGATAATATTTTCTATAGAACAGAAAATGGAAAAGATATTTATTATCTAGAAATGAATGGACAACAAGGAAACTTAGATGAAGTATTTAAGGCAAATGGAATTAAGAAAGTTAATACAGATGTTAATGATTCAAATTTAAATAACAATATAAACATTAATAATGGAATATCTGATACAAATGAATTAGTAAGAAATTAAAGTAATAATTAATAGCCTTCCTAAATAGAATTTATTAGGGAGGCTTAAATTATGGAAGAAGGAATATTAAAAAAGAATGGAATTGCTATATTAAAAGGTGAAATAATAGCTTTTATAATAAATATCTTTGGATTAATAATATTATCACTAATAATGACATATTCTACTATTTCGGATAATAATATACCAACATTAGTAATAGCAGTAAATACATTAGCAATTTTAATAGGAAGTTCAATTGCAACTATTAAGCTAGAAAAGAAAGGAATAGTAAATGGGTTAATAATAGGTGTATTATATATGCTTATTTATTTATTAATTTCTTTAATATTTTCAGGAAATATTAATTTTTCTAGTAAAACTATTCTATTAATCATTTTAGGTGTTATTGCTGGGGGAATAGGAGGAATAATAGGAGTTAATCTTAATAGGAAAAAATAAGATAAGAAACGGTTAAGAAAATATTAGTTTTATCTACGGAAACAATATAAAAAGTTTGCTAATTATAAAATTCAACTATTTAGGAAAAAGTAGTTGAATTTTTTTATGATTTAAGATAGAATTTAACAAGACTATATTCAATGTTTTTAACTAAGGAGGAGAAAAAGTGAACAAAGAGGAAAAACTAAAAAAAGAGCAAAAAGCAAAAGAAATAAACAAATTGAAAGGTTTAAGAATAACATTAATAGTATTTATTATAATTTTGTTATCTTTAATATCTTTTGTGGGCATATATGTAAAAGATAAAAACGAAATGTCAGATGTTATTCCAGACTTCATATTAGGTTCAGATATAGAAGGAAATAGAATAATTAAATTAAATGTTGAACAAGACGAAACAATAACGTTGACAGATTCAACAGGAGCTAAGATTGCATCAGGAACAGAAGAAGAGCTTTCAAACCAAGGTTATACAGAAGATGTTATTACAAAAAATGGTTATACAAAATCATCAGAGGAAACAAATAAGGCAGAAAATTTAACTGCAGAAAATTATGAAAAATCAAAACAAATATTAATAAATAGATTAAAAACATCTGGGGTTACAGATTATAAAGTAAGACAAGATAAAGACAATGGGAATATAGTTGTAGAACTAAAAGAAGATGATTCAACAGATAATATAATATCAACATTATCAGAAGTAGGAAAATTTGAATTAAAAGATTCAGAAACAGAAGAAATATTATTAAATAATGATGATGTAAAAGATGCTAAGGTTTTGTATAATAATACACAATCAGGAGTTAATGTGTATTTAGAAATAGAATTTAATAAACAAGGAAAAGAAAAATTACAAGAAATATCAAGAACATATAATAGTAATGCAGTATCAGAAGATACAACAAATACAGTTTCTAATAATACAGTATCTAATGAAATAACAGAGGAAGACTTAAATGCTGCAGAAACAGCGAATGAAGCTACAAATACAACAACTGATGGAACAACAGACACAGCTGAAGCATCATCTAAGAAAATAGATATGGTAATAGATGGAACTACAATTGCACCAGGACAACAATTTTCTGAGGAAAATACAACAGGAACATTAGACTTATTAATAGGAACAGGAAGTGCATTAAATACAGATGATGAAAACAACAAATTAGATACATATATAACACAAGCTCAAACAATGGCTTCATTAATAAAAAATGGTGTAATGCCAATTACATATTCATTGGAAAGCAATAAATATATAGAATCTCCGATAACAGTAGATTTATTAAAAAATGTAATTATAGTATTAGGAGCTATTGCAGTAGTATTATTTATCTTCTTAATAATTAAATTTAGAGTAAATGGAATACTTGCAACAATATCTAATGTTGGATTTATAGCAGTTATATTATTAATTTTAAGACTAACTAATGTAGAAGTAGGTATTGGTGGAATTATAGGATTAGCATTAATACAACTATTAAATTATATATTACTTTACATGTTATTAAAAGCTGTAAAAGGTAAGAAAGATAATGACAAAGTAATGAAGAGTGTACTTGTAAAATTCTGTATGATGTCTGTACCAGCATATATAATTGCTATCGTATTTGCATTCAATTCATTTATTCCAATATATAGTTTTGGAATGGTTGTTTTCTGGGGAATTACAGCATCAGTTATATATAATTTACTTGTAACTAAAAATTTAATTATAAAAGCAGAAGAAAAATAATATGAGAGGGTGAAAAGATGGAACGCAAAAAAACTAATATGAAAAATAAAATACTATATATTATTATGGCAATTATAATAATTGCGGGTATAGTTGTTGGATGTACAGCAAAGTTTAAATTTAGTTTAGCATATGATGATTCTAATAGAATCGAAGTTTATATTGGTAAAGATTATACAAAATCTGATGTAGAGTCTATTGCTAAAGAAGTGTTTGGAACAAATGATGTATTAATACAAAAAATAGAATTCTTTAATGATTCTGTAGCAATTACAGTAAGAGAAAGTAATGACGAACAATTAAATAACTTAGTAACAAAAATAAATGAAAAATATGAAACATCTTTAACAAAAGATGATTTAACAGTAGTAGAGATACCTCATTATAGAGGAAGAGACTTAATGGCGAATTATGTTTGGCCAATAGCAATTTCAGCAGTTCTAATTATTGCATATGAAGCAATAAGATTTAGAAAATTAGGAGTAGTAAAAGTTGTGGCAAAATTAATAATTTGGCCAATAGTAATAGAAGCACTATATTTAAGTGTTTTAGCAATAACTAGAATACCTATTAGTTATTATACACTACCATTAGGAATTATATTAGCAGTATTAACATTAACAGTTATTACTTATAAAAATGAAAAGAGATTAATAGAATATAATAGAAAGAAAAACTAATAATATAGGGATTTTGGGAGGTCTATAGGGGGGATTTGGGGACGTTCCTAAAATCCCATTTTTAATTATATAAGATAAAAAAATACAGGATAAAATGCTTTATCCTGTATTTTACTTTACGAAAATCTTCAGATAGTCTGAATGGCAGTAAAGCTTTAGCCGGAAAAAATCACTGGTGGTTATGTGATTATTTTTGTAATTTGTAATAAGATTTCTTTCCTTTTTTTAGAATTGCAAATCCATCTTTAAAATCTGTATCTGAAAGTATATAATTTGTATCAGATATTTTTGTATCATTTAAAGATATACCGCCCTGTGTAATTAATTGACGTGCTTGACCTTTTGATGGTGCAAATCCAACTTGAATTATTGCATCTAATATAGAAATATTACTTGCAACTGTAGCAGTTGGCATATTGTCTAAACTACCTTGTCCACCAAATAAAGCATTAGAAGCTTCTTCTGCTTTTTTTGCTTCTTCTTCGCCATGAATTAATTTTGTTATTTCGTATGCAGCTACTTTTTTAGCTTCATTTATTTTTTCATCTTTCAAATTAGAAAGCTCTTCGACTTTTTCCATAGGTAAGAAAGTAAGTAAACTTAAAACAGTTTTTACATCGGCATCATCAATATTTCTCCAATATTGATAGAAATCATATGGTGATGTTTTTGTAGCATCTAACCATAATGCACCTTTTTCTGTTTTTCCCATTTTTTTACCTTCTTTTGTTGTAAGAAGTTTAAATGTAAGACCATATGAATCAGAATGACCAATTCTTCTTATTAAGTCAACACCACCTAAAATGTTTGACCATTGGTCATTTCCACCCATTTGTAATTTACAACCATATTTATCATGTAAATATAAGAAATCATATGATTGCATTAACATATAGCTAAGTTCGAAGAATGTTAAACCCCTTTCCATTCTTTGCTTATAACATTCTGCAGCAAGCATTTTATTAACAGAAAATAATGAACCGATTTCTCTTGCAAAGTTAATAAATTTTAAATCTAGTAACCAATCTGCGTTGTTTACTATTATTGCAGCATTTTCACCTTCGAAAGATAAAAATTTAGCAATTTGCTTTTTAAAACATTCAACATTATGATCTATTTCTTCTCTAGACATCATTCTTCTCATATCTGTTTTGCCAGAAGGATCACCTATTGTAGCAGTACCACCACCAATTAAAATAATAGGTCTATGTCCTGCTTTTTGCATATGTGATGCAACCATTAAAGAAATAAAATGTCCTACATGTAAACTATCTGCAGTTGGATCAAATCCTATATAAAATGATATTGATTCATTATCTAATAAATTTTTAATTTCTTCTGGATGTGTTAATTGTTCTGTATAACCTCTTTGGGTTAATTCCTCAAAAATATTAGACATAAAACGTCCCCCTTATAAATTGATATCTATATTATTTTTTTCTTTTTTTACAGCTTTAATAAAGTCTTTATTATTCATAAATCTATTTATATTTGATTCGTCAATTCCAGTACCTTTACTTATATCTGCAACTGAAGCATCTTCTACTTGATTAGTTAAAAAATTTTTTAATTTTGACATTTCAAAATTATCTTTAGGTGCACAATTTGGGCAAATATCATCTATTGATGAAAAAAAGCATCCGCAACGTAAACATTTCTTAAAATTCATAATTAAGTTCATTCCTTTCTAGTTTGATTATAAATAAAATAAATTTTCTAGCAGTATTCTATCATAAAATACTACAAAAAAAAACTAAATATTACAAAAAACATATATAAATTTATTAAAAAAAGTGTTGACAATTATTTGTTGTTATGCCATAATGATAATGGTTATCACTTAAGGAGATGTTATGGAAAGATATAGTAAGCAAAGAGAGTTAATCTTAAACGTTTTAAAAGAAAGAAAAGACCATCCAACAGCAGAAATGCTATATAATGATATAATAAAGATTATGCCAACTATAGGTATTGCAACAGTATATAGGAATTTAGCAGCATTATATGAAAGTGGTCAAATATTAAAAATAGAAACTAAACAGGGGGAATCAGATAGGTTTGATGGTAATCTTATGCCTCATTTGCATTTTCAATGTTTAGAATGTAACGAAATACAAGATATCTTTTTAGATGAGAGTGATAATGACAAACTTAATGAAAAACTAAAAGAATTTGCTAAGATGATTAATGCAGAAGTAACAAGTTCTAAAATTCTTTTAAAAGGAACATGTGAAAAATGCAAAAATAAGGAAATATAAAATACATATATGCAAATTCTATAGCTTTAGATAACCTAACTTTGTTGTTCTAGAAAAATCAAACGATTTTTCTTACATAATAAAAAATTTATATTATAGGAGGAATAAAAATGAAAGCTTATGTATGTAAAGTATGTGGATATGTACACATTGGAGATGAAGCTCCAGAAAAATGCCCACAATGTGGAGCTAGCAAAGACAAATTCGAATTAAAAGATATGAGTGGAGCTAAAGATTATGCAGATGAACACAAAATCGGTGTAGCTCAAGGTTTAGATGAAGAAGTTGTTAAAGGATTAAAAGACAACTTCATGGGAGAATGTACAGAAGTTGGTATGTACATAGCTATGAGTCGTCAAGCTGACAGAGATGGATACCCAGAAATAGCAGAAGCTTTTAAAAGATATGCATTAGAAGAAGCTGACCATGCTGCTAAATTTGCAGAATTACTAGGAGAAGTTGTTTATGCAGATACTAAGAAAAACCTAGAATTAAGAGCAGCTGCAGAACAAGGAGCTTGCATGGGTAAAAAAGAATTAGCTACAAGAGCTAAAGAATTAGGATATGATGCTATACATGATACAGTTCATGAAATGGCCAAAGATGAAGCTCGTCATGGAAGAGGATTTGACGGATTATTAAAAAGATATTTTTCTAAATAATATTTTTTAATAATTTGTATGATTAAGCGAATATGGGGTGTTTATATTATACATCTTGTGTTCGCTTTTTTACTTTATAAGAAAAATCGAAGATTTTTAAATATATAACAAGATTCTGCTGCTTATATTTGTGTTATTGTAAAGGAATTTTCAAATATAGCTAAGCTACTTTTCTTGTTTACAAATAAAAAACAGTTATGGTATAATTAAATGGACTTAAAATTTAAGAAGGTGTGTTTATGGCTGTATTATTATTTATAATATATATGCTAGTACTGATAATCTTTGGTTTAGTTGTATTTGCTGTTATGCAAATAAAGATGGCAGGTTTAACAGTAAAAGACTTCTGGTCATTTATAGAGGCAAACCAAGAATTAGATAAATTAGACAAAATTGCAAAGAAATATGAAAAAATGACTACTCCTCAACAAATAATGTTCTTAAAAGAAGCTGAAAAGATATTTAGTGCTTTTGATAAAGTACCTGCTTCTATTTGGGAAGAAGAAACAAATAAATATCAAAATGTTTTAGAAGCATATAAAGATATAAAAGTTATGAGATGGATAGAAAATGATAAGAGTAATGTAAAAGAGGAAGTTACAGATACAAAATAAAAAATTAAAAAAAATGAAAAATTGTATTGACAAATTATATATAAAGGTATTATAATAAGCATTGTCAGTTGCAAGACATTCATGCAGATGTGGCGGAACTGGCAGACGCACAGGACTTAAAATGGGTAAGGTTTTCTAATACCTTAACACCCGAAACCCTATGCCACATAGTACATTTACAATTTTAAGAAATTTAACAAATTAAGATTTCTAATTAAATTTCTAATTTTTTATATAAGATGTTCCGTTATATGCAGATGTGGCGGAACTGGTAGACGCACAGGACTTAAAATCCTGCGAAGGTTAAACTTCGTGCCGGTTCGATTCCGGCCATCTGCACCAGTTAACTTACGAAACATTTTATATAAGTACATATTTCCTTTATCTAGTGCTAATAGATAAGGGATTTTTTTATGCACTTTTCTTTTGAAATGCTGTTGCTATTGCATTTGCTGATATTTCTTTTGTATCTTTTTCAAGATGTGAATATATATTTGCAGTTGTTGAAAAATTACTATGTCCTAACCATTCTTGAATTTGTTTCATATTGATACCATTTGCAAGTAATAGACTTGCACAAGAATGTCTCAAATCCTTGAATGTAATTTTCTTTAATTCATTTTCATCTATCAATTTTCTAAAGTTTTCTGTTATACAACCTGGTCTTATTAGACTTCCATCTTCTCGCACTAAAATATAATTGTCCTTATTTTCGTAACTACTGCCATATATCTTCTTATTCTGTTTCTGCTTTTCTTGTTCTTTAAGTAATAGTTTCCTTATACTTGGTATAAGTGGTAATGTTCTGTAACTGGTCTTATTCTTGGTTTTATCTTTTTTCACTACTTGAAATTTACCATTAATACTTGCTTCTGTTACTATATGCTTAATAGTAATTGTATTTTCGATAAAGTCGATATTCTCCCATTTTAACCCAACTAATTCGCTTCTTCGTAACCCATAATGGCTTGCAATCAGTATATGCAATTCTAATTGATTACCTTTCGCAATTTCAAATAATTTCTCCAATTCTTGCTGATTGTAATGTGGTGCAATATATTGGTCAATCTTTTTATGCTTTATCTTACTTGCTGGGTTTGTTTCTATTAGTTCAAGTTGTATTGCATCTTCCAATGATTTGTGTATGTTGGCGTGGTATCTTTTAATTGTATTGTATTTAACCGATTTCCCGTTTTTATCGGGTTGTTGTAAATAGTTATAATATTTTTGTATGTCTGATGTTTTCAAGTCTTTTAGGGTTATACCTAAATCATTAAAATATTTTGATGTTCTTTTTACATTTCTTTCATAACCCGAATATGTTGTATCTTGAATATTAGGCTTTTGTGTTTCTAACCATTGCAACATATAATCGCCAAATAATAATTCTGCTTTTTCTTCTGCTGATGTTTCTGGTGCATTTATTTCTAACTCAAATTGTTGTCTTATTTCTTCTGCTCTTTCCTTTGCAAGTTTTTTACTACCACCATTTACTGGAATACCTGTTGTTTTAGTTTTGTATTTTTGTTGCCCATTTTCTTTATATTGTAAATAGGCTTGATAATATTTCTTGCCCGTTCCTTGAATGCTGACTGTTACTTTTATGTAACTACTTTGTAAGTTGTTTGTTATATTCATTTTCTAATTCCCCCTTTAAATTTATAACAATGTAAATTCAACCTACTATTGTTTATATCTGTGTTCCAGAGCTTAACACATAATAGGTCAAATTTCTATACTTCTTCTAAAAATTTAATAATATTTATCTTCGGTATCTTATAAATTGTACCAATTTTCCTTGACTTGATTACACCTTGTTGTAATAGGGAATAGGCTTTATTTCTACCTATACCCAACATTTCTTGCAATTCTGCCACATTTACTACATCGGGGTAATTAGAAAACATATTTTTGTTGTATGTTTCCATTTTTACCTCCTTGAATTCTAACCTTTAAAATATTAAGTTTTCAATGTGCATACTGGGCATTGTGTATCAACTAAAGATGTGATACAATATAATCGGTGTTGGTGCTAGGTGCTGGGGTCATTTTTAAATGCCACGTCTTAATCAAGACTATATATATTAAACCACGAAAATTACTATTTTATAATGACTTTACTCAAACAAAAGGGGGAATTTTTTTATGGAAAATGAAACAAAAATGTTAGAAAATCAAACATATAGAAAAGACTATATATGCGATTGGTTAGAAAACAATCACATATCACAAGGAAAATTTGCCGAAATGTTAAATATAAAATATAGTACTTTAAGAGGATATTTAACTGGAAATATAGAAACTCCTCCTATTATAGTATTAAAAAAAATGGCTAGAATACTTGGTGTTACATTAGATTTTTTATGCTATAACGATAACGACCCCGATACTTTTGATGAGGCAATGCAAATGAAATGGTGGTTATCACCCGAAATAACCAACTACTTTATGGAATATAAAAGTAATTATTATAAGGCTTATAGACTTATAAGTGATAAAGATAAAAATGCTGATTACAATAAAATATTAAAACTATTATTGACTAAAAAGATAACTTATGAAAATGTGAAAATGCCGATAATAGAATTATTTAATGCAAATGTATTAACTTTATTTATTTGTACTATTATACACGATAAAACATTTATGGAAACATTTAAACATAGTTTTGATAAATTATCTACAAAAATAAATTCTAATAAAACTCAGACAATAGGGAATAATGAAATGGATTTTACATTTAATGAAATACTTGAAAAAGTTAAAACTCAAGATATTTATAGAAATGCCAAAAACGATTTACATGATGCTATTGACGAATTATTAGAAATAACATTAAAAGAAACATTTGATTCCATAAAACCAAGTACAAAACTACTTTAAAATATATGTACCTAAAACGGTCAATTCTGGTACGGCTAAAATCTTGATTTTTAACAAATGTTACCTTAACACTTGCTATTATAGATGTTTCAACACTTATAATATGCTTTATAATTTTTTTAAAAAAGTTTCAAAAATTATTACCAAAAAGGCTTGACAATTCTGGGGCTACTGGCGTTATACTCATTCACGAGGTGGGAAATATGATTATAGGTTATGCAAGGGTATCTACTCAAGACCAAAAATTGGCAAGGCAAATTGATATATTAAAAGAAAATGGTGCTGAAAAAATATTCCAAGAAAAAATTACTGGCACTAAAAGGGAAAGAATAGAATTGAATAAAATGCTTGATAGTTTAGAAAGTGGCGATGTTGTTATAGTTGCTGAATTAACAAGATTATCAAGGTCAACTAAAGATTTATTTGAAATAGTTGAAACAATAGAAAAAAAAGGTGCTAGTATCAAAAGTCTAAAAGAAACTTGGCTAGACACTACAACCCCACAAGGGAAATTATTATTTACAATTTTCGCTGGGTTATCACAATTTGAAAGGGACTTGATTGCTGATAGGACAAAACAAGGTTTAGAAAGTGCTAAAAAGAGAGGGGCTAAATTGGGTCGCCCTAACAAATTCCAAGAAAAGAAAGAAACAATTTTACAAATGTATAATTCAAATGATTATTCTATAAATGATATAATAAATGCAACTGGAATCTCAAAAACAAGTTTATATAGATTAGTAAATGCTCAATAAATGATAAAGGAAATGCTGATGTTTGCATTTCCTTTTAATTTCTCACTATTGCTAACAAACGACATTGAATTGTAAGGCAATTTTATAATGTGGCTAATATAAGTTGTTGTCTATCATTTATTATAACTCAAACTTTAATTCTTCATTTTCAATTGTTATTACTATGGTTTCTCCACTATTTGTTATTTTTCCTTTAAATTGTATTTCTCCTCCTATTTCATCTTTTGAAAGGTTCATTTCTTCTCCTCCAAGATTTATACTATCTATATTTAATGTAAGATTATCTCCATTTTCAACATAAGTACCCATATAATAATATGAATCTGTACTTAATAATTCAAACCTATTATTCATAAACTCAATATAAGTACTATCGTCTGTATCTGCACTTTGTTGTGATGTTCCTATGAATTTATATTTAACATTTTGTTTTATTTTTTTAGTTTGGCTTGTATTATTACTTGTTTCTGTATTATTAGTACTATATGAATTATCAGTTTCTGTCTCATTCGTTGCACAAAGAATATTTACAAGATAATAGTCTTCATTCTTTACTTTTACATTTTCATAATAACCAACATTAAAATCTTTATAATTTATATCATTATCTACTTTACTAGATATTCTTTTAATTACTTCTTCTTTAAAATCATATGGTAAACAATTTATAATTTCGCCTAATTCTTCTCCAAGTTTAGATCTTCCAATTCTCCCTAAATAATAATCACTAATATAAATTGTAATACCAAATACATTTGTTTTATCCTTATTATAATAAATATCAACAAATTTGCCAACTATATATGAATTGCTTTTTAAATCTTTAATATATGGAAATATTATTTCTTCTTTATACCCACCACCTGCATCAGGATATATATTCCAATCACTATATTTTTCTCCAAATAATGCTTTATTTGTTGCCATTATTGTATCATATTCTAAGTCAGATTTAAACCATAATTCTCTTACATTACTTTTAAAACTTTCAAAATCTACATTTTTAAATGATTTACCACAATATGAATTACTATCTTCTTGCACATATTTAAAATCTTGTTTTTCTTGATTTTGTGTATCATTGTTATTTGTATCTTGACTTATATCTGTATTAGTAATTGTGTTATCTGTTTTATCTGTATCTCTGTTTGTTACTAATACAATGGCTACTGCTCCTAGAATAATTAAAATTGTAATAACTAAAGTATATATTAACTGCTTTGATTTTTTATCTCCTTTAGGTTTAATTCTTTTACCACATTTACTACAAAAACTTTCTCCCTCTTTGATTTCGTTACCACATTTTTTACATAACATAAAATTCCCCCTCTATAATATTATAAAATTCGACATCTTTCGACATCTTAATTTTATAATATCATATTTCTTACTACTATTCAACTATTACTCTAAAAGTAGTAAAATTATTTTTGGTAGGAATAAAACAAGTAGTAGAATTTATTTATCTACTACTTACTTTTCTTGATATTCAATTATATCTTCGACTTTACAACCTAACACATAACATATTTTTGCTAATACATTAAAGTCTATTCTTATTGATTGGTTATTTCTTAAATTTTGTATGGTTTGGAATCTAACATTTGCTTTGTTGCTTAATTCATAAGTCGATATATTCCTATCATTTAATAACTTATCTAATTTTACATTTATATTTCCATACTCGATTTCGTGCATTATTCCTTTTATTTCTTTTCTTGATTTTTCCATTTATAACACCCCTTGCTTGTATATTCTTAAAGTATTGTATAATATGTAATGCCTTTGTGTTAATCTATTGTTGTGTGGTACTTTACAAACAAGTCGTTTTATGTTATAATTTGTCATAAGTTGGAAATGGGGTGATTATATGTCAAAATGTGAATTCAAACAATTAGTTGCTATTATTCTATTTTATATACTAAATGTTGCTATTGCTTATCTTATAACCTTTTCTTTAGGCATAGAAAATGTTGTTTTACTAGAAACTTATACTGCTACACAAAATGTTATAACTTACGAAATACTTATTGTTTTTGCTTTATCTTTAATAGAATGCTTGATATATCACTATAAATACGAAATGCAATAGTAAGTGCTACACTTACTATTTTATTATGCCTATTTGCTTTGATTTTATTTTAAATTGCTTTCAATTTCTATTATGTGAATATAACTTTATATGATGTTGTATCTAAAATTACACTAGAATTTGATGTCGTACCTAGAAATAATATATAAATAAGTAGGGGTGGGGTAACCTCTACTTATTCTTATTATCTATTAAGTTACTTTGTTTCTCTTGTGTTAATTGCTTATCTAAACAAAAACCGATAAATATAACTTTGCTCTGCCTCATAGTTGCTCAACTCGTCTCGGTAAGTTTCCCACTTTTGAAATAATTGCTTTCCGTCTTCCGTTAGATTTTCTTGTAATTGGTCTTCAATTTCTACAATTTTACTCATAATGGAATCATACAATTCATTTGTTTTGTATGACTGCTCTATGAAATCGTGATATAACTGCATTAACATTGTATATTCTTGTTTACTTTGTTTTAATTGTGTTCCAAAAATCGAATTGAATTCATTTAAAAATTTGTTTTCCAATACTTACACCTCCTTTTGTCAAAATCTCGTAAGGCTTACTGCTGTAAGTATATACAAATATTTGTTCGATTGCAAGTCTCATTCTAAAAAAATTTTAAAATTTTATGCTGATATTTTCAATCATAAATTTTTACATTTTTATAAATTGTAAAATATGTCAAGAGTTTTTATTTTAATTTTGTATTTTGGCTTATACTCTTTTATTGCTTGTATTATAAAAAAGGTTTCTCGGCAATTCTCGTAACACACGGAATATAATATATGATATTTTCACTATACTATATTTATATTTTGCCGGTTAATGTGAAATTTCTTCTCTTATCTCGTAATAGTTGGCAATTCTCAACTTTATTGTTTTTACTACCTCTAACACTTATGTAATACTTAAATGGTCTAAAAGTATATTTGCATAAAGTATCACAATTAACTATTTCTATTTCTGTATTTATAAATGGCTCGATTGGTTTACCTTTTTCGTCAAGTGCTTGTACTATATAATTTGAATCTCGCTTTGGTGTATATATTTTGCCTAATATCTTTTTTGGCTTTAATAAAGTGTAATACATTACTTGGGCTTTTACTTGTAATAATCTTGCAATTCTTAATGCCACCTTTTCAGTACCAATAACTGCTACTTTATTTGTACCTTTAACTAAAAAGAATACAAGTTTTAGTTCATCGGCTAACACTACCATTTGATTGAATAACCCATAATTCAAATCGTCTAATATAGTTACAACTGGCGATGTATCTAACTTTGAAAATGATATTATTTCTTCTAATGGTATTTCTTGTAATTGTATAATTTGTAACTCTCTCATTTGCTACACCTCCTTAAAATAATTCTATATCTAAAAAGTCTGTGCAAATGTTATTTAATAACATATTGCTTACCTCAACTAAATCATAAATATATGTTGTTGTGGCTTGGTCAAGTGGTACTTGTTGTATGCATTCAATAATGATGTCTATTGTATCTCTTTCACTTTGTAATAAGTCTGTAATGTCTAATCTATCGCTATTTTGTAATTGCTCTGTTAATACTTTTCTAACTTTATGTGTTTTTGTTAGTTGTTTTTTACTTATCATTTTTCTGCACCTCCTCATCATTTAATTTAAAAATTGTATATGCTTTGTTTAGTAATATACGGCTTTTAAATAATAGGGTGATTACATACTCTAAATCTGCTTGGCTTAAATCTGTTGTGAATTCTGCTAATGTTTCTAATTGTCTTATGATTTTGCTATTTTCATAAATACTTGTTTTTACCGATGTGTCTTGCAAGTCTTGTCTAATCTCAATTAAGTGCATATAACCACCCCTCTCAATGATAATATAATAATAATTTGAAAGTCCTAATCTGGAAAAATTAGAATTTGTGCATTGTACTTTTAGTACCTGCTACATTAATATTTTACTTTTCCGTTTTAGGTTTATTATTTCTATACATTATTGTTGTGATTGCATTTACAATCTTGTCGGTTTCCTCATTTCTTACCATATATGTTTCTGCACTTGTTATTGAATAATCACTAGACTTGAATTCTGGACAATCTTTAAATGCTTTCATTTCTTTTGGTGGTGTTTTAATTCCTTTTGTTTTACTATACATTCTGCAACCTTTTGGAAAATTAGTTAATCTTTCAAGTTTCTCTTGTCTGCTATCTTTTGAATGCCCTAAACTCTTAAATGTATTGAAATTTCTAATAATATGCACTGCACCATAAGTCCAATATTTATTTAATAAGTCTTGATGTGGAATAGTCAATACTTTTGATGTATCAACATATTTTAGGAATAAATGTATATGCCAATATGAATTAGATGTTGTTTCAAATAATGCAATACACTCTAAACCTTTATAGTCAGTTTGTATATTTTCCAAGAATTCTTTGTATCTGTCTTTTATAACTTTTAAATCTGTGATTTTATCTCTACAAGTAAGTGTGATAAATAATTCATTTTTACCACCTTGAAAGTTATACATAACTATTTCCTCGTACTTTCTAACTTTTCTTTTCACATCTTTTATATTAACTGGTTTATCTAAATCATAATATTTTCTTTCACCTGTGCGAGTGTCGATATATTCATATTTACTTATCTTTTTAATACAACTGCCAGATGTACTATTATTTGACATAGATACAATTTTACTTGAATTACCTAAATCTGTACGATATACAATTTTATCTGCACTTATATAATGTGAATTACTTTCACGATTGATTTTAAAATTATCATTTTTCATAATATTTTCCCCCTTAATAAAATGGTGCTTTGAAATTATTACACCCTTATAAGATTAAATAGAAATATCTTCTGCCCATAATAAAAACCCTACAATCTCTTGTAAGGTTTGAATTCTAGTTATTGCAAATATAAACTAATAATAGGCTTATGTATTTCTAATTTTTTTCTAATTTTTTCTGTCCAAGTTTCAAATTCTTCAATTTTAGAATTATCAACCTAAATCTTATAAATGTACTTATTTATCAAGGGTTTGGGTGGGTATTATATAACACGATATAAACTTAAATAATATTAAATAACACTTAAATTTAAAGACTTAAAATCCTGCGAGGGTTAAACCTCGTGCCGGTTCGATTCCGGCCATCTGCACCAAAATATCAGGTTAGAAAACAAATTTCTAACCTGTATTTTTTTGCGTAATTTCGGCAAAAGTGCCAATTTTATAGGTTCTTTGGAACAGTTCTAAAAAGTTCCAAAAAATATCCAAAAATTAATATAAAATGTCGGGATTACATGTCGGGAAAATTTTAATCTTTGATAGTTCTATCAATTATATCATTTATTTATTATTATTCCTATTCTGATTATCAGAAAGGATGTAGAAATGGAATTTATACCATACAAAGCTCACGAATGTTTTGAGCATTTATATTATCAAATACCTATGGAATTATTCTTTAACAAAAATTATATAGATAAATTAAATTCAGATAGTAAAATTCTCTATGGTTTTCTATTAAATAGGTTAACTTTATCAGCTAAAAATAACTGGATTGATGAAGATGGTAATGTATTTCTTATATTTACTAGAAAAGAAGTACAAAAAATGCTTAATCTATCTGATAAAACAGCAACTAAAGCATTTAAGCAATTAAATGAATGTAAGTTGATACACGAGAAAAAGCAAGGTGCAAATAAACCAAACCTAATTTATGTTGGAAAAATAGAACATGATGAAGAATTAACAAAAGTGATTCGTAAAAATTACGACTCCCGAATCGTAAAATCTACGACTCAGGACACGAAAAATTTACGACCTAACTATAACTATAATAATTATAACAATAGAGTAAAGAAAAATAATTATCAAAATTATGAACAAAGACAATATGATAATTTAGATTTCTTGTATGCAAATAATAATTTTTAAATGAAATGGAGAGATTTTTATGAAATTAGAATATACAAGGTGTGGAGATTATTATTTACCTAATATAGTAATGCCACAAGAAAGTGAAGAAACAAAAGGAAAGCATTTCGGTAAATATGGATTATTAAGATTAAATTATTTGAAAGAGCAAAAACAGGTTTTGTACCAAGAATTATTGCTAGATAATAAACTACACGAGCATTTAGTAAAAATAGATGAAGAGGTAAATACGAAGGTAAAAAAACTAATAAAAGAACTTGCAGAGCAAGAAAGTGTTAATGAAGAATTAAAAGCAAATAATCAATTAGAGTGGCTACAAAGAATGAATAACATTAAAAATAGAGCTGAAGAAATTGTATTCAATGAATTGATTTATGGGTAAATTAACTCGCCAATATTTTGAAAGCAAGCATCGCATTTATACTCCCGTATAAATACTGCTTGTCAGTTTTAACTTAAAACTAATTGATGAGGAAATTCTTCCCCAAACCCCTTTAATTTTTTTCAAGAAAGGAGAGAGAATTGTATGAGAAAAAGAAATATAAAAAAACAAATATGGATAGATGTAAAAGAAGATAATTTATTAAAGCAAAAATCAAAGACAGCAGGTTTAAGTGAATCAGAATTTATTAGAAGTATGATTAAAGGATATAGAATAAAAGAACAACCAACTGATGAGATTAAAAAATTTCAAAGAGAATTATATGGAATAGCAAATAATATAAATCAAATAGCAAGAATAGCAAATTCAAGATATAGTGTGTCTCATGATGATTATAGTTATATTTCAAAAGAATTATCTAACTTTATATTGAATTTCGAAAAGATTTTATATTCAAGACAAAATTAGGAGGTGATAATATAGCAATAACAAAATATAAAGTAATACAGAAAAATTTAGAGGCTGTAATTAATTATGCTAAAAATGGAGAAAAAACAGAACATGGAATATTAGTATCTGGAGTAAATTGTATTCCCAATATAGCATATTCTCAAATGATGCTGACTAAAAAGAATTTTCATAAAGAAGATGGTAGATTACGGATATCACTTTATACAATCTTTCAATGGTAAAGAAGTATCTTCAGAAGAATGTAATGATATTGGAATAGAATTAGCTCAAAACTTATGGGGAGATAAATATCAAGTATTAGTATGTACCCATGTAGATAAAAATAATGTCCATAATCATATAATCTTAAACTCTGTTTCTTTTGTAGATGGCAGTAAGTATCATAATTCAAAAGTAGAACTTGCTTTACTACGACAAACAAATGATGATCTATGCAAAAAATATGGATTATTTGTAATTGAAAGTGATAAAGCAAAAAAAGAAAAAGATATTGTAAATAGTAGAATACAAAACTATAACCGAAATAATGGCAAAATGGAACTGATAAAACAAGATATTGATGAATCAATAAGGAAATCCACAAAATATCAAGAGTTTATTGATGAACTTGCATATAAAGGTTATTACTTAAAAAAATCTAATAATTCATTATCTATATCAACACCATATTTTAACAGGAATATAAGACTAGCAAGAACATTTGGAGAAGATTATACATTTGAAAATATAAAAGATAGAATTTATTCTAGAAATTATCAACCTAAAGAAAACAAAGTATATAGAATAAAAATATATGAAGGTGTAAAGATTAATGCAAATTTATTGAAAACATCATCTTTTTATAGATTATATGTGCATTTCTTATATATTTTTGGAAAGTTACCACCTAAAATACACTATGAAGAAAGAACACCTGAGTATTATAAGGAATTGGATAAATTTGATAGAATTATGGATGAATTTAATATGATTAATATTCATGATATAAAAACTCTAGAAGATATTCAAAATTTAAGAACTAACTATCTTAAAGAAATTTCGCCTTTAAAAGCCAAAAAAGAAGAATATATGAAATTATATAATCAAATTATATAATCAATACAACAATACTACCGATAAAACGATTCTCAAAGCAAAAATTAGCCATCTGAACGAAGATATTGAAAGAATAAATAAAAAATTACAAACTTGCAGAAGAATTATAAACAAAGTAGAAAGAGGAGAAAAAGAAGAAAAGTTAATTCAAAAAAGAGCTGAAGTAAATAGAGAAAAAGCTGAAAAAGATATTGCTAAAAAGAAGGATAAGAAAAGAATAAGATAGAATTTTTGTACTCTATCTTATTCTTTTTATGAATTAGTTTATGATTCTAATAAATCACATATAATATTAAATTCATTTTTTAATGCATCAGTTTTTGTTTGCATATAAATATCATCAATATTAATATTAAATTTCTCTATTAATTTTTTTAATACATCTAAAAGTGTAACAATTATATAATCTAATCTTTTTTCAGTCATTAAGAAAACCTCTTGAGTTTCTTTTGGAGTCACCAATTTTGAATAATGAGCTAAATATTTATCCCTCCATCCCTTAATTAAATTAATATTGTTTTCACTTTCATCTGTAATTGCAGAAATAACTTTTATTTTCATTTCTAATAATTCTTTTTCTGATATAATTTTTTTTCTTACAACAATAGGATTAGTAGAACAGCAATTAAAAATTTTATATATACTATTCACTTGTGTATCATCCTCACATATCTTGGCTAATCGCATTATAATTGCATACCAAAGAGAATCTTTTAATGTCAATATTAATTCCTCATTTTTTTTAATTATTTTTTCATCAGAGCAATTAGTTTTTTTGTCTATTTCTTTCATTAATTCCCATTCAAGTCTTACATAAGATAGTTCTAAATATAAATTTTCAATTTTTTCTTTCAAACATTCCATACTTTTACTCCTTCAACTTAATTATTATTTTTCACTTGATTAATCAGCTTATCCAATTTATTTCCATCCACCAGTAAAACATCATTTGCATTTGCTAATGTTATAGCTTGTGGAGTAAAAGTACTATTAGTAACAACCATGGCTTTATCAGTTTTATAAAAGCTTTTTGCAGCTACAATTTCTTGAACGGCTTTGTTGCCAACTGGATTATTGTAATACTTAACTTGAATTGCATATTTTATATTATCTTTTTCAATAATTACATCTGCTCCTTGATCTCCACTCTTTGAAGTAACACCTTCTACATTATATCCTAACATCTTATATACATTAGCCACAAAAGCTTCAAAATCATATCCATTAGTAATATTGGAATAATCTAATAAGTTGTTATTTATTTCCTTTTCTTCTTCAAAACATCCATTTAAAATTCGTTCTTTTTCTTTTAATGCTTGTTGTTTTTTTACTTCATTTATTATGTCTATGTATTTTCTTGAGTAAATTAATATATCAAGAACATCATTTATTGATAAATATTTTTTATATGAAATAATGTTTGAATTTATTTCGTCTAGTACTTTAAATGCAAGTTCATCATCATTTGTGCTATTTACAAATTTATTGATATTTATATTTATATTTAGAATACTACTATTTATATCAATAAAATCATCTTTTTCTACTATTTTTTCTTTATCATTAATTGTTTCAATTAAAAGTTTAAATTCATTCTCATCATCAAAGGTAATATCATATTCATTTTTGTATAGTGAATTATATATAGGATACAATTTTTGAATAATATAATTTTCATTATGAATTTCATTTTTTATTTTTTTATAAATATTATATAACTCACTATTATCCATAATTTTGTCTACAATGATATTATAATGGATATAATATACAATTATTACTGCGTAAAACTAATAAATTTCAAGTATTTCAAATGTTTGTTTTAGTTCTTCTTCTTTGTAGAACTTTATACATTTATCTGTATCATATTTATTAGGTCTTTTAGAGTCGTCTATCGACTCATTAATTATTTTTTGCAAGTAATTAATTGTTTTTTCTCTCTCATCTATAAATGATTGTATTATATTATTAAAATTTAATAATACAGTTTCGTTATCTAATAAGTAGCTATTTTCATCTATATCATCTAAAATGTTATAATTAGGATTTGGTGCATATTGTTGGTCTTCAACTAAAATTTGACAATACTTTAGATAATCTAGGTTAGCATTTGTATAGTTTTTTAAAACATCATGTATAATTTTAGAGGATTTTCTATATGTCGTAATTTGTTTTATGTCGTTAAATGAAAAATCTTTAGGTAGCTCTTTAATAATTTCATTCAATAACAATTGAATAATTTCAAATTTATTTGTAACAGAATTATTAAAAATATCTTCATAATGGAATGGTATTAAAGAAATATTTCCAATTACAACCCAATAATAATTTGTATACAACAAATAATCTCTTGCTGTGTCTATTTTTTCTTTTTGTTTCCTTTTTTCTTCTTCTTGTTCTTTTAATTTTTTTAAGAGATTTTCTTTTCTTTTTCTTTCTTCTTCTTTTTTTCTTTCTTTCTCTTTTTCATTTTGCATTATTTCATAGCATTCTTTACAATATTTATCTTCATACATTTTTTCAAATAGACCAATTTTTTTATTACACATAACACAATTTTTTGACATATATAATTCTCCTTTTAATTTGATTTATTCAATAATCTTTCCGTTCCATCTTCATATACTATATTTATATAATTGGTATCTCTACCAATTCTTGTATACTGATTTCCACCATCTATTGAGCAAGCACCACACTTGCAACTTATACAATCATGTAAATCTTTTGATTCAATTATATCATTACATTTTAAACATCTAATTCTCATTATCTAATCCTTCTAATCTTTTCTTTATTTCCTCAGGAGATGGTAATAAATCTTTCATTTGCTCTGGTAAAGAATCATGAATTTTATATGTTGCAACTCCAATAGGTTTGTCACTATTACTTAAAGCATATTCAACAACAGTCCTATTTTTTTCTTTACAAATTATAATGCCTATTGACGGATTTTCACTTTCCATTTTCACTTGTTTATCTAATACTGTTAGATAAAATTGTAATTGACCAACATATTCTGGTTTGAATTCGCCTATTTTTAATTCTATTGCAACTAAACTCTTTAAACTTCTATGATATAGAAGTAAATCAATATAAAAATCATTTCCATCAACATTTAGATGATATTGATTTCCCATAAACGCAAAGTTTCCACCCATTTCTCCAAGAAAATCCTTAATATTATCAACTAAAGCTCTTTCTAATTCTCTTTCTGAATGTTGTTCAGATAATTCCATTATATCAAATATATATTCATCTTTTACTGCAAGTTTAGCTTGATTTACATATTTTTCAGGTAAAGTTTCATCAAAATTTGTTTGGTTAATTAAATATTTTTCATAAGATTTATTTTCAATATGGTTAATTAGTACATCTTTCGACCAACCATATTTTTTTGTCATTTTTATATAAAATTCTCTTTCAAGATTATCTTTACATTTTTCTGTTATAACAATATTTTTAGTCCAACTAATTTCTCGCACAAGTGGTGCGAGATTTTCTATATCTTTGTATGTAAGATAAAAATTTCTCATTCTCCATAAATTGCTTGCAGAAAATCCCTTTACTTCTGGAAATTCTTTTTGAATTTCCTTTGATAAAACTTCAACAATTGATTTTCCCCAGCCCTTTTCTTGCTGTTGATTATATATTTCTTCTCCAATTCCCCAATACAAGTTAATTAGTGTTGTATTTACAGCCTTCATAGCTTCATATTGACTTTTTCGTATTTTATTTTTAATTTCAACAATAAAATTATCGTATTCTGCATTTATTAGATTGTTTTCCATTTTCAACCTCCAAATAACATAAATCTATTTAATATAATTATTTTTCTTTTGTCTACTCTTATTTATATTTTCTCTATTTCTACATTGTATAGTGTCATATTCAGACTTAATATTTTCTGCAATAAATGGTTTACCACAATGTTTGCATAGTTTTACTTCTGTTCTTCCAGAAGTTTCATTTAATAATAAAATAGTTTCTATTATTTCGCTTAACGACATAAAGTTCCATTTGAATTTTATTTGTCTATCTTCAGCCACATATGAAATACTAGGCTTTTTCAAACTATCTCCAGTAATACTTTCTTGATATAGTTGCCTAATATCATCTGATACATCATCATAAAGGTAGGCACAAATTAAAAGCTTTTTATTGTATACAATAGTAGCAAAATTAATAATCTCAGAAATTGTTTCTGCATAATTTTTAGAGAAAACAATATCATCAAGTCTGTCACCTTCAGTCTGTTTAAAGCTATTATCAAGTCCAGTATTTCTTTGATAATCATTTGATTTCATTGTACTAGACCAATCTATTTGTGAGTCTTTCCAAAAATACTTTTTTTCAAAATCTAATGCATTTATAGAAGTATTATATCCTAAATTAACAGGAAGCTCTCCGTTATCCATAAATTCATAACTTTCTGGTAAAAATCTAAAATTACCTAATAATCCGTAGTTATTAACAAATTCAAGGACTAACTTTTGAAATTTTTCAATTTTACTTAAAGCCTCAATTGATACTTCTTTATTTCCCAATTTAAACATTTCATTATCAACTGATTCTTTTCCTATTACTAATAAATCCTTTAATATTTGATTTTTTATTTCAAATGGATCATATGTACTTGGTTTCGCATTTTTATCTGGAAGTATGTAGTATTTATCATCTTTCTTTTCAATCACATATTTGCTATATTTACACCATTTCGTAGTAAATTCAATTTTTTCTTCTCTAATCATTTAACACCTCATAAAAAATTTTATAAAATTTTAGAAAACTAGTTGACTTTAACAAAAATATATTATATATTTGTAATAGTTAAGTTACTATAATATTTCACAAAGATGTATCAATTATCTTTAAACTATATTTATATTATATAATTTTCAAGAAATAATGTCAATAGATGGTAACTTTATAAAATATACTTAATTCGAAAGGGGGATTGCTTATGAATACAACAAAGTTAAAAGAAAAACCAATGCCAATAATTTATACAACAGAAGATATTTGTAAAATATTTCATATTGGTAGAGTAAAATGTTTAGAACTATTTCACAGAGCTGATTTTCCAGCCCAAAAGTATGGCAGAGGTTTTGGAATTGAAGCAAATGCTTTAACAGAGTTTATGAGTTCTAGACATATTATTTCATAAAAAACAAAAGAGATTTAGAAATGCTACTTCTAAACCTCTCTCAAATCACATGGGAATGTCTCCCTATGTAAATTATCTAAAATTATTATAGCATAATTAAACCAAAAAATGCAAGACATTCCCTTTAAATTTTATGAAGGGAGCATAAATATGAGCAAGAAGAAAGACTTTATTGAAGGAATTGATTACGCCATCACAATTAGAAAACGAAAGAAATTTATAAAGAATTCAAAGAAAAATATTTGCCCTACATGCGAAAAATGCAATCATAAAAATGTGTGCTTAAATAGAAAAAATAAAGAAACCATGGAAAGGTGCAATAAATGTAAGAATTGCAATGATTGTGAAAATTGTGACAAATTTCACTTTTATAACGAATATGAAGGAAGACTATTAAAACTTGGAATAAATGCAAACACAGGAAAGGCTATTAGGCAATCTTTTTCTGGTAAATCCAAAGAAGTTGTTTTAGAAAAATTAAAAAATCAATTTATAAAAAATAAAGAAGAAGGAATAAAAGAAACAATTTATACGCCAAACGAAACTTCTATATTGGAGCTTGCAAATGAGATTGAAGAAAAGAAATTTAAACTTTCTACAACACATGGTTCTGGATACAATAGAAATATGCAAACCATAAAAGCTTGTAGTGCATATAATTTTATGTTTAAGCCTATTCAAAATGTAACAAGAACAGACATAGAAAGATTTTTACAGGCAGAAAAGCACAAATCTAATTCTTCTATTTCAAAAGAGTATGCTATTATCAAGAATGCATTTGCACTTGCTTATAAAAAACATTTAATTGATAGAGATATTGCATTAGATTTTAACATTGATCCAGTAGAAAAACCTAAAAGTGAAAAACAAGATAAAGATGTTGTTGCTTTTACAATAAGAGAAGAATATACATTAATTCAGTATATGAATACACATTATTCCAAATACAATAATATGCTTTTGTTAGCGCTTTATACTGGAATGAGAATTGGAGAAGTTTTAGCATTAACAATTAACGATTTTGATTTTGATGAAGGTTATGGAACAATTAGTGTAAATAAAACTTTAACTAAAAATAAAAGTGGAAAAATAATAATTGGAAATGTTACTAAAACAAAAAATGGAAAAAGAAATTTACATTTAGATAAAGTTTCAAAAGAAGTTGCACAAAAAGCAATTGCAGAAATGACTCAAAATAAAAGAAACCTAATATTCCTTCGCAGAGATGGAAAGTTATATTATGATAGTCAAATAAATAGTGCATTTAAAAGAATTTGCAAAAATGCTGAGATAAAAGTAATTATGACTAAACACAGAAAAGTGTCTAAATCGAAAGGTGTTCACTATGTAAATGAAAAGACCAGTGAAGCACATACCCATATGTTAAGACACACATTTGCAACTAGATGTATTGAAGCCGGAATGGATTTAGCAACACTGCAAAAAGTTTTAGGACATGCTAATATTCAAACAACTATAAATATTTATGGAGATATATTTGATTATCATCAGAAAAATCAAATGTACAAATATACAGAATATATGGACAGGATGAATGAAAAATATGAAAAATTACTAGAAAATAGCAAGATAATGGAAGTTGAATGATAATAAATAATTGAACAGAAAATGTTTCCCGACAATGTCGGGACAAAGATATGAAATTTTGAAAAGCCTGATAGAGTAAGAAAAGATGAGTAAAAATTCAAGCTCATCTGCACCATAAAAAACTCAAGTAGCTCGTAAGATGTACTTGAGTTTTTTATTATCTTCAGAATTTATTGTAGTGTTACAATTATTTTAAACAATGTATTGCATTTTTATGTGAAATATAGTATAATATTACATTGTTTGTTGGTACAATGTACCTTGTTTTTTGTCTATGAAAGACAACTCACAAAGGAGAAAAAAATGATGAACGTAAAAATCTTTTCTAAATTTCTTAACATGAAAAATAAGAAAAAACTTAAAATTAAAGCTACAAAAAATATTGTTACATTTAAGTTTTGTTCTGCTGAAAGAGATTGGTCTAACCATTATAGAACTGAAATTTTTGCATTAGCTCATTCTTTACATATTAAAGCAATTGAAAGAAAAAATCTTATTGTTTTAAATTGTCCTGATAAATACATGGCAAAAACAATAAAAATGCACTTTATTCGGTAATTTCATAAACAAACAAGAGAAGCATTACTTTGCTTCTCTTTATTTTTTAAAATAATATATTATCACCATTTTTCTTTAGCCATTTATCGATTTCTATATAATTTGATATATATTTTTCAGCTAAATTATAGAAATCATTATTATGATATTTATATTTTATATGACATAACTCATGAACTATAATTGCATCAACTTTATCCATTGGCAACATTATAAGTCTTGACGAAAAATATAAATTTCTTTTATTTGGCATACAACTTCCATATCTAGTAATTGCATCTCTTATTTTTACTTCATTATACTTAAGTCCTGTTATTTCAGCCCAATATGGTAATCTTTTAGCAATTAAAATCTCTGTATTATTTTTGAATATTTTTTTTATAACTTTATCAACTGATTTTTTTATAACTTCTTGATCAATATTTTCTGGTACTATTATAATAAACCTTTTATTTTCTTCTTCAATTTTTACATTTATTTCTAACTTTTTAGTATATTCCCTAACAATATCAAACTCTTTTCCTTTATAAAAAATTTTTTCTTCATTTTCCCATTGTTTTACTGATTTTACTTCAGATGATACTATTTTCTTATATTTATCATATAAATTTTGCTCTTCAACTTTCAAAATCTCCAACATTCTTTTTGTTGATAATCTTGTAGGTTTTGTTACATTTAAAACATTTCCTTTAAAATATACTTTTACTGATTTAGAATTTGGATAATTTTTTATATTTATAGGTATTTCTAATTCCTTTATTTTTATATATTTTTGTGCCATAATCCTTCTATCCTACCTCAATTAAACCTCCATAATCAATTACATCTAATCCTTTAAATTCTATCACCTCTAAATTTCTTTCATGTATAAAGCTTCTTATTTTGTTTTGAAAATCAATTTTATCTAAATCTCCAAAAACAATTATTTTATTTTTTATCCTTGAAATACACCCACCTATAAAACCTGTTTTTTCACTATATTCATTTTCATTTAATAATTTTATATCTAATTTCTCATCTAAATATAATGTCTTAATTCCGTGTTTCTGCAATATTTTATTTAATCCTTTATCTGTTACAATTGCAGAATTCTCATCAATTACAGCTATTGAACAATTAGTATATCCCTGTGTAGTATTTACTAATTCAAAACCATTATCTATTAATTTTTGTTTTAAAATTTTATCCGTGTACTTCAAATTATGTATAGCAAAATTTCCTATTATACAAACATTATATTTTATATCTTGAGGATATTGCATTAATACTTTTTCTTCCCCAAAAACCAAGTTAGAAATATCTTTAAAATTTTGAGTAGGTTCTACAATAATTTCATCTCTAACTCTACATACAAAAATATCCACATGTGATGATATTTCTGTATACACATTTTTATTAGTTGGAATTTCTATAATTTCATATCCCATATCTTGGATTCTCTTTTTTTCTATTTTTCTCATTCTTTTATCAATAATTACTTTTTTATTTGTCATTACTATATTAGTGCTCCTTAATTATTCTGGTATTTCTAATGTAATCTTTCCTAGTTTACTACTTCTAAAATCATCTAAAATTAATTTAGAAGTCCTTTCGTCATCTACTCTTCCTCCAAGTATAGCCCCTCTTTTCTTACCTATCAACTGCATAATTTCATAAATATTTTCATTTTCTGCTTGTTCTTGATTTAAAATTTCATTTATTTGTTTTTCATCTAAAGAATATCTTTGTAATAAATTATTTCTATAATTTTCTAACATAAATTTGGTTAATGTATATGCTACTTCCGTTAGCTCTAATATATCATCTTTTATCGTTCCCGTTATTGCTAAATTCATTGCTACTTTTTCGTTTTCAAACTTTGGCCATAATACTCCTGGAGTATCTAGCAATTCTATTTTTTCATTTATTCGTATCCATTGCTTTTGCTTTGTTACCCCAGGTTTATTTCCTACTTCTGCTGATGTTTTTTTGGCAATTCTATTTATAAATGATGATTTGCCTACATTTGGAATTCCAACAATCATTACTCTTATTTTTCTTCCAATACGTCCTTTATCAGCCATTTTTTGCATTTCATCTTCCATTATTTTTTGAATTTGTCTAGTTGTTTCATTTACACCTTTTCCCGTTAATGAATCTGCTAATACTACTTTTCGCTCTTTTTTATTAAAATATTCTATCCATTTTTCAGTTTTTGCATTATCAGCTAAGTCATATTTATTTAATATTATTATTTTCTTCTTATTTTGTGTTATTTGCCTTATATCAGGATTTTGACTTGAATTTGGAATTCTCGCATCAAGTATTTCTACTACTACGTCTATCATCTTCAAATCTTCTGTTATTTGTCTTCTAGTTTTTGCCATATGTCCTGGAAACCAGTTAATACTTGTAGATTGTAAACTTTTTTTATCTTCATTAATTTTTCTCATTTCTCTTTTTTGATACATATCCATTATTTATCACTTCTTTCTATTTCATTTTATTTTAAAAAAGTACTTTCAGATTTTGCCCTTTAACTAGATGATATTATATCATAGTTTTGTTTATTTATAAAGTCAAGAGCCTCAAAATATTTATCTTCGCATTTAAAAATAATCTTTAAATTATTATCTTTTTCTATAACTATATCTTCAATTAACTCATCTATCAATAATCTATTTAGTTCATTTATTTTTTCTTTCTTTTTAAATATATTCATCCAATCAGTATCGTTATTTTTTATTGTTTCTTTTTCCTCCTCATATAATTGTATATCTTCTTTTATCTTTTTAATTTTATCACTATACTCTTTATTATATTGCCAGTATTCTTCTTCCGATATAAAGTTCTCTTTTAAATCTTCTTTAATTGAATTCCTTAACATTATATATTTTTCTTTTTTTCTTCTTTCTTTTTTGAATACAAATTAGAAATTATGCACAAAATAATTAAAACAATAATAAATAGTACTGATTATTAATAATTCTTCAAACATTTCTTACTACTCCTCCAAATCCATTTATTTCCATCATTTCGATATCGGCGTATAATTCTAACCGATTTCTACTAGAATTTTTGTAGTGTTAAGGAGGTTTTTAAAATGTTATTTAAAGAAGCAATTACTTTAAGAATACTTGAATTATGTAACAAATATAATTACACTCCAAATAAACTTGCTGAATTATCTGCTATTGCGCCATCAACATTAAGGGCATTATTGGCAAACAATGTAGATAATCCAAGTTCTACAATTATCTTTAAAATATGTAAAACTTTAAAAATAGAACTTAAAGATTTTTATGACTCTCCATTATTTGATATAGAGAAATTGGAGTATTAAAATAAGAGGCTTGTAATAGCCTCTTTTATCGTTTTATCAGATATATTATTTTTCCTTAATTATATTTTTACTGCAAATATAAGTTACTAAGAAGTATCCTCCATAAATTGCAACAATAAATATTGCAACACCAATTATTGATGATACTAAATTAGCGGCTCCAAAGGAACTTAACAAAAAATTACAAAATTTAATTCCAAATACAGAATGTATAATTGCAACTAATAACGGAAACATAAAAAATATACCAATTTGTCTAAACAATGCTTTATTAATCATTTTTTCATCTACGCCTATTTTTCTTAGCATATTAAACTTTTCTACATTATCACTTGATTCCGATAATTCTTTAAGTGCTAGAATTGCAGCACAAGAAATTAAGAATATAATACCTAAGTATAATCCTATAAATGTAACCATTGCACCTAGTCCAATACTATTTTCTTTAATTACCATTTTAGAATCAAAATCAATAACAGTATTATTAGAATTTTCTTTGCAAATTTCACTTAACTCTTTTTCCGAAAGGTTTTTCTCATTTATATCTGTAACATTATAATTAGCAGTTAAATATTCATATTTTTTCATTGAATCATTTACTGCATTATCAGGAACAACAAAAACTCCCATATTTGAATATGTTGAATTCATTGCAATAAAACCTTCTACACAACTATCATATTTTGGTTTTAATTCCTTTTCATTTATATTAAGTATTGTATCTACCTTAAGTCCCTCATTCCTGAATTCTACATATTCTGAATAATTAGCAACAATAAAATATTCATCATCATTTAATGTATATTCTTTTAGTCCAAACAATTTTGCAATTTTGTTGTAATCACTTATCTTTACAATACTTTCCTTCTTATTGTATGGCATTAAAGGATATTTATCCTTTGCAATATCATAGTAAGATCCAATACTGGTTTTTAAGTCAATATTATCAAAGTTATAAACATCAAGTTTTACTATATCTTTAAGTTTGTTATCTACATCATAGCCTAATTTTTCAAGTGTATCATATATTGAAATTTTTGAATCTTCTATTTGTTTTTCAGAATAATGCTCATAATCAGTTACATTTATAAACTTACCAATTTGAACATCTGCTGGAGCCAATTTTTTCAAATTATTTGTCATAGATATTTTCATAGACATTGCACTTGATAGTACGCAAATCGTTATAAATAACATCAAACATATTATTGTCATCGAAAAAGTCATAGTATTTATTTTACTTGAAAACTGTCTAAGGGTGAAACTATTTAACCCTTTATAATAAGTGTTCTTCATACTTATAAATATTTTTAAAAGCAATCCCGATAAAGACCAAAACACAAAGAAAGTTGAAACAGCACCTATTCCCATAGGAACAAAAATACTATTTGCATAAGTCATTTTCTCAATACCATCAGTAACCTGATAATAAGCAAATCCTAATGCTATACAAGAAATAATAAACACTATTGTACAAAACAATGGATTTTTTAATTTTATTTTTTCAGATTTTTTGTTAGAATGCATTAAATCTATCAATTTACATTTACTAATATTTATAGTATTAAATATCATAACTACAAAATACATAATACTAAAATAAATCAAAGTTTTAATACAAGCATTTGTTGAAAATACGAATTGAAATCTAGTTAAATCTGCTTCAAACATATTAGCAACCAAAATACTCATCAATTGTGATAATAAAAAACCTATTCCTAAACCAACTACCAATGAAACTATACCTATTATTAATGTTTCAATAAATAATATTAAGGATATTTTCTTTTTGCTCATTCCAAGCGTTAAATAAACTCCAAATTCTTTATTTCTTCTTTTTATTAAGAATCTACTTGCATAAACAATTAAAAACGCTAATATTATAGATACAAACACGCTAACACCAGAAAGAATATTGGTCATAAGTTTTATTATTTCTGCTGTTGTTGATGATACCTTCATCATAACTGACTGATCATCTATTGCATTGAACACATAAAAAATCGCAACACCTAGTATCAGAGTAAAGAAATAGATGGCATAATCCTTTATACTCTTACTAATATTTTTTAATGATAACTTAAAGAGCATCGTTTAAGTCACCACCAAGTAATGTTACAACATCTATTATTTTATCAAAAAATTCTTTTCTAGAATTTGTTCCTTTAATTATTTCATTAAAAATTTTGCCATCTTTGATAAATATGACTCTTGAAGAATAACTTGCAGTAAACGCATCATGTGTCACCATAAGAATTGTTGCTTGTAATTCTTTATTCAAATAATCAAATTTTTCTAAAAGCATTTTAGCTGACTTTGAATCCAATGCACCTGTTGGTTCATCTGCAAGAATTAACTTTGGATTAGTAATTATTGCTCTTGCACTAGCGACTCTTTGCTTTTGACCTCCACTCATTTGATATGGATATTTATTAAGTACATTAACAATATCCAGTTCTTTTGCAACTTTTTTAATTCTTGTATCAATTTCTCTTGAATTCACATTTTGAATAGAAAGTGCCAAAGCAATATTTTCATAAGCAGTTAAAGTATCAAGTAAATTAAAATCTTGAAATATAAAACCTAACTCTTCCCTTCTAAACTTATTTAGACTATTTCCTCTTAATTTTGTGATATCATTACCTGCTACATAAATATGTCCAGATGTAACTTTATCAATTGTAGATATACAATTTAAAAGAGTAGTCTTTCCAGAGCCACTTGCTCCCATTATTGCAACAAATTCTCCCTTTTCAACATCAAATGATAGGTTATCAATTGCTTTTGTAAGACTAGATTTATTGCCATAATATTTTTCAATTTTATCAATTTTTAAGATATTTTCCATAATCTTTCTCCTTTCTGATTACATTGTAATATAAAAGATAGGATTAGTCGTTATTCTAATATTACAGAATATTACAATTTTGTAATATTTATTTTTAGTATCCAAATCTGCATAAACTTTAATCAACTTTATAAAAATCATTTTTATAAAAGATAATTGTAATTTTTGTATATTTATGTATTTCAGATTCAATAATTATCTTATGTCCTAATTTATCGCATAATTTCTTGACAATATAAAGTCCCATACCTGTTGATTTTGCCATTATTCTACCGTTTTCACCAGTGAAAGATTTATCAAATACTCTTTTTATATCGTTTTTAGGTATTCCTATTCCATTATCCCAAATAGTTAGATATACTTTATCTTTTTCATCTTTTACACTGATTTTTATTATTGGATCGTTATTATTTTTTTTATATTTAATACTATTGTTTATAATCTGATTTAATACGAACTCTAACCATTTTGAATCAGTTAAAACTTTTTCATTATGAATATCAACTTCAAGATTAACTTTGTTTTCTAATAAGTCATCTTTATTTTTTAAAGCAACATCTTTGATAATCTTCTGCAATTCAATTTCTTTGATAAGATAATCTTTCTCGGCATTTTCGCTTCGAACGAAATATAAAATTTGATCTATATAGTTATCTAACTTTCTAATTTGTTCTATATATCTCTTATCAAACATATTTTTGTTGTTATGAATTAATAAAGTTAAACTTGCTACTGGAATCTTTACTTCATGAATCCACATTTCTACATATTCCTTGAAATCGGTAATACTTAAATTATATTCTTTTACATTTTCAATCATTGACTTGTTTATATCATAAAGAATTTGATAAAAAATTTCGCCATCATAAAAGTTTGGCTTATTTAATATTTCTAAAATTAAATATTTTTTATCTAACTTATCAAGCGTATTTAATATTTTTTTGTAAAATTTGTATTTCCTGAAATAATCAAAAATAATATTAAATGTTGCAACTAAAAAAAATAATATTGTAAATGCTATCGTTAACGCAAAGCTTACGATGGCTTCTTCCTTGGGGATAAAAATATCATGTATAACAGTTTCAGATTTTGAGGGAATAAAGGGAACTGACCTTTGCGACCTGTTGAGCAACACGTTGGAGAATGCTATAACGGCATGCAAGGAAATAGCCGACGACGCAAATAAATTTCTGTATCTGA
>ENA-ORPH01000493-ORPH01000493.1-human-gut-metagenome-genome-assembly--contig:-NODE-493-length-44129-cov-3.784385_pt1 | contig 44129 bp, 48 predicted proteins | sample MGYA00242142_ERZ509074 | MGnify/ENA primary metagenome ERZ509074 (study PRJEB26280, sample SAMEA2338724) | human gut metagenome | biome: human gut; feature: human-associated habitat; material: faeces...
CCGAAGAGGCCTATGCCCAGCTCGACAAGCTCCTGCGCCCTTCCGCCGAGGAAGTCGTACGGGGAAGCAGATGAAGATTGGGAGGTAGCACGGCAGGAGTCCCTGTCGGGCAACAAACAAAGAAGAAAAGAACGGCGACGATAACTGCCATCAACACAAATGTGGACATACAGCCCAGAAAACGCCATAACCCTTTTCCCAAAAAGAAAAAGCTCAGTATGCCGATTAAAATTGCGCCGCCGCCGACGGCCATATCCGAACCTGATCCGGTTTGAAAACAAAGGCTGCCGATATAAGAAGAGGCCAAACCGATAACAAGAAGAGCAAGCCGCAAAAACACGTCAGATTCCTTTCCGAATTAAACGAAATATTTATGTCATTAAAAATAAAGCAGCGGATAATGTCAAGAATCCGCCGCTTTATTTTTTTTATTATCCTGTTTTAGCGCGTATATTCATCGCGTTTGCGCAGACGCATTTGATTCGCGCGGAAACTTTCCTGCTCGCGGCGTTTGGAAATTTGATATTTTTTCGCAAAATCCGTATCGCGTTTCGTGACGGCCTGATTTTTGCTTAATCCGCGCAGTTTTCTTAATCTTTCGACGCTGATTTTCTGACCTTTGGCGTCTGTAATGTACAATTCCTTTTTAGCCGTTCTTTCCAGATATTTTTTCCGGCTGCGTTCGATTTTGGCGCGCGACAGACGGCTTTTACGTTCGGACGGCAGCAGTTTGTGCTTGGATCTTTTTCTGCGTTTTGTTTCGCCTTCCAATCCGCGGACGTCGCGTTTTTTCAATTCCAGCGGTTTTTCCCTTCCGACATAACGATTCGATTCCTGCGCCCGTCTGATGTCTTCGACGGAAAGCAGTCCTTCCATTCCCAGCTTGCGTTCCTGACGCAACAGGTTGTTGCGGACTTCCAGTTTTTCTCCGATCTGGCGTATGTCTTCCCGGCGTTGTTTTTCGGCGGCCGAAATCGCGCGCGGTTGACGGTTCTGTTCGGCTTTTTCCGCATACAGGCGATCCTCGGCTTCTTTTGCGGCGCGAGCCGTTCGGTACAAAACATTATCGTTTTTAACAATATTTGAATGTACGTTTTTTTCTTCGGCGGCGCGGCGCTGCTGCCATACCAGGCTGCTGTTATCGGCCAGACGAATGCGTTTTTTCCTGTTTTCTTCCATTTTTTCGATCCTACTCATCAGAAAAACCGAGATCTTATTACCACACTTTTCATTATACAGCAAAGGAAAGAAAAAAAAAGATTTTTTGGAAAAAATCGACAAAAAACAGAAAAAGAATATCCGAAAATATAAAAAAATACCTAATGAACGGGCAGATAAATTTGAGTTTTCTTTGTCCCTTTTTTGTCCGAAACGGCCAGTGTTCCGCCGTGCATTTCAATAAAGCCGCGAATCAAAGAGGCGGCAAAACCGTTTTGAGCGGCAAAATTAACCGTGTCGGAGTCGTTTTTCACATCTAAAGACTTTTCTTCCAAAGAAATGACCAGATTTTTATTTTCCGTATAAACGGATAAAGAAACGGTTCCGTTCTTAAACGCTGCCGATACGGCGTTGTTGATCAGATAAAACAGAACCTGTTTCAGCCGTTTTTTGTCGGCGATCAGCGTCGGCAAAGCGTCCGGGCAGTTCAGATGCAGGGAAATATTTTTGTTTTTGGCCTGTTCTTTGACGGTGTTCATAATGCCGTTCAGCAAAGCGCGCGCGTCAACGCAGTCCAGTTCCAAAACGGCGGATCCCGTTTCAATCAGCGCCAGATCGGCCAGATCGGCAAACAGGATTTTCAGTTCGGACGAAGAATCAAAAATGGTCTGCAGGCATGTTTTCTGCCGCCGGCTGAGCCGCTGGCCGGCGCCGTCCGTCAATTTTTGGACCGCTTCGGTCAAAGACGACAACTGCGGAGTAATTTCCCGGCCCAGCTGTTCCAAAAAGACGGCGCGCAGTTTTTCCGCCTGAACCGTTGTTTGTTTAAATCGGCTCAGCAGCGTTTCTTTTTCTTCGGCCAAAGAAGAACTCTTTTCTTCTTCCGTCACGTCCAGAAAAGAAACGAATATCCCGCCGTCGGGCAGGCCGGCCGCGACAAATTCCAATACTTTTCCGTCCGGTCTTAAAATCTGGAAAATTTCGCCCGTGTGCGATGTGATAACGCCCAGCAGCTGTTCTTTCAGGGCTTCCCAGTTATTTTCATTTTCAAAAAACGGCTTTTGTTTTTCGATAACTTCTACGATCGTCGCCGGCGGATTGTTAAAATCGGAATCGCTGATCTGCCACAAAGTCAGATAAGCCGTATTGGCCAGACGCAGCCGTCCGTCGCGTCCGAACAGCAAAATGGCTTCGCGCAGGTGGTTGACGACGGTGTACTGCGTTTCGTTCAATACCGTCATGGACCGTTCCATGGTCAAATGTCCGGTAACGTCTTCGTATGTGATTAAAAGCCCGCCCAGCGGGTGGGGCGTCAGCATGCGGCGCAGAGTCATGCCGGAAGGCAGATGCAGAATGTCTTCGGTCGCCGCGACCAGAGAGGTGAAGTATTTTATTTCACGCGTTTTATAAGCGCTGAAATCCCTGTTTTCGGGCAGCCGCCGTTTTTCGCGCAGCATATCCAGCACATGGGAATACGTCGGCGAACTGTCCAGCCATTCCGCCTCCAGATCCCACAGGTTCATAAACGAAGTGTTGTAAAACCGCAGGCGCATGTCTGCGTCAAAAACGGCAATGGCGGTTTTTAAATGTTCCAAAACGCCGTTATGAGAAGCGATATGATTCTGCAAGCTGTTTTGCAGTTCCTGTTCCTGCGTAATATCGCGGACAAAACCGATCGTTCTGTTTTTGGAATACAACTGGGCGGGCAGAGGAATTTCCGAAGCTTCAACCCAGCGGCGTTTACCTTTCATGACGACGAATTCGCGGGCTTTTTTTTCTTTTCCCGCAGCGCGTGCAGCCGCCGCTAATACTTTTGCTTCGCGCGGCGATTTTTCATAAACCAGCTCGCTGCCCAGCAATACTGCCTGTTCGGGAGAATCCGCATGCACGGCTTTGGCATACGCAGGATTGCACGCGGCGATCTGCAGTTCTTCGTTGCGCAGCCAGATCGGAAACGGCAGGCTGTCAAATGCCTGTTTAAATAAAGTGTTTTCTTTTTCCAGTTCGCGCGCCTTTTCGCCCAAAGAAGCCAGTTTTTTTGTCGTGTCCGTTGTTTCCCGTACCCACAGCGCATCTATAATATTTTTGTATTTGGCCGTGCGTGTCCTGAACCCGGAAACCAGAAAGCTTTTTGTGCGCGTGGTATTCTGCAGTTCCAAAGCAAAAGGCCGTTCGTCCGCGCGCATTTCGTTTAACGCCGCCCCCAGCGCTTCGGCGCTGTCGGGCGTAAAGTGTTCCAAAAGAGCGTCAAAAGAAGACTCCGTTCCCTGCGATAAATCCATCATGACGGCCAGCCGTCGGGAACAATGCGTTTCCCGGATAAACCCGATCGGATCGTACAGCCACAGATAACAGCCGTCCGGAAAACTTTCCAGCGTTTCTTCGGCTGTATTCAGTTTTTCTTCAGTCAAAAGCAGACGCTTGCGCTGCTTTAACAATAAAAAAACGGCCGCCGCGCAAAACAAAGCAACAATAAAGCAGATAAACAACAGTGTTTTCGGGTAAAAAAACGCCGAAATCATCATTTTTGTCAGGATTGAATCAAAAGCTGTCATCATTTTCTTAAAATAGCGCGGCTTGCAGGAAACAGCAAAATAAAAATTTAAGTTGTATCCGAAAGATGTTTTCGAAATGATATCTTTTTTTTAATTGATTTTCTGGTGTAAAACGGAGATTATCTGGAAAAGTATCAGTACTATTTTTTTATAAGGAAACAGTTATGGTGAAAATTAGAAGGTCTTCACGCGGCAGAACTGCGGACGGTTCTCCCAATCCGATTGACGTTTATGTTGGCGCCAGAGTGAAAATGCGCCGGACTTTGCTGGGAATGAGCCAGGAAAAACTGGGCGAGGCTATCGGTTTGACTTTTCAGCAGGTGCAAAAATACGAACGCGGTCTGAACCGTATCAGTGCCAGCCGTTTGTTCGATATCAGCAAAGTCTTGGAAGTTCCCATCGGCTTTTTTTTCGAAGAAATGGACGATCAGGTCGCGGAATTATCACCGCGTATGCTGGCCGGCGCTTCCGAATTGGCCGAAGAACCCGTTTTGTTTAACTATGATCCGATGACAAAACGCGAAACGCTGGAACTGGTGCGCTGTTATTACACGATTCCCGACCGCCGTCTGGCCAAAAAGCTGCTGGACCTGGTAAAGGCAATGGCTTCTTCGACTGAAGATGAGGACGATAAAAAGTAAAATCCGCTTTTTATTCGTTTGATAAAATTTCCGGATGCGGTTCTTTTGATCGGGCCGCATCTTTTTTTTACGGGCGGGACAAAAACGGGGTAAATCCGTAAAATTCTGTTTTCAAAAACGTTCTTCTCATTTATACCTGAACGGGTTGTTTTGTTATTTTTGGACATGAGGAGTACATTTGATGAGAAAAAGTTATCTGTTTACCAGCGAATCCGTTTCCGAAGGACACCCGGACAAGGTCTGCGACAGTATTTCCGACACGTTGCTTGATTTGTTTTTAACCCATGACCCGCAGGCGCGTTCCGCCGTTGAAACAATGGCGTCGACCGACCGCGTGATTATCTGCGGCGAAGCCCGTCTGCCGGAAAACGTTGACCGGCGCATGATGGAAGACGCCGTGCGCCGCTGCATCAAAGACATCGGTTATGAACAAAAGGGGTTCGATTGGCAGACGGTTGACGTTCAGAATTTTATTCATAAACAGTCGTCCGATATCGCGCGCGGCGTTGATGAAAACGAAAATAAAGAAGAAGGCGCCGGCGATCAGGGGATTATTTTCGGGTACGCGACCAATGAACTGGACGGGACGGAATATTCTCCGGCGGCATTGTTTCTATCTCACAGCATATTGAAGGAGCTGGCCCGTCTGCGCCATGCCGGCGAAATCAAGTGGCTGCGCCCCGACGCCAAAAGCCAGGTGACTCTGCGCTATGAAAACGGCCGGCCCGTCGACGTGGATACGGTCGTCGTATCGACACAGCATACCGAAGACGTTTCTTATGATGAAATCCGTGAGACGATTCGCGGGGTTGTTCACGGGCTGCTGCCGAACGGCTGGACGGTTGACGATAAAAAGTTTTATGTAAATCCGACGGGGCGTTTTGTCGTAGGAGGCCCTGCGGGAGATACCGGCTGACGGGACGGAAAATCATCGTTGACACTTACGGCGGCGCGGTGGCTCACGGCGGCGGCGCTTTTTCGGGAAAAGACCCTACAAAGGTCGACCGGTCCGCGGCGTATGCGACACGTTATCTGGCAAAAAATATTGTCGCGGCCGGTCTGGCGGACAAGGCGATGATTCAGCTGGCTTATGCGATCGGCGTCGCGCGGCCTCTGGCTGTTTATCTGGATACGTTCGGCACCTGTAAAGTTGACGAAGACAAGCTGGAACGGCTGGTGCCCGAAATCATGGATCTGACGCCGCGCGGCATTCGGACGCATTTAAAGCTGAACCGTCCGATTTACCTGCCGACGTCGCGTTACGGCCATTTCGGCAGAATGCCGGGGGCGGAAGGGGCTTTTCCGTGGGAAAAAACGGATCTGGCCGAACAGTTGAAACGCGCTTTTTAAACGGGAAACGGGAATGGAAAACAAAACGCTCAGGGATTATCAGTTTTACGGCCGCCGAAAAGGAAAAAAACTGAAGCCTTCACGCGAAGTGCTGTTAAGTTCTTTTCTGCCGAAAGTCCGTCTGCCGGACATGGCCGGGCGCAAGGACGTCAATCCCGCGTCCTGTTTTCCGGTTCCCGTCCGTTCCGTCTGGTTGGAGGTCGGATTCGGCGGCGGAGAACACTTGGCGCAGCAGGCTTTGCGACGCTCTGACACGGGCTTTATCGGCGCCGAGGTGTTCTTAAACGGCATTACCAGTCTGCTGACGCATTTAACCGGCATGGAACGGCGCGGCGACGTTGACGAACATGTTTCTCTGGCGGCCGGGCGGACGGACAATGTGCGCATATACGATAATGACGTGCGCGATATTCTGCCTTGTTTCAAAGACGGCGCTTTTGAACGGATTTACGTTTTGTTTCCCGATCCGTGGCCGAAACGGCGCCATGCGGACAGACGTTTTATCGGGCCGAAAAATCTGCCCGTGCTGGCGCGTTTGTTAAAATCCGGCGGCGAACTGCGCGTTGCCAGCGACGATATGAACTATATCCGCTGGTCGCTGGAACATCTGATGAAATCGCCGGATTTCGAATGGACGGCCGAAACGGCGGACGATTGGCGAAAACCGCCGGCGGACTGGGTAAATACGCGCTATGAACAAAAAGCGCTGCGGCAGGGCAGAAAGCCAGTCTATCTGATTTTTAAACGGAAATAAAAAATGCGGATTTCAGTTAAAGCTTCTCCGACAGAACGTGAATTTTTTATTAAAGGCGAATTTACGGCCCGTGACGAAGAACGTTTTTTTGACGTTTTCGTGCAGGTCCGGTCAATGACCGAACGCTGCCTGGTGTTTAATTTGTCGCAGTGCTCTTTTATCGATTCGGCGGCGATGGGCATGCTGGTCGTCGCCTGTGAAGAGGCGGCGAAAAGAAACGCTTTGCGCGTAATCCGGTCGGCGCCGGCAATGGTCAGGGACATATTGCTGTCCGCCGGATTTGAAAAATTTTATTATTTTCAGTAACGGGTGAAAAAAGGCTTGCCTGAACCGGCGCGGTCTGTTATGTATGAAACATACATTCTTATAGTTTCTATGAGGGTGGGCTTAAAAAGCCCGCTTTTTTTTATGGTAAGAACCGGGGGAAGAAATGACTCTGAACGATACTTTGACTGAATTGATTGTTCCCGTGTGCGAAGACATGGGGTACGATCTGGTTCGTTTGCAGCTGCAGGGCGGCAATTCGCGCAAAGTTTTGCAGATTATGGCGGAACGCAAAGACCGCCGGGCAATGACTGTCGACGACTGCGCCGATTTAAGCCGCGCGATTTCCCCGGTGTTAGATGAACATGACCCGATCGAAGACAACTATACGCTGGAAGTCAGTTCCCCCGGAATTGACAGGCCGCTGGTAAAGTTGGACGATTTTGATCGGTTCAAAGGATTTGAAGCAAAAATCGAATGTCAGATTCTGATAAACGGCAGAAAACGTTTTTCCGGCCGTTTGCAGGGGATTGACGGTTCGGACGTTGTTATAACGTTTGACGGCGTCGACGTTCGGATTCCGTTTGACCAGATTGCGAAAGCGAAACTGATTTTGACGGACGAACTGCTGGCGGCGTTTGCTTCGCAGTCAGACGAGGAATAAAAAAGGAAATACACTGATGGAAAATACGGCAGCTTTACCGCGTCCCGAACTGTTGCAGGTGGCAGATGCGGTCGCCCGCGACAAGGGTATTGACAGGGACGAAGTCCTGGGCGCTATGGAATTTGCGATTCAAAAGGCGGGGCGTTCCAAATTCGGACAGGAACACGATATCCGCGCGACAATCGACCGTAAAAACGGGGCGATTACGATGGCGCGTTATATCGAAGTCGTTCCCGATGACGCGGAAATCGAAAACGAAGCCGCGCAGATAACGGAAACAAAGGCGCGCAAAAAGGATCCTTCGCTGAAGGCCGGCGATTTTATTGTTGATCCTCTGCCGCCGATTGATTTCGGGCGCATTGCCGCGCAAACCGCAAAGCAGGTCATTGTGCAGAAAGTCCGCGACGCCGAACGTATCCGCCAGTACAATGAATACAAAGACCGGATCGGCGAAATCGTCAACGGAATTGTCAAACGTGTTGAAACCGGCAATATCATTGTCGATATGGGCCGCGCCGAAGCCGTGCTGCGCTGGGACGAACTGATTCCGCGCGAACAGTTTCATAACGGCGACCGGATTCGCGCTTATTTAATGGACGTCCGTCAGGAAGTCCGCGGCCCGCAGATTTTCCTGTCCCGCACGCACCCGCAGTTTATGGCGAAGCTGTTCGCGCAGGAAGTGCCGGAAATTTATGACGGCGTGATCGAAGTCAAGGCTGTGGCCCGTGATCCGGGATCGCGCGCGAAAATGGCCGTAACGGCGACGGATTCGTCGATTGATCCCGTCGGCGCGTGCGTCGGCATGCGCGGCGTGCGCGTTCAGGCGGTCGTAACGGAACTGCAGGGCGAAAAAGTGGATATTATCCAATGGTCGCCCGATCCCGCGGTCTTTATTGTCAACGCTTTGGCGCCGGCGGAAGTCGTTAAAGTCGTTTTGGACGAAGAAGCGCACAGAATCGAAGTCGTCGTTCCCGATGATCAGCTGTCTTTGGCGATCGGACGGCGCGGACAGAACGTGCGTTTGGCGTCGCAGTTGACCGGCTGGTACATTGATATTCTGACCGAAGCCGAAGAATCCGAACGTCGCCAGAGCGAAGTCAAAGTCCGCACGCAGATGTTCATGGACGCTTTGGACGTTGACGACGTTATCGCGCACCTGTTGGTCGCGGAAGGCTTTGCGTCGGTCGGCGAAGTCGCGTTCGTGCCGCTGACGGACATTACGTCGATCGAAGGCTTTGACGAAGAAATCGCCGCCGAATTGCAAAACCGCGCGAAAGCGTACGTTGAAAAACAGAATGCCGAATTCGCCGTGCGCAGCAAAGAGCTGGGCGTCGACGAAAGTCTGATCGGCCATGAAGGGCTGGATCAGGGCATGATTGTCAAGCTGGCGGAAAAAGGCGTCAAAACGCTGGAAGATTTCGCTGATCTGGCGAATGACGAACTGTTGGAAATTTTAGGCGAAAACGCGATGACGGCGCACGACGCCGACGCTTTGATTATGAAAGCGCGCGAAAAGCTGGGTTGGTTTGCCGATGACGGTGAAAAAGCCTAAGACAAAAAAAAAGTGCTGGCGGGGGACTCCGTCCCCCGATGGCTTATCGCATAAGACGAAGGAAACGGTTCGGCGTTGTTTGGTAACGCGTGAGACGTTGCCGAAAAATCGTTTAATTCGTTTTTGTGTGTCGCCCGAACGAATCGTCATTCCTGATTTGGCAGGTAAGCTGCCGGGCAGGGGGTTATGGGTGACGGCGGACAAAGATTTGGTTGCCGCGGCGTGCGCCAAAGGATTGTTTGCCAAAGCGGCGCACGCTAAAGTAACTTGTCCCGAAGATATGGACGGATTGATCAAATCGTTGTTTGTCAAACGTCTGCAATCTTTGCTGGGGCTGGCCAGAAAAGCGGGGCTGGCCGTGGCGGGATTTGAAAAAGCGGCGGAAGCGCTGAAAAAAAAGCAGGCGGTCTGCCTGTTGGAAGCCGTGGACGGCGCAGCCGACGGGCGGGAAAAATTGGACCGTCTGCGCGGCGGCGTTCCGCTGATCCGGGTGTTGACCGCCGATCAGACCGCCGAAGCTTTGGGCGCGGGGATATGCGTCCATACCGTGCTGAAACAAGGCGGCGCCGCTGATTTATTTGTTGCAGAAGCACGGCGTTTTGCTGCATATTGCAAAATTGAACAGGTTTAATGTGTAGAAAAAAGGCTGATTGATTAAATGACAGATGCGAACGACAAAAAAACGAAAAGCGCTCCTCTCACTCTTTCCCGCCCAAAGCTGGAATTGAAAAAAACGGTTGACGTCAACCGCGCCCATCAAAGCTTTACGAACGGTCGTAAACCCGTTCAGGTCGAAGTGCGTAAAAAACGCTCTTTCGTCACTGACGCGCATGGCAATATTCAGGGCGTGAAAGAAGAAACGAACGCTTCCGAACTGCTGGACAGCGAAAAGGCGCATCGTCTGAAAGTTTTAAAAGACGCGATTAAAGCCGACGAAGAAAACCGCATCAAGGCTGAAGAAGAAGCCAGACAGCGCGCCGAAGAAGAAGCCCGCCGCGCCGCGGAAGAAGCCGAACGCAAAGCGAAAGAAGAAGCCGAACAAAAACGCCGCGCGGCCGAAAATTCGCCGAAAGAAGCTCCGTCCGTTGCCGCTCCTGCCGCCGCTGTGAAAAAGGAAGAACACAAAAAGCCGTTTGCCGATAAAAAACCGGTCGCCGCTCAGCCGGCTTTGTCGCCCGAAGAGGCCGAAGCCGCTGAAAATCACCGCATGAAGACCAGTTTTAAACGCCGCGAAATGCGCGACGACGATGGCCGCGGCCATTCCCGTCGGGGCGGCGGCGAAGACAAATGGCGCGGCGGACGGGTAAATATGTCCGCTCTGATGCGCGGCGATGAGGACGAAGGACGCGGCAGAAGTCTGGCGTCTATTAAACGCGCCCGTGAAAAAGAACGCCAAAAGATGTTCGGCGCGCCGAAACCGGCCGAAAAAGTCTATCGCGAAGTTGTCATTCCGGAAACCATCACGGTGCAGGAATTGGCTGCCCGCATGAGCGAACGCGGCGCGGACGTTGTCAAGGCTTTGATGAAAATGGGGGTCATGGCGACGATCACGCAAACGATCGACGCCGACATCGCACAGATTATCGTCGAAGAAATGGGGCACAAAGCCAAACGCGTTAACGAAGCCGACGTTGAAGACAATCTGCGCGACGCGCCCGACGCCGAAGAAACGAAACTGCCGCGTCCGCCCGTCGTAACGGTTATGGGACACGTTGACCACGGTAAAACGTCTTTGCTGGACAATCTGCGTTCAACGGACGTCGCCGCACACGAAGCCGGCGGGATTACGCAGCATATCGGCGCGTATCAGATTACGCTGGAAAACGGTCAGAAAGTCACCTTTATCGACACGCCGGGGCACGCGGCCTTTACGGAAATGCGCGCCCGCGGGGCAAAAGTGACCGATATTGTCGTTTTGGTCGTTGCGGCCAATGACGGTATTATGCCGCAGACGATTGAAGCGATTACGCACGCCAAGGCGGCCGGCGTTCCGATTGTCGTCGCGATTAACAAAATCGATGTTCCGGGGGCTAATCCGGACAAGGTGCGCACAGATCTTTTGTCGCATGAAGTCGTTGTGGAAAGCATGGGCGGTGATGTTTTGGCCGTTGAGGTGTCCGCGAAGAAACGGATTAATCTGGACAAACTGGTTGAAGCCATTTTGCTGCAGGCCGAAATTCTGGATTTAAGGGCCAACCCGAATCATACGGCGGAAGGCGCGATTATCGAAGCCAAAATGGAAAAAGGCCGCGGATCCGTCGCCACCGTTCTGGTTCAGCGCGGAACGCTGAAGCAAGGGGATATCTTCGTCGCCGGCAGAGATTGGGGACGTGTGCGCGCCATGGTTGACGAACGCGGCCAGCGCGTAACCGAAGCCGGACCGTCTTTCCCCGTCGAAGTTCTGGGATTCCAGTCCACGCCGTCGGCCGGGGACGACTTTATTGTCGTCAATGACGAAGACCGCGCCCGCGAAGTCGCGGCGTATCGCCAGCGCAAGGAACGCGAAGCCCTGCAGGTGCGTTCGACCCGTTCGGCCGTCGAACAGATGTTTGACAAGATCAAGGCCGGCGAATCCAAAGAACTGCCCGTTGTGATCAAAGCCGACGTTCAAGGCTCCGTTGAAGCTTTGAGCGCGACACTGAACAAAATTTCGACCGATAAAGCCAAAGTCCGTATTCTGCACGCGGCGGTCGGCGCGATTAACGAATCCGACGTGACTTTGGCCAAAGCGTCCAGTGCTCTGATTATCGGCTTTAACGTCCGCGCGAATACTTTGGCGCGCACCGCAGCCAAACGTGACGGGATTGAAATCCGCTATCATTCCATTATTTATAACGTGGCGGACGATATTCACGCGGCACTGGAAGGAATGTTGGCGCCCGAATTGAAAGAAAAGATTTTGGGCTATGCGAAGATCCGTCAGGTCTACAATATTTCCAAAGTGGGCAAAGTCGCCGGTTGTATGGTCAAGGAAGGCATCATGAAACGAGGGGCGCACGTACGTTTGTTACGTTCGAACGTTGTCTATCATGACGGTATGATGGCGCAGTTAAAACGCTTTAAAGACGATGTCAAGGAAGTCCGCGAAGGCTATGAATGCGGCATGAGCTTTGAAAACTTCAACGACATTCAGGTGGACGATACGGTTGAATGTTATGAAATCGAAGAAGTCGCCGCCAAGCTTGAAGAAGTCAAGCTCTAAAAGGAGGCTTTGATGCGTTCGAATTCGAAACCTGTAACACAGCGTCAATTACGCGTGGCGGAACAGATCCGTCATATTTTGGCGGAATGTTTTCAACGCGGCAACGTGCCGAAAGATTTTTTGGATTGTCCGCCGGTTTCCGTGATGGAAGTCAAAATTTCTCCGGATTTTTCGTATTGCAAAGCCTATCTGTCCGTTTTGGCGATAGAGCAGGCTTCAACGGCGGATCTGGTCAAGGCTTTGAACAAACAGGCGGGATTTTTCCGTAAAATTCTGGGTTCGAAAATCCGTTTGCGTTTAACGCCGGAAATACGCTTTTTTGCGGACGGCGCTCAGGCCGAAGCCGATAAGATTGACGCTTTGTTGGCTTCCGAAAAAGTTCAGCGGGATCTGGTTGAACGCGCAGAAGAAGACGATGCCGGAAATTAAAGCCGTCTTTTTTGACATAGACGGAACGTTGATCCGATTTAATACGCATGATATGCCGACTTCGACGCACGACGCGTTGGAACGCCTGCGCCAAAAAGGCGTTAAACTGTTTTTGGCAACGGGACGCGCTCCTAAAAGCGTTGCTTTCATGCGGAATTATTTCGATTTTGACGGCGTTGTTTCTTTTAACGGTCAATATTGCTTCGATCAAACGGGCGTTTTGTTTAAACAACCGATTCCGTTTCAATCCGTTATGTCTGTTTTGCCGTATCTGGCGGAAAATCAAATTGCGTCCAGCTTTGAAACGTCGGAAGCGAATTTTTTCAATATGGTCAATGAACGCGTTTATGAATTGATCCGCTTGGTCGGTGTAAACGAACCCGATCCGCAAACGATTGACGTAACGACGTTAAAGCAGGACGTTTATCAAATGACGGTATATGTCAACGCGCAGGAAGAAGAAGCGCTGATGCAACATCTTCCCGATTGCAAAGCTTTGCGCTGGTATCCGACTTTTGTCAATATTATCGGCAAAAACAGCGGAAAGCCGGTCGGTATTTCAAAAGTGTGCGAAAAATACGGTTTCGGTATGGACGAAATCATGGCTTTCGGAGACGGTGGCAATGATATCGATATGCTTAAGAGCGTTGGCACGGGGATTGCGATGGGCAATGCGGCGCAAGCGGTCAAACAGGCGGCGGATTACGTGACCGAAAGCGTTGATCAGGACGGTATTTTTAAAGCGTTGAAACATTTTGAAGTGATTTAAAAAAGCTTCCCGATCGGGAAGCTTTTTTATGTTTCAATTAAGATTTTTCAGAAAGGGAAATCATATAAGCTTCCGCTTCTTTGGATAAAGAAACAGTGCCTTGATCGTTTAATTGACGATATTGCATCATTTGTTCTTTTTTTTTCATCGGCTTCTTTTTAAGCCGATTGAGCTTCTTGTTCTTCTTCGATCTTTTCCAACAAAACATCGATATAGGCTTCTTTTTTTTCTTGTGCGGCGGAATTTGAAGATGTAGCGGCGGAAGAAAACAAAGAGGATGATCCTGAAATTGAAGAAACAGACATAATTTAAATCTCCTTACAAGGTGTTGATACATTTGTTAAACGATGGGATGTTTCGTTTACTTGTGAAGATTTTTTGTTTTTGAACGGCTGAAGCCGCGTTTTCGGCGGTGATCGGCTCATTATCGAGAACAACGCATTTCAACTGCTCTTAAATATTTTAACGAAACTTTGCGCTTTTCGATGAGAAATTTAACCGGAGTCGTTTTCAAAAAACGCAGACAAAAAGCAAGGAAAAAGGAGCAAATATATGACTATATTCGGATATATTCGGGTTTCCACCGACAAACAAACGACAGAAAACCAACGTTTTGAAATAGAGCGACACTTGCGTACACAAGGAATTGCCGTTGATATATGGATTAATGAAACCGTCAGCGGGACGGTTGATTTTAAAAAGCGTCAGCTGGGCAAGGTGATGAAACGAATAAAATCGGGAGATGTTTTAGTATGCTCAGAACTTTCTCGTTTAGGCAGGAATCTGTTTCAGATTATGACGATTTTGAACTTTTGCATGACAAAAAACGCACAAGTTTGGACGATTAAAGAAAGTTATCGTTTGGGGACAGATTTACAAAGCAAAATTTTGGCTTTTGCGTTTGGTATATCGGCGGAATTGGAACGTGTTTTAATCAGTCAACGCACAAAAGAAGCACTGAACCTCAGAAAAGCACAGGGAAAGCCGGTCGGTCGACAACCGGGGGCAATGAATAAACGACATATTCTAGACGGCAGAGAAAAACAGATAGAAACGTTATTGAAACAAGGTATTTCAAAATCGAAAATCACTAAAATACTGAAAATCGGAAGCAGTACCCTTTATAGCTTTCTAAGAAAAAATAATCTTCTCTAATTACACGTCCGCATAATTCAAATATACATGAAAGCGTTATTAACACAAGTAAAAACATAAAAACGACTGAAGATTGCCACTTTTATCCTTATTTCTTTTCTCTTGTTTTCTCCGGTTATGCGGAGGTCAAATCGGTGAGAATTTCTATCCGTAAAAATTGTAAAAGGATGAAAAGTAACGAGAGAACCGGCGCAAGAAAAAACAGATAAAAAACTGATTCCGTAAAAATCCGAAAGCTGTTTTTTTAGGGAATTTTTTCGATATAAAAACTCTTACTTTTAGGAGAAAATTACATGAAAATAATCCAATACATATTGACCGCGATGCTTGCAACTACTTCTTTTTCGGCGATGGCGACAGAAACGGCAGAAGCAAATCCGATACAAGATCCTTATGTCAAAACAGATTGGGTATTTGGTTTTTTAGAAGCAAAAGGCGGCGGTAATTCGGCCGATATTTATATTCCGGGTTTTAATGCTGCACTTGGCGCAACTTTTTTAAATATGGGAAATATGGCTCTTCGCGCTGATGTTGATTGGACATACCGTTCTTTTGAATTTGATACGGATGGTATGGATACGGACGCTTTGATTAACACCTTTAGCGGTAACGCTTATTTGGATTTTAAAACGTCTACGGCATTTACGCCATATATTGGGGTGATGTTGGGGCTTTCATGGTTGTCACTTGATGATTCGCACAAATTGCGTCCTTCGTTCGGAGCGAGTTTGGGCACAGCTTACCAAATCAACGAAAATATGGCGTTGGATGTCGGCTATAAGTATTCTTACTTGGGCAAATTAGACGGCATGAAAGTGCGTACTTCAGACCTTTCAATCGGACTTCGTTTCGCTTTTTAACAACGTTTTTTTTAGCCCTTGTTTTTCAGGGGCTTTTTTTACAAGGAAAAGGAAGAAAACGGTAAAAGTCAAAGAATCCAATATGTTCTTTAAGAGGTCTTCCGCACTGAAAAAAATGATTTGATGCTTTTTGTTGTCTTTCATCTATTTAAAGGGGTGTTGTCATGAAAAAACTATTTATTTTTTTGTTTATGTTTATTCCGTTTTCGGCGAAAGCGGACTTGTTTTCGATTACTCTGACGCAGAACGGTCAGAGCACGACGAAAGGTTTTGCGTCCGTCATGGATATTTTTGATCAATACGAAGACGGGACGTTGGATACGATTTTAGCAGGGTACGATCCGTATGCTCCGGCGGAGGGTGTTTTGGATTTCCGCGGCATTCGCATGGAGTTGAATTATACGGACGGTGGAAGTTTGGGCAAACAGCTTGTTTTTAACGTTCCGGCGATCGGTATTAACAATTTAACTTTTGAAGGGAGGACACAGGAACAGGCGTTTGACGCGTTTAAAGAATATTTAAAAACGAACCAGGACGATTTGTTGACCAAGATTTTAAAAGAAAGTGTTTCCCATACGCCGTATGACGCCGTAGCGGGGAACCCGTCTTCTTTGATGGCGCAGATGACGGATATGGCATTTTCCAATCCGACGTTGAATGTGACGGAACGGGCTTTGGTGTCCGGACAGTCCGGCGGCTTTGTTATTTTATCCCCTTCGGGCGGATCTCATAAAATCAAAGGCGAAGACGGTGTCGAAAGAACGGCGACGACTTTGAATCTGCCGTTGGGATATACGTTTAAATTCGATAACAATTGGGCTTTGGGAATCGATTTACCGCTGTCTTATATTGACCTGGACGGATCCGTGACGTATGCGGCTCAGTTGGGTATGAGTTTACAAATCCCGTTATATAAAGACAAATGGTTGTTGACGGCTTCGGGACGTGTCGGTGCGACAGCTTCCGAAGATTCTTTGTCCGGCGGTATCTTGTATATGGCTTCGGTGACCAGCAGCTATACTTTTAATATCGCCGAAACAGCAGTGACAATTATTAACATGTATGGTCATATTCAAGATTATACATTAGATGTTAAAGGCTATGATATTGAATACGGTCTGAAAAACGATGTGTTTAAAAACGGCTTGGCAATCAAACAAAAGTTAAGCGAAAAAACAGCTTTGACTGTTTTCGGATATGATACGCGCTATACGGGATCTGATTTGTATATTGATGCTTATGACGAAGTGGGCTTAAGCTTTACGAAATATTTTTCAAAAGACAGCTTCTTTACGGGGATCGATCTGACGGCAAGCTATACGTTCGGAGATAACTATAAAGCTTGGCATTGTTGTTCTAACAGATTTTTGACTTCGGGCGGAAGAGTGACGTATAATATAAAGAAAAAATAAAAGGAGATTTAATGCTTAAATTTCTGATGATTATTTTTTCTTTGTCACTCTTTACGTCTGAAGGTTTTGCCAGAGCGGTTAAATTGGGCAGCAAAGCCAATCAACAGCCCAGATTGGATTTTTCGTCACAGACGTCTTCGGTTAACGCGTCCGGAATTTCGTGTTTTGAAAATGACGATTGCCCTTATGACAAGGAGTGTGTCGCTTTGCAATGCGTGGACGTTTGCAAAAACAGCTCATGTCTGGCGGGAACGTATTGCGCGCCGGCAGGTGAAGATAAACCCCACGAATATCAGTGCGCCGAATGTGTCGTCAATTTTCATTGTGCCGAAGGCATGTTCTGCGATAGGGATTATACATGCAAAGTTCCCGATCCGTGTACTGACGCCGTTTGTCCGCCGGCCGCGCCGTTCTGTATGCCGAAACCGTATAAAACACTGCCGTATACCTGTGTGCAATGTACGCAGAACGATCATTGCCCGCCGGTCGCCGGTCTGACCAGAAGCTGTGTTGACGGTTACTGCCTGTTTAACATTGAAGGCAATATTCCCAAACAGCCGGTTGAAAACAAAGCCGACAACGAACCTGTTCGGGAAGAACCGCCGGTCGATGCGGAAATGTATGACGAAGATCTTTACCCGTATGAAGACGAATACGAAGACATGTATTATTAAAAAAGCCCCGCAAGGGGCTTTTCTTTTAAAGGTAATTCAATAAACTGAGACTGTTAATCGTTGATAAAACGGAATAAGATACCTTTAAATTTTCAGCCGCCTGCAGCAACATTGTCGCCGCTTCGGTTTTGTCAACCTGCGTCAATGACGATATGTATGTTTCCAAAGAATTTTGCAAAGTCGTTTGATTGTCGATTGTTGTTTTGACCAGATCCAGTTTGCTGATAACGGCGTATTGCACGCTGGTGACATCGCCGTTTGTTTCTTTTGAATTGGCGGTCAGAGCTTCGTCCAGCAAATCCAGAGCTTCCGAAACACGCTGCGTCGCGCTGTCGATATTGTCCGGATCCAGCATGTTGCCCTGCGCGATGGCGCCCAGCGCCCGGAACACTTTTTCAAAGGCGGCGGAAGAAGCGTTGATGTCATTAACGATTGTTGTCGTTTCGCTGACGCGGTAAGACGACGACAGCTGTCCCCCGTTGTAATAAGTACTGGTTTCAAAACGGGCCGATGTAAAGCTTTCCGTTGCACCGTATTCGGGGAAATCTTCCGTTCTGACGATCAGCTCTTTGCCGTCGTCGGATACGCCCAGAACCGTATATAACCCGTTGTAGGCGCCGTTGGTCCCGCCCATTTCCACGGTTGCTCCGACCGAATAGGTCTTGCAGATCGTTACGCCCGCGCCGTCGGCGATCGTATTTCCGTTTAACAGACTCATTTCTTCTTCCACAGGTGTTTCATCTGAAAATTTAACGGTGCGGCCGTCTTCGGAAACAGAATCGATGATATACATTTTGTCGTTTCCGTCAGCACCTTTGATAATCAGGCAATCGCCTGTTTTGTATGAAGAAAACGCCCCTTTGACCGTCGCCGTCATCGCGTTCTGATTGACGCTGAAACCGATGTCGCCGGTCTGCAAAGCGCTGCCTTTCATGCTGGAAGTGACAAAACCGCCGATGTCGGAATGTGTCCGTACAACCAAAGGCACGTTTGTTAAGTTTGTATCGGGAACCGGCGTGCCGGTTGAAATGTCCAGCGTGGAACCGTCGGGGGAAACCGATTTGACGTATAAAGCATATTCGTTGCCGGCGGAATCCGTAATTGTAACGGTCTGGCCGCCTTTCAGATTGGAAAACGTTCCGGCTGCTCCTGTGATCGTATTGTCGGCCGTATTGACGGTCAAAGACTGCGGACAGTCGATTGTTTCAATGACAATGCCGACGTTTTTTTCCGCCGTGATTGTGCCGGTTTGCGTGCTTTGCTGAATATTAACCGTTCCGTCCGTTAATTTTTCGACGCCGATTGTTTCATTGACGACGTTTTCTTCAAATGTAATCGTTGACCCGTCGTCTGAAATTTCTTTGATTGTCAGATAACCGTTGTTGCTGCCGGTTCCGTTGATCAACAGCTTTTCGCCTTCTTTCAGATCTGAAAAAGATCCAGGCCGACCGGTCAGCGCGTTTGTCGTGATTCCGGTGGTCAGGTCTTCCGTTGATGAAAAGACCCAGCTGCCTTTGGTAATGGAAACGGCCGAAGAATCCGTAATCGTTTCGTCCGCGACCGTTTCGGCAAACGTCAGCGTTGAACCGTCTTCGGATACGGATTGAACGGTCAGGGTTTGATCGTTGCCGCCCGTTCCCTGAACGATGACCTGATCGCCGGGCTGAATGCCGAGGAAGGTATCCGGGTCGGCGGATAAAGAATTTGTCGCGGAATCAAACGTCATTTCATTGGCGGGCGATCCGTGATAAACGACGACTTTCGGGTCAAGCGTTTGGAATTCCTGCTTGATCGTAACGCCGCCCAGAACGTCCGCGGACGTGGACATCTGCGACAACGACGCCGAATAACTGTTCGGATAAGTCAGGACGTCGCCGTCATAAACGGCCTGAAATTCTTCCAAAGTCGTATAGGGGAAGTCCACGGGCGGCGTCGTTGTTTTGCCGCCGCCGAAAACATAGTTGCCGTCTACCTGCGTATTAAGGTAATACGCGATTAAAGACATGGCTTCAAAAGCGGCTTCCTGAACATTTTGCAGGGCGAGCAGTTCTTCTTCCGTCGGATTTTCGGACATGGCCGCCAGATCGTTGGCGAAAAATTCGCGCACCTGGGACCGCACGTCCGTCAAAGCCGAACGGATTCCGTCGACTGAAGTCTGCTGGGCTTCCAGAACGACCTGCGTAATGGAATTTGTTTCCAGATATTTGTTTGTGACCGCCCGTTCGTTTTGCAAAGACAGCAGACGATAAGTCGATAATCCGTATTTGTCATAGGAATCGTATCTGTTGCCGGTTGCCGCCTGATAGGAAATGTCTGTCATGGCCGCTTTTTGTTTGGACATCTGCGACATGTATAAATTATAGGTAGCTGTTGTCGGGACTCTTGTCATGATGTGTTACTCCCTGTTAAACAATGCCGTCCAGCATCTCCAGCATTTCCAGAGATGTCGTTAAAGCTTTTGCCGCCGCGCTGTACGAACGCTGATAAACCAGCAGCATGGACAATTCTTCGTCCAGATCGACGCCGCTGATTTCCTGTTCTTTTTTATAGATCGTCGTCACCAGTTCGGTTTGATAATCGGTTGTTGAACTGGCATCGTTCAAATTTGTCGCCAGCCCGCTGACAACAGAGGCGGCATAACTGGACAATGTTGTCGTGATTTTTGAAAAACTGCCTGCGGATCCGAAATCAATCGGCTGGGTAAAGACTTTGGCAAATTCGTTGGCTAAAGAATTGTCCGCGTCGCTTAAAAAATAGGATCCCGTATCCGAACTGTACTGTATTTTGCCCGTATTCATCAGCCCGGGGGATTCCAAAATATCCGACCGGACTTCCAGTTCCGAAGCATATCCCGCATGAGAAATCCCCAATCCCAGCCGGTTCAGGATACTGCCGCTGGTGACGCCGTTGACGGTTGACGTTGTTTCCGTGATTTCCATTTGATTGTTGTCAATATTGGTGATGCGCAGACGATATCCGGATCCTTCTTTGACCAGATCGGCCTTAACAATCTGATTGCCGGCTTCGTCGACCAGAGTCGTATTGATTTTATCCGCGATTGTCTGCAGGGAATCTCCGGCGGAAACTTCTATGGAACCGAAGTTCAGACCGTTGGCCGTGTCCGAGAAATTAATGGTTGTTTTTCCTTTGATGCCCATTAAGGATCCCGAAGAAATAATTTCGGATTCGTAAACGGAATCTTTTTTGGACGTTACGATAAAATCGTTTAAACCGAAAAAGTTTGAAAAGCCGGAGTAAGTCTGATCGATCGTTCCGCTGCCGTCCGCGTCAAAGCCGATGGAAACACTGCTTTCTTCGCTGCCTGAAAGGACGGAGCTTTCATCTCTGAACGCGATGGAATAAGTGCTGGCGCCCAGATCTATTTCCAGTTTTCCGTCTTGGCTTAACCCGACCGAAGCGCCGCTCAGGTGCGGGCCGTCGACGGCGTTTTGCAGCCAGTCCTGAATTTTTTCACACATTTCGTTAATGCTGCCGGAAGTAAAATCCAGTCCGGCGGTCAGACTGACGTTAAAAGCTTCGCTGCCGTCGGCGTTGAACAGCACGATTTTAACATCGCCGCCCGACAAAGAAATCGTTTGCTTGTCGCCGTCAATGAATGTGCGCGTGCCGTTCATTTCATAAACGGTGTTCGGGTAATTGACGCCTTTGTTGTGGACGGCGTTTAATTGTTTGGTGATTTGAAAGGCCAATTCGTCCAGCTGCGTCTGCATGTCCTGCAGTTCCGTGTCGCGCAGGGAAATCAGGCCGCTTAGTTCTCCGGACGTGATTTCTTTTGTAATGTCAAATGATCCGGCGTAAATTCCCGTAATGCCGCCGGACGAATAGGAAATCAAAGACCCCGTCGACGCCGCCGGTTCATGGGAAACGATCACGCCGTCTTTGTCCAGCAGCGGTTTTCCTCCGGCGGTTAAAATGACGGTTTCGCCGGTTGAACGTTCATAGCTTTGAATGTCCATAATTTCCGATAACCGTGTGATCAGCAAATCGCGCTGGTCTTTGTAATTGTCGGCGGACTGTCCTTCCAGAGCGTTGGTGCGCACGATGTCGTCGTTTAACTTGTCCAGCTGTTCCAATATGCCGGTCACCTCGTCGCACAAAGCGGAAATTTCCTGATCAATTTCCAGCCGCAGCGCCTGAATCTGAGAACTGAGTTCCTGCATTTGCGACAAAGCCGTGTCAACGGAAGTCACGGCGGTGGATTGCGCGTTTAATTTGTCCGCGTCAACGCCCAGACTTTCGAACGCTGTCTGCATGGCAGCAACACGGTTGGACACGGAATATTCCGATGACGGCTGGCCCATTTTCGCCTGAATCAAGTCCAGATAGTACACGCGCACGCTTGAAGCCTGCAAAATACCGGTTTCCCTGCGCAGTTGGGCGACCATTTTCGTATCGACCTGGCGCAGATCGGTATTGCTGATCGCGCCGGACATTTGTCCGTTGTTTAAAACCAGCGTTTTTTGGGAATAGCTTTTTCTGACGTATCCTTCGGTATTGACGTTGGATACGTTTTCGGACACGACGTCGATCGCTTTCTGCGATGTTCTGATGCCGTTTAAAGCACTGCTGATTGCGCTGGAAAGAGCCATGGCGGTGTCCTTTCGTTAATATTAAAGCACCTGGTTGAAAGAAATTGCGGCCGGGTTGCCGGCGTCGTTTTCCATGCTGCCTTTTTTCGTGTACAAAGGCGTTTTGGCGTGCGTTTGTTCGGCAATGTCCTGAACGATGGCGTTTAACAGCCGTGACGTCGCTTCCATGTTGATTTTCAGCAGCCGGGCGTTTTCATCGGTTAAATCCCCCAGCGTGACGGCGGCTTTGCGCAGAACGCGCTTTTGCTTTTCGGGCAGAGCTTTTAACAGATCTCCGCGCTTGGAAAAGTAGGCGAAAGATTCTTCATACGCCGCGGACAGCTTTGTTTTTTGTTCCAGCAGGTTTTTGCATTCGTTTTGACGCTGTTTTTTCAACAGCGTATTTTCTTTTTTCAACAAGCCGCACAATTCGCTCATTAATGTCAGCAGGCGGCTGAGTTTTTTTTCGGGGAATTGTTCCATTGTTAATCTCCTTGTTTTATTCGGCTTTGGCCGGCGCGGTCGTGTCGGCTTCCTGTTGACGCAGAATCTGCGTCATAATCTGATCCGTCAATCCGATACCGCCGGATCTCGCCGTCATTTTGCCGTATTCGTCAATCATCATGGATCTGAATATCTTTTCCGCGTTGCCGCCGCCGAATGTTTCGTTGACCGGAACGGTGGCGTACATTTGTTCAAAGGTTTGCGAAATAAAGAACGCTTCAAAATCCTGAACGGCCTGTCTGGTTTTTTCCAAATCAAACGCTTTGTTGATTTTCGGCGCGGTTTTCTGCGGCATGGCAGAAGAAATAAAATCCGTTGACAAAATATCTGCAGACATCACATCACCTCTATTTCAGCCTGAAGGGCGCCGGCGGCTTTGACGGCCTGCAGAATACTGATCATATCTCTGGGCCCGACGCCCAAAGCGTTTAAGCCGTCAACCAATTCCTGCAGGGAAACGCCGCTTTTTAAAATATTTAATTTGTTGCCCGACTGTTCGTCGACCTGAATATCCGTTCTGGGAACGGTAACGGTCTGCCCGGTTGTTGAAAATGGAGCGGGCTGGGAAACCTGCGGGGTTTCCGTGATTCTGATCGTCAGATTGCCTTGCGCGATCGCGATCGGATTGATGCGCACGTTTTCACCGATGACGATAATGCCGGATTTTTCGTCGATAATGACTTTGGCGACCTGATCGGGCTGAATGCGCAACTGTTCAATATCGGTCAGCACCTGAATTAATTCTTCGCGTCTGGTCCGGCCAAGGTTTAAGACGACCGTTCCGGAATCGATCGTCGTCGCCGCGACGGATCCCAGATAGGAATTGATCGCATCGGCAATGCGCGAAGCTGTTGTAAAGTCAGGGTTACGCAAAGCCAGCTTGATAGATTTCTGATTGGCAAAGTCGAATAAGATTTCGCGTTCGATAATCCCGCCGTTGGCAATTCTGCCGGAGGTCGGGACGCCTTTGACGATACTCTGCGCGTCGCCCTGGGCGGAAAATCCGGCGATGGCGACCTGTCCCTGGGCAATGGCGTATACTTCGCCGTCCGCGCCCAGCATCGGCGTGACCAGCAGCGTGCCGCCCTGCAGACTTTTCGCGTCGCCCAAAGCGCTGATCGACACGTCAATGCGCGTTCCCTGCCGGGCAAAAGCGGGCAGACTGCCCGTAACCATGACGGCGGCGACGTTTTTTGTTTTGATTTTGCCGTCGCGGGTATTAACGCCCAGCCGTTCCAGCATGCCGATCAGGCTTTCTTCGGTAAAAGCCATGGACGAAATGCTGTCGCCCGTTCCGTTTAACCCGACAACCAGCCCGTATCCGATTAAATAGTTTTCCCGCACGCCTTCGATATCGGAAATGTCTTTGATGCGCGAACTGGCGAAAGCCTGCGAAGAAAACATCAAAACGGCCGCTGCCGTCAAAAAGGCGAAGCTTTTTTGTATGTTTGTTATAAAATTCTTCATGTTTGGCCTCATTTAATCTGCGGGCAAAATTGTCTGATCATACAGATGCGAAAATCGTGCCAATTTTTATTTTCTTGAAAACCGCGGACTTTTTCCGGCATTGAAAAAAATCACTGGGCAAAATTTGCCGATTTTTAACTTCACGGGAATAAGGTATACTTTAATAAACAACCGGAAAGGAGAAGCCTGATGACTATAAAAATCGGATCAACGGGGGCGGCAAAGCCTGTCGGATCAACACGTAAAAGCGCCCGTTCTTCATCGGTTGAAAGCGATTTTTCCTCTTTTCTGGAAGAAACGGACGCTGCGTCGACGGCTTCTGTCGCGGCGTCGGCCGGCGTTTCCGGGATCGAGGCGCTGCTGGCGGCGCAAAGTGTCGGCGACGCTTTGCAGGACGGGGCGAAAAAACGCCGCGCCGCCGCGCACGGCAATGATATTCTGGATAAGCTGGAAGATCTGCGCGCCGCGATTTTAACCGGCGTTATTTCCAAATCCAAATTAATTGAACTGGCGCAGACGCTGCGGGACAAACGCGAACCCGGACTGGATAAAGAGTTAAATCAAATCCTTGACGATATTGAATTAAGGGCTGAAATCGAGCTGGCCAAGCTTTCACACAGCGTTTGATTTTTAGATTGCTTTGGTGTAAAAATAATACGGTTGACTGAAACAAAGAGGACTTCACATGGGAATAGAACTGCCGAAAGATTACAGACCTTCTGCCGACGAACCGTTTATGAACGATATGCAGAAAGAATATTTCCGCCAAAAGCTGCTGGCCTGGCGTGAAGAACTGCTGCGCGATTCCGAAGAAACGCTGGATAATTTAAAAGAAGGCGGCATGACGGTGCCCGATATTTCCGACCGCGCCTCCGCCGAAGCGGACAAAGCTTTGGAACTGCGTACGCGCGACAGAATGCGCAAAGTTATTTCCAAAATTGACGTTGCTCTGGGCAAAATTGACGACGGCACCTACGGTTATTGCGAAGAAACCGGCGAACCGATCGGTCTGGAACGTCTGATTGCCCGCCCGATTGCCACTTTGTCAATCGAAGCGCAGGAACGTCATGAACGTATGGAAAAAACATACAGCGACGATTAGGGCTTTTGTTTAAACAGCCATGCCTTTAACAAGGCGGGTCATTGCGATCCGCCTTTTCAATTTAAAAAAGGAGCTTTCTTTGACGGATCTTATACTTGCTTCCGCTTCGCCGCGCCGTCTGGCTTTGCTGGAACAAATCGGCGTCGTGCCTGATGAAATTTGCCCGGCCGACATTGACGAAACGCCTTTCGCACAGGAAGCGCCGCACCGCTATGCCGTGCGCATGGCCGTTTCAAAGGCCGAAAAAATCGCGGCGCTGAAACCGGGACGCTTTATTCTGGCGGCCGATACGGTTGTCGCGTGTGCCAGACGTATTCTGCCCAAAGCCGAAACGCGCGAACAAGCGGCGGCGTGTTTGAATTTGCTGTCGGGCAGACGGCATACGGTTTACGGCGGTATCTGCCTGATTACGCCGGACGGATCAAAACTGACGCGGTCGGTTAAAACGGTTGTGGCTTTTTCCCGGCTGCACCCGTCAGACAAACGGGCTTATCTGGACGGCGGCGAATGGCAGGGAAAAGCCGGCGGTTATGCGGTTCAGGGACAGGCCGCTTTATTTGTGCGCCGGATTATCGGGTCTTATTCCAACGTTGTCGGACTGGGGTTGTTTGAAACGGGACGTTTGCTGAAAGGGCGCGGGGTGATTAAATAATCATGCGCCTGGTTCACAGTTTTTCCCCTTTTGAAGAAATCTGTATTTTGTTTGACGACAACGACGTCCCCGCGACTGTTTCGGTCTGGCGGGAAAACGATCTGTCCGCGGGAACGATCTGTCTGGCGCGGGCGGTCAAAGCCGTCGCTTCCGGCTGGGTTTTGGATATGGGGCGCGGCGCGGCGGCTTATTTGAACACGCCGCCGTTTTTTATCAAAGTGGACGGAACCGTCAGCACTTCAAAACTGACGGAGGGAGATTTGTTGCTGGTGGAAATTGTCCGTCCCGCCGTTCGGGATAAAACGGCCGAAGCGCGTGCGCGGATTTCTCTGCCCGGCAAAACGGTTATTTTCCGGCCGGGAACGGATCGGCCGTCGTTTTCCAAACGTTTGTCCGGCGAAACGATTGGCCGACTGGGGCATTTGCTGCCTTCTGCCGGCGTTTTGTTCAGAACCGCGGCCGAATTTGAAACGGAACAAAATATCCGCGCTGAGTTTTCTGTTCTAGAACGACGCTGGCTGTCGATTTTAGAATCAGCTGCGGAACCGGGGATTTTGTACCGCCCGGAAAAAGACGTGTTCGCACTGGCAGATCAATATAAAAAAGAACTGACGCGGATTATTACCGATGATGTGCGGACGGCGGCGGTTTTAAAAGAAAAATTTTCCGATGTTTCTTTTTGTCTGCAAGGGGTGTGGGAACGGGAAAACATGGCTGAGGCGCTGGATACGGCTTTGTCCGAAAGAACGGCGCTGCCTTCCGGCGGTTTTTTGATTACGCAACAGACGGCGGCCTGCGTTTGTTTTGACGTCAACGCCGGTTCGGGCGGGGTCTGTGCCGCCAATGTCGAAGCCTGCGGCGAGATTCTGCGTCAGATCAGATTAAAAAGCCTGGGCGGACAGATGATTATTGATTTTGCCGGCAGAAAGGAAAAAGGGTTTTTGTGCGATATGGCCGCCCGTTTAAAACAGGACGGAGTTTTTATCGCCGGTTTTTCCGCTTTGGGACTGGTGGAGCTGACGGTTGAAAAAACGCGCCGGTCTGTTTTTGACGCTTTCGAAGACGGGCGGACAGCCGCCGACTTAATCCGCCGGTTATGGTTTGCCTCTCCCGTTTCGGCCGTTAAGGTCTATGCTCCTCCGGCCGAATTGAACAAACTTCGCCCTTATTTAAGACGGCTTGAAGACCGTTTGAAAACAGGTATAGAATTATGCCCGTCCGATCATGCCGGGCTGGAAGGATTAAAACAATGAAAATACCCAATGTGTTTGAACGCCCTTCGGATCTGCCGGAAGTGGAAACAAAATGCCCGATTTGCGGAAAACCTTCCGTTTTTGTTTATAAACCGTTTTGTTCAAAACGCTGCGCCGATATTGATTTAAACCGGTGGCTGACGGGCGTTTATACGGTTGAAACCGACGAAGAAGAAGAAACCGAAGAAAAAAATTAAAAAGACTATAGACAGATCATTTTGAATCAGGTATAAACTTTTCCTGTACGGCGCCTGGGTAGCTCAGTCGGTAGAGCAGGGGACTGAAAATCCCCGTGTCGGCGGTTCGATTCCGTCCCCAGGCACCATTAAGCCCCTTTTCGGGGCTTTTGCTTTTTTGAAGGTAAAAAGCAATGAAAAGACTGTTTCAAATTCTCTTTTTTGTTTTTTTTATCGGGATTATCAGCGCCGTTGCCGACGAATATCTGGAAACCGCCCGGTTGGAAGAAACAAACGATTCTGTCAGTTCGGTTTTGCCCGTTATAGTGATTACGGCTGAAAATGCGGTTTTTGAACTGGAACTGTACGATAATGCCGCAGCCCGCCGGTTGATAAAACAATTCCCCCAAAAACTGGTGATGACGCGTCTGGGGGACGGCGGATATTACGGCGTTTTACGGGAAAAAATCAATGTGACCGGCCTGCCGACGCGGCGCGCTTATAAACCGGGGGAGGTCGCTTTGTGGATCAGAGAAAACGCGCTGTATCTGTTTTTCGGTCCGACTCCGGCCAGTCTGGCAACCGATACGCCGATGATGGCTTCCGCCGGCGTCGGTTTGGGGCGCTTGAAATCTTTTTCGGATCTGGACCAACTGCCGGCCGTTGCCGAAATGTCGCTTCAGATAAAAAAATAAACCGTTATTCTGCCGTTTTGTCCGGGACTTCCGTATACAGCGGATCCGTCAAAATGGCGATCAGTTCGTCTTTGACCGCCGCCGCCTGATCCAGATCAATCTGACAAGTGCCGACGTTGGCATGACCTCCGCCGCCGTATTGCAGCAGCAATTCGCCGATATTGATGATATTTGACCGGTTCAGAATCGATTTACCGACGGCGTAAACAATCCTCTGCCCATTAATGCGCCACATCGCGTGCATGGAAACGTTGACGTCGGGATACAGGGCATAAATCATAAATCTGTTGCCGGCATAGATGATATCTTCGTTCAGCATGTCGATATAAGCCAGATTTTTGTAAATGGTTGTCTGACGTTTTAACTGTTCGACGAATTTTTCCTGATGGGCAAAGTACAGATCGACGCGTTCTTTGACGTCCGGCATTTCCAGCACTTCGGCCGGGTCGTGAGAACGGCAGAAATCAATCAGATTCATCATCAGCTGATAATTTGAAATCCTGAAATTATGGAATCGTCCCAGTCCCGTTCGGGAATCCATAATAAAATTCAAAAGAGTCCAGCCGGTCGGGTGCAGGATTTCATCAATTGTGTAATCGGCGCTGTCGGCTTTGTCGACGGCGGCCATCATTTCTTCGGAAATGTTTTTAAACCGTTCTTTGCCGCCGAAGGTATCCCATACGACGCGCGCGGCCGACGGCGCCTGCGGATTTAAATAGCTGTTGCTTTTTCTTCCGACACGCGCCAGTTCGCTGATATGATGGTCAAAAACATAGGAAGCCGATTTGGAATAGGGCAGGTTTGTTATAATATCGCCCTGTTTAATATCGACCAGACCGTCTTGTACGTCTTTGGGGTGAACAAATTTTACTTCGTCAATCAGGTCCAGTTCTTTAAGTAAAACAGCGCAGACCAAACCGTCAAAATCGCTGCGCGTGACCAAGCGGAATCTGTCGTCAACCATGATAATGCCTTAAATTTATACGTCCTGGACCATAGCGGTGATGATTTCTTTACGGATTCTTTCCGCCTGATCGACGGGAACCTGACAGGTGCCGGCGGCGATATGGCCTCCGCCGCCGTATTGCAGCATGAATTCGCCGATATTCATCTTTGATGTCCGGTTAAAGATAGATTTGCCGGCCGCAAAGACGACGTTGCGTTTGTTCTTTCCCCAGATTTCATGGACGGAGATGTTGATTTGCGGATACAGCGCGTAAACCATAAACCGGTTGCCGGCATAAATGGTTTCTTCGTCGCGCAGATAAATGTGGGCAGCAGTTTTGTGAATCCGCGTGCATCTTTTCAACTGTTCGATGAATTTGTCTTTGTGTTCAAAGTACAAATTGACGCGTTCTTTGACGTCTTCGTCCTGCAGAATTTCTTCGACGCTGTGAGTCCGGCATAAATCCACCAGCTTCATCATCAAAGCATAATTCGTAATGCGGAAATTTTTAAACCGCCCCAGTCCCGTGCGTGCGTCCATGACAAAAGCCAACAGAATCCACCCCGTCGGATTCATGATCTGATCCATTGTGTATTGGGCGGAATCGGCGACGTCGACGGCTTCCATTAACGGTGCGGGAATATTTTTAAACCGTTCTTCCGCACCGTAATATTCGTAAACGACGCGGGCGGCGGAAGGAGAGTTCGGATAAACAATATGATTCGGAGGACTGATTACGCGCGATACTTCACTGATATGATGATCAAAGGCGATGTAAACGCCGTCGACATAGGGCAGGTTTGCCGTAATGTCCATATCCGTAATTGATATTCGACCGTCCTGCATGTCTTTGGGGTGAACGAACCGGATTTCATCGATAATGTCCAGTTCTTTCAGCAGGGCCGCGCAAACCAGTCCGTCAAAATCGCTGCGTGTCAGCAGTCGTTTTTTCGCCAGCATTAGAAACTCCTTGTCAGTATCCCTTTTCATCAGGATAAGCGAAGTATGTATATAAAATCAACCAAAGCTTTGAAGAAATGAAAAAAAACGTTTTCCATATTGAACATCTTTCGGTTTTCATAGATGATTGATCGTTAACGTGATTGAAAAGGGCCGGAAGATGTCCGTCGTTAAAAAGGTGTTTTTTTTGTTATTGCTGGGATTAGGCGGGTGTATCCAGTCTCCCTTCGTCGATTCCAGACGCGAAGCCGGGTTTGCGCGCACGGTGGGCGAATCGACGGACGACCGGGTGGCGATCTGTTATAATCCGTATTCCACGAACGCTAACGAAATTATCAGAATGGCGCAGGAAGCCTGCGGTAAAACGAACCGGGAACCGGCTTACGACGGACATAAGTACTGGTCGTGCCGCGTATTTTTGCCTCACCGGGTTTACTTCCGCTGTCAGGATAAACCGGCCGAAGAAACGGAAGAATAATTCATGGCCGTGCTGTCCGTTCAATCCAGAGTCGTCGCCGGATACGCCGGAAATTCGGCCGCCGTGTTCTGCCTGCAGCGCGCCGGCGTCGAATGTTGGGGGCTGGATACGCTGCAGTTTTCAAACCATACGGGCTATGCCGGTTTTGCCGGTCGTGTTTTCCAGACGGATCAGCTGCGGACGGTTTACGACGGATTAAAGAAATATGTCGGATTGAAAAAATGCCGGGCCGTTTTGTCGGGATATTTGGGAAAAAAAGAAACGGGCAGCCTTGTTTTGCATATTGCGGACGAAGTGCGAGGCCAAAACCCGTCGGCCGTTTACTGCTGCGATCCGGTTTTGGGTGACGACGGTGAAATTTATGTTGCGCCGGACATTCCCGCTTTTATGCGTGAAAAAGTTCTGCCTGCGGCCGATATCATTACGCCCAACCGTTTTGAACTAAGCGTTTTGTCACAGTGTTCCGCGGACGGCGAAGACGAAATCATTGCCGCGGCGCGGTCTTTGTTAAAAAAGGGCCGGCCGGCCGTATGCGTTGTGACCGGTATAACCGTTCCGTCCGGCATGGCGGCTTTGGCAATTTTGGAATCGGCCGTTTACAAAGTCGTAACGCCTTTTATTGAAAACGTCGGCGATATCGGCGGGGCCGGAGATATGACGACGGCTTTGTTCCTGGCGGAATGGTTGAAGTCGCGCGATGCGCCTTTGGCTTTGTCCAAATCCGTGTCGTCCGCTTTCGGCGTTATCCGTGAAACGGCCGCCCGGCGTTCGCCGGAACTGTGTCTGATCGAAGCGCAGGGGGAAATTCAAACGCCGTCGGTTTTGTTCTCGGCAAAGAAAATTTAATTATTTGCTGGACAGTTTTTCAAATTTTTTGTATATTTTTGTCAAGAAAGCGGTTTTGTCCGCATTGTGTTGATTTTTTTGGGGTATGATCTGATGTTGGAAGATAAATTTGTTCACGTCAAACGGGAACGTAAAAAAGGCAAAGGGCATGGCGCCGGCGGCCGTAAACAGCAAAACCACGCGGCCAATGGCGGCTTTTATTCCGAAGGTCATCATAACAGGGACCAGCGCGACGGTAATTTTTCTTTTGATACGATTCACGGTTTGAAATTAAAGGAAGTCGAATACAAGGTTCCTTCCAAATCGGAACGTGTCGCCAAACGGGCCGAATTTAACGGCGTCCGTGACGAGGAAGGCAACGTCGTTGTCGAAGGGGTGCGCTCCAAGTTTTTAAAAATGCTTGCCAAAGATCACGAAAAAGAACTGGTTGAACGTTTGGGGCTGACCGAACGCGATATTCAGGGCATGCGCGAAGGTTATACGCCGAACGGCTTTAATGTACATCATAAACTGGCTTTGCACGGCGGCGGCAAAAACGAATTTTCAAATTTTATTTTAACGCCGCTGTATCCGCACGATCAATGGCACAAGGACGTTATGGACGCGCAGATTTTGGGAATCCGCGAAGGCGAATCGCGCAAAATCAAAATCCCCTGGACGGACGAAATGATTTATGATCCGAAACAGTTCGGATTTACGAAGGAAAATCAGCCGGTTAAACCGAATTATACGTCTAACGTCAACCCGGCGAATTATCCCGACTTGTACAAGCCCGAACATATCAGCGTGGCAAAGCGTCAGAAAGATATGGCTGAATTTTACGCTTCTCTTGATGCGAAAAAGGCGGAAGGACAGAAAAAGCAGGCGCCGGTTAAAACAGCCCTGTGTCAGATTGTCCGCGACAGACAGCGGGGATAGAGCACTGTTTGCATAAAGCGCGGGGGTCTGTGGAGTTCCCGCGCTTTTTTATTTTTGCGGTTTTAAATCCGATGCGCGGTCTGAACGCGCGTTTTTTTACGGCATACGGTCGAGTCTTTCAGGACGTTCGTCCGTTTTTTTTCGTGGTGTTTGCAGTTGATGATACGCTGTTTGGCCGGGAATACGCGTGGGAAAAAGAAAAAATAAAATTTTTGTTGATTTTTTTGTCTATTTTCTCGTACACTCTTTTTAAGAGCTTTCAATCGCTGTAAAGGAGTATGGAGATGATTCCCGAATATAAATTGGTCCACGCAAAACGCAGTCATAAGGGCGGCAAGTCAGGAACGAAAGTTTCTTATAATGCGGAACAGCGCGCCGGCCGGTTTAATTTCGACACGATTCACGGCATGAAACTGAAAAAGGTTGTCTATCATGTTCCGTCCAGCGATGAACGCAAAGCCAAGCGCGCGGAATTTCAGGGACATGACGGCAAAGAAGGCATGCGTTCCAAGTTTTTGAAAATGCTGGCCAAAGATCATGAAAAACAGCTGCGCGACCAGTTAGGCTTTACGGACGCCGAAATTAATTTAATGAAACAGGGGCGGTCCGTTCCCGGTTATAACGTGCATCATAAACTGCCTTTGCACGGCGGTGGCAAAAACGAATTTTCAAATTTTATTTTAACGCCGCTGTATCCGCATGACCAATGGCATCATGACGTGCTGGATCCGCAGATTGCCGACTGCATGGGAACGGGACAGTCCAAAGAAGTCATGCTGCCCTGGACGGACGCGATGATTTACGATCCGAAACAATTCGGGTTTACAAAGGATAATGCCCAAGTACAGCCGAATTATGCTTCCCGTGTCAATCCGAATAATTACCCGAAAATTTATACGGCCGAACAGGTGGCCGATACGGCTAATCGCAAAAAGGAACTGGCGAAGTTTGCGCCTCCCGTTCAGAACGGTGGCCGGAAAAATGTTGCTCTGGCTGTATTAAACGTGGCAAAACAGCGCTGATAAACAAAAAAACGGCTGAAAAGCCGTTTTTTATATAAGGATTCCTTTTATCGGCAGCAGTGGATAACACCAGGGCAGCTGTTATGAAAACCCCCGCGCGTAACGCGGGGGTCTTTCTTTCAGGTATAGGAAAATCAGAAAGCGATATTGGATCCGGATTTTCTACAATGGCTTCCCTGAATGCCGTCGTTTCCGCCGTTAATGTCCGTGATAAAGGAATATCCGGAGGAACAAATTTGACAGCCGTATCCTCCGACATATTTATATCCGTCAGTGCATCGTGCAGCCGGAAGCTCCCGCGTTAGAGGTTGATCCGGTCGGACAGCTGGTGCAGCTTGATGCCCCAGTCCCGGAATAAGTTCCCGCCGGACATGTCTGACAGCCGGTTACTTTTCCGCCCGCGGAATAAGTTCCCGGAGCGCATTGAGCGCAGCCGTTAATCGCGGCGGCATAGAAATGTCCCCCACCGCAGCTGACGGCTTCTTTTTCGCATTTTTTCTGGGTCGTCAGTTTGTATCCCGATGCGCAGGTAATGCAGTACGTAGAGGCCGTGCAGGAAATGCAATTTTCCGGGCAGGGGAAGGAAGTAACGCAGTATCCCGATCCGGAATCAAAGCTGTATCCGCTTTTACAGGACAGGCATTGTTTGCCGGTACAGGCTGAACACCCCTTAAAGTATGTTATTTCATCACATTTTTGGCAGAAACTGCCGGACGACAGATAATATCCCATGTTGCAGACAAAAGCCGGGCCGCCGCATATATAGTCATCGTACGAACAGCCGTTGATTTCTTTCCAGGTTTGCGAACCGTCGCAGACAGCATTGTCTGGACAAGGCAGACAGCCGCCGCCAAAATAGTCCAAATATTGTCCGGCAGGACAGATCCCGTCATATTTGCAGCCGCCCTGTCCGTCTGAAACGTAATTTGCGCCGTAACGTGACGAACAGCCGCAGTCTTCTCCTTCAGCGCAGGGGACGCCCTTGCAGGCCGTATAATCGCGTCTGTTTCCCGGCGCCGGTTCAAAAGCAAAATATTGCGGGCACCCGCACGATCCGGAACCGTCTGATACTGACATGGACGAATTGTACGTTTCTTTGCACCCGCAGTTTTCCCGCTGGGACAGGGCGAACAGGAACAAGATGATTCGTTAAAATACTGTCCGGCGGAACAGGCGGTAACGGTACAGCTCGTTTTAGACTGGCTGCCGTTGATCTGCTGCAACGTCGTTGAATTATAGGCGCTTCCGCGCCCCAGCTTGACGGCTTTGGCAATTTTAAAACTGCTTGCGGAATTAAAAAAATCCGCGGCGCCCGCTCTTATCGGAACGGCACAGCAGATCAGAAAAAAAGAAATCATAATTTTTTCATAATACCCTCCATAATAAGTAAAACATTTCTATTATTTGTAGAAAAAGAGAGCTTATCTATAAAAATATGGGGGGGGGGGGGGATATTTTTAATAAAACTGTAACAATTCTTTTTCAGGCGCTGGAATAACGTTTTTTTATTTTAGTTTAGTTGAGCTGTGAATAAAAAGACGATTTTTGTATACAATTTTTATTATAAAAAGTTTTTTATATCTGCCGGCGGACGTACTGAAATATCATCGCCGTATTATAAGAACGGCGTTTATATAAAAAATGTCCGCCGGGCGGGCAGACAGAAAACAAAACGGGGAAAACGCCGGAGGCGTATTAAAGAAAATTTTGGCAAAAACGAAGCGAATTCCTGCCCTTTCTTCGGAACAGGCCGTAGAAATGCCCGGATCGGAAAATTTTTAAAATAAGGGCAGTGTATTTTTATAATAGATCACGTCCAGATTTTCGTCGGGGCTGATCGGTTCATATCGTTTCGCAAACAAATCAAAAGTATTTTCATCAATTTCCAAAGCTGTCTGATCTGTCAGCGTTCTGTTCAGGACACGTTTTTTTGCCGTTTCCATGTCACATTCGATTTGATGAAACAATAACGAATCGCAGAAATATTTCGCGCGTTCAACAGCGGCCCGCCGGCTCTGTCTGGACCAGAATCCGCGGTCAAAAATAACGTTTCCGCCGGCGGAAACGATTCGTTCTCCCAATTTCCAGGTAAATTCAGATACTTTTTCATGAGCGGCACGGAATTGCTCCTCTGGCAGATTGCGGCCGAATAATTCGCGCATGAATTCATCGTCATTTAAAATAACGGCGCTGTATTGCGCCGCCAGCCTGCGGGCAATCGTTGTTTTGCCAAAACCCATGTATCCGCAAAGAAAATGAATTGTCGGCATGGATCAATGCAATCCGTGTCTGACAGAATGGAACAGGCTGTTTACTGATCCCCGCATTCCCCAAATATCGAAGAAATACAGGATTGCCAGGATCAGGATAATCCATAAAGCATATTGTTTGATAACGCGCAGTGTTTCCATAACAAAGCGCACGATTCCCTTAAATAAACCGGGAATCATTTCATTCAGCAGGTAATTCAGATATTGTTTCATCAAGACTCCTTTATGCCGGCGTTTTTTTAAGCCCGAACCTTTAAAGCGGATAAAAAATTCAGCTCTGAAAACTCAGAGCTGAATCCTAAGAAGTTATTCTAACGGTAACAGACGATAACTGTGGTTTGGTTTCAGGGGACATCCGTCCCTGTCAGTCACTGTTATCAGAGGTATCACCATTAGTAATACCACTGCCGCTGCCACCATTAGAAGTCGATGTCTTCCCGCTCGTTGCCAGATCTGCACCGAACGCGGTTGATTTTGCACTGCCGCGTCCCAGTTTAACAGCTTTGGCGATTACGATTGACGACGAATCGTCAAACGAACCGGAGGGAAGAACAGCTGCGTCGGCGCTGTGGCTCATCGCCATCAGGCAGACACCTGCTAAAATCAAACTTGATTTTTTCATCTCGTTCCTCCTAATGTCAGAAGATCAGAACATATTCCGACTCTTCATTTAATATTTTGTACATAAATGAAAAAAAATTCAAGTGGAAAACGGGAGCGGCTTTATTTCATTGATAAATTTAAATGTAAAAAGAAAAAAAATATTTGGCTTTTGTCATGGAATAAAGAAATAAAATAAGAACGAGAATAGAGAGTTTTACTTTTGTTTTTTTGAATGAAAATGATAAAGAAATTGTTTTTCTGTTAAAGAAGAAAAAATATGTTCGTTCAAATTTTAAACAAGCGCAGAAATGTTTGTCAAAAAACAGAAAGAAAAAACTATTTTTACTTTCTCTCCGTTTGTCCGCAAAACGGACTGCGGATTTTTACTATGAAAGGAAAAGGAAGTTGAACCGCAGAGTCTTTGACAACAAAGTAAAGTCTTTTATTTTTTTTCTGCGATGACTCTGAAACCCACGGTGTTATATTCCATATTCGGCCGCCTGCCTTCTCCTGACATTGTTATTTTGCAAGAATTTGGGTTTGCATACCAGGATCCGCCCTTTACGGCATATACGGTTTGGCCTTTTTCGGCGCCGTTCGTCGCTGTGATTTGACTGCTTGTCCATTCCCAGACATTTCCCGACATGTCATAGACTCCAAAAGGACTTTTGCCGCCGGGGTATTGGTTGACAGGGGTCGTATACCCTCCGTTGTTCATGATTTTTTTAAATAAATCGGTATAAACAAAACCCGTATGGTTTTTATGATTGACCCAGCCCGTTACGTATCCGTTTGAATTTATTGATATTACTTGATTTAACTGGATACTTTGGCCGTAATCGGGCGATCTGGGATTGTTGTATGTAACGATCGGGTTTTGTTTTAAGCAACTGGAGGCCGCTAATTTATTATAATTAAAATTATTGTCGTTGACTTGATTCCCCTATGGGAAAACATAATCTTTTTCACCTCTTGCCGCATATTCCCATTCGGCCGCCGTCGGAAGTCTGAAAGAATATTCGGGATATTTTTTTTCCAGCCATTTGCAATATGCGGCGGCGTCGTTATGTGAAACGAAAATGACGGGGTGATTTTCTTTGCCGTTCGGATATGTGCCGTTTTTCTAATATTTTGGTTTTTTTGTTCCGGTATTATCGGTAAATATTTTATATTGAGCGTTTGTTACGGGATATTGTCCGATGTAAAACGATTTTGTGTCGTCGCTTGCCGGGATTAAAATAAAATCAGTCAGATCATTTGCCGACGCGCTGCCGTGTATGAAAAAAAAAGATTTATAAAAAACAAATAAAAAGGTAATTTTTTCCGCATAAATTATCCCGCGTTATTTTTACCTATAAAAAAAACGTCCGAGCCGGACGTTTTGCATATGGTAGCGGAGGAGGGATTCGAACCCCCGACACGCGGATTATGATTCCGCTGCTCTAACCAACTGAGCTACTCCGCCATCAATTGATGAGGTTTTTTACCGTGTTTTGGACGGACTGTCAATACGTTTCTTTGATCCCGGCTCTTTTTTCCCGCCGCCGGTTGCCGTGATCTGTTTTTCCAACGTTCTGACCTGCGCTTTTAATTCTTCCAGCGCTTTCATCATCGGATCTGTTTTTTCCGCGGCGTAGGCTTCAAAACATTTTTCCGTCTTTTTCCGGCAGCGCACGATTTGCGCCGGCACGCCGACGGCCGTGGCCGAATCGGGCACGTCCTTTAACACGACGGCGTTGGAACCGATGCGCGCGTCGTCTCCGATCATAATCGGCCCCAGCAGCTTTGCTCCCGCGCCGACAATGACGCGGTTGCCCAATGTCGGGTGGCGCTTGCCCTGGCTGGCGGACGTGCCGCCCAGCGTAACGCCGTGATACAGCGTAACATCGTCGCCGATTTCTGCCGTTTCGCCGATAACAACGCCGGTCGCGTGATCAATAAACAGATTTTTGCCGATTCGGGCGGCGGGGTGAATGTCGACTCCGGTCAAAAAGCGTCCGAAAGCTGAAATCAGCCGCGCCGTTGTAAAAAAATTTTTTTTCCACAAATAATGAGCCAGGCGATACAGCATTATTGCGTGAAGTCCCGGATAACAAAGAAATACTTCGATTTTTGACCGCGCGGCCGGATCGCGCTGCAAAACCGAATCGGAATATTCGGACGCTTTTGAAAATATTTCTTTTGTCAGACGCTTGAACATTGTACCTTCATTTCGCTAATATGAACTTTTCTACAGCTTATAACCCACCCTTTGCAAGGTTTCAATATGCCAGAAATTATTTTTAACGGTCCTGAAGGACGATTGGAAGGCCGCTATCAGCCGGGAAACAGCGAAGAATCTCCGCTGGCTCTTATTCTTCACCCCCACCCGCAAATGCCGAACGGCAACATGAATAACCGGATAACGTATACGTTGTTTCAGACGTTCAGCGCTCTGGGGTTTGCCGTGCTGCGTTTTAATTTCCGCGGGGTCGGACGTTCGCAGGGCGTTTATGACGAAGGGCAGGGCGAATTAGGCGACGCCGCCGCTGCTCTGGACTGGCTGCAAATGATGAACCGCAACGCCAAAACATGCTGGATCGCGGGATATTCTTTCGGCGCGTGGATCGGTATGCAGCTGTTAATGCGCCGTCCTGAAATTTCGGGATTTATTTCCGTGGCGCCCCCCGCTAATTCAAAGGATTTTTCGTTTCTGGCGCCTTGCCCGGCTTCCGGCTTGATCGTTCATGGCGGAGAAGACGAATTGATTCCCGAAGCTTCCGTCGCCGCTTTGGCCGATAAGCTGTCAGGGCAGCGCAATATCCATATTCGTTATGCGATGTTTCCTCACGCCGGCCACGATTTTGAAAACCATTTAAAGGATATCAGTCTGACCGTGCGCGATTACGTGACGGATATTATGACCAGAAAACATAAAAAGTCGGTCAGGGGAAAAGGCGGCAAGAAAATCCGACCGAAAGAAAAAGAAGCTTAAAAAAAAGCCTGAACAAAAAAGTTCAGGCTTTTTTTCAAAAGGACTATCTGCGCCGCGGCATGTCCCCGGGGCGCAGATTCTTTTTCGGGTCTTTGAATTTAAACAGAGTTTCGTCCAATTTGGCGTTTGTTTCCATGTTGTCCAGCGTGACCAGCGTTGTAATTTGCTGCGCGTCGGTTACGCGCCATTGTTTTAAAGCCAAAGGTTTGTCTTTGAAAATCAAAGTGATATTGCCGGCCGCCGGCTGGTTTTCTTTGGTAACCGATACGGAAATCAAACCCGGTTCGGTTGAAAAATCCGTAATGGTCAGCCCTTCTTTTTCAAAGGAAAAGTTTTCCTTTAAAATCATGGCCGCCGGATTGTCGTCCAGATCCAGATAAGTGACCTGCTCTAATTTCTTGTCATGAAAGATCAGATAATACCCGTCGGCAATGACTTCGACCGGGTGGGGCGGGTCATATTCCAGCCGCATTTTGTTTGGTTTTAAAACATAAAAATTACCCTGTGCCGCCGCGCCGTTGTCGCTGGTCTGATAAAATTTGCTTTTGATCGTCCGAATCCCGTTAAAATAAGATTCTATTTTTTTAATCAGTTCCTGCTGCTGCCGTGTAAACGACTGCGCCGGAGCTGTCTGAGCGTCGGCGGCGGACGTTATGAAAAACAGACAAAGAAGAAGGATTTTGAACATCGTCTTTTCCCATTTGTTTTTTTTATTCAGCCACCTTAACAGGTTTATCGGTTGTCGGGTACTAAAATTTCGCGTTTGCCCGCATGACTGGGGGCGGAGATGACTCCCTGCGCTTCCATCTGGTCGATCAGGTCCGCGGCGCGATTGTAACCGATACGCAGCTGACGCTGAATATAACTGGTCGATACTTTTCTGTCGCGCAGAACGATGGCGACGGCTTTGTCATACAGACTGGCGTCTTCCGCTCCGTCCATGTTGACGGTTGTGTCGCCGGCGGATTCCGGCGGTTCTTCGGTGACGGATTGTTCGTATTCGGGAACGCCTTGCAGACGCAGATGCGCGGTGACGGCTTCGACTTCCGCATCGCTGACAAACGGTCCGTGCAGACGAACCGGACGCTGTCCCTGCGCCAGGTAAAGCATATCGCCGCGGCCCAGCAGCTGTTCGGCGCCTTGTTCGCCCAAGATTGTGCGGCTGTCGATTTTTGTCGTTAAACGGAAGCTGATACGTTCTGGAAAATTGGCTTTGATCGTTCCCGTAATGACGTCAACGGAAGGACGTTGAGTCGCCAAAACCAGATGAATCCCCGCCGCACGCGCTTTTTGGGCAATGCGCTGAACGGCGATTTCGATTTCTTTGCCGGCCGTAACCATCAGATCCGCCATTTCGTCAACAATGACGACGATATATGGGAAAGGCTTTAAGTTCAGCGGCTGTTCTTCGTAAATAGGTTCGCCGTTCTCATAACCGGTTAAGACGGTGCGCGTCATCGGTTCTTTTGCGTCAATCATTTCTTTAATTTTGGCATTGTAACCATCAATGTTGCGCACGCCCAGTTCGCTCATTTGGCGGTAACGGTCGTCCATTTCCCGCACGGCCCAATTCAAAGCCAAAACGGCTTTTTTCGGATCGGTGACAACAGGCGTCAGCAGATGCGGAATACCGTTGTAAACGGACAATTCCAGCATTTTCGGGTCAACCATGATCAGGCGCACCTGTTCGGGCGTCAGACGGTAGATTAAAGAAAGAATCATTGTGTTGATCGCGACGGATTTTCCCGATCCCGTCGTGCCGGCGACCAGCAGGTGGGGCATTTTCGCCAGATCGGCAAACGTCGGCTTTCCGCCGATGTCCTTGCCCAGAGCCAGCAAAAGCGGCTTTGTCGCGTTTTTAAATTCGTCGCAGGCAAACATTTCCTTTAAATAAACGTCGGCGCGTTTTTCGTTAGGCATTTCGATGCCGATCACGCTTTGCCCCGGAACGACGGCGATACGGACGGACAAAGCGCTCATCGACCGGGCGATATCGTCCGCCAGATTGATGACCCGCGTCGTTTTAATACCCGGTGCCGGTTCCAGTTCGAACAAAGTGACGACAGGGCCGGGGCGGACGTTGACGATTTCGCCTTTTACGCCGTATTCTTCCAGCACGCCTTCCAGCTGACGGGCGCGTTTTTCCAGATAATCGCGGGAAACGGCGGCGTCCTTGTCGATTTTCGGTTTTGCCAGAAAATCAAGTTTGGGCAAATGAAACTGCCGGGCGTATTCGCGCTGTTCCCGGATTGACTTTAACGGAGAAGGTTTAGCCGGCTGTTTGGCGGTATGTTGCGCCTGCGGTTGTTCTTTTTCTTCCAGATTTAACTCGCCTTGTTCGGCAAACAGACTCTGCGGCAGCTCTTCGGGCAATTTTTGTTCGCCCGCGGATTTTTCCGCGCCGTCGGCACGCCGTATTTTACGCCAGATAAACACGGCCGCGGTTTTTATCAGCCGCCCCAGTCCGGCCGTCCAACGCTTGACCAGATAAAAAGGAATCCCCAATGTGGAAGCCAGACCGAACACAGCGGCGACAAAGACGACCGGCAGCATCAGGTATTCCAGATAAGGCATGTACGCCGCGTTTAATCCGTGGATCAGCGGGTGATAAAAAGCCGGCATGACCGCACCGGAAAAACCGGCCAGAACGGGCGAGAACGAAACGGCGGGCAGAGCGGAAAATAACACCAGCAGAAGAAACAGAGTCGGAATGAAGCATAAGACGCGCAGGATTTGAAATTTATGCCATTTCAGTCGCGCAATTAAAATCCCCCAGGCCATTAAAGCCAAAGGAAACAGCACGGCGCCCAATCCGAAATACTGCCACAGCAGATCTGCGCAGACGGCGCCGAATCCGCCCAAAGCGTTTTGCGGCAGATTGCCCGACGCCGTGTTCAGCGAAGGATCCGTCGAATCATACGTTGTCAGAGCCGCTGCCAGAGCCAATCCGGCGGCGATTAACGCCGCTCCGCAGCAGCGTATGGCCAGTTTATGGAAAAAGACCTTTAAGGTATCGGGTAAAAACGTATGTTTTTCAGAGCTAATCATTATCGTCCGCAGATTAAAAAAAGAATCTGCTTCCTTTATGACATTAAAAAGTAAAAGCTCCGTTTAATTTATCCGGCCGTCCGAATTCATATCCAGCAGCAGCAGGAGCGTATCATAGAATTTTTGCGGCTGAGCACATTCCAGCAACGCTTGTTTTTCCGCCGGCGTAAACGGCAGAACCGAGGCCAGAGTCATTAAAATCTGTTCGTCGGGCATTTGCTTTAACATATCCGACGTCAGATCGATTTTGTTGGAATAAGCGTAGAAATCAAGCTTTGCGAAGAGTTCTTTTTTGTTAAATTTAAATTCGCCCAGATTAAAATCCGCGGCAAAGGGGGCAAAATCAACGAAAGCGTCGCGGTAAATGCCGTTATGATCCGTTTCTTTGACAACATTGAACCGCGCAATGCCCGTCAACGTAATCAACAGCGTGTCGTTTGACTCCGTAAAGCTGGAAATCCGCCCCGCGCAGCCCGTTTTATACAGAGGAGAAACTTTCATCGGCATATCCTGCTGTGTCGGCTGTACCATGCCGATCAGACGCGAGGCGGCCAGCGCGTTAAAAACCAGACGGATATAACGCATTTCGTAAATACGCAGATTCAACTTTGTTTCCGGAAATAAAAACGCTCCGGAAAACGGCAAAACCGGCAGATTGGCGGGCAGTTCCACCATTGTGATGTCAAAGATACTGTTGCTCATTTCCGCCGTCCCTATGAAAACAGAAGAGAAGACAGCTTACGCCGTCCGGCCACAGTCACCGGGTTTGTCTGTCCCAACGCCGCAAAAATCTGAAACAGCTGCTGTCTGGCGGCGTCATTGTTCCATTCGCGTTCCGTTTTAATGATTTCGATCAGCTGGTCGATCGCCTGTTCGGCCTGTCCGGCGGCGAATAAAGCACGGGCATAGTCATATTTGACCTGCAGATCGTCCGGATTTTGCTCTGCTTTTTGTTTTAAATCATCGGGATCCGGCGCGTTTTGAGAATCCAAAGCCAGTTTCAGAGCCGTCTTGGCCGCTTCCAGTTCGGGGCTTTTGACCGATGCGTCCAGCCCGTCTGCCAGATCTTGCGCTGCGTCCAGCTGTTTAAGCCGGATAAAGCATCGTATCATGCCGGCAAAGGCGGCGGGATTTGTTTCGTCTTTTTCCAAAACGGCGGCATAGGTTTCCAAAGCTTCCTGCGCCTGTCCGGCATTGAGCTTTTCGGCGGCGTTTTTCAGCATTTCGTCCAACGACAGCGCCGCTTTTCCGATCAACGCCTGCATGACGGTTTTTAACTGGGTTTCGGGAATGGCGCCGGCAAATCCGTCGACCAATCCGCCTTTGGCAAAGATCATTGTTGTCGGGACGCTTTGGATTCCCAGCTGTATAGCCAGCTGCTGAACTTGCGCGACGTCGAATTTAACCAGAACGGCTTTGCCGTCGGCCAGCCGGACATATTTTTCCAGCAGCTGCCCGAACTGTTCGCAGGCCGGGTTTTGCGGCGATAAAAAATAAGCCAGAACGACGCGGTTTTTGGAATCGTCGACAACATCGGCTTTGAACGATTGCATGGAACCTGTTTTGACAACATTATCCTGCGGTGCGGCGACATTGTTTAAATCTTCAAAAATCAAAGCCATGGATTACCCCGTAAGAATAGAAACGATAAGCGCGAAAAATTTCAGCGGTCATCATCATATATGAAAAATCAGCCGATTAAAACGGGAAATAAGCATATTTGTCGGATATAACCGTTTGAAACGTCCGGTTTAAAAAAAAGTTGTTAAAAACAAAAATTTTTGTTGCAAAAGCGGAAACAGTCGTTATAATCCGGCAATGTAAAAACGGAGCGCGGGTGTAGCTCAGGGGTAGAGCGCAACCTTGCCAAGGTTGATGTCGAGGGTTCAAATCCCTTCGCCCGCTCCAATAAAAAAAGACCACTTTTAAAGTGGTCTTTTTTTATTGGATACAGGCAGGGGGCTTGAACCCTCGGGTTCGGCCGAAGCTTTAGCGCAGGCAACGCCGGAACGAAGAGGAGGCGGCCCTTTAGGGCGAGCGTCAGCGAGTAAATCCCTTCGCCCGCATACGCCTTAACAGAACAAATCACCGGCCGCCGCATTTAGGCGGAATTGTAAGACCACTTTTAAAGTGGTCTTTTTTTATTGGATACAGGCAGGGGGCTTGAACCCTCGGGTTCGGCCGAAG